>Ga0209505_1000922_pt1 | contig 21573 bp, 9 predicted proteins | sample COGITO_mtgs_1103_2_FD_184794 | JGI IMG/M metagenome (GOLD analysis project Ga0209505, IMG submission 184794) | Pelagic marine microbial communities from North Sea - COGITO_mtgs_110331 (SPAdes) (version 2) | ecosystem: Environmental > Aquatic > Marine > Epipelagic ... | reverse complement strand
AACAGAGAGGAAAATTGGTAATCACGAACGTCGCTCGCTCGAAAGGGTTACGCAGACGTTCGAGAGATGGACCGAATCGGAGCGGGAAAGTGGCTTTTTTCATCACCGTGACGAGGAGGAGGAATAGCAATAGCGACAGCACAAGCACAGGGAAAGGGAGTAGTTTTAGCAATGATAACGGTGGTGGCAAATATAGTAAGGAGGACGACGATGAAAACGCCGAGGACGACAAGAGATACGACGAATACGGCGAATCTCTTTCTTCTTCATCTTCGTTTACGTCGTCGAATGAAGAACGCGTGGCGGTCATCGGCGCGTTGGACGCTTTCGGCGGATGGGACTCTCGGGAGTGTTTGCAACTCGTCCAAACGCCGAACGATGCGGAGAAATGGACCGGGAAGATTGATTTATCCGACGATGCGGCGTTTAGTAAAACCGAGTTGAAGTTAGTGTTGCTCGATCAGTTTCAAAATGTCATCCAGTGGTCTCCCGGGGAGTCGTTTTACGTCGAGTTGCCGGAGAGATGCGTGAAATACGAAATAACAGTCGATTGGCCGATAGACGACGAGAGATTGACCGCGAGTTCCACGGCGAAAGTGGAAGTAAAAGCGTCGGAGAATAAAATTGAAACTGGCGGGGCGTGGTTAGCGTGGGATGGTCAGAAACCATCGGCGAAGCAAATGGAAGGCATGAACGAGTCCTCGGAGGAAGGAGAGAAGGAAGAAGTCGTCGAGGCGACGAAAGATGATGATGATGATGATGACGACGACGACGACGACGACACACGAGAAGGAGGGGCAAAAGCATCATCATCATCATTATCAACAGAGAGTCAAGATGATGACGACGACGACGACGTTAATGGCAAAGATACAGGAGGAGAAGAAGGCGAAGAAGAGGACGCGGCAGCGCTGAGCAACGATTTAGCGGTTGAGTTAGGCTACAGTCCCGGGTCGCACTTGAGCGGCATCAAAACAGGATTAGAAACCGAAATCGTCTATTCCGCCGCCGATCAATCTCGAGGTCGAGGCGTACAGATTGGCGTTTTAGAGGAAGGCGAACTCGTCGAAATTTGGTCCGAACACGGCACGGAAGTTGGTAAAGGCATGCGCGTCGGAGACGTGTACATCGGTACCGTCGCGCGAGTTATGAAAGGCATGAACGCGCTGCTCGTGGATTTAACCGGAAAAGGCCCACCGTATGCTTTATTGCAAAAAGGTGTCGACTCTCCAGCCATGGCTTGGAAAACAAAAATTGATTGGGTCGATAGACCGGACGGAACGCACGCGCCGGTAGAAGTCAACAGAGCAAAAGGTTTACTTCGAAAAGCGAGGAAGTTGAAGCTGTTACAAGAGGAGTACGGAGAAGACGCGGTTGCGAAATGTTCGCAGAAGCAACTGAAAGAGTTGATGAAGACATCCGAATTGATTAAAGCGTGGGAAGAAAAACATTTGTTTGAAGAAGAGTATGACAAAACGATCAACGGGAGCGCGGAGGACGACGACGACGAGGAGGAGGGTGACGACGACGACGACGATGATTTATCGACTACATCAGAAGTTGGCCTGACAAAGAAACGGTGGACGAGCGGCGAATGGGGCGATCTATGGGACGGAAGTGGTGGGCCTTCGCCGAGTAAAGAGAAGAACTTATTAAATCGCGCGCGCACGGCTGCTGAAGAAGCGGCTGCTGAAGAACGGCGAAAGAATACCTTGGCGTCTGGATCTTCCGAGTCCTGGCGAGGCGCCGGCGGGCGTTCGCCGGCGTCTGAGAGTCATTTGACGACTCGTGGTGACGACGAAGATGAAACTGGTCAGAGCAAAGAAAGAGATAAAATACCTCTGCTTTCCTTGGAGCGGTGGCGGTTAGATTTGTCCGTCATCAAAATGGAACTCGCGGCGATGAAATCCGTCGAACTCGCGTTGGAAGCACCAACTAACGACGCTTTAGACTTTGAATCGGACGAATTCATGGCGAGTGTAGCTGGGCAAATGGACGACATCGAAGTGGACGAAGAAACTGGGGAAATCACGGAGGAATGGATAGAAGAAGACGATGGGGAGGATGGCAGGGAAATCTTATTCGGCGCGGAAGAAGTCGAAGTCGACGATAGCGATGATTTTGAAGTGAGCGTGGATGAAGATGACAAGAAGAGTAACGCCGCGAAACCAAAAACAACGAAGACGTCAAATGCTAACGGCGAAGAAGAAGAGGAAGACTTTGGCGACGATCCAGAGGCCGGAAAGAGAGAAAAAATTCGTAAAATCCGCGACAAATTCGGCGTCTCGAAAGAGGACATTCGGGGCGCTTGCGCCACGAAATGGGAACAGGGACAACCAATCGTCGTCCAAGTCACTCGACTCGGTCAATTCAACAAAGGCCCGCGCGTTTCGGCCCGTCCAACGCTTCCTGGTAGAAATGTAGTATTGTGCCCGGATGGTGAAGGCGTGTACGTTTCTCGCAAACTCATCGGTCCTGCGCGTAAATACGTCAAATCGGTTGGTTTGAGCGTTTGCCCGTCCGATTCGGCGTTGATCATGCGCACCGAAGCCGCTGGCGTCGCGCAGGACGCTTTAGAGCTAGATATTAAACGTCTCGTAGACGATTGGAATTCAGTGAAGACTACCGCGGAGAAACTGGTGAAACAATCCTCCAGCCTCCAAAACGACTTTATCCGAAAGAAATTTCGCATGGATGGACATTTGAACTTATCCGCAAAGCAAGCGTATGATTACCCAGACTTGGAACCAAGACGATTATTGAATTCGGCGACTAGTGAGCAAGTTTTAGTGCGCGATTTGTTTGGCGAACGCATATCAAAGTTGTACGTGGACACGACGAGTGCGTATGAGGCAATTGTGGACGATCTCACGAGAGCCGGCGCCTCGAAAGAAATCATCAATAGGGTGGTTTTATTCGCCGCTGGAAGTAGCACGAACAACAACGACGATAACTATGGTGGCTCAAGAAATGCATTATTTCAACACCTCGGTATTGCCAACGCGGTGGAATCTCTCGACGAAGAAGTCATATGGCTCGACCAGACGGAACTTCCCGGCGCACATTTGGTCATTCAACGCACGGAAGCGCTGACCGCCATCGACGTGAACGCCGGTCGATCAGTCATGAAAAAGGAAGGCGTGGATAACGAGGAGCTAGCGCGTCGCGTCAATATAGAAGCGGCAAAGACGGTCGCCAAAACGCTGCGTTTGCGCGACATTGGCGGATTAGTCATGATTGATTTAATCGATATGGAAGACGAAGGGTCGAGACGCGAAGTCGAAGTCGCGTTTGAATCCATCGCAAAAAGAGACCGAGCGCAGTTAACTTTCCTGCCAATATCTCCTCTCGGAGTAATGGAAGTCGCCAGAGAACGCATGCAAACGCACGGCGACGGAGGTATGAACATAATTGCGGACGAAAAAGGGATGCCGATTGAATCCGACGATTACTACACCCCTCGAGATAACCGATTTTCCCCTAATAATAACAACAGGAGGGTCGGAGGAGGAGGATATTACAACCGTCAACAACACTCCATGAGCGCGAGAAACGAAAACTACAATCAAAGAGGAATCGATGGAAATGGCCCAAGTATCAACAGACCTCCGCGTCGATACGGTAACAACAACAACGCTTCGAACGGGTACGATGCTAACTATAATAATAATAATAATAATAACGACCGCGACTTCAGAAACGAGGATTCTTCTTCACGCCGACGACGAGTCGTGAGAAGAAATTTTTACGATAGCGAAGGTGGAAGAGGAAATTCGAACGCGCCACCCTGGATCGATGGCAGTGTCAGCAGTGGCAGAGGACGAGGACGAGGATCCTCGCCCGGACGAGGAGGCAGAGGCAGAGGAGGCGGACGAAATAGCAATAGCAATTAGAAGAAAGTTTTGATAGCAAAGCCGTAAAATTAGGTGATTTGACCTTTTGTTCGAAATGAACGATGATGATGATTTCAGAATTATTACTTTCGGTAATTCCCTTGGTCTTGCTGATCGTCGTCGTGCGCCCAAACGCGAGCTTCTCCGATAATGTCTTTCGTATACCCGTAATCGTAGAACATTTCGTCGCCGAATTTGGAATCTGTTTTAGCGTAAATGCCGATGCGGTGGTTCCCGCGCACGTAAATCACGAGGGGATAACAGTTCGGTTTCTTCGAGTGATTCGCGAATTTGAACTTGTTTCCTCTCGAATAAGCGTCCAAGACCCACTTGTTGTTCAAGTTAAACAAAAAACTTGAGTTGGTTTGGTCGTATTGGCTCCCTCGCCTTTCAGCCTCGCCGTGCGTGATCATCTCACCAACGTATTCTCCCAAGAAATCGTCTTTTTTTGCATCGCAGCCGAAGAAGGCACCCCAACCAGCGATTGGAGATTTGCCCAGTAAAACGTGCGCGTGCTCTTTCAATTGGAGCTTCATGTTTTCACACGGCGCTTTCCTGTCTTCGTGCTTGCGTTTCACGTTAACTTCGGTGATACCTTCCAATTTTGGATCGCTGGAAAAGATTTCCGTATCGAGAGTGATGCCTTCCAGCTCTCTCTTGCGTCTCGAAAAATCTCGAACCGACGGCCAGCACTCGGCGCATTTGTCTGGATCGCACTCCCTGGCAGCCATTTTACACGGGCACGTCGCTTTGGTGCAATCACCTTTGCAATTACATCCGATGAATGCGTTGCGACAATCTGCGCCACACCCGCAGTTGATTTCGCAAAAGTTCCAATTCACCGAGCACGGACACTCGTCCGTACAGACGCCGCCTTCGCAATTACACGGCTCGTATTCGCACCACAAAGCGTTTTTGTCGCCTTCAGAAGCTTCTTTTCTTCGCGCGACTGTACTTTTTGCGACTGTACCCTGATAACCAACATTTTGTGCCTTCTTGGCGGCTTTTCGTCGGTGTCGATTGTTACCAAGTTGTTTGATTTCCGCTTGCGTTTCCCACGTTCGGTTAATCAGTCTTGATCCCTTTCTTTTCCTAGCGTCCATCGTCATTGTCGTGGCATCAACCACTGTTGTGTTACCATCTGTCGCCTCGTTTTTCGCCTCTTCAGCTGCTCTGTCTTCCTTTCTTTTTTCCAAAATATCTTCACAAAACATCGAGAGCATTTCTTCGCAAACGATTTTACACGACGGTGGTTTCGTTTCGCACGGTTCTAAGAAGCCCGCCACCGCGCAAGGATTCGAGGAATCTTCGAAAGTATCCAACGATTTGTCGAATGCTTCGACGACCCAATTTTCCCACTTTGTACTGTGCTTCAACTTTTGAGCGATGGACAATAAGTTCTCGTCGGTGATGGATTTATCTCTGCAGAGGAAATCTGCCATCACCGCCTCGGAAATATCCATCGGGTCGATCGCCTTATCGTTATTCTCTGCGGGAATCGGCGAGCAAAACACGCGGTCGGACGGAGGAAGCCATGGCGGTTGCAACTTTTTCATTAGTGCGAATAATGCTTCGTTCGAACGCCAACACTGAGAACTCCGGCACGGATCTATTGGTTTCGCAAGCGCTAAATAATTTGCTTCCGGATCAGACTTGAGAGGAGTTTCTTTATCTCCACCTTCTTCGTTACTATCAGCATTGTTGTTGATATCAGTGTGCATTTGTCCACCATCTTCCTTCCTATCGTTATTGGTATCGTCGACATCCATGTCAGCCGGGGAGTTGGCATCGGCGTTGGCATCGATGGTCTCCTTACTCCTGTGGCGTTCAGCTCTTCTACCCGGTACGGGAACGTACCCTTTCTTCTTTTTCTGTTGCGGGCCTCCTGGGTGCCCTATTTTCCCTTTATTCCATTCGGGTTTGTAATTCGTAAGAATCCTTCGTCCAACACTTGGTAAGTGGCCGTTGCCGTGAATTTGACACGAATAACTGTGGCATCTTGGACAAAACAACGTGCGAAAGGAATCCATCGCGGCTTCCATATTCTTGTACTCATGCAACCTTCGAGGCAAGAAGTCGATCGATTCTCGGCTGATGACTTCTTTCGCAATCGCTTCGATCGTTTTCAATTTCGGCAGAGAAGTCGATGCCGATTTCTTCTTTTTGGTAGGTTTGTTGTTTTTTGCATTCTTGTCATGCGCAGATTCTATGTCTTTGGCAATGTCGCGAATACCACTCTCTTGATCGCGAAGTAACTTGACGCGTAAGGCGATAAAGTTGACCGGTGGTACACCAGTGATGTACGAGGCGAGCGTAGACAACGTCGTTTCGAATATTTGCTTAGCTTTGATATCGATTGCGGTGTATTGCCTCTTCGTTTGCGTCGCGACAGTGTTCGTTTTGTCGTTGTCGGACAGATTATTCTCCTTTCCGTTTTTGTCCTCCTCTTTGTCCATCGCGTCTTTCTTCACCTCTACTTCTTCATCTTTCTCTTCTGTTTCTACTCGTTCATCGCCAGTTATCGCGAAATCCTGGACTTCCATTTTCGTCGTCGTTTCGTTCGTCGTATCTTCGATTTTACTCGGATTGGCTTCTTCTTTTTCTTCAACAGCCGCTGCCTTACCGTTCGCCGCCATGGCTGGTTCCGAAACTTCTTGAATGAGAAACTCGTCCAATTTCGAGCTCTCACCGATGATGTACTTAACACACGAGTGAAGCAAAAGATCGTCCCGTCGATGCCACGGGTACTGTTCTTCCCCGGTTTCAAAGTCTTCCTCTTCGTCGCTATAATCGGAATCGTTCTCATTCGCGACTCGGTATTCGCCGTCCTGATCAGAGATGAGCAACTTTCTTCTCTTCTCTTCTTCCGAGCCTCGGATGTTTTCGTGGACAGAGTACGTGTAAGCTCTGTATTCCGGCACGTTCGACACCGGCCGAATTCGTACTGCTGGAACCATCATTTCTCGTTCCGTCTTTGTCACGCCAAACGCAGATTCTCTCACTCTGCACTTCGGCATTCTGTTCACCGCTGCAGAAACCGCCAATGCGTCCGCTTTCTTTCCCATCAACATCTTTTTCGGGTCCAACATCATTTTTTCGAAATCCGCGTTACTGGCTGGTGCCTCAAACGTACGCTCCAACCCATCGGTTAATATACCCTTACCATTCTTGGCGTTTTCCTCCGCTTTCGCTTTTCGTCTCTTTGCGTTTTCGCGAAAGCACTTCTTCGCCCATTTCTTCCTCTTCTCATCAAACGTGGCGATGAAAAACGACGCGAAATCTTCCACCAACTCCTTCACGTTTTCTACGTCCGCTTTTTCAATCGTTTCGTCGTTTTCCAACAACGCCTTCCTTTTGATGAGATTCAACTCTTCGATTTCTTTTGGCGTGAGCGTTGTTTCTAGATGTTCTCCTTCCGCTTCTTTCTTCTTGTTATTTTTCGCAGACGACGACGAGGAATACGCCACCCCTTTCCTCTCCAAAACCTCTCTCAAAACCTCTCTCCTATCGAACGATTTCGCGAACAACTCCTTGCAGTCGATTTCATACGTCACCGGCTTCCCGCGATGGTCCTCCGGTATCTCTCGCAACTCTCGCTTCTTCTTTTTCGGTTTACTCGTCGGTTTAGGAGGAGGAGGAACAGCCGCCGGTTGCGCCGGTTGCGGCGCTACGACGGGAGCTCGAGGAAGAGGCAAAGAAGGAGGAGGAACAGGAGAAGGAACATTCGCCGGAGCTTTCTTCGGTTGCGGACTTGCCAACAGAAGAGGCGCTTTTTTAGCAAACTCATCATCTCCTTTTTCTTTTTCTTCTTCTTTTTCCGATGATGATTTTACCATCGTCGTCTTTGCCGCGACCGCATCCGTAGTACTGGTAAACGCGTTTCCGTCGCTCACCATCGTTGTCGTCGTCAGTTTACTGTCTTTGTCTTCTTCCTTCTTCTTCACTTCTTCTTTCTCTTTAAAGCTTGCATTTTGTTGTTGTTGTTGTTGTTTCTGTTGTCGATGATGTTGCGCGACGTAAAAGTCGTCTCCCTCGTCCTCATCATCTTCTTCTTCGGTCGACGACGACGATCTCATCTTCGCATCCTTCTTCCCGTCTTTCTCTTCTATTTCTTCTTCCTCGTCGTCGTCTGAATCGTCGTCCAAAATCTCAATCGTAATCACGTCGTCTTCTTTTCCATCATTCAAAACCATCTCTTTCTCGATTAGACGATGATGATGATGTTGAAAGTACAACACACCAACACGCGCGCGAAGAAGAAAAAAACGCCTTTACCAGCAGCGCGTGATACTAAAGAAACGCCCTTCTTCTGCGCTCCTCCTCCTCTTCTTTCGTATACACAATTATTTATTAAAGCTTCGCGTCGTGTGTTTATGTGTCGGTAGAGTAGAGTTTACAGCTGTAAGAGATATTCAAATTTAGGGTTCTACTAAAACCCTAAAGTTGCAAACCCTAAATTACACGGTCAAAAAGGGTTTCGAATTAGGGGAGTTCCTGGTTTTAGGGGACTGCTTTACCCACCAGACCGCACTCGCATTCGCGCGCGCGTTTCGAGAGAGAGAAAGAAAGAAAGAAGAGAGAATTTTTGAGAGACTCTTTTCTTCTCTCGCTTTAGTAGAGTGCGACTTCTTGCGTAAAACACTGATACACGCGATGGTAAAGACACGGCGAAAGAGAAGGCTGACGATGAGGGGAAAACACCAACAACCGCGCGAAGAAGAAGAAGAAGAAGAACGGAGGACGATACTAATAAAGAAGAAGAAGAGAAAAAAGAGGAGCAAAAACGATTCAGAAAACGAAGACGCTTTAAAAGCAGCAGAGGTAAGGATGTGCACGTCATCATCATCGTCCTCGTTCGCGTCGTCAAAAACATAAACTTTTCTGCGCTTTTTGTGAATTTGAATTTTGTTTTTCGAGTCTCGTCTCGAGACATTTTCAGAGAGAGAGACTTCATTAACCAGCCTCCTTTTCTCGATGTACGCGAGGATGTCTCTCTCGTAATACTCATGTAAAACAACACATTTATCATCATCATCATCATCGTTACAATACGCATCATCAGGGAGTACAAAAAGCGCGAACGCAAATTTGCGTGCAGTTGAGCGCGTTGCGACGTTCGCAAGCGTATTTGGACACGTATACGCTCGACGGATGGCGCTCGTCGAATCAGGAGAAGTTGAAACCAATCGCGGAGTTAGCGAAGAAACGGGAAGATATTTTCTTCCGGAAGTTGAAAGTCAGAGAGTTGTTTGAGAAGTTAAACTACGACGAGAAGAAACTGGAGAAGTTCAAGTGCAAAGAAGATGAGGATGGGGAGATTGAATGCGAGGACGTGGTGTGTTGCGAGTGCGGATCGGGCGAGTGCAACGAGGAGGAGAACGACGTCGTGTTTTGCGACGGGTACTGCGATTTGGCGTATCACATGAAATGCGTGAAACCGCCGTTGAAACCGGAAGATATACCGAAAGGCGACGAAGGATGGTTGTGTCCTCTGTGCGATTGTCGCGTGGACGTGATTTACTATCTGAATTTGGATTACGATCAAAGGTTAGACATTGAAACGTGCACGCACTTGGACGTGTTTAAAAAAGAACAGGACATGTTCGACAAAGGCATAATACCTGGGACCTCGCGGTTTCATTTACACGGCGAGAACGAAGAAGACGTGTGGCCGAGCGACGAATCCGAGGACGAAGATTTCAAAGAGAAGAATGAAAAAGACGACGGTAAAGACGACAGCGACGAATCGCTCTCCGGGTCAGCGGTAGTTCCGCAATCATCATCTGATAGCGATGATAGCGAAAATAGCAGTAGTAGTAGCAGCAGCGATTCGGCAATCATCATAGAAGGACCTCGGAGAAGAACGAAAGTGGATTACGTGAAATTAAACGGCGACTTGTTCGGCGACGCCGTTTTAGACGGGGACGAAGAGGAGAAGCAAGACGCGAAAGTCAAACCGATGGCGGACAGGCGCACGCAATTAGCCGCGTTAGTCGCACTGAATAAGAAGGAGAAAAACCAAAGCAGCAGCGGCGAGAATAAGAAGGGAAAAGCAGCGAGGAACAAAACAGCTTCTCCCGTGAAGACGAAAGGAACGCAGAGAAACGGAAACGGAGGAAATAATCGACGACGTAAACGACGAGGACGAGAAACAACAACAACAACAACAACAACAACAAAAGCAACAAAAACGAAAGCGTCTGCGCTGTTGTCCTCGAAATCGACGAAAGCAAACGAGAAGAAGAAGAAGAAGATGAAGATGAACAAGTAGTTTAGATGAAATACAAAAATTTAATTGAATTCACATTTTCGCGTCACAACACGAATACATGCACACAACACCAACCGGTTCAGAGGAGGAGGCAGAGGAGAAAGAACAAAAAGAAGAAGAACAAAAACGTGTAGCAGAGGAGGATATAATCATGAAATCGCGGTTGCTTTCGAACGCTTTCAAGTGCCTGTCGCCCGGACAGACTCGTCACATGTCGTCTTCTTTGGGAAATTCCATCCAAAGCGCGATAGATATCGCGAAGGAAAGCGAAGCAGAAGCTTTAAAAAATGTACCAAAAATGACCTATTACTCCGCGTGGTTCTGCCCATTCGCACACAGAGCGACGTTAGCGTTAGAACGACACCGCGGTTTCCTCTCGTACGAATGGGTTGAATCCTTAGGGTGGGAGAAACGAAGCAAAACGAACGAAGAGATTAAGACGAAACACGAGAATTGGTACCACTACAAATCGCCAGATTTGTTAAAAGCGAACCCGCTCGGGATGGTACCGACGATTAAAGACGAGTTTAACAACGTGATCACGGAATCGATCGTGTGCATACAATACATAGACGAGATTGTGAACGGAGGTAAGGAACCGATATTAGCGTCTTCGGCAGCCGAACGCGCGAAGGAACGGGTGATGGCGGATTTCGTCGCCAAGACTATTTGTAGCAAATACTATTCCGTGTTGGTGAGACAAGAGGAAACGGAGCAGTTAGAAGCGTTCGGAGAGATTGAGAAGGCGATCGAGAAGTTTGCGACGCATTTAGTAGATGATGACGATGTGATGATAGATGGCGAAAAACGCGAAAAAGGACGGTTTTTTAACGGTCGCCAAACGCCGGGTTTAGTCGATTTAACGCTCTTCCCTTGGGCGTGGCGCTTGCCCGTGTTTGAAACCCACCGGGACGAAAGGTTCAAAATCGACCCCGCTAAATCTGTCGGTTTGCGCAAATACATGCGATGGTTGCGCGATATGGTTAGTCGAGACGACGTCTCGCGCACTTTACCAAACTGGGAGGAATATTTACAACACATAACGAGATACGCCGACGGTTCCGCTCGAAGCAAAGTCGCCAACGCCGTTCGAGACGGAAGAAACGCGCACGAATACGACGACGAGAAAGATGACGTCAAAGAATAATAATACTAATACTAATAACAGAATGAATGATTACGAGATAACGATAGCGATTTGAATACTGTTCTGTACTACGTCAGCTCCAAGAAGATGTATATATTTTTGTCTTCTGAAACGTCTTTTCAATCAAAACCCCGAAAAAAGGTCAATTCTATCCAAATTCTTCATTTTTATTCCACTTGAAGAATTGAATAAAATGTTTGCGGCGGCGAGTTTTGTCTCGTCATCATCCTTCTTGGCAAAAAGCCGCTCTTCGTCGTCTTTGAGGACTTTTAGGACGAGTAATACTACGAATACTAATACTACGAATAGCGGGAAAAGAGGTGCGTTGCACGTGTTATGCGCGGCGAGCAAGTCTCGAGCGAAAAAACGGGCGGCGAAATTGAGCGGCGACGACGGCGACGACAACGCTGCGGGAGGAGGATTAAAAAAAGAAACATCAATGTCCAAGCAACAAAAGGATAAGCTGAGAAAGCAACGGTCGGAAAAGTTACGCGCGATCGTTTCCAGCGAAGGGAGAAGGTACGAGAAGATTCAGAAAGATTTCTCGCTGACGAGAGACACGGCGAGAGAATACGTGCTCTCGGTGAGACAGAAAGGAGGAGGAGGCGGCGAAGGCGGCGAAGGAGAGAGCGTACTTTTACCGCTGTTAACGGATTGGCTCCCGGTGGCGGAGATCTTAGTCGCCGACCGCGTTTCGTTGGAAGCGACCATGGCGTTTAAGAAACTCGGGATGGATATGCCGGAAACGGACGACAACCCGAACGAGCCGAAGAAAATCGACGGCGTCCCGGCGGTGACGGCGATGTTGCCGGGGAGGAAAACGGAGATTTGCGCGATGGCGTTTAACATCGCCGGAGCACCGTTGAGAGATATCGAACACGTAGAGTTGGAGTATGGGATTGAAGATTGGGGGTCGTTTGAAAATTGCGTGGACGGGTTAGCCGCGAGAAGCGGCGACGACGGCGCGTTGGATCGAGCGTACGCGAAGATTGGCGCCACCGCGAACGAAGAGCCGAGGGAGATCAAAGCGAAATACCGCAAATTAATCGCCACCGCGCATCCAGACAGAAATCCAGACGCCGACGTCGCGGAATTCAACGCGATTAAAGACGCGTACGAGTTAATCGTGGGCAAAGATTGCGGCGGCGCCTCCTTCGAAGGTCTGGGCACCAACCGGGACTTTATCGTTTTAGACGGCACGCCGGCGCACTTCGGCGACGCGAACAATAAAAATAAGATGGAGTTCAACGAAAAAACCATCTTGTTCGCCATGAGATCGTTAGTCGGTTACGACCGAGTCGGTCAACACTTCAACGCCAGAAATTTACGACTGGCTAAAGCCAAAGGCATGTAGTCGTTTTTACATGTACACATCTTCATCATGCAGTGTTATTGTTTATATTATTATTATCATTATTATTATTAAATTAAATCCGTTCGTAACGACGAATATGTGTCTTCCTATTCCGCGGTGGCTGCCGGAATCACGGCAAAACTTTTGATCGCGTCTTCTTTTTTGAGTTTCATGAGCGTCCCTCCTTTCGCGTATCTTCCCATCTCGGGTATGCTCGCGCATTGAAATCTGTTCGCGACGCCGAGCTGCGAGCCAACGATGATAGCTTCTTCTATCGAATCGTCGTCCGTTTTCCCAATCAACGCAAAAGCAGCTAAAGAATCCCCGCTGTTAAACTTGATGCCTCGTATCCCCGCGCCACCTCTGATTTGCGTCTTAAAATCGGAAACTTTCACTCGTTTGCCGCGACCTTTTTCAGACACGAATACTACCCACGGTCCTTCGCGATCGATTTCTGATTTTTGAATGATCGCCATACCGGCGACTTTCGCCGCGCCCCCTTCAAAATGTTCCACAGACGCCACCAAAGGTTCATCGTCGTCGTTACCAAAATCTAGAATGTCATTCTCTTCTTCTTGTTCTTCTTCTTCGTTATCATCGCCTTCGTCATCTTCATCGTCTTCGGCTTGGATTATGAAATCGTCGTCGTCGTTTTCGTCGTCGTCCTCCTCCTCTGCCCCTTTAGCTTTCGAGGCTTCTTTCGACGACGATTTGATCTCCTTCAAAGAGATCGCGCGGACACCTCTGGACATTCTGCCTAACTTTCGCACCGAGTCAACGTCAAAACGAATCAGCGTACCGTCTGTGGCGCCAACTAAAACGGAATCACCATTTTTGGCGACTAAAACTTGTTTCAACTTGTCGCCTTCGTCCAAAGCAATCGCTCTCTTCCCATTTCTTTTGATGCTAGCAAATTCCTTCGCGGAGACTTTCTTGATCACGCCGTTAAGCGTAATCATGACCAGGAAGGTTTCGTCTTCGTCTTCTCCTTCTTGCGGCTCATTCGGCGTTTTCTTCTTCATCAAAGCGGAAGGTTCTAAGCTTAAAATGGCAGTTATCGATTCTCCCTTATCGATGTCGACAAATCTAGTAAACGGCGTTCCTTGCGCAGTAGTAGACGCCTCGGGAATGTCAAAAGCTCTCACCGTTAAAACGTTCCCTTTATCGGTGAAGAAAAATACACGATCTAAATCTTTCGCGTGCATTACTTTCGCGATGGAATCCGACCCCTTCAATTTTGACATTGATTTCCCTCGCGTCCCTCTTCGTTGAGCTTTGAACGTTTCCGGTCTCGTTCTCTTAATGTACCCTCGCGAGGACATTATGATCAACGAATCGTTGTTTGGTATTTCGTGCTCAACTTCAATCGATGAACTCGTATCGGTTTCAATTGTTGTTCTTCGCGGGATGCCGTGTTTCTTTTTCACCTCCAACGCTTCCTCGCAAACGACGTCAATCACCGCCGACGTGTTGTCGAGTAGGTTTTGATTCCCTTTGATAGAACTCAAAAGCTGATCGCGCTCCTCGACGAGCTTTCCTGATTCTAAACTCGTCAAACGCCTCAAAGGCATTTGTAAAACCGCTTCCGATTGAACCGTAGTCAGTCCCTTCATTTCTCGTAAATTTTCCATCGCTTCTTTCCCGTCCTTTGATTTTCGGATCATCTTGATCACCGCGTCGGTATCTTCGAGAACCGTCAGAAGCGCTTCGACGATGTGCATTCTCGCTCGATCCTTTTCTAACGAATACATCGCGCGTTTACGTATGACATCGATGCGAAAATCTAAAAACTCTTGCATCACTTCCATCAACCCCAAAACTTTTGGCGTCAAACCGACGAGCGCCGTGACGTTCACGTTCACTTTCACCTGCAATTTTGTCCTTTTATACAACGAATTCAGCACGGCTTCTGCGTCACCACTTCTCTTCATCTCGACGACGACGCGGACGCCGTCTCGGTCCGATTCATCGCGCACGTCCGCGACGCCTTCAATCTGCCGATTATTTACCAAATCCGCGATTTGTTGCACTAAAGTCGCTTTGTTTTGCATATACGGAATCGACGAGATGACGATATCTCTGTCCAGACTTTTCTCCGCCGCTGCTTTATCGTCTTTCTTTGCCGTTTTCCCACTTCTTTTCCGGCTGGAAACTTTTGTCCTTGGTACAATTTCTGCCACGCCTCTCAAAGTCACCCCGCCTCTTCCGTCGCGGTACAAATTTCTCAGCGCGTTCCTATTACTAGTACTTCTACCACTATCGTTTTTGTCGTTATTATTATTATTATCATTATTAGCGTCCTTATTATCGGCAAATATAACCCCACCGGTGGGAAAATCCGGCCCTGGCATGACTCTCAACAACTCTTCCAATTTCACTTGCTCTCCTTTTTGCGCCGCTCTGGCGAAGACCACCAACGCGTCCGCCACTTCCATCAAGTTATGCGGCGGTATGCTCGTCGCCATCCCGACCGCAATCCCCGTGCTCCCATTAATCAACACGTTCGGTAGCTTTGCCGGCAACACCATCGGCTCTTGTTGCGACCCATCGAACGTATCCGCAAACTCCACGCAATCCATCTCCACGTCTTTCAGCAGCATATCTTGCGACAACTGTCTGAGTTTACACTCCGTGTACCTCATCGCCGCCGGCGGATCGTTGTCCATGCTCCCAAAATTCCCGTGTCCATTCACCAACGGCGCGGACATGGAAAAATCTTGCGCCATTCTCACCAGCGCGTCGTACACCGACTGATCCCCGTGCGGGTGAAACTTCCCCAAAACTTCCCCGACGACTCTCGCGCACTTTTTAAACGGTTTGTTGTGATCTAAATTCAACTCGTGCATGGCGTACAAAATGCGTCGATGGACTGGTTTTAATCCATCTCTCACGTCCGGTAACGCTCTCCCGACGATCACGGACATCGCGTACGCCAGATAGGACTGTCTCGCTTCCACGTGCAGTTCCAAGTCGACGATGTTCGAGTCTGATGAGAATTCTTCTTCTTCGTCTGCGAAAGTTGATGATTTGTTTCCTCCTCCTCCTTTTCCTCCTCCATCGTCGTCGGAGGATGATGAAGACGCAGCAGCAAACGTTCTCACTTTTCGATGACGATGATGACGCTGTTCTTCTTCTCCTCGTCTTCTTGAAAAAGAAAGCGAAGAAAGAGAAAGAGAAGAAGACGGACCACCAAAGCGACGAATGATTTCAAAATTCGGTTTTGTTGGTGTCGCCGTCGTCGACATCATCATCATCGTTTTCGATGAGAGAAGAAATGACCTTCGCATCATCGCACCAAATCCTCTTCTGATAAATGCTCGTATTCCTTCTCTTCTTCTTCTCAAAGGTTGTTGTCGTTGTCGTTGTGATTGGTCTCTCAGTAAGAGTGTGCCGCGTTGCAACATATACTACTCTATACTACTAACACTCTCTCTAAATGTATAAATTTTTGTCGCTTTGAAACTGACGTTTTTTGACAAGTGTTTTTGTTAGAAAAAAATTTGCGAAAAACAAACAAACAAACAAACGAGGAAAAATCATCAATCGTTATTTCTCTGATGTCTCGACATCGAGGCAAAGTTTCAGTGGTCTCTTCTTTGACGACGACGAGGGAGGAAGAAGAAACCACAACAAATACCGAGACCGTCCAACTCGTTTTCGACGACGAGGGACCAGGAGAGGGAAATCGTAAAAGTCGAAACGTTCGTCGTCGTCGTCGAAATAATACTAATCAGACTTCTTTGACGAATTCGATGATGAAAACGATGAAAATGATGACAAAGATGATGCGAAAGAAAACGCGAGGGTACCTGGCCGTGTTTTTAGTCTCCGCGATATGGGTGTGCGCGTCGTTTATAGTGAAAGATTTAGAAAGAGTTGGGGATCCGTTGACTTTGACGGCATTGTTTAACGCGTTGTTTTTAGTCTATTGGCCGGTGGAGATGAAAGGGTACTTTTATCATCTCGCAGAGAAGAAGAAGAAAAAAAGGTATCATCATTACGCGATGTTCCGGAAATGGAAGGAAAGTAATGTTAGTACGAGAGGAATATCATCGTTTTTACGCGAAAACGAAGCGTTGAGGTGCTACGTCATCGTCCCTCCGTTGTTCTTTCTCGCGCAGTTTTATTTCAACAAGAGTTTACAGTTTGTGTCGGTGACGGTGAACACGGCGTTGTCCTCGGTCGCGCCGGCGTTGACGTACGTGTTTGGGATTTACAGAGGGCTGGAAAAACCGGTGAGAGATTCGAACGGGTTTTTAAAAGCACTCGGACTCGTCGCAATAGGAGTGGTTTTGACGGCAGTCGCGGACGATGAGACCACTTTCGGTGGTGCTTCGGGTATGACTGCAGGCGGCGACGAGGATTCGCCGAGAACCCGGAACGAAAATAATAGTTATAACAGTTATTCTTCTTTTGTGAACATGGACACCGCGTGGGGCGTGTTGCTCATTTTAGCGAGCGCGGTGTGTTACGCCGGTTACGCCACGGAGGTGGAAATCGCGTTGAACGCGGTGAAAGTGAGCGACGGTCATCGCGACGAGAATAGGAGTAGGAGTAGCAATCAAAATTTTTCTAGGAATAATAGAGTAGGCGGCGTGTTGTTAGAGGAACGCGAGGAACGCGAGGAAGAGGAGGAGGAAGACGAAGACGAAGACGAAGAAGACGAGGAGAGAGAGAGAGAGGCAGCAGAGGTAAATGAAGGAGCAGCAGAAGAAATTACGGGACGACGGCAGATGAAAACGGAGGCGAAGAAAGAGCTCCTCGCCGCCATCAAGGATTCGAAATCGCGACAGATTCTCGCGAGCGTCGGCACGTTCGCGTTCGTCATCGTTTTATGTACGATGCGAAAATCGATATTGTCCATGAACAAAAGTGGCGGGATGATTGTTTTGAAAGGCCTGATCGATAACGCGTTGGCGGAATACTTGTGGTGCGTCGGGGTTGCCGAGCTCGGAGCCTCGGTCGCTTCCATCGGTTTGCTGTTACAAATCCCTCTTTCGGCGGTTGCCGAGCTTTTGTTTGTGAGAGCGGACGAGGAGGTGTGGACGCGAACGACTGGAGGTATTTTTGCAATGTTTTGCGGGTGCGCGTTGATTGTCTATGGGTTCATAGGCGCGATGAAATTCGCCGGAAGTTCCGAGGAGGATGAAGAGGATGAGGAAGACGATGAAGACGATGATGAAGATGATGAAGACGACGCCGACGATAATGCTACCATCGCTCGCGCTCCGTTGTTATGATGCATTTTCATTTTGCATGCTATTATTATACACTACCTACTACAACTAAAACAGCTTCTCAACTCTTTGCGCGCAAAGTTGTCACATAATACTGAGAATTAATTAATTCTTCTTCTTGTAATACTCATTCGCAGCAATGTTTATCAGCCGCCTGGGATACGCACTCGCACTTCTCGGACTGACCGCGTGGTAACTCGAATTCGAGTTAATGAACATCACGAATTGGTTCTTCTCGTACGGAACTTCTGCGACTAACTTGAAATCCCCTGAGTTCTTAAATTGTACGTCCCAGCCTATTTTCTTTCTGTGTTTCCATCTTTCCGCTTCGCTATACTCTTCGCACGCGCCGGCGCCAAGTAAACACTCGAACACCTCCAAATTACCCCCTTTCGCCGGATCATTTTTGTCGCGAAAATACATCAATCCCGCGTATAATTCGTGCGCATTATCCACGTGTAATCCACGAACGCGACTCTGGCCTTTTATCACCGGCGTGTTTACTCCTATCTGGGCGTCCAAAGTGACGGGAGCTGGATTTTTCTTTCTGCTCATCAACCGAACTTCCGTCTCCATCTCTCGCAGCTTAAGTCCGTATTTCTCCTCCAATCCGCCGTGATACTTTGTAAAGACCTCCTCCCCGAATAAATCGATGACTTCTTCGTAAAATTCTCGACTGGAGTGATACCTGATGAACTCCTCCCACGCTTTTGATACTATTTGTTTCTTACTACTTAACACCATCGACGCTCGCAAATCGACTCTCGTGTTCGCGGCAATCGAAGTCCTCCCAGGTTTGGCAATCTGCACTATATCTTCGTGCTTCGGGTAAAATTTTTCGAGCTCTTCGTAAACGTCATCAGGTAAGCAGTTTTCGATGACGACGTGAGGATACGGATGCAATCTCACGTCCGATTTTCGAGCGTTTTGTAGTACCGAGAAGGAGGAGGAGGAGGTGCTTTTTCTTCTCGATTTTTGTCTTGTTGTTGATGATGAAAGCGAATACAAATTCCTTTCCGATGACTCTGCCGCCCAGCCTTGAACGCCACCACCAAAGCGTGCATCATCATCAACATTAGCATCAAAATCGTAATCATCGACATATCCTCCTCCTTTCCTCGTTCTCGTCCTCGTTCTCGTTCTTGCGATTGTCCCATCAAAATCATTTCCTCTCGTCGTTCCAAGCATCAAAAGCGCAAAAAGATCGAAGATTAAGAGGACAGAAAAACGATGCATTCCTCTTCTCTGCATTCTCTTTCTTCTCTCTCTCTTTGCGTTACACACGCGCAAAGAGATGTTCTATTCTTTTAAGTGTGATGATGAATCCGTTTTTAACTAAGTCCCAATTAAGTGAGGGATGATAAAAATAAAAATATAACAACAAAAGCGCTTTTTCAAATAATAATAGTGTATAAACGGCTGGCGCTCTCTTCTTCTCTCCTCGTAAAGTGTTGTAACAGGAGTAAACATTGGTCTTCTTTGTCTTCTTTTCTCTCTCTCTCTCTCTCTTTATCATCGCGCGATGATGATATAAAGAGACGCGAGTTGGCGCGGTTTATTTTACTTCTTCGGGACTTCCACGGCGGAAGGCGCTTTGAAAGCGGGTAAAGTTTCCGCGACGTCCGGAACGTATCTGTTAAAGTACGAATCGTTCACTTCGACCATTCGCCTGCCATCGGCTTCCGCCAACTCTCTCAACCTTTCCTCTTCCTGCGCTTTCTTCTTTTGTTCTTTCAACTCGCGCTCGCGTTTTTGCGCCAACTCTTTTTGCTTCTTTTTTTGCTCCTGTTCGAATTTCTTCTTCGCCTCTTCTTGGGTTTTCTTTCTCGCGGCTTGCTCTTCCGGCGTGCCTTGGAAGAACGAGTCCACGTCTTCTTTGATTTCGGAGAAGGATTTTAATCTCGGTAACAGTTGCGTCAAATCGGACGCGGAGGAGGCGGCGGCGGCGGCGTCGTTGGAGGTTTTCTTCTTCGAGACGGAGGCGGAGGAGGAAGCTTTCTCGTAAGAAGTAGAGTCTTTCTTGGTGTCGGTTTTGTTATTCTTGTTTTTCTTTTCGTTCTTTTTTGTTCCACTGATGGTGCTTTCGTCGTTATTGCTGCCAAAGATGGCCAACGCGGGCGTGCTTCTTCCCGATGCCGCTTTTGAGCTCGCCTTGGAGCCTCTTTTGCTGCCGTTTTTGGAGGCAGATTTCGAGCTCGGCGCCTCTGGCTTCGAGAACGGCAACAACGAACTTCTCGGCGATTCTGGTTCGTTGGCAATTTGCTCCGGATCGGCCAATCCGAGCATAACTTGCAAGCGTTCGAAAAACGTCAACTGTCTCGGCGCTCTCGGTTCTCTTCGTAAGACCGTTCGAACGAATTGTCTCTGCGCCATCTGCGCCGGTTTCGCAATCACGGCGTTGCCGACTCGACCAACCACTTTGCTCGCGCGGAAAAACACTCGTTGCGGTAACGTGAACGGATTGAACGTTTCGATCAAGTCGAGTTCAAACCCAAACTTTTGGGATTTGACGATGCACTTCGCTTTCGCCAATTTCGATTGTTTGAACTCTTTGAACGCGTATCTCGGTAAATCAAACGCCAGGTATCTCGGCGTCAAGAAGAGATTGTACCTGAACCCTTGGCCTCGACCTCCAAACAACGTTTCGTTCTGCGCCGAATACACGTCAAAAACGAAAAAGTTCCCAACTCTTGGCATGTTCAATTTCGGCAATTGCACGGCGTCGATGCCGAATTTGAACCTGTCGCTGAAAATACGCACCACCGGTCCGCCCGGTAAGAAACTCATTTCTCTCAAATCTTCCGGCATAACCGACGCCGCGAGCACCAACACCGAAAACGCGTTCACCAACCCTTTGTCGTCGCAATGGTTCTCGATGAATTTCTTATACGAGATGACGTGTTTCCCAGTTTTTAACAGTGTTTTTGTCGTGCTCGTTTTCTTCGCTTTGTTTTTCTCTTTCTCTGGAACAAACACCCTCACGACTTCCGAGGCGGTCAGTTTTTTCATCCATCGCAATCTCACGACAGACGCGACCACCGGGGTGGCCACACCGAGCAACGCGTTCCGTCTCGACTCGCTCGTACCAACGAGAAACTCTCGCATGAACACGATCATCGGCGCGGTGAAGAGCGATTGCGTTATCAAGGATTCTTCTGTTCCTTCTTCTCCCGATGATGATGATGATCCTCCTCCTCCTCTGGACAAACATTTCCTCCCGGAAATTACGGAGACGACGAAACACGTCGCGCGAGGGATGTTTATTTTCTTCGTGAATTTTACATACGTCATCGGGGAGAAGAGTTCTCCCCACGAAATCTGCACACCCATCTTTATTATGTATTCAGTCTTTTCCTCCTTCTTTGTCTTCTTCTCAAAAGAACAAAATGGAGAGCGATGAGAGAAAAAGATTATTCAACGCAAGCACGTTGGGGTGTTCAGAAACAAAACGTGGTGCAAAGAACTACGTTTCAGTTTAGGGTGTACAATAAAACCCTAAACAAAAAAAAAGCAGAACGAAAGAAGCACAGAGAGAAAAAGCGCAGAAGAAGAAGAAGAAGACAAAGAAGAAGAAGAAGAAGAGAACCAAACAACAACAAAATATGGCGAACACACGATTCGTCCCGTGGCACTCGTGGGAGGAGTGGGCGTTCGTCCGAGACGCTTTTAAT
>Ga0209505_1000920_pt1 | contig 21601 bp, 13 predicted proteins | sample COGITO_mtgs_1103_2_FD_184794 | JGI IMG/M metagenome (GOLD analysis project Ga0209505, IMG submission 184794) | Pelagic marine microbial communities from North Sea - COGITO_mtgs_110331 (SPAdes) (version 2) | ecosystem: Environmental > Aquatic > Marine > Epipelagic ... | reverse complement strand
CTCATCTTAATTTCTTTTAAAGCAACAATTTTTTGTTTCTTTTTAGCAAGGTTTGCTTTTTTTTGTGTATCATATTTAAATTTACCCATGTCCATAATTTTACATACTGGAGGATTTGCATTTGGAGCAATCTCAATTAAATCAAGACCTTGATTTTTTGCCATGGATATCGCTTCGTTAGTATTTAAAATTCCTAAATTTTGCCCATCACTTGCTATCACTTGTACTTCTGGTGATGAAATTCTATTATTAGATCTTGGACCACGATCTTTGGTCCTTCGTTGAAAATAATTTTGTTTAAAATCTGCCACTTAGTTTTTTGAAGGTGCTCTATTTAAAGCAGAGAATTTTTCTAGAAATACTTTTAGTTCCATATTTTCTTGTTTATTAGAATCCAATCTTCTAATGGTTACTGAGTTACTGTCAACTTCTTTTTTTCCACAAATTAATAAAAGAGGTATTTTCGCTAGTGAATGATCTCTAATTTTATAATTTAAATTATGATTTTTTAAGTCAACCATTGAACTTATTCCTACTTCTTTGATTTTATTAGAAACTTTTATTGCATAATCTTCGAAATCTTCAGAAATTGGAATAACAACTGTTTGTAAAGGCGAAATCCAAAACGGAAATTTTCCCGCATAGTGTTCAATTAAAATTCCAATAAATCTTTCAAGTGAACCAAATAAAGCTCTATGTAACATCACGGGAACTTTTTTTACTCCATCTTTATCTACATATGATGCATCTAACCGGCCAGGTAAATTTAAATCTACTTGCAAGGTTCCACATTGCCAATCTCGACCTATAGCATCTCTAAGAACGAACTCAATTTTTGGACCATAAAAAGCTCCCTCACCTTTATTTATAGTGTATTCTAATTTAGAAGCTTTAACTGCTTCTAATAAAGAAGTCTCAGCCTTATCCCAAACTAAATCATCACCAACTCTTACATCAGGTCTATCAGCATATTTTAATATTACATTTTCAAAACCTAAATCTTTATAAATGTCTAAAATTAAATTTGTAACATTTAAACATTCGCTAGTAATTTGATCTTCAGAGCAAAAAATATGTGCATCATCTTGAGTAAATGCTCTTACTCTTAAAAGGCCATGTAAAGCACCTGATGGTTCATAACGATGAACTTTTCCAAACTCTGTAATTCTTAAAGGTAAATCTCTATAACTTTTTAATCCTTGATTAAATACTTGTATATGACCAGGACAATTCATAGGTTTTATTGCAAACACTTTTTCATCTGGTGTTTGAGAGGTATACATATTCTCTCCATATTTTTCCCAATGACCTGACTTTTCCCATAACAATCTATCTAATACTTCTGGTGTGTTAACCTCTTTGTAGCCAGCTGCATCTTGCCTAGCTCTCATATAATTAATTAGTTTTTGAAACAAAGCCCAACCTTTTTCATGCCAAAAAACTGATCCTGGACTTTCTTCTCTAAAATGAAATAAATCCATTTCTTTACCTAGTTTTCTATGATCTCTTTTTTCGGCTTCTTCTATTCTTTTCAAGTAAGCATCAAGATCCTTCTGAGTTGCCCAGCTGGTACCATATATTCTTTGAAGCATTTCATTATTTGAGTCACCTCTCCAATAAGCACCTGAAACCTTTGTTAGTTTAAAAAATTTTCCAACTTTTCCTGTTGAGGATAAATGCGGCCCCCTACACAAATCATGCCATTTACCATGAAAATAAATTGAAACCTCCTCACCTTTAGGAATACTCTCGATCAACTCTGCTTTATAAATTTCACCTTTTTTTTTAAAATGTTGAATAGCTTTATCTCGATCCCATACTTCTCTTTTTGTTTTTTCATCACGATCAACTATTTCTTTCATCTTATCCTCAATATTTTTTAAATCCTCTTCAGTAAATGGTTCTTTTCTTGCAAAATCATAATAAAAACCATTTTGAATAACTGGACCAATAGTCACTTGTGTGCCTGGAAATAATTCTTGAACAGCCATTGCCAAGATATGAGCTGTGTCGTGTCTTATTGTTTCAAGTCCTTCATCATTTTTTGAAGTAAATATTTTTACTGAACAGTTTTTATCTATTATAAAATCTAAGTCTTTAAGTTCTCCATCTACACTTATAACCATTGCTTGTTTAGCTAATGATTTGCTGATTTTTTCAGCTACTTCAAGTCCAGTAACTTTTTTTGGAAAATCTAAATTGTTTCCATCTGGTAGTGTAATTGTAGGCATCTAATTTAGTAATCTTTTATACTCTGAATAAGTAGAAAAACACATTTTTTCAACATTAAATTTTTTAATTATGTTTTTTCTACCTTCTTTACCTATTAAATTTAGAGATGTTTCATCCATTGTTATCGCTTTTATAATTTTTTTGCTCAAAGAATGGGCATCACCCGACTCAAATAAAAAACCAGTTTTTTCATCAATAATTGTTTCATTTGATCCTCCAATATTGCTAGCAATAATAAGTTTTTCCATAGACTGGGCTTCAACCGCAACTCTTCCAAATGCCTCTGGTTCTATTGAGGCGGAAATAATAATATCAGAAACTTTATAAGCTAAAGCCATATCCTTGCAATGTTTTATAAATTTAATTTGATTAGTTAAACGATATTGTTCTGTCAAACGAACTAACTCTTTTTTATATAAATCTCTCCCTTGATCATCTCCTAAAATAACAACATGAAAGGCCTCATAACCTAGTTCAATTTTCACTAAATTAATTGCTTCAATAAGTAACTTTTGTCCTTTCCAAGAAGTAAGTCTTCCTGGCATTAAAATAATTTTTTTTTCTTTATTGATTTCCCAATTTTGTAAAAGTTTTTTTTCATCATTTTCAAATTTTGTTGTTGGATCAAAATAATCTACGTTAATTCCTCTGAAAATAACGAGAAATTTTCTATTAAGTTTTAAAAATTCAGAATAATTATTTTTGATATGTGAAAATATAAAGTTTGATCCTGCAATTATTAAGTCAGATCTAACCATGATTGAATTATAAAATTTTTTAAGCTTACCACTAAAATTATATGTACCATGAAATGTTGTAACAAACTTCCTACCTGTTAATTTTGTTGCTAATAAACATGACCAAGCTGGTGCACGGCTTCTTGCATGGACTATAGAAATTTTAAAAATTAAAATAATTCCTATCAAAATCAATGCATTCAAAAATATTAATAAAGGATTTTTGCTATGCACAGGTAACCTAATTAATTTTACCTTTTTTTTGTCAATAAACTTAATTAAATCTCCACCACTTGTCACAATATAGGATTTACACTTATTTTCTGATAAGTAATGAGCAATATCATAACAACCGGTCTCAGCACCACCATAGCCCAATTTTGGTATCACTTGTAAAACATTTATCTTAGAAGACATTAGAAATAATTATATAATAATAGAGTCAACTTATAAACTTTTATGACAAATTTTAATTATTTAAGAATAAACAAATCAAGAAAAATCAGGTATCTAAACCACAAACAAAAAAATGCAACTTACATCGTTTTTTTACATGGTTTTATGTCTAATTTAGAAGGAAAAAAACCTAAAACTTTTCTAAATTTTGCAAAAAGAAACAAAATGGGGTTTCTCGCACTTGAATACTCTGGACATGGAAAATCTAGTGGAAAATTTACTGATGGTAATATTTCAAAATGGACGAAAGAAACAACTCAAATTATAAAAAAAATAGTTAAAAAAAATAAAATTATTCTAATTGGGTCAAGTATGGGGGCTTGGATTTCATTAAATCAATTTAAACATTTTAAAAAACAAATTAATGGTTTCTTAGGAATAGGTTCAGCACCTGAGTTTTTAGAGGGCTTAATGTGGAATAAATTTTCCAAAAAAATGAAAAAAGAAATAAAAAAAATTGGCATAATAAATTTAAAACACGGCGATTATGAATACCCAATTACTTTTCAGTTAATCAAAGATGGTAGGAAAAATAAGGTTTTTAAAAAAAAAATTTATCAAAACATTAAAATAACAATGGTACATGGGACTAAGGATAAATCAGTTCCAATAAATTATTCTAGAAAAGTTTTAAAAATTTTCAGAAATGCTAAAAAAAAATTGGTAATTGTTAAAAATGGTGATCATAGTTTATCTTCACCTAGATGGTTAAATTTATTAAAAAAAGAATTAAAATTAATTATTAGCTAACTTTTTTTGCTTTAGAATTTAAAGTAAGTGGATTTTGAAGTTTATCAATCATTTCTTTTGGACAAACCTGAATAAAATTTTTTATTTCATTATCAAAATTTTTAATTATATTTTTTGATAATATTGAACCAGTTTCTTCAAAATGTTCTAAAACCATTTTTTTTACAAAATTAATCCAATATTCTGTTTCAATATTCTGCCAAACAACCGACTCTGGATTTACTTTATTTTCAAAATCTTTAGTTTTATCATAAATAAAAGCTAAACCTCCTGTCATACCAGCTGCAAAATTGTCTCCAACTTCACCTAGTATTATAACTGTTCCTCCGGTCATATACTCACATCCATTTGAATCACATCCTTCTACGACAGTCATTGCTCCAGAGTTTCTGACAGCAAATCTATCACCGGCTTGCCCAGCAGCAAAAAGTTTACCAGATGTGGCTCCATAAAGAACTGTGTTTCCAATAATTGTATTTTCGTTTGAAACTAAATTACTTTCATCTGAGAGTTTTATCGAAATAGTAGCTCCTGATAATCCTTTTCCAACATAGTCATTTGCATCACCCTTAAGAATTAGTTTTAATCCTTTAGCAGAAAATGCTCCAAAAGATTGTCCTGCTGAACCTTTAAAATTTAAAGTAAGAAAATTTTCATCTAATTTTTCATAACCATATTTTTTATAAAGATGATGTGAAATTCTTGCACCAACAGCTCTATTTGTATTTTTGATTATAAATTCTTTTTCAATTTTTTTTGCATTATCTAGAGATTTTTCAATTTCTGGCCAAATTTCTTGGTCTAAAGTGTCAGGTACCTTATTAATTTCTGGAACTTCACAATATCTTTTATTGTTTCCAGGATCAGCTTGAACAAATAATGGGTTTAGATCTAAGTCATCTAAATTAGGTGATGCTTTACTAACTTGCATTAACAAATCAGTTCTTCCAATTATATCATTCATAGATTTAAATCCTAATTCAGCTAAAATTTCTCTAACTTCTGAAGCAATAAAAGTAAATAAATTTACTACTTTATCTGGTGTGCCAGTAAATTTTTCTCTTAATTTTTCATCTTGTGTACAAACGCCTACTGGACAAGTGTTTGAATGACACTGTCTAACCATGATGCATCCCATCGCAACTAATGCAGTTGTTGCAACTCCATATTCTTCTGCTCCCATCATCGCCGCAATAACAACATCTCTACCTGTTTTAATGCCTCCATCAGTTCTTAATGTAACTTTATGTCTTAAATTATTTAATGTAAGAACTTGATTAGCTTCTGTAAGACCCATCTCCCAAGGTATCCCAACGTATTTTACACTTGTTTGCGGGGTTGCTCCTGTTCCTCCATTATGACCTGAAATTAAAATGATATCTGCTTTTGCTTTGGCTACTCCAGCAGCTATAGTGCCAACACCTGAAGAAGCGACAAGTTTTACACCAATTCTTGCCTTTGGATTTATTTGTTTTAGATCATAAATTAATTGAGCCAAATCTTCTATTGAGTAAATATCATGGTGTGGAGGTGGGGAAATTAAAGTTACACCGGGAGTTGAATGTCTTAATTTTGCTATTTCATCAGTAACTTTAAAACCTGGTAACTGACCACCTTCACCAGGTTTTGCGCCTTGTGCAATTTTTATTTCTATCTCATTACAATTATTCAAATAATTTACAGTTACACCAAATCTTGCGGATGCAATTTGTTTAACCCTAGAATTTGCACTATCACCATTCTCCATTTTCTTAAATCTATTTGCATCTTCACCACCTTCTCCACTACATGAGGCACCTTTAATTCTATTCATTCCAATTGCTAACGTTTCATGTGCTTCTTTTGATAAAGCTCCATGAGACATGCTTCCGCTACCAAATCTTTTAAGTATTTTTTCTAAAGGCTCAACCTCAGATAATTCTATTGATGGGCCTAGTTTTTTTTTTCTAAAATCAATTAAATCTCTTAAATTTATAGGTGGTAAATTATAGATTCCTTTAACATATTTTTTATAAGCTGAGTAAGAGTTCGAGCCTACCGCACTTTGTAGTAAATGAATTAACGTACCTTGATATTGGTGGGTTTCACCATTTTTTCTATACCTATAAATTCCACCTATAGGTAAAACAGTGTCGGTGTTTTCAAATGCTTCTCTATGAATTTGCCGTATTTTTTTTTCAATACCAGTTAATCCAATTCCAGAGATTTTAGATGTTATCCCTGGAAAGTAATCATCTACAATAGTTCTGCTTAATCCAACCGTCTCAAAATTACATCCCCCTCTATAAGAACTTAAAACTGATATACCCATTTTAGACATTATTTTTAATAAGCCCGCGTTTACTGATTTTATGTATCTCTGAATACAATCATCATAGCTATATTGACCAAATAATTTTTTCTCATATCTTTGGTATAAGCTATCAAAAGCAAGATAAGGATTAACAGTTGTAGCTCCAACTCCTATTAATGTAGCAAATGAATGTGTGTCTAAAGCTTCACCTGATTGAACATTTATTGAAACATACCCTCTTAATTTTTTTTCAGTTAAAAATGTGTTTATTGCTCCGACGCACAACAACATTGGCATAGGTAACTTTTTGGATGAAAGTTCTTTATCACTTAAAATTAGTTGTGTTACGCCCTGTCTTACTGCTATCTCTGACTCTTTTTGTATTCTTTCAATCGCACTAATTAAATTTTCTTCATTTGAAAAAGTGCAATCAATAATTAAAGAATTTTTTCCAAAAAAATTTATAAATTTATTAAACTGTGAATTTGACAATATTGGACTATTCAAAACATAGATATTTTCTTTAGTTAAAGTATCAAAATCTAAAATATTTCCTAAATTCCCAAATCTAGTTTTTAAACTCATAACTTTATTTTCTCGCAATGAGTCAATTGGAGGATTGGTTACCTGACTAAAGTTTTGTCTAAAAAAATGATACAATGGTCTATATTTGTCTGACAATACAGCTAAAGGTGTATCATCACCCATTGATCCTGTTGCTTCTTTTGCTTCTTCAGCCATAGGATGTAAAATTAATTCCAAATCTTCCAAACTAATTCCAAAAGTATGTTGTCTTCTTCTTAAATCCTCTCCATCAAAGTTATGTTTTTCATTTGAGATAGATAATTTTTCATCTAAATCTATTATTTGAGAGTTAAAATGTTTAAATTCTTTCGCTAAATAATCTTTAATTTGGTCATTAGAAAAAACCTTTCCTTTCTCAATCCTAACTCCAATAATTTCTCCTGGACCCAATCTTCCTTTAGATAAAATCTTTTTTTCATTAAGTTCTATCATTCCTGTTTCTGAGCCTGCAAAAAGTAATTTATCTTTAGTTATTGCATATCTTAGTGGTCTTAAACCATTTCTATCATTTGCAGCAATAACCCATTCATTATCTGTTGCAGCGATTGCTGCAGGACCATCCCAAGGTTCCATCGTGCTGTTTAAAAAATTAAATAATTGTTGATGAGTTTTAGGAAGAGTTTTATTTTTTTTTGACCATGCATCAGGAACTAACATTAATTTAGCCAATGGTGCAGGTTTGCCAGACTTATTTAATAATTCAAAAACGTTATCTAAAGCCGCAGAGTCAGATACTCCCTTTTGAATTACTGGTTTTAAATTATTTACATTTTCAAAAAGTGGACTGCTCATCTCTTGTTCATGAACTTTCATCCAGTTTTTATTCCCTTTATATGTATTGATTTCTCCATTATGAGCAACTGCTCTAAACGGTTGAGCTAAACTCCAACTTGGTGCAGTATTGGTTGAGAATCTCTGATGAAAAATAGCGTATCTAGATATAAATCTTTCATCTTTTAAATCTAAAAAAAAATCAGAAATTGCTTCTGCTAGAAACATTCCTTTGTAAATAATTGACTTAGAGCTAATTGAACAAATATAAAAATTATTTAATGAGAGATTAAAAGCTTTGTTTTCTATTTTTTTTCTAGTTTCATAAATTTTTCTTTCTAGTTCTTTATTCAATAAATTAGGGTCATTTGATTTGAATAAAACCTGAATAATTTCAGGCATTGTTTGAAGAGCTTTTTCACCTAAAACTTTTGGGTTTACTGGAACCTGTCTCCAACCATAAATGCTAAAGTTATTTTTAGTTAGTTCACTTTCTACTATGGTTTTACAGCTTTCTTGTGATGAATAATCATTTCTCGGTAAAAAAATCATGCCCACACAAATCTCTGAGTTGTCATAGTCATGTCCTGTTACTTCTATTTTTTCTATAAAAAAATCTTTTGGTATTTCTAAATGTATTCCTGCACCATCTCCTGTTTTGCCATCAGCATCTACGGCGCCTCTATGCCAAACAGCTTTTAAAGCTTCAATTCCATACATAACAACAGCTCTAGATTTTTTTCCCTCTGTCGATGCTATTAAGCCGACTCCACAAGCATCATGTTCCATTTCTTTTGAATAAACATGATTTTTAGTTAGTAATTTTAGATTTTTTTTATAGGTGTCCATTATGCTACTTTTGATTTTTTAATTTCAATATTTTCTAAATAAGTTTTCATAGCAGCTGCAGCATCTCTTCCATCTTTTATAGCCCATACAACAAGTGAAGCACCTCTAACTATGTCACCAGCAGCAAAAACTCCCTTTAAATTTGTTTCCATTTTATCAAAATCTGTTTTTATTGTTCCCCATTTTGTAACTTGCAATTCCTTAGTATCAAATAAATAAGGTAGGTCTTCTGGATCAAAACCAAGAGCTTTAATAACCATATCAGCTTTAACTTCGAATTCTGATCCTTCTTTTATCTCAGGTCTTCTTCTGCCTGAGTCATCGGGATCTCCTAATTGAATTTGATCAACAATTAAATTTTCAATTTTATTTTTGCCTTTAAATTCTTTTGGACTTGATAGCCATACAAATTCAACACCTTCTTCTTCTGCATTAGCAACTTCTCTAGCTGACCCAGGCATATTTTCTTTATCTCTTCTATAAAGACATTTAACTGATTTTGCTTTCTGTCTAACTGACGTTCTTACACAATCCATAGCAGTGTCACCACCACCTATTACAACAATATCTTTTCCTTCAGCATTTAAAATGCCTTTATCAAATAGCTCAACTTTATCTCCTAAGCCTTTTTTATTTGAAGCGGTTAAAAATTCCATAGCTGGAAAAATGTTTTCTAAATCATTTCCAGGTAAATTTATTTCTCTTGGTTTATAAACTCCTGTTGCAATCAAGATTGCATCATGTTTTTTTCTTAATTGCTCTAAAGTGGCATCCTTACCAACTTCAAAATTTTGAATAAACTCTATACCACCATCTTTTAAAAGTTTTGTTCTTCTTTCAACTACGTGTTTTTCTAATTTAAAGTTAGGAATACCATAAATTAACAAACCTCCAGCTCTATCATACCGATCATAAACTGTAATTTTATATCCATTTTTTCTTAATTGTTCAGCTGCTGCTAATCCTGCAGGTCCTGCTCCAATTATTCCAACACTTTGATTTTTTTCTTTTTTTACTTCAATTGGTTTAACCCAACCTTGTTCCCATGCATTATCTGTAATGTATTTTTCCACTGAACCAATGGTCACTGTCCCATGACCTGATTGTTCTATAACACAATTACCTTCACAAAGACGATCTTGAGGACAAATCCTTCCACAAACTTCTGGCATATTATTTGTGCTTTGAGACAACTCATATGCCTCTTTAAGTCTGCCTTCTGCTGTTAATTTAAGCCAATCTGGAATATTATTACTTAAAGGACAATGAACTTGGCAGAAAGGAACCCCACATTGAGAGCATCTACTGGACTGTTCCAGAGCTTTTTGCTTAATAAAATCATCATAGATCTCATTAAAGTCTTCCTTTCTATTACCAACATTCCTTTTAGGTGGATTCTGTTGACCTATTTTTAAAAATTTTAACATTTTATGAGTCATATTTTTTAAAAGATTGATGTAAAATATACATTGTTATTACTAGTAAAAGAATTATTTAGGTCAATATTTATGACCTAAATTTTATCAATATTAGCTAAAAATATGAATATTCTAATTTTTGCATAGCTATTATGATTAAATGGAATTGTTTTAAAAGGAAATTTTTTAAGTTACGACACTTATATGTTTCAAGATTTTATAGAAATCCTAATTTTGTCTGCAGTGCAGGGAATATCAGAATTTTTACCTATAAGTTCATCTGCACATTTAATTATAGCTTCTAATTTATATGATTTAAAAACAAGCTCATTACTAATTGATATAAGCTTACATCTAGGTTCTTTGTTAGCAATCATATTCTTTTTTAGAAAAGATTTATTTGACTTAAAAAACAATCAAAAGTTATTGAAACTAATTATAATTGGCTCGATACCACTTATTGTTTTTGGCTACATATTACACACAACTGAATTAATTCATCTTTTAAGAAATATTAAAGTTATAGCTTGGACAACATTAATTTTTGGAATTATTTTATTCTTTGCAGATCAAAGAAAAATTGATCAAAATATATCTACAAATTTAAATATTAAATCAATAATATTTATTGGATTATTCCAAATTCTTGCTTTAATACCTGGGGTTAGTAGAGCGGGAATTACAATGACAGCTGCTAGATTTTTGAAATTTAATAGAGTTGACTCAGGTAAAATTTCATTTTTACTATCTATACCTGCATTAGCTGGTGCAAGTTTGCTTGGACTTAAAGATGTATTTTATCAATCAATTGAAATAAATTATATAGTTATAACTGCAGTTATATTTTCTTTTTTATTTTCTTATATAACTGTTAAATTTTTCTTAAATTATTTAAATAGATTTTCTTTAAATATTTTTGTTTTTTATAGAATAATTATTTCATTAGTTTTATTTGCAATAATATATTTTTAGTTAATTTTTTTTACTAAAGGTAATAATTGTGAAAGCAAGACACCACATAAAATAAAGAAACAGCCTAATAAATTATTTATACCAAGAATTTGATCTAATAGAAACCATGCCGCAATAGTTGCAAAAACACCTTCTAAAGAAAAAATAATAGCAGCAGGTGCTGGTAATATATTTTTTTGCGCATAAATTTGTAATACAAATGCAAAACCACCTGATAAAATTCCAGCATATAAAATAGAGTCAATTTCTTTTAAAATATTTTCAAATATAAATTCTTCATATATAAGCCCTATAAAAAAAGAGAGGATAGCCACAATTAATGTTTGAATTGCTCCAAGTGTAAGTGGAAGGTTGTATTTGGTAACTATAATGCCAGTAAAAATAATATGAGTACTCCAAAATAGTGCTCCTAATATTACGAGTGTGTCACCAAGTCTTACTGTTGCATCATAAAAATTTGTTAATAAATATCCACCTATTAGACATAATATTACTGATGGCCATACACTCCAATGAATAGATTTTCTTCTAAATAAAAAAATAATGATTGGAACCATAGGAACATAAAAAATAGTAAAGAATGCTGCATTGGCGACATCTGTGTACTGTAAAGCTACTTGTTGTAAGGCTGACCCTAAAAAAAGTGAAAATCCAATTAAAAGTGAAAGAGTAGCAAATGTTTTAAAATCTAATTTAAACTCCGATTTAAATTTTTTTATCTCAAATAAGATAACTAAAGGAATGATTGCTAAAAATCCTACAAAAAATCTAACCGCATTAAATGTAAAAGGACCTATGTCATCCATCCCAGTATCTTGTGCAATAAATGTAGTTCCCCAAATAAATGTACACAATAATGCGCTAAAAAGAGAAAGAGTTTTTGACATAAACCTAATTAGACTGCCAACTTATAAGCAAAATTTTTACCTAAATTCTCTTTTAAATCATTATTAAAACGAGCCGCTTCTGCACCATCTATTATTCTATGATCATAAGACAAAGATAAAGGTAACATCGTTCGAGTAATAAATTTACCATCTAAAAAAACTTGTTTTTTTTCAGATTTACCAACTCCTAAAATTGCAACTTCAGGATAATTTATAATTGGTGTAAAAAATGAGCCACCAATCCCACCTAAACTTGTTATTGTCATTGATCCACCAAATAACTCTTTTTTATCGATCTTAAGATTTCTACATTGGTCACTCAACTTTTTAAGCTCAGAACTTATGAGGCTTATATTCTTGTTATCAGCGTTTCTAAGTTTTGGAACCATTAAGCCATGTGTTGTATCTACGGCTATTCCGATATGATAATATTTTTTAACTGTCATTTTACCCTCATCAATTTGATCTATTGAGGAATTAAAATTTGGAAATTTTTTTAATGATGCTGTTAATGCTTTTATTATAAACGCTAAAGGAGTAATTTTTTTCTTTTCACCAGTATATATGTCCGTTAATGAATTTCTAAATTCTTCTAGCTCAGTGATATCTGCTTCATCATGATTAGTCACATGAGGGATATTGGTCCAAGAGTTCATCAAATATTTTGATGAGAGTTTTTTAACTCTTGGCATATCTTTTGTTTCTATCTCTCCAAATTCAGAATGTGCATATTCTTGCTTTATTTTTTCATTATTTTTATTTTCATTGTTTGATAAATTATTTGATTTTGATGCCACAAATAATTTTACATCGCTCTCAATAACTCTACCTTTTCGTTCACTTCCAGCAACTTGATTAATATCTACTCCAAGTTCTCTAGCAAATTTTCGAACTTTTGGACTAGCAGATGAAATATCCATAATTTTATTTTGATTAGTTAAATTTTGATTTACTTCTGGTTTTATTATCTCAATTTTTTTAAACTCTTTTTCTGTGACTACCTTTTTTTGAACTTTTTCCTGTGCTTCTAATTTACTTTCTAGAATTAATATTAAATCACCCTCTGAAACTTTATCTCCTACTTTTGTTTTTAAAGTTTTAATTTTACCATCAAAATTTGATGGAATTTCTACACTTGATTTATCACTCTCTATTGTTATCAGTGGGTCATTTTTTTTTAGTGTTTGACCCTCTGAAACTAAAACCTCTATCACTTCGACATCTTTAAAATCTCCGATATTAGGTACTTTTATCTCTGTTTCTGACATTATAACTTAGTTGGCATAGGTTTGTTTATGTCGATTTTATACTTTTCGATAGCTTCTTTTGCATATTTAGATGCTATTAATTGTTCTTTAGCTAGTACACTTAGTCCATAAGTTACAACATGCTCTTTATCAACTTCAAAAAATCTTCTTAAATTTTTTCTTGTATCACTACGACCGAATCCATCTGTTCCTAATGAATAAAAGCTTTTATTAACATATGGTCTAATTTGATCTGAATTCATTCTCATATAATCAGATGCAGCCAATATAGGTCCTTCGGTTTTTCCTAAACATTTTTCAACATAAGATTTTTTTGCCTCTTTATCTGGATTTAAAAGATTATATCTCTCTATCTCTAACCCATCTCTTCTTAATTCATTAAAGCTTGTTACACTCCAAACTTCACTGTCTATTTGATATTCATTTTGCAATATTTCAGCACCAGCTATCATTTCCCTTAAAATTGTTCCCGATCCTAAGAACTGAATTTTAGTTTTTTTATATTTATTGAATTCTCTGATTTTGTACATTCCTTTTAAAATACCTTCTTCACAGGATTTATCTTTGGGCATATCTGGATGGGGATAGTTTTCATTCATTGTTGTTATATAATAAAAAATATTTTCTTTTTTTTCATGCATCCTTTTCAATCCATCTCTAAATATAACTGCCAATTCATAATGAAATGTTGGGTCGTATGATATGCAATTTGGTATTGTGGACGCCAAAAGATGACTATGACCATCCTGATGTTGTAACCCTTCACCTGCTAGTGTTGTTCTTCCTGCAGTAGCCCCAATTAGAAATCCCCTAGATTGACTGTCTGCGCCTGCCCAAGCAAGGTCTCCTATTCTTTGAAACCCAAACATCGAGTAAAAAAGATAGATAGGTATCATCTCAATATCATGGTTTGTGTAAGAAGTTCCTGCAGCAATCCAAGAGGACATTGCTCCAGCTTCATTAATTCCCTCTTCTAATACTTGTCCACTTTTTTCCTCTCTGTATGAACTTAATTGAGCGGAGTCTTCAGGTTCATATTTTTGTCCTTCATGAGCATAAATACCGATCTTTTGAAAAAAACCTTCCATACCAAACGTTCTAGCTTCGTCTGGAATAATTGGTACTAATCTTGGAGCAACATTTTTATCTCTCAAAAGATTGGTTAACATTCTTACTAGTGCCATCGTTGTAGACATTTCTTTTTTACCAGTAGATTCTTTCATGTTATCGAAAATATTTTTTGGAGGAGCTTTTATAGGTTTTGCATAGGTAGTTCTTTCTGGAATAAAACCACCTAATTGAAGTCGTCTTTCTTTAATGTATTTTATCTCTGACGAATTTTGATCGGGTTTATAATACTCAATATTTTGTACCTGCTTATCTGTTAAAGGAACATCAAATCTGTCCCTATAATACATTAAATCGTCTATATCTAACTTTTTAGTTTGATGTGTTGTATTAACACTCTCTCCTGTTTTTCCCATTCCATAACCTTTGATAGTTTTAGCAATTACAACTGTTGGGCTACCTATATTTTTTGATGCCTTGTCATAAGCTGCAAAAACCTTATGGGGATCGTGACCTCCTCTATTTAATCTCCAAATATCTTTGTCTGATAGGCTTGAAACCAATTCTTTAGTTTCTGGATATTTTCCAAAGAATTTTTCTCTTACATAAGCACCATCTCTAGCTTTCATTGCTTGATATTCGCCATCTACAGTTTCATTCATTGTTTTAACTAAATGACCAGTTTTGTCATTTGCTAACAATGAATCCCAGTAAGACCCCCAAATTACTTTAATAACATTCCATCCTGCCCCTCTAAAAATTCCTTCAAGTTCTTGTATAATTTTTCCATTTCCACGGACTGGTCCATCTAACCTTTGAAGATTACAGTTCACTACAAATATTAAATTGTCTAATTTTTCTCTTGCTGCTAAACCAATGGCTCCTAAAGACTCGGGTTCGTCCATTTCTCCATCTCCTAAAAATGCCCAAACTTTTCTGCCTTCGTCTTTGATCAACCCTCTATTAATCAAATACTTCATATACCTTGCTTGATAGATGGCTAACATTGGACCTAATCCCATTGAGACTGTTGGAAACTGCCAAAAATTTGGCATCAACCATGGATGTGGGTATGATGATAATCCACCAGGATTAACCTCTTGTCTAAAACTGTCTAATTGTTTTTCATTAAGCCTACCTTCAAGAAAAGCTCTTGCGTACATACCCGGCGCACTATGGCCCTGGAAATATATTAAGTCACCGCCAAAATTGTTGTTTTTAGCTCTCCAAAAATGATTCATTCCAACATCATAAAGAGTGGCAGCTGATGCAAATGTTCCAATATGCCCTCCTAACTCTGGAAATTTTTTATTTGCTCTCACAACCATTGCTGCAGCATTCCATCTAATTAAGGATCTTATTCTTCTTTCTATGTTTTGATCACCATTAGATTTTTTTTCATTATTAACAGGAATTGTATTTATGTAGGGAGTGTTTTGTGTATATGGAATATTTGCTCCTTCCATATATGCTTTATTAATTAATTCTTTGATTAAATAATGAGCTCTTTGATTTCCATCTTGGTTAATCACTGCAGATAGAGATTCTAACCATTCATTTGTCTCCAATGGATCAATATCTCCCTCTTTTAATACTTGAATTATTTGTGATTTTTCCTTCTCTATTATTTTAGTTTGGGGTTTTTCTTTTTGAGTTTTCTTCAAAGAATTTTCTGCTTCTGCAATCAAATTTTCAGTATCCTTTGGAATTACTTTAGATAAGGACGTCTCTTGATTTGAACTTGATATATTAAGAAGTAGGTCTCCCTTAGATACTTTATCCCCAACTTTTACCTTAATGGACTCTATCTTGCCAGAAATTGTTGATGGTATTTCAACGCTTGATTTGTCACTTTCAATAGTAACAACAGGATCATTTTTTTTTATCTCTTGTCCTTCTTTAACAAGAAGTTCAATAACTTCTACATTTTCAAAATCACCTATGTCGGGAACTAATAATTTTTCTGTCATTTATTTTTAAGTCTTATACACCAAAAAAATACACTTATTTTAAATTTTAACACATTCTGCTCAATTTTTTGACACTCTTCAAGTGCATGCTGCAAAAATGATTAAAAAGTTATTAAAAGTGCTTATTCAACCAAAAGTTAGCAATTATATAGATGCTAAAACATGGATACAAAAAATTTTATTGAAGGAGAAATACGGAAAAATTAATTCCTAAATTTTCTCTACACACAAAGCTATACCCATTCCACCACCAATACAAAGTGTTGCACAACCTTTTTTTTTATTTTGCCGTTGCATTTCATATATTAATGTAACTAATATTCTAGCTCCAGAAGCACCAATAGGATGACCCAAAGCAATTGCACCCCCGTTAACATTTACATTATTATAGTCAATACCAAGTTCACGAATAACTGCGATGCTTTGAGCTGCAAAGGCTTCGTTAATTTCAAATAAATCAATTTCATTTAAATTCCAATTTGCTTTTTTAACAGCAGCTCGAACAGCATCAATAGGACCTAGACCCATTAATGATGGATCAACGCCGACTGAAGCCCATGAAACAATTTTTGCTAAAGGTTTAATTGATTTTTTCTCCACCTCTTCTAAAGTTGACAGTAATAGAGCTGCAGCTCCATCATTTATTCCCGAAGAGTTTCCAGGTGTTACAGTGCCATTTTCTTGAAAAGCTGCTTTCAATTTTTTTAAATCAGATAATTCTAATCCTGTTCTTGGATGTTCATCTTTATAAAGAATATTTCCATTATGATTTATTCTAATTAATTCTTCATTAAACTTATTATTGTTAATTGCTATTTCTGTTTTTTTTTGTGAATTTAATGCAAATTCATCTTGTTCTTGTCTTGATATGTTGAATTTTTTTGCAACATTTTCTGCTGTTACTCCCATGTGATAATTATTAAATGCATCTAACAAACCATCATTTATCATTGTGTCTATCAATTTATTTTCTGAAATTTTTTTTTCATCTCTGTAAAAAATTGAATGTGGGGCTAATGACATATTTTCCTGGCCTCCAACTATCGCATTTTTCGTTTCCCCTAATTTAATTGATTGATAACCTGAAATTACAGCTCTAAGTCCAGATCCACATACTTGATTAACTATATGAGCTGGTTTTAAAATTGGTATACCAGCATTGATTGCAGCTTGTCTTGCTGGGTTTTGTCCGCCTCCAGCAGTTAGAACTTGTCCCATGACCACTTCATCTATTTCATCTTTATCAATTTTTGTTCTACTCAAAACCTCTTTGATTACAATTGATCCCAATTGATCTGCCTTCATATCTTTTAATGAACCTTGATACGCACCAATAGGTGTTCTGGCAGCACCTACAATGACAACTTCTTTTGATTTATCACTCATAAAATTTTAATTTTATCTTATCATTAAAATACACTAAAATTGATATACTATAATTAATAAAATTAAAAATGCGCCTGTAGCTCAACTGGATAGAGCGCTTGGCTACGGACCAGGAGGTTCTGGGTTCGACTCCTAGCAGGCGCACCATTAGAAAGGTTCAATATGTTTAAATGGTTAATAAAATCCTCTCTTCAAATGTCTGTAATCTATTTTTTTACAATAATTTTTATAATTTTATTAATTCTCACTTTTATATTATAAGAAATTATGTCAAAAAATTTTGAACAAATTAGTATTAAACCAGGCTTTATGAAACATAATGGTGGTGTTATGTTTAAAAACATCTCCAATACAGAATATGAATTTAAATCTACTATTAATGAAAATCATTTAAATGCTGCAGGAATTACTCATGGTGGATATTTATCTGCCTTAATTGATGCTGGTGCTGGAACTGCAGCTCATAGATCAGCTGAAAACGCACCTTGTGTAACTATTTCTTTAGACATAAAGTTTATAGGTGCATCAAAAGTTGGCGATGAAATTATTGGCCATGTAAAAATTCTAAAAAAAACTAAAACTTTAGTTTTTTTGTTTTGTGAATTAAAATGTAAAGAAACAATTATTACATCTGCCTCAGGAGTTTGGAAAATTTTAAAAATTAAACCATCAGATTTAGGTCCTGGTGGGTAAATTATAATCAGAATAAATCTTTTTTAAAAAAATATATTGTGTTAAAATAATTTTGATTAATAAGTAAATGAGAACTTTTTATCCTCCGATTCGGTCATGTTTTAGTCTATCTTTGTTCTTTAGCACTAACTACATCTGGTAGGTTAAAAAAAAAATACACCAAAGATAGAAATGACTAAAAATAAAATTACTGCTGTTCTTGGTCCAACAAATACTGGCAAAACTCATTTGGCTATTGAAACCATGTTGTCTTTTGATACTGGAATGATCGGTTTTCCACTTAGATTATTAGCTCGAGAAGTCTATGACAAAGTGATCAAAAACACAGGTTTGGATAAAGTAGCTTTAATTACAGGGGAGGAAAAAATTATCCCTCCAAATGCAAAATATTTTTTATGTACAGTTGAGTCTATGCCTATAGATAAACAATTAGATTTTGTAGCTGTAGATGAAATACAAATGTGTGCTGACCATGAACGTGGTCATATTTTTACTGACAGATTATTAAATTTAAGAGGAACTAAATTAACAATGTTATTGGGGTCAAATACGATTAAAAATATTATTTCAAATTTAGATGATGATATAGAGTTTATAAATAGAAATCGATTATCTAGACTTTCCTATACTGGTCACAAAAAAATTTCAAGAATTCAAAGAAAAACTGCAATAATAGCATTTTCTGCTGAAGAAGTTTATGCAATTGCAGAATTAATTAGAAGACAAAAAGGTGGAGCTGCAATTGTAATGGGATCTCTTAGTCCTAAAACAAGGAATGCACAAGTCGAACTATACCAATCAGGAGATGTTGATTTTTTGGTTGCAACTGATGCAATAGGTATGGGAATAAATATGGATCTTGATCAAGTTTATTTTTCAAATTTAAAAAAATTTGATGGTAGAAAATTAAGAAAACTTAACTTATCAGAAATTGGGCAAATTGCAGGTAGAGCAGGAAGATATTTAAATGATGGTAGTTTTGGAATTACAGGAGAATGTAAAGAAATTAATGCTGAAGAAGTTGACTTATTAGAAAATCATAAATTTGAAGAAATACAATATTTATTTTGGAGAAATTCAAATTTAAATTTTAATAACCCAGCGTCGTTAATAAAATCTTTAGATGAAAGACCTAATAAAAAATGGTTACGAAAAATAAATGAATGTGAGGACGAAAAAGCTCTCAAATTTTTCTTGAGAGATAAAAATTTAGATAATGATAAATTTGATGAAAAAAAGTTAAATCTTCTTTGGGAATGCTGTCAGATACCAGATTTTGTAAAAAAAACTTATGGTAATCACTATCAAGTAATTGAAAGCGTTTTTAAGTATTTAAATAGTGAAAACGGTAAAATTAGTAATGAATATATGCGACTACAGCTCCTGAAGTTGGATAAATTAGACGGAAATGTAGATTCTCTATCAAATAGAATTGCAAATGTTAGAACTTGGTCATATGTTTCAAATAAAAATAATTGGATAGAAAACCAAAACTACTGGATAGAAAAAACAAAACTATTAGAGGACAAACTTTCAGATAGACTTCATGAGGAACTTACAAAAACATTTATTGATAAAAGAGCAAGTGTTCTTGCAAGGGGTTTAAAACAAGATATGGAATTTGAAACTAAAATATTAGAAAACAACGAAGTACTGATCGATAATCAATTTATTGGAAAAATTAAGGGACTAAAATTAGAGCTTGATTTAAAAAAAGGAGCATTAGAAACTGACATCAAGTCATTAAAAAAAGCTGCAAGACAAAACGTTGGTCCTGAACTTATTAAAAGAATTGAAAGAATAATTGAAACAGGTTTAATTGAACTAAAGGATGATTTTAAAATTTATTGGCAAAAATCACCTATAGCAAAATTGATATCAGGCAGAGATTATTTGAACCCGAATATTGAACTAATAGCTGATGATATTTTAGAACATAATCAAACTCAAAAATTAATTAATTACTTAGAAAAATGGTTAAAAAACAAAATTGATACAGTTCTTGAAAGTCTTGTAGATTTAAAAAATTTAAAGGAAAAAAATTCTTCAATTAAAGCTCTTGCTTATCAACTTTATGAAAATAACGGCGTGCTTGAGAGAAATAAAGTTGCTGAATATCTTAAAGATCTTGGACAAAATGAAAGAAAAATTTTAAGAGACCTTGGTGTAAAATTTGGAAGATATCATGTTTTTTTATTCAAGTTAATTAAGCCTGAGGCTGTCTCATTAAGAACCTTGCTTTGGAAAAATTATTATCAAAAATATTTTAATTTAAAACCACCTACATTTGGTCTCAATTTTCTAGAAGATGATAAAATTAAAAATAGAAACTTTATGTTACTTTGTGGTTTTGAGAAATTTGATAACATCTATGTGAGAATTGATATTTTAGAAAGACTATTTGTACAAATCATAAACACTAACACAGAAAAAGAAAAAGAAATTAAAATGAACTCTGATATGTTAAATTTATTAGGATGTAGCAAAAATAACTTTAAGAAACTTCTTAAAAATATGGGTTACAAAATTTTTGAAAAAGAAAATGATATATTTTTTAAATACAATCCTCGTAAAAATTTTAAAAAAACAGAAAAAAAAGTTATAAAAGAAAATCCTTTTGGTGTCTTAAAAAATTTAAACCTTGGTTAAAGAATCATGTTTTTTAAAAAAAAAGATCAAAATTCAAATAATGATTTAATTAAAGTTGCTGCACTACTGATACATGCAGCAAAAATAGACGAAAATTTCTCGAAGAAAGAAGAGGAAATAATTAATCAAGCTCTTTTAAAACTGGGTGCAGATAATCAAAATATAGAAAAAATCACCAAAGAAGCAAAGGCATTAGAAGAAAACACGAACCAAATATTAGAATTTACGAAAGAAGTAAAAAACCTGGAAGAAGAAAAAAAGATAAAAATTGTAGAAACTCTATGGAAAATTATTTATTCAAACAAAGAAGCAGACATATACGAAACCAATTTAATGAGAAGACTTGGTGGATTAATGTATATTGACAATAAAATTATGGGCGATATCAAAGACAAAATTAAAATAGAAAATCAATAATGACATACATAGTAAATGAAAATTGCATTAAGTGTAAACTTATGGATTGTGTTGATGTGTGCCCTGTTGATTGCTTTTATGAGGGAAAAAATATGCTTGTAATTAAACCTGATGAGTGTATAGATTGTGGCGTTTGCGAACCAGAATGTCCTGTTGATGCGATTAAGGCAGATACAGAACCTGGTAGTGAAAAATGGTTA
>Ga0209505_1000919_pt1 | contig 21606 bp, 15 predicted proteins | sample COGITO_mtgs_1103_2_FD_184794 | JGI IMG/M metagenome (GOLD analysis project Ga0209505, IMG submission 184794) | Pelagic marine microbial communities from North Sea - COGITO_mtgs_110331 (SPAdes) (version 2) | ecosystem: Environmental > Aquatic > Marine > Epipelagic ... | reverse complement strand
AAATCCTTCTCCGAGAGCGAATCTCGTTTGACGAGCGCGTATTTAAGCTTTCCGCCGCTCTCTTCTTGCCATTTTTTCAAGAACGTTTGCACTGTTGTTCACGTTAATGTCGTCGTAATAAGAATAAGAATAGTAAGAATACTCGAAAATAAGAACAGTAGTAATCTCGCGTACCTTTCAAAACCGCCTTCTCGTGCGTTTCGTGTCTCGCTTTCAATCGGTCCCAGCGGACGACATTTTCGTACGAATCTCCGCATCTCTCGTTCGTTTCCGCCGCGCCGACTAAGGAGGTGTATTTCAGCAACGCGGTTTCTTTCAAAACGAGGAGGACGTTTTTATAGCGTAACGCTCTCTGTTGCGTCTGTTTCGTGAATTTTGAAAGGACGACCTCTGAAACTCTAAACCCTAATTTCCGAGAAGACGCATTTCCGCCCTGCAACTTCATCACTTCGAGGGGTCGTCATTTAAAGGAGAAGTGAGAACGCGTTAGTACGTGTGTTTGTGTTGCGTTCCCCAAACAAGCAAAACAGTGCGGCTCGAAGAAAGCAACAGAGGCTTTTCGTTTTTAAAACCACCGTCTTATATAAGTGAGTAAAAAGAGAAAGAGAGAGAAACCCTGTTTGTGGCCGTAGAATTACTCAAATGAGTTCTGGGGGCAATGGATCTTCTTTACCGCCGTTCGTGAATGCGCAACCACACAATCCTTTACTGATGAAACAACCGGGAATACCGCCTCTGGGAATGATGATGCCCCCACCCGGTGGAATGATGATGCCTTCACGAGGAGGAGGAGGAGGACCACCGGGGATGATGTTCCCGCCGAATCCGATGCTCATGATGCCTCCCGGAGGAGCAGGAGCAGGAGGGGCTCCGATGATGATGCCACTCATGGGGGGAGGAAATCCGTCGTCGAATTTACTGATGCGACCGATTAATTTGAATCAACACCCGACGGGTTTGCCGCCGAATTTGTTGGTCATGTTCAAAGCGAGGCCGCCGGTGAAGTGGTTTCCGCCGGCGAAAGCGAGGAAGACGTGTAAACGTTTGACGGGAATCGGGAAGTATTTGTATTTATTCGGCGAGAAGGAGAACGAGGAAGGAGAAGAGAAGAGAGAGTCGATGATTTTAGGAGAAGAGAAGGACACAGACGAGGATGCCTCCGACGTGGACGTGAACGACGACGGAGAGATCATCGAGATCGACGAGGAGACGAAACGGAAGCGAAAAGAGGAGAAGGAAAAATTCGCGCTGTTGCCGGCAAAGACGAAAAAGAAATTAGAAAAAGGGAAGAAGATGTTAAAAGAGGCTTTGAAAGCGTGGGATCCGCATAAAGACGAGAAAGCGACTGGAGACCCGTACGCGACGTTGTTTGTCGCGAGATTACCGTACGCAGCGTGCGAAGACGAGGACGTGTTACGACGAGAATTTGAACGGTACGGCGATATTAAAGCGATACGAATAGTCAGAGATACGGATACCGGGAAACCAACGGGGTACGCGTTTATCGAGTTTGAAACGGAAGATGACATGAAACGAGCGTTCGCGCGCGCAGATGGGACGAGAATTGAAGGTAAACGGGTCATCGTAGACGCGGAGAGAGGACGAACGACGCCGAATTGGCGACCGATGCGCTTAGGCGGCGGTTTAGGAGGATACACCAAACAGTTGAGCAAGAAGGAAATTCGAATGAAAGCGATGGGGAACCAATCCCGAAGAGGAGGTGGAGGAGGTGGAGGTGGAGGTGGCGGTTTCCGAGGCGGGCCTGGTGGCCCCGGAGGAGGTGGTGGCGGTGGCGGCGGTAGAGGCGGTAGAGCTGGGTTTGGTGACGATCGTACCTGTCACGTGTGCGGCCAAACCGGTCATTTCGCGCGAGAGTGCCCGGACAGAAGAGAGATGAACCGAGGCAGAGGAAGATTCGGTGGTGGTGGTGGTGGTGGTCGTGGTGGCGACGATATGAGAGACAGAGGAGACCTTCCTCCTCCTCCGTCGAGAGGAGATCGAGGCGGTATTGGGTTTTCCGGCGGCCGAGACGATACTCGCGAACGAAGTCCCGGAGCGGCGCCGGCGCCGAGGTTTGGCACCGGCATGATTATGGACGACGATCGCGACAGAGGAGGAGATAGATTCGGCGGCGGTGGTGGTGGTCGAGACGGCCGGGACGACAGACGTCCACCGCGTTACGGCGACGACTTCGACCGAGACCGCAGAGGCGGCGGCAGAGACCGCAAACGCGGAAGGTCCCGCTCCCGCTCTCGATCTCGATCTCGCAGCCCGCCCGCGCGAAGAAGAAGCAGATACGACGACGATTACGACCGCGAAAGAGGCCCAGACCGCCGCCGATCCGATCGCCGAGACGACGACGACACTCATCGCGGCGGCCGAGACACCCGAGGCCGGGGAGACCGCCGCGGCGGCGGCGGCTACGGTCGCTCGCGCTCGCCCTCGCCGAACTACCGAGACTTTGTCGACGAACCACCGCCACCTCCGGCGTCTCGCGGAGGACGACGAAGCCATCGCCGCTCGCCCTCGCCACCTCCGGCCAAAAAAGAAAGCTCGGAAGAAGGCGAACTTTAGAAAAGAGAGAGACCAAAAACCGTTTAATGATACTCACGAGAGTGTTTTGAGGATCTCTTTATTCGCGGAGCGCGTAGTACCATTTTTCTCGTTCTTTTCTGTTGTTCTTCTTCTCTTGTCTTCTGACTCTTTTAAAAAAAAGAACTTTTTGCTTTTTTTCACCTGAGATTTTTGGCGCTTTTTGCACTTTTTCTCTTCAGAATTTTCTGTCCATTGGGAAAAGACTTTTGACTGCTTTGTCGCGTCTCGTTTGATCTCCCTCTCTCTCTCTCTCTCTCTCTCTTTCACGCCCGCTACGTATACTTTTGCGCGCGAACGCGGTAAGGAGCGCGTGCTTGCGAAAGGGAGAAAAAGCCCGCGTTTTTTACGCGAGACAGAAGAATTCGTTTTTGAATCATCGTGTTGCCCTCTCTCGTTTTTGTTGGGAATTAAAAGACCCAAACGGTGTGAGAAAGGATTGAAAAGAATCATGCGTCGGCGCCGACAACTCTCCTCGACGTCGTCCAAGTCGCCGTACTCTTCCTCAAAGCCGGACAGAAGAAGTAACGACGACGAGAATAAGAGGCGATCATCGAATGACTTTTCCTCCCCGGAAAAAAAGACCAACAAGCACGTTTCCTTCTGTAACAAATCCACGGTGGTTGTCTTTGCAGAAGAAGAAGACCAAGAAGAGAAAAAGAATACCGCGACGACGAATAATAATGATTCCAACAACTTTGAGCGCGGTGGTCCTCCGGTGGTGTTGAAATTCACGTACCAAGAGGAAAAACTGATGGACGCGCCGTCGAAAATCCGTTTGGAAACGAGCAACGAGTTGAAACATCAGCGAGCGAAGTTGAAGGAGAAGTTGTCGCACGTGGAGGAGCAGTTCGATAACGCGAAGCGAAGCATGGCGGAAGGAGAGTTTCGCGAGTGCGCGTCGATATTGGAGAACGTGGTCGTTCGAGAGCTGGCGGAGAGGATAAACGCGAGGCAGTTTCAGATGAACTTGGAGAAGTTACGGTTTCAGAGGCACAGGCGGTTGGCGATATTGGAGGAGCAGACGAGAGTCGGCGGAGGGAAATTGAAGAGGAAGCCGATGGGTCTCGGGGTTGGAGGGAGGTCGGAAAACCATCATCAAGAATTTCTCGATGCAGAGACGATGATGACGACGAAGACGACGACGACAACTACAACAATGGATATTAGCACGGAGATCGGAGAGGATGATTCTGTTTCTGGAAAGAAAAGTTACGGAGGAATAACCAACCACCAAGCCACCACCGAAAAGGCTTTGAGAAGACGAAGCGGCGAGAGCTCGGCGAGTGAAGCGAGTACGTTGCAAATGCAATTGGGGATCAATAATACGAATAATAGCAGTGATAGTATGCGCGATATTAAGAGCGACGACGAATTGCTGCCATCGCCCAAGGGGCAAAAGTATATCAACAACGCGTCTGTAATGATGGACGGGAGTACCAGAAGTAGTCCGAGCGCGTCGACGGACAGTTTCGTCGATATCAATCGGGTCACGCAAAGTAACGCGCAACATGCGTCCTCAGAACTCACCGACACCCAGGAGAAAAACATGAACTTTAAAGTGTCTCCAGCGCCTCCCGCTCGAGAATTAAAGACGCCGCAAGAATTGACGATGATTGAAAGCGCGTTGGAGATGTGCGCCAAAGCGTACGAAAACATGGGAAACAAGTGGGCGGCTGAGCAGAAACTGAACGAAGCGGCGAAAATTAGAGAAATCATATCACGGTGCGATCCGACGACAGATACCGTCGCGGCCGTCGCGTCGCCGTTGCAAAATTTTTGTCCTATCGAACCGACGTCGATGAATTCCACCTTGACGCATCAGACGAAGCTGTTTGAAACGAGGATGAAACAATTGTTTTCGTCTTCGGTTTCGTCCGCCGCGGCTGCCGCTGCCGCCGCCGCAGCGGCCTCCGAAATACAGAGTTAATACTGTAGTGTACCATTATTATTTATTATTATTGAGCGTTCAAAAGATAACATCATCTTTACTACACAACTATTACTATTACACAACTCCTAATCGCTACTAGGTACTGTTACGTACGTACAAAAACTATAGTTCATTGACTTCTATATCATACGTTTTTACCGCCGAGTAACGCCATCGATTCCTCTCGGGAAGGAGTATTCACGTGGGCGAAATAGTCCTCCTTCAAAATCAGTAGCTGTTCGGCGTCTTCCTTCGCATTTTTCGCGTCTTGGCGCATGGTTAAAGACGCCACGAACCACGCGATTTGACCCAAGACGCACAAAACAGCGCTTCCGGCTAAAGCGTAACGCAACCCTTTCTCTTCCCCGTACTTATCCGAAAGTCGATCGCTCACGGCGCCAACCACGGCTGGTCCGACTGAACCTCCAAAGACGTTCGTGACGACTTGGAACAACGCCGCCGACGTCGCTCTCATGGAATCCGGCGATAATATTTGTACCACCGCGCCTGGTGGGCCAACCATGACCATAAAAAACGCCACCGCGAACGCCGCAAACACCAACGACGCAATCTTATTGCTCACTAGAAACGCCGTCACGAGCAACGGCGTGGAGATAAAGTTACACACGATCATGAACCACAGATACCAACGCGCGTCGTGGTATTTCTTGACTAAATAATCGCACGCGAAGCCGCCCACTAATATACCAAGAGCACCACACGCGCCAGAAACGACCGCGATGTCCACCCCGGCTTCTTGGTTCGACATCCCGTGCGAGCGAATGAAAAATGTCGGCAAGAACGTCAAGATGGACAAACCGACGGCGACTTGTAACGAACACGCGATGGCGAGATAGACGAACGTTTTCCTTTGAAACATCTCTTTCGCACACTCCCAAACGCTCCCCCACGCATCGGAACACGCTCGACTAAACTCTTTAACTGCGATAGATTTAGTGTTGTTGTTGTTGCTATTCTTCTCCTCGTTCGTCATTTCGTTGTTCGCTTTCGAATTCGACCTCTTCAAAACAATCGGCGCGTCTCTCAACGTAAAATAAACCAATCCAGCTAACACAAACCCCGGGATTCCAGCCATCACGAACACCGATCTCCACCCGATCCTATCTACCAATATCCCGCCTAAAACGTTCGCCAACGCAATCCCAACGGCTAATCCCAACGCCTGTATCGCCATCGCGCTCGCCCTTTCGGACGGCTTATACATGCACGCGATCAACGACAACGCCGCCGGCGCGCACCCAGCCTCGCCAATACCAACCCCAACTCTCAAAAACGCCAACCACTCCTTACTTTGCGCCGTGGCTGACAAACACGTCGCCAGCGACCACACCAGTAAACAAAAAATCAAAATGCCTTTCCTCCCTCTCGTATCCGCCAATCTCGCCAACGGTATCGCCAACGCGCAGTTTACGAGTAAGAAAAACGCCCCATTCACTAACCCGGTATCCACGTCCGTCATGTCCAACTCCACCGCTAAGGTCGGAAAGAGTATCGACGGTACGTTCCGGTCGAAATTTTGCATCACCGCGATCATGAACAGGAGGAATAAAACGTATTTGCGATAGTTCGTCTCGCCTTCGTAACAGGAGACGAAGTCCGCCTCGACCTCTTTTATTTCCAATTTTGTTTCTTCCGTTTCCTTGAGCAAGTCTTCGAGCATTGGAGGAACCACCCTATTTGCGCCTCCTCTCGTTCCTCCTTCGCCTCCCAAGCCGTTCGTATTCTCGTCGTCGTCCTCCTCGTCGGCGTCTCTCATCGTCGTTTACTAAAAATGCCTTCGTTTCCTTCCCGCGGGAAAAACAACGCGTCAGAGACTTCTCCTCCGCCTCTTCCTTCCCTGCTTTTCGCGAGCTGCTGCCGTTCAAACTGCCGTTCAAACTGCCGCGACTGCTCGAGAAGAACGCGCGTTTAATGAGAGAGAGAGAGCGCCTGCTTTTCGACAGTAGAGCGCGACTTTTACGCGCGATGTGATGGACGTGCACACGACGTTGCCAAATGCGCCACTTTTGTGACACCGCGTTGGAAATTCTCTCTCGAGAGAGAAAAGAACGCGCAGACTTTCACCGAATAAAAATGATCTCTCTCACAGACGAAGGGTTCCTCCGCTCGGCGTCGATGATTTTAGCCTCGGAAATTGGCGATAAGACGTTCTTTATCGCGGCTATTTTGGCCATGAATCACAGTCGTTTGACGGTAAGATACGAGACGCGATTGATGATGTGTTCGTTGATTCCAATTTGAAATTGGAATTCTCTCTTTCGTGATGATGCAAACAACCGCGGGAACGAACGGCTTTTGTCGCGCGGTATTCTTCACGCGAAGGCTTTTGTCCTTTTTCATCGTCAGCATCAGCACCTCGTGCCGCGCATTCTTTCTCTTCTCTCTCTCTCTCTCGTGAGATGTGCGATGGTAACGATACGACTGATTGACTGATTTTCACTCTTTTCCCCCACGACAAAACCAAAACAGGTTTGGTCCGGTTCCGTCTTCGCGTTAGCTCTGATGACGGGATTAAGCGCCATGATGGGCGCCATCGCGCCGAACTTGTTGAACAAAACGACCACGCACTACGTCGCGACTGGTCTGTTTTTCTTGTTCGGTTTGCGTTCGGTGTACGACCAAACGGTCGGGTACGACGCGAACGCGGAGTCCGAGTTAGAGGAGGTGGAGAAGGAGCTGAAAGAGCACACGTCGTCGTCGTCGTCGAGGACGAGAGGAAGAGGAGGAAGAGGAGGAAAGACCGGTCCCGCGACGAGAACGAGAACGAAAGCGAAGAAACAAAGCCCGGGGAGTAAGATCAACGACATCCTCGCCGTCTTCTTCTCTCCGATCTTCCTCCAAGCGTTTCTCATGACCTTCCTCGCCGAGTGGGGCGACCGGTCGCAAATCGCCACCATCGCGCTCGCCGCCGATTACGACCCGATCGGCGTCACACTCGGAGGGATTTGTGGCCACGGGTTGTGCACATCCGCGGCAGTTTTGGGTGGTAAAAGAATGGCTGGTGCCATCAGCGAACGAATGGTTGGTTTGTGCGGGGGGATTTTGTTCCTCGCGTTTGGCGTGCACGCGTTGGTAGTCGGCGAATAGAATTCATGGAAGATATTGAGAGAGATCGAGAGATTGAGATTGAGAGAGATTGAGAGAGAGATCACGCGTTTGTTGTTATTTATTGATATTATTACTATTGCACACGTACAGATGTACCGAAGATGTACCGCCGCTGTAAAATCTCTTCACAACTATTCAAAGTCGGACACTTGCCACATCAGATAAAGTGCTCTAAAAACATGCGCTAAAAAGCACCCTCTCTGCCCTCATGTACTCTTCGCTCCCGAACCAGAAACGCTCGAAAACGTTGCTTCCCTCGGTTCTCGAGGAGTACCAGCGGAATCGTCGTAACGACGACGAGGACGAGGACGATCAAGCGCGCGAGAAGTTACTCGTTTTGCACGATGATGATTCAAAGCTTTCCCGAAGGGACGCTTTGATGAAAGACGACGATGCAGACGACGACAAAGGAGGAGAAGAAAAAGAAGAAGAGTACGACGACGATGATATCGATGATTTTCGCGCGCCGCCTGGTTTATCGCACGCGCGGCCCCGTCGTGGTTTGCTGCGAGACGACGTAAACGATGATTCAGACGACGACAGTTACGAGACAGACGAGGAAGGCGAAGAGGAAGAAAATCTGGACCGATTTTTCTCCCGCTTGTATTACGAGCACTTTCTCGGGAAAGGATTCCTCGGGCAAGTTTCCTCGCGCGTGGCGAACGCGCTCATCCTGTTATTCACGATTTGGATGTCGGGGTTTTTACTCCTCTCCGTGGATTGGCAGTGTTTAAGAACGACGTGCGCGGAAAACGCGGAACGGTGCGACATTATGAGAGACTGCGTGGTGATGCGTCACCCGCTGAGAGGGTCGAAACGATTCGTTAAAGACTCTATCGTGTGCTCGTATTTAGCGTTGGCGACGGCGTATTTGTGTTGGAACGTGGCGCGATTGGTGCACGATTTGCCAGAGTTGAGAGAGATGCGGGAATTTAGTAAAAAGAAACTCGCGTTGAGCGATAGAGATTTCTGGACCGTCACGTGGGTGGAAATCGTGGAGAGGTTGGTTCACGTGCAAGAGACCGGGGCGTTGACGTTCAGAAGGAAAAGAGGCGCGGTGTTGGACGAGAGAGACATCGTGGCGAGGATCATGCGGAAAGAGAATTATTTGATTGGCATGGTCAACAGAGACGTGGTCAACACGAGGTTAGAACCAGTGTCTATCTTATGCAAGAAAGACGCGTGGATGACAAAGTCCGTTCAGAGTAACTTTGACTTGGCCGTGTTTAATTGGATGTTTGACGAAAAGTTCCACGTGAGGAAAGATTTCTACGACGTCGAGGCGTTGAGGAGACGATTTAAGACGTTAGCTGTCGTGAATTTCTTTTTGAGTCCATTTCTGGCGATATTCATGACGTTTTATTTCGTCTTGCACAACGCGGAACGGTTTTATCACCAACCGAGCGCGGTTGGAACGAGAGAGTGGAGCTCGATTGCTTTTTGGAAAATGAGAGAGTTCAACGAGCTGCCTCATTTCGCGAGATGGCGTTTAAATGCAGCGCATAAATACGCGACGAGGTACGTGCAACAGTTTCCAAATCCTATAACAGATATATGCGCGAAGTTCGTGGCGTACATTGTGGGCGCTTTTGCCGCGTGCGCTTTATTGTTAGCGTTGGTGGACGACAGGTTATTGAACGCGTACATCGGTAACCGAGACGTGTTCTGGTTGACAGCTTCGTTGGGCGCGGTTTTGGCTACCTCGAGAGCGTTTATAGTTGAAGAAAACGTCGCGTTTGAACCAAACTTGGCGATGGCGAGAGTCGTCGCGCACACGCACCATTTCCCGAAATACTGGAGAAAGTCAGCGCACAAGTTGGAGGTGAAAAATGAATTCACGAACGAGCTATTCCCTCTGAAAGCGACGACATTTTTCGAAGAGTTGATTGGTATTTTTCTGTGTCCATTCGTCTTGTGGTTTCCTTTGAGCGATTCCGCGGGCGATATCGTCGAGTTTGTGAGAAACTCAACCGCCCGAGTCTCCGGTATTGGCGACGTGTGTTCGCTATCTGTGTTTGATTTCTCGAAACACGGAAATAAACGCTACGGCGCGAAAACCAACGCGAGGAAACACATGCGTTCGCGACAAGGCAAAATGGAAAAATCCTTCCTGAGTTTCACAGAGGCCTATCCAGGTTGGAGCCCAAGTGGACCCGGGATTGAAGTTTTGGACAACTTGCGAAGGTTTGCGACGAAGCACGAAAGTGTCGTCATGTCCAAATCTTTGCATTTCGGTGGCGCTTTCCCTCCGAGATCGATGTCGCCGCAAACGATGGGAGGTGTGACGACGCCTCCAGGGAGTTTCCATCATCATCACCATCACGCGAATAGTGTCATGCGAGGCAGCTCAATATTTCGCGAACGCAACGATGATGACGCGAAGAGGAAGAAACGCGGCGGTAAATCGTTCGTCGACGGTATCGACGATATTATTGTTACTCCTTCTAGTAGCAGTAATAAGTTTAGCGGGAGATCGTCTCTCCGAAGAGGAAGAGGAAGAGCAGGAGGAGGAGGAGAAGGAGAAGAACAACAACTCGCGTCCTCGACCATGGTCGCAGGCGACGAGGAACTTCCGCTTCTCGACGCCTGGCTCGCGAGCACAGCTTCGAGTCATCAAGTCATGCAGTGCTTTTACGAGAGAGCGTTGGAAAGAGAGGAAGACGATAGCGCGAACAGCGGCAGCGAGAGCGATTACGACAACGATACTAACGAGGTGCGCATGGATGAAGAAGAGGGTAACGCGAATTTCATCGACGACATTGCGAACGTATTGTCAAGCCAAACGACGACGAACGTCGATTTGATTTAGATGTTGTGTAATCAACAAAAATGTACAATAAAATGACGGCAGAGAACGCAAGCAAATAAAAACTTATATATAAGATTAAAGACCTACTTCTTCGTACGCTTTGATGCAGATTTTTTCGACGCAGCGGCTGGCTCTTCAGGTTCAGCTTCTCGTTTCTTCCCTCGCGCTTCAACTCGGTTTCGTCGTGCCGTTCTAGGCGTCGGCTTGGCGTCTTCTTTCTCCTCCGCGGCGTCGATCTTTTCCACTTTCTTCTTTGCCGGCGTTTTCTTTGCCGGCGTCTTCGCTTTCGTTGTAACTTTTGCTGCTGTTTTCTTCTTCGTCTCAACTTTTGTCGTCGTCGCTGCTTTATTGTTCGTCTTTTTCTTCTTCGTTTCCGTCGTCTTCTTAACGTTCAAATCCTTCATCTTCTCCGCGAGCTTTTTCTCGTATCCGCCTTCAAACTCGTACTCAATCCCGCTCTCTCTAATCTTTTTCATCCTCTCCTTTTCCTTCTTCGCCAACTTCTTCAACCGATTCCTCTCCCCTGCGTCGTCTCTCTTCTTGTTGTGCTGCTCTGCCGCCCGTTTATTCCACGGCACAATCTTAAACCCGCTCCTCTCGGCTACTTTCTCCCCCGCGCCGCCCTTCACGCCTTTAAACGTCTCCGGATGCACGTCCTCCGGTCGCATCAGTTTCACTTTCAAAACGTGCGTTCCGAGTAAATAGTTATCCATGCTCTCCGCCACAATCGCCGCCACTTCCGCGTGTTTGAACTCCACGAACGCGTAGTGCTTCGATTTCCCAGTTTTCTTGTTCCTGGAAACTTTCACTCGTAACACGTCTCCAAACTGCCCAAAGTACGAGCGCATTTGCGTCTCGTAAAAACCGTGCGGTAAAGAACCGACGTATAAAACTCGAGGTTTCGACGACTGTTTCTTCTTAGACTTCTTCGTCGTCGTCAAAGCGACGAAATCGCCCGACGGCTTCATCTTTTTCTCCGACGACGCCGATGCACCAGGCCTCGAGGATGAGGGAACCTTTTTATCCGCGTACTCTTTTTCCCCGCCGCCGGCATCATCATCATCATCACCCTTCTCCCGAACAACGACGCGATTCTTTTTCAACTCTCGCTTTTGCTTCCCGGACGGTTTCGAGGACGTTCTTTGCTTAGACGGCATTTTGATGAAAAGCAACGACAGGTGATGATATCGACGAGTGGGTTATATTTTTCGCGAATGCGCGTGAATACAATGAGAATTTTTAAGCGATTGTGTGATGTGTGATGGCTTCATTATTTATAAACTTACACGTACGACAACGTGCGCTCTATCTATCTAGTTCGTCTACGACGATTCAGACGAGGACGTGAAAAGCTTCGACGCGAACACGGCGGACAAAACCGCATTACACTTGCTTTTAATGCTACGATATACCCTATTTCTAGTCGTATTCGTCTCTCGATGTTGCAGCGACCACGCGGAAAGAAACAACAGGAGAAAGACGCTCGTCGTCCAAAACCGGCGAGCGAGTTTCGCGGCGAAGCCTCCTTGTCCCGATAAGAGCGTCTCTTTTTCTTTTTCAAACTGTTTGGTTTTTTGGTCGAGTCGCGCGATGGCGGCGAGTTCGCGTTGGCGAGAGCGGGAGAGCGAACGTTCGAGCGCTCTTTGCGAAATTTCGATGCGCTTCGATGTCGTCTCCCGAACGTCTTCTCCCGCCGACTTTGACGCTTTTCCTCTTTTGCACTGTCTTTGTTCGATTTCGGATTGGAAGCTCAATTTTTGGACTTCGAGGTTCTTTTCGTACTTTGCGCGTAATCGCGCGAGCTCTACGCTACCGATGAGAGCGCTATTACTGCTGCTACTGGTAATATCATCATTATCATCATCATCGTCATCATCGCTCTTCATCTTCATCTTCTTCTTTTTCTCCGAGGCGGCGAGCTGATCGAGTTCGTCCATGGCGATGGAATACCGAGCGTGCGTTAAAGGCGCGAGGTCGACGATCCCAGCGGTCACATACCAAGGCGGTTGGTACGATGCATCTTTGCCTGCGTATACGATCGACCTATCGTACGGCTCCATCACGAACACTCGTCTGTGTACGTTACGAATGATAGCTAGGACGAGTCCCACGAATTTCACGCCAAAGTACGCGCATACGAATACGAAAAGCGTAATCAAACCTTTGCGCACTTTCGCATCGCGCTCGCGTTTTTGTTTCATTCGAATCGTCTTCAAGTGCTTTTCGCGTCTGTATATGCGCTGCAAAGCGACGACGCATCGAATTTGGTGCAATTCTCTTTCTAATTTGATAATCTCTTGTGGATTTTTGTCCTCCGTGAGATGTCTCTTTTGCAATAAAGCGGTTAATATCGAGCGAGTCACGACGGATGACGTGCCATCCTCGTCTTCGTCGTCCTCGTCGCACGCGTTGTTGCCTTTACGAATGTACCCACTCTCTTTCACAGTTTCGTCGTCGTCGTCGTCGTCATCGTTCGTGTGCGCGTCGCTCAATACGTCCGAAGTCGACGCTTCGCTCGCTTCTTCTTTACGACGATGAAGCTCTTTCTTACTATTTTCGGCGACTGCCGCCTGGTCGGTTGGACTGTTTCGACCACTCATCATCGCGTTCTTTTTCGGCGGACTGGTTCCATTTTTATCCCGCAGATCACTTCCATTCCCAGATGATGCTACATTCCCTGGTCCTAAAAGCTTCTCCGCCAACGCGTTGCTCACGAACGTATTATTCTCGATGAACTGTTCTCTCTCCCGTAACTTCGCGTACGCGCTCGCGAACGCCTCGTCCGCCTCCGCTCTCAACTTTTCCTCCTTTTCCACTTTCCTTTTCAACGCGTTCACTCTCCCGACAATCTCATCCGTCAAACGCTCTTCCTCCATCGCTTTCCTCCGCTCCTTCTCTGCTTCTTTCAGTTGAATCTCTCTCCGCACCAACTTCGCCGTGTGAAAACAAAACCGTTTCATCGCCTCTCGCTCCGTTTTCCGTAACCCGCGAAACTCCATCTCCGTTCTCGTTTTCATCACTTCCGGCATGAAATGTACTTTTAATCCCATCTTGTTCAAATCTTTCGAGAATTTTAACGCGTTCTCTTCCAGAAGTTTCATCTGCGCGTCGTGCGTTTTTTGCACGTAATCGGACCAGTTGTTCTTCATCTCTTGGAAGGATGTTAAATTTTTGAAGGAGTTTTGTGCGTCGACGATGAACGATTTGAACGCAGACGACGAGTTGGACGACGAGTTGTTGTTCTTGTTGGACTCGCTCAATTGTTCGTCTTTATTCTCCTCTTCGACGACGTCGTTCAAACTTTCCCTCGTCGTCGTCGTCGTATTCGTCACCGCTTTTTCTTCCTCGCGACCACTGATGGAATGCTTCGTCATTTTTCCCGAAAAATGCATCGTCATTAAAGTCGACGAATTCGCTTTGTTTTTCCTCCTCAAACTCCCCTCATCATCATTCTCGTTCATCTCACGCGGCGACTGACTCCTCTGCTTCTCCTTCTTTTTCTTCTTCTTTTAATTACACCTCTTCTCTTAAGATGAGCGCATCATCTATACGTGCGAACCAATGTCTCTCTTTCGTAAAGTTCTTCTTCTGAGGGATGCGAAAAAAGCGGACATTTTTTCACGCAAAATTTAGGGTGTCCAAACCTAAGCTTGTTTCGTGTCCTTTGGCCCCTCAGATAAGGCACGCTTCTCCGCAAAACACCTCCACCGCCTTTAAGACGTACGCGAGTACCGCTACGCCTATTAAGAGTAAGCACACGTAAATAAGAATGTCGGGAGAAGAAGAAAAAACCTCCTTCGTCGGTCGCAACAGCAAAGTCTGGTTCCTCTGGACGTGGGCGTTACTCGTCTTCGTCCTCGACGGGATCGTCTACGCCACGGATGCCCCGCCCGGGGAATCCGACTGGGAATACGGAGGCGGGTTGATGTTGATGGTGCTCATCGTCGCGTGCTTTTGGGGAGTGTTTTCCATCCGAAAAACCGAGAATAACTTTAAAGCGGAAGCGAAGAGGAAGGCGGAGACGAAAACCTTGGCGGAGTTGATGAGCATTAACATGGGCGCGTAATATTAAACGAAGAAGAAGAGAAAAGAATTATATTCCGTTGTTGGGGTTGTTGGGGTGCGCGTTCGGGTGGTCGAAGCGACGAGAGAACGCAACCTAATACTAAGCACGGCGGAAAGAGAGAGAGAGTTTTGCTCTCACACACTTACACACACATATAATTTTATATAGAAAAGTATACATCTTAAGAATAATAATAATAATAATAAACTGTTTCTTTGAATGCTACGTGCGCAAATGTGATGATGCGTATGAGCGCGTTCTTTCACATGGTGTCGTACACCGAGGAGGAGGAAGAGGAGGCTTTTGAAGAAGCGCCTTTTTCCTTGTCGTCGGCGGCATCTTTTCCCGATCGAAAGAGTTTGGCGAACATTTTTTTCAAGCCGCTCGGGCCTTTTGGGTCTGGTTTGCCGTTCAAATGCGTTTGACTGCTCGAACGTTTCATGTCGGCGGCGGTTTTCTCTTCCTCTTCTTCCTTCGCGCTGTCCGTTTTTCGCATCGTCATCGTTTGCGGCACAAACGGGGCGGATTTGGGAGAAAGCTTCGGCGGTACGAACGGCGGAGCGGATGATTCGAGTTTCGTCGCTGTCGATGTTGCTGTTGTCTTTGCAGCTGTATTTGCCGGTTTCTTCGACGTGGCCTCGACAGACGTCTTCTTCTTCCCGTCGGCGCTCATGCTGTTTTTTCTGCTATTGTTGCTACTTTCCGTGCTCGCGCGAGATTTGCCGAAAGAACTTTCCGCGAACACCGAACCATCCACATTTTTCTTAGTTGCGATGTTACCGGTTTCGGTCGCGTCCGATTTCCTTCTCCAATTGTCCACTTTATCGCTCACGTGATCCCCAGTCGCCCACTTGCGAGATCGATGTTCCTCCAAAGACCGTCTGGGAATCTCGTTGGGACATCGTAACTCGTCGATAGATTTGCGCTCGCCGGATTTAGAAACCACAAAAGTATCTTCATTCATCAATCTCTGATTCTCTTGAAACTCGTGCGCATCAAACCGACGCTCTGGGACGCCCGATCGGTTATTCGAGCTCGACGACCAAAAGGACGTGAACTCAAACGGTTGTAAATATTTGTGTCCGTACACAAATCTTCCGGAAGGTAAATGCGTGATCGGTATAGCGTCCGATGACATTGGCGGTGCGGCAACTTTTATCGCATCTCCACCACTCTCACCACCACCCGCAGCGCCGCTACTTTCTTTACCCCAATTATACGGTCTGCTCTCGTCCATCGATTGCCGAGACGTCATCGGATCGCTCGGTTTGTGCGTAAATTTTTGATCTTGCGCTCTCGGATCCGTGCTCGCCCTTCTCTGCGAGCTCGCTTGAATTGCTCCCATCCCTCGGACATCTTGAGAATGCCTGTGCGTCGCGTTTACCCTAATCGATGTGCTACTCTGATCTCCGTTCAACGGCCACCTCGACGGACTCTTATTCCCGATCCTCGAGCAAAAAGCGACCAACGTTCCATCCGTCCCGTGGCCAAAACTTAAAGGCGCCGAGTGTTCCGTCGCCGCGCAAAACACCCTCCTCGCCACGCAATCTAAAACGATAAACGAAAACTTATGCTGCGTCCCGAGCTCTTTACACGTCTCCTTCAAAGACACCGCGCGTTGTCTCAAGTCGCTGTGTTTATCTCTCACGTGGAAAAACTTATCCGCCAACACGTCCACTTTTAACGAGTCCGAGTGTAAAAGAAACGCGGCGTCGTGATATTCCGCGTGTTGAACTTTATCCGTGTTCGAGGCTCGAGCGAATCCTCCTCCCGGATATATCGCGCGCTCGAACGTTTCCGAAGGTAAGGACTCGAACGCGTGCTCGACTCGTTTCCTGTTGTCGTTTCATCATCATCATCAGAGAGAGAGAGAGAAAAGTGTAAATAAAGAGTGATGAAAAAGGAGGAGATTTTTTAACATCAACATCATCATCATCATCATCTCGTCGCGCTCAAAAGGGGCGGCGGATGATGCAAAAACACACAAAACGACGACACCCATTTCCGAAACGCGCGTCTGACAAAGCACGCGACGACGCACACAGAGAGAGAGAGAGAGAAAAGAAACAGAGAAAAGAAACAAAACAAAAGCGCTCACTTCACTTCCTCCGAATCGCACTCTTTCGCCGGCACGCACGCCGCGAACAAACACTGATGTTTAGTACTCGTATTCTTCGTATTCGTCGAATTCGTCGTTCCCAAAACCGACACCACGGAAGCTTCGTCGATCGACGCGCCTCGCCAAGAGATCGAATCCGAAGAAGCGCGCATATTTGTCGCAGAGTCTGTTCTTATTCTTGTTCTTATTAGAAAGAGAATCGATCGCTTTTTCTTTGTGGGGCTGCTTTTTGAAGATATTTTTTTCCGAAAGGCTAAAAAGTGACAACGCAAAAGTCGTACAAAGTGTTAATAACATCTTAGTATTAAAGTCTATTACAAGTAGTACACATTAAACTCTGGCTTTCTCGAGAAGCACATTTATGACTTTCTCTTCGTCGTTGTTTCGTAAAACTGTCACCCGTGCCGTATCGCCGACGTTTTCTTTCTCGACTAAAGCGACGAGTTCGGCTTCGGTGGAAACCGGTTTGTCGTTGAATTTGACGATGATATCGCCCGGGGTGATCCCGGAGAGACCTCGACGAGTTGGGAGTAAACCTGCTTTTTCCGCGTTGGTTTGTTCTTTGTTGCTCGAGGAGGCGAGGAAACCTTGAATGAGGACGCCGGATGCGTCGTTTTTGTTCAATGCTTTTTTCACCGCTTCGTCGGCGAAAACGATGTTTAAGGAGGGAAAATCGAGAACGGCGGAACCGTCGTTGCTGTTGCCGTTACCTTTTTTGGAATTTTGGATGAGCTGGTCCGCGACGCGTTTCGCGACGTCGACCGGGATGGCGAAACCAACGCCAACGTTTTGCCCGGTGTTGGTGAAAATGGCCGCGTTGACTCCAATCAATTTGCCGTCCGCGGAGACGAGCGGTCCGCCGCTGTTCCCGGGATTAATCGCCGCGTCCGTTTGTAGCGCGCCGGAAACGAACGAACCAGGGAAGGTTTCCACCGAACGATTTTTACCGGAAATAATCCCGGTCGTTAACGTGTGATCGAAACCGAACGGGTTCCCGATGGCTAACGCGATTTGCCCAACTTTAATTTGCTCCGCGCTCGCGCCAAACTGTATGGGCGTTAATACGCCTCGTTCGCAATTGATTTTCAAAACCGCGATATCTTTCGATTTCGCGTATCCAACCAATTCGCCCGGATACACTTTCGATTGTCCATTCGGTAACTCCACGGTCACTTTCGCCACCTCGCCAATTTCCCTCCCTTTCGGTATCGCCGATATCGCGCTCGACACGACGTGATAATTCGTCACGACGTACCCGTTCTCGCTATCCCAGACAATCCCGGACCCGTTCCCTTCGGGAACTATCGCCCCGGCTTGCGATTTCTGTATTCCAGATTGCGACAACAACGTCACGTCCACGATGTTCACGCACGCTTTCGACGCTCGCGCGAACGATTCGGTTATCTGCTTCTCTTTCTCGCTCAACTGCGTCGACGCGAATTCTAATTCGACTTCAGCCTTGGCTGAAGTGCACGGTTGGTCTGAGGATACGAAGAAACTCGTCGTCATCATCATCAGCGCGGTTTTGGTGGTCACATCGCGTCTTCCTCTTCTTCCTCTTCTCGTCGTCTCTTTTTCTTCTTCTTCTTCTGTCATCATCATCAAATCGTCATCGTTGTTCGTCGCACAAAAAGCCTCTCTGTTGTTGCCTTCGTGTTGTCGTCCTCTTCGCCGTCGTCGAATCGTTCTCCTCGACAGAAACGCATCTACGCTGGTGGTGGTGTTTTTGCTGGTGCCACCATCAAAGGAGGTCGAATGTCGACAACACGAACGACAACAATGCATCATCAAAGTCGTTGAAATCATTGATTGTATTCTAGGGGTGTTTGATAAAAAAGTGCAGCCTTTTGAGTGAGATTTTTCTCTTCGTATTTGATACGTGTGAATAAATAATTTTGACTTCTACCGCTGACTTCTAATGACTTCTATAAACGCGAATGAGTTCGATCAGGACTGATGATGCGCTCACTACTCAGACGAGCACGAAGGCGACCACTCGTGCAAAGAGTAGACCACCGCTGACTTCTCTCGGGACTGATGCGCTCGCTACTCAGACGAGCGCGAAGGCGACCACTCCTGCAAAAAGTATACCTAGAAGAAGACCGTTGGATTTAATCCCAGACGAGAACAATCCGCATTGCTGGGCAGTTCCAGATCCGTCGGTGCAGCACGTGTACGAATAATAGGTCTGACCATATAATTCCATGGTTTCGCCTGTTTCCTTTGCTACTCCTGCGCTGCACGTGCACGGTTCAAAAAGTGTTCCCGCCCAACAATCGTATCCACCCAATCCGTTTGGACTTGTGCATAAAGAAGAAGAGCAGAATTCTTCATCCGATGTGACGCACGGTACGGACGAGTCGATTGGAAATGCTGAATTGTCACTCTTTTCATACCACCGAGCGAGCTGCAACGATACTTTTTCTCCTCGAGTAGATATCCAATCCCAAATGTTACTGTTATCGATATTGCCATATATTACACTGTCCGGTGACTCGTTTGCAGTGGCCTCAATTTCTTTGGAATGCAATTTCATGTGTTCTAAGAAAGTTGAATTTGAGAAAGTTTCCTCTACAAACTGCTTTACGAACACCAAGTATCTTTCGTGTAAACTTTCATCGAGAAGCAAAGGCCCGACTAATGGATTTTCACTTAAGTGCTTACACGTAGGACGAATCACTGACCATTCTGTTAAGTCTTTATTCCCACACTGCGCATCACACAATGTTGATGCTGCATACACATCGTTGTTGTGATCGTAAGGTATCATTTTCCATTTTGGAGTATCAGTCCCACCATCTCCCGCGTGCGCCGCTAAAAAGTAATTGTTCCCGTTACCAATGGGTGAGTCTTGTTCAATGATAGTGGCATAAACAGCAAAATTTTTCAACCAATTATCGACGTCAATAAGATCAGAGATTTGCCTTTTATTAGAGCACTGTTTGTTCTGGCACGCGCCCTTAACGGAGAGGTGCGAATTGATGAATTTCTCCATCGCAGAATCCCATTCGTTTGTTCCCAGATCACGATCAACGAGACCTTGAGATAATAAAAATTTTCCGCAATCATCCGCAGTGTCGTATCCCGTCTCATAGAATGCTTGCACGACACTCAATCTTTCCTTGCCAATTCTACCAAAAAATTCCGCCCAACACCAGTCTTCTTGATATCTCGGGGTTATTTTTTCACGATGTTCTCCTCTCTCGAATTGGTACGGCCCTCCTGATGTTACTTCGTCCTCGGAATTGCTCAAACATGTATACCAGCAATTCTCAATACCCCAATCACTTCGCGAAGGTTGTTCCTTAACGGTATACCCAGGAGCGCATGTTTTAGGCTCACCCCACGCATAAGAAGCACAACAATCGAATCCACCCATCCCGTCAGGTGATGTACATTTTTCCGGAAATCCTTCAACTCTCTCTTTTTGATATTCTTCTTCGTTTCCACAACCAAGAGACAATGACTTTACTTTGTAAAGAGCATTATTGTGTTGATCAAATGAGTTAAATCCGAATGACCTCGCGCTCACATATTCTTGATCAACGGCTTCCATGAAAGTGTAAAACCCAAGAAGATCGTCGTTTACATGAAAACGTACGTGACGCGTGCGCACGTGAGGTAGACCAAAGTTGGCTAGCATTCGATGAACCACCCACTCTTTCATTTTTGATTCATCACTCAGATGCGTCCGAAGATATGCACTCTCCACACCATATAGAGTTTGACTCGAATTCACGGACGCAAAATCTAATTTAAACGGTACTGCTTCGCTTCCCATGCATACTGGATAAAAAAGTGTGCTCTGGCCTCGAGTTCTCATTCTTCCTGGACTCGGAAGAATGTGTTCGCCAATTGTTGAGCTCTTCACTTTGAATGTTTGCACATCAATGTACGTTTCGGCATATGGATTCAATCTCAGGATTGCCCAATCACCCGCGTCAACCTCTGCATACAGATCGACGACCGCATCAAAGCCAGATACAGGTAAACCTTTTTCATCCATGCTAAAAAAAGAAGATCCCTCGTCATTTTGCGCTCGTAAATCCTTTAACGGTTTCGACGTGATCACGTTCAACTCCCCCGGAGTTGGCGTCCAAGTTTGCACGTACTCGCCTGGAGCACTGAACGCGTACGTTACATTTTCCTCGCCCAAACCCGGTAATTTTCCCGAAGTAGAAACCACGTTCTTACTCGAGTCCAATAACGTCACCGTGTCGCTTTTGCCAACCTTAAACTTGGGGTTGTTAATGCCATCGTTATCGTTGCCGCACAGAACTAAATACGCGCCTCCAGATAGAGACGTTCCCGCACTGAACGTCAATTCCGTTCCCACTTCCTTCGGATAGTCGTCGTCGTGCAGAATGTATCCTTCGAGATCCACGTCGTCGGTCGAATCGTTAAACAATTCAATCCAATCTTCCCCTTCGCAGGTGTTGTCGCTCCCTTTATCCGCGATCTCATTTATACGCATCGCGGCTAAAGTTTCGTCAAACAATGATACCATCAGAAGAAAGCAGAAGAGTAAGAACACCATGGATGGTACTCTTCTGAGAGAGTGTGATGATGAAACCATCATCTTTTCTCCTGTTGTTGTTGTTGTTGTTGGGAAAAACTAACGTGTGTTTTCCGTAGATATTTATTTAACATATGTTTCTAAGTTCGATCGATTTTAGTATGATTATGGTATGATGGTTTGAAAGTGGTATGATTGAATGATTGTGGTGTGATGGTTTGTAAGTTGCGTATGTGAGTGAAGAATTGCAAACAGTTGTGAACAAAGTACACACACTTTTTCTCGTTTTCTTCAAACTCCGAAATACCACACAAAGCACTCTTAAAGTTTTCGGTTTTTGTAACTTTTTCATTTCACTCATGACTTGAGAATATCCTGAAGACCTCTGAAGACCAGTTCATTAAACCTTCAGTCGCGATTAGGTTTGATGTTGTGTATCCTC
>Ga0209505_1000895_pt1 | contig 21923 bp, 13 predicted proteins | sample COGITO_mtgs_1103_2_FD_184794 | JGI IMG/M metagenome (GOLD analysis project Ga0209505, IMG submission 184794) | Pelagic marine microbial communities from North Sea - COGITO_mtgs_110331 (SPAdes) (version 2) | ecosystem: Environmental > Aquatic > Marine > Epipelagic ... | reverse complement strand
CTCTTACTCTCTCATACATACGATGATAATAAATAACCCTTCTCTCTCACTCTCTCTCTCTCTCTCTCACTCTCTCTCTCTCTCTCACTCTCTCTCTTTTCGTGACGACTCAAACTCAAAAGTATTAATAATGACTACGGAACCTCGACGACTTTCATCAACGGATCGCCGTGTAATCGATGGACGCCGACGACTAAATCTCCAGTTTTTACAATCCTCATGTGATCTCTGGCGTACAAAATCGCATTCGATAACACCTCTTGCGGTAACGCCGTCTCGCCTCTCCATTCCATCTTCTCCATGATCGGAACGACGCCGCGGGAAAGCAACAAACGCCGAGCGCTGTTGCCGTGATCGTGGTTCGGTCGATTAATCGCCACGGCCACGATTGGACAGTTTGGTCGGTATTTCGCGATTAATCGCGAGGTGTTCCCGGATTTCGATAACGTGATGATGACTTTCGCGCCGATTTCATCCGCAGTTTGTGCGCTCGCCGCGGCGACGGATTCCAACGAAGGCACGTGCCACGAGAATCGCAGAAAAGGTTTCGAGGACGTGTGCATGCCGAAACCCAACGGTTGCGGTGAACGACTCCCATCAGCCGCCCCGTTCGCCTCGAACGCTTCCGCTTCGCCACAAATATCTGCCATGGCAGATACCGCGTCCAACGGGTACTTCCCCGCCGCAGTTTCCCCGGACAGCATGACGCAATCGGTGCCGTCGATGACGGCGTTGGCGACATCCGTCGCTTCCGCTCTCGTCGGTCTCGGCGCGCCCGTCATGGACTCTAACATTTGCGTCGCGGTAATGACTGGTTTCCCGGCTTCGTTACACCTTCGAATCATTCTTTTTTGCGCCAAGAAAATTTGCTCCATGCGAATCTCCATCCCTAAATCCCCTCGAGCGACCATCACGCCGTCCGATTTGTTCACGATGTCCTCAAAATTATCTAAACCTTCCATGTTTTCCACTTTCGCGATAATTCCGATTTTCCTCCCCGGCGTTTCTCCAACCACGTCACGTATGACGTCGATGTCCGATCCTTTTCTAACGAAGGAAGCGGCGATGAAATCTACGTTATTCTTCACCCCCCAATTCAAAATGTCGTCTTTATCTTTTTCCGTTATCGTCGGTAAGTTTACGTTCACTCTCGGTAAATTCATGTTTTTCCGTTCGCCAAGCATGGCTGAGTTTTCGCACCTGCACACAACCTCTCCTTTTCGAACGTCCGTGTCGAGAACTTTCAAAGTAATCGACCCGTCCGCGCACAAAATCTTACTCCCTCGTTTCACGTCCTTGGCGAGATCCGGGTAACTCACCGCGATCTTCTTCGCGTTTCCTTTCACCTCGTAATCGGTGGTTAAAGTTAACTCCTCCCCTTGATGCAACTGCACCGGTTCTCCGTTTTCTAACATCCCCGTCCTTATCTCCGGTCCTTTCGTGTCCAAAAAAACCGCGCACATCAACCCGGTATTCTCCGTCGCTTTCTTCAAATTGTCCAACGTTTCCTGATGGTACTCGTGCGTGCCGTGCGAAAAGTTAAATCTGGCGACCGACATCCCGGTTTGTAACAAATTCTCCAACTGCTCCACCGTCCTCGACGAAGGGCCTAACGTGCATATAATTTTCGTCTTAAAATCCAAGGTTGTTCGACAATTGTCCAACACGTGTTTCTTCGCCACTAAGGAGCCGTCGCGGTTCGATCGCATGGAGGAGTTGTCCTCTGGACCATTTTGCTCGTCGTACGAGCCGGAAATATCGCACGAGAATCCACCTTTGTAAGAGATTTCATCCTCAAAATCTTCGTCCTCGTCGTCGAACGTTCTGTTTTCTTCTCGATCTGGTCGTCGAATCGCTCTGTGAGTAGCAGTCGCGCGTTGTTTCTGATGTTTTTGATATTTAATGTGTGCGCTCTGAGCCCCGTTTTTAGGGGTATAATAACGTTGCCTTTGTCTCGATGTTCTCGCGCACACGAAAACGCTCAAAAGAGACGACGACGATTTCGAAAACGACATCACGTTCAAACGCTAAAAAGCAGCTCTCTCGCGTGTGATGAGATGTACTCTCGCAGTCTTTCGATCGTCTTTATTCTAGAGAAGGAGTAGAGTAGTATATTACGTATAAAAATGGGGATAAAATAAAGCGGTCGTTTGAATAAAAAAAGCGACAGAAGACTTTATTCTCTTCTTCAAAAAACTGAGCGTTTAGTGGGATCACGGTTTAGGGTTTTTACTTTTGAAAAAAACGCTCCGATTTTTTTTCTCTTTTTTTTCTGCTTCTTCTGTGTGAAAAAAAAGGATGTGAAATGCGTTAGAAATTCATTCATTCGCGTAGTAGCTCTGAACGGAAGAGAAGAGCGCGTTTATTACACACGCACAGTGTAGAAAGAGTTTATTATAAGTTTCATCATGGGTGGAGGAGAAGAGTTCTTTGTGTCTTCTTTGTCTTCTTCTTCTTCCTCGAAAAAAGACGGAGACGATGCGTTTGCGTTTCCAGAGCGAGATTCGGACGAGGAAAATTTGGACGAGGAAAAAGAAGAAGGCGAGAAGACGCGCGTGATGAAGACGAGAGTTTCAAAGGAAGAAGAAGACAAAGAAGATGAAAAGAGTGAAGAGGACGATTCAGAGGACGATTCTTCGGTTTCAGAGGAGGAATTGGAAGAGTACGAGAAGTTGGACGACACCTTGAACACCGATTCAAAAGGTGCTGGTGGTCAAAGTGGTGATTTTGTGAGATCATCATCTTCATCCGATAGACCGAACGAAGAACACGACAAAGAGTACTACCCAAACGCCGGTCCGAAAACAAAAGACGAACACGAACGTCAAACAAAACTCCGCTTGATGATTATTCGCCAACGCGATAAGGAGTTTAAACTTGATCAAAAGTTTAAATCGAAATCCATCGTCAAATTGAACAACGAAGCGGTGGAAGCGTTGAAAAAAGGCGACGACATCGAAGCGATTGCAAAGTACGCGAAAGTGTTTCGAAAAGCGCACGAGAATAACTTAACGCACGAGTTAATGCACGTGTGTCACTCAAATCGTGCGGTGGCGTATTTGAACTTGGGTTTGTTCGAAGAGGCGTTGTGGGACGCGAATAAATCGCAAGATTTAGCGAACGAGAGATACTATCGAACGCAATCCGCCGGCGGTCAAGTCTTGAACGTGTTCGTCAAAGGGTACGCGAGAAAAGGGTTCGCGTTGATGGGTTTGCGCATGCACCGATTAGCAAAATCAGTCTTCGAAACCGGGCTGGAATTTTCCCCTAAAGACGAGGAGTTGAAAAGAGGTTTGGAAGAAGCCGTCGTCGCCGTCTTGGAGGATTTGCACAACGGGAAAGGTTTCGTCAAAAATCGAGAGACGTTCCAGTGCTTACCAGCGCCAGAAAAGAAACATCAACAAGAACGACTGACGAATTTACCGTACGCGAGTCCGTTACACAGAGTGCATCCGAAAGATATGCTCCCGACGCAGCTTTTAACGCCGTTCCAAGCGGAAAATGATTACCATTTGAAAGATACGTATAATTACATGACGGTTCAAGCCGATATCGCGATACCGAAGAGACATTTCAAATACTTGGAAGATACGGTGAGACGCAAACAATATACTAAAGCCATCGAGATTGCGATCAAAAAACTCCAAAATGAAAATAAAGACGTTCGAGCGTTACATCTCGGATGTGGTGCCGGGTTGATGACCATGCACTTACTCGACAAAGGCGCGCACCACGTCACCGCGTGCGAGAGATGGTTGTACCAAGCCATGGCGTGTAAAGAAAACTTGTTGAACAACGGATTCTGCGACGATCAAGTGAAAGTGATTTATAAAAGGCCCACGGATTTATCTTTACTCGCGGACGTTCCGGTGTATTGCAACTTGTTTTTGAACGATATCATCGACGACGGATTACTCTCCTCCGGTTTAATCCCGTCCACGAAGCACTGTCTGCAAAATTTACTCTTGCCGGACTGTATCGTCTTACCGTCGTCCGCGACCGTGTTCGCGCAAGCGATTGAGATTAAATCGAGAAATATTTGCGGGTTAGACGTTTCCGCGATGGATTTATACCGTTCGCACCCGACGTACTCCGCCGGTGTCCCGATTGATCCGGACTCTTACAGAGCGCTTTCGAAACCGAAGGAAATTTGGCACTTTGATCTCGGAAATCCGCCCGAGGCGAGCGATCAAAAGTTTGTCGATTTCGAGTTTACGAAAGACGGGACGTTTAACGCCGTTTTGTTCTGGTACGAACTACACTTGATCGAGGACGTGAAAATATCGACCAGAGGCGTTACGAATGAGGAGGAGTTTGGCGACGCCGATGATGATGATGATGAGAACATCGTCGTATCGAGTTTAACGCCTTCACTTTTCTACCTCGACGGCGAGATCAAATCGTACGCGAACCACGTCGTTCCGATCAAATGTTCGCACAACACGGTCGCCATGCAATTTACCGTCGAAGACGCGGATTACATGCACATGATGAAGAAAGATGCGAGTTTTCCAAAGTATCAGTTTTCGATTTTAGCGGACGAAAGGCGAGCCAAGGCGTACGACGCGGCGATTCAACGACAGATAAAATTCTTAAAAAATCGCGAAGGATACGCGAACGTTCTCGATATCGGTTCCGGATCTGGTTTATTAACGATGATGGCTGCTCGTGCAAACGCGGACACGGTGATCTCCTGCGAAATGCTTCCATCCCTCGCCACGTGCACTCGCCGAAACGTGGCCCAAAACAACCTCTCGCGAAACGTCAACGTGATTTGCAAAGACGCCGCTTTACTCGAACGCGGCATTCACGGTCCACACGAAGGGTGCAACATGATCGTCGTCGACTTGTTCGATTGCGGCTTAACCGGCGAACACGTGTTGTACATGATCGAAGAAGCGCGACGTAAAGTCGCGAACGTCGGATCCGTCGTCGTGCCTGCCGCGGCGACGATATACGCCATGGGCGTCGAGGCGTACACGACTGAAATCGACGGGTTCGACATGTCCGCGCAAAACAAATACCGCTGGGATTCGAAATACGAACCGGTTGAAATGGAAAACGTGAAACACCGAAGATTGACGAAACCGAAAAAAGTGTTCGAATTCTTTTTCGATAACTCGATGAAACAGAAAGGTCGCGAAACCGTGATCAAGTTAGAAACCGTCGCCAGCGGCTACTTGAACGCCGTCGTCTTTTGGTTCGATTTGCACATGGACGAAGAAGAAACGATCACGACTGCACCAAAAGGAATTGGAAAAGGTGGAAGAGTCCAAGACGAGGCAAAGTTAATGCGAGATTTAGACGGGAAGAAGACGAAGAAAGTGATGGAGGAGAGTTTACGAAGAGTACGCGAGAAGCTCGCGAGAAATCCAAGGGCGAAGGAGTACGAAGGAGTTTCTTCTTCAATCGCCGACGCCGACGCCGACGTCGATGGAGCTCATAATAAAGTAAAGGAGAAAAACACAGAAGAAATTGGTGGTGCACTCGCGACACAAACATCCTACACCACCGACGACGACAGCGACAGCGACGACGACGACGACGGAGGAAATAACCACTACTGGGGCCAAGCGATGCAATACCTCGAACGCGCCGTACAAATAAAAGGCGGTAAAAAAATAGCCGTTTTGGCGAAACGAGAAGCCGATGTGATACGTTTCTCTTTAAAAGAAGGCGTCGGCTCGTGGGTCGGAAAACCACCGTGGAAAATCGAATGGGGCGGCGGCGCCTCGGTCGAATCCCCACACTTCCAAAGAGTGCATTACTGTCAACTCCTCGTGAACGACTTTTTAATGCGCTTGCGTTCGAAGCGGTTCGCGCCGATTGAGAAAGACATGCGGATGATTTTAGCGCACTGCGGGAGTTTGTTTTTGGACCCAGAAGCGTTGACGGACGTGTATCACAGACTCGTCGCGTTGGAGTTGTTGCACGGCGCGCCGGAGTTTTCACCCGGAGCGAGCATGGAGGCGTTGACGAAGCCGACGTTTCGTTTGCACTAATGATATCAAGAAGAGGAAGATTTTTTAAGTACCTACTACTACATTTACGGACACATGATACTGGTACTCACGCATTATATACGCTACTATGCTGCTACAACTACTACTTTAAAAGAAGACCTCTTTGCTTATTGTGCCAATCAATCACGTCCGCGTACTTCAAACTCCCTCCGAAACAATCCAAGGCGGAACCGATGGTCACGTCCACTCGATTCTGTCCGTACGTTTTCACGAGCTCTAAATCCTCGATCGATCTCGCCCCTCCGGCGTAAGTGACTGGAATTTGGCAATATTTCCCCAACAACTCCACTAAATCTAAATCCAAACCCATTTTTTTCCCTTCCACGTCCACGCCGTGGACGAGAAACTCGTCGCACTTCTCGCTTAAACGTTCTAAAGTTTTCTCGTCGACGCACACGTCGGTCCATTTTTGCCATCGATCGGTGACAACTTTATACTTGTTCCCATCTTTTTCGTCTCTACGACAGCTCAAATCTAACACCAACCGTTTCTTCCCAATTACTCTTATTAATTTCTCCAATCTCTCCTCGTCTAACTTGCCGTCGTGAAACACGTAACTCGTCACGATCACGTGACTCGCACCGTTCTCGAGATACTCCAACGCCGTCTCCGCGGTGACGCCGCCGCCAATCTGTAATCCGCCGGGAAACGCTCTCGTGGCTTCTAAAGCCGCTTCTTTCGTCTCCAAATCTTTGCTTAACAATATCGCGTGTCCGCCGTAGATGTTATCCCGTTTGTACATCTCCGCGAATTCGCTCGATTTCACGTCCGTTTCAAAGTTCGTCTCAGGTTTCTCCTCGTCGACGGACTTTTCGTCTCGTAAGCTCGAGCCGACGATTTGTTTCACCTTTCCGAGGTGGATGTCGATGCACGGGCGGAAAGATACGATGTTATTATTATTCGTATCATTACTCTCGCTTTTATCGTCACTTTGAGGGGTTCTCGTCGTCGCGCTTTGTGCACAAAGAAGAATCGTACTCCTGTTCCGCGTAACTGTATTCCTTCCCCGTCGTTCCGCGATGAGAAAATGATGATTTCGTACTCGGAAACAAGGACAGCACTGCGACATTTTCTTCGACGTAAACGACGCACATTTCGACGATGCTTTTGATTTCGACTTCGATGCGCTCGCTGTGAAGCTTTTGACCGTTGGAATCGTCGAAATCATCATCGTAATCTTTGTTTTGAGATGTGAATTTTGCGCGTAAAAATGGAGCAAATTGCTTCATTTTTACGCGTTGTTTAGCAGCATCATAAAGAGGAACAAGATGGAACCAAATGGTCGTCAAAACGATCGAGAACGAAGAAATCAAGATCTGTTCCTCCACTGCCCGGAAAAATTCTACCTCTGCTCGGCGTTTTCTGACCACCCGCCTCCAAACGCCAAAGGCATCACCGAAGATTCCAGACTTTTACTCTACGCGTTGCACGAACAAGCGACCCGATCTGGAGGCGTGAGAGAGAAGGAGGAACTACTCAAACCCACGTTTTGGCAAAGAATATACGACCCGGAAAGCGTTTTACGATACGAGGCGTGGAAAATGGTCTCAAACATGCCCGCAATCGTCGCCATGGAGAAGTATTGCGAAGAGGTTGAAAACTTCAACCAAAACTGGTGGCAGTTGATGACTGAAAACTGCACGTACGAAGAGAAGGCGAAGATGTTATCGATGGCGGACGAATCCTCGGAGGAGTATTATTTACAGGTTGGGATGCGGTTGCTCGTACCTCCGACGGGGACGGGGACGACGACGTCGTCGTCGTCTTCGGAGAGGGAGGGAATACGGACGTTCGGATCGGTGATATTTAGCGGCGGCGAGAGGAGTAGTAGTAGTCCGCGGAAAGGAAGAGGAGGGAAGAGTAGGTTCGCGTTGGAGAGTAAGATGCCGGAAAAGAACGAGTGGAGGACGATTGTCGCGCAACCGATGAAGAAAACAACAACGGTGGCGAACGAGAACGAGAGTAGTAATAATAATAGCAGCAGAGAAAAGAAGTTAGAAACGACCACGCGCCAACGATTCCCGCAGAAAAGATTCGGACACATAGCGCATAAAGTAGGCGAAGAGTTGATTATTTCGCACGGAAATAAAGACGGACGATTGTTGAGCGATTGTTGGGCGCTGGATTTGATGGAGTTAAGGTGGAAGAGGAAAGAGTTGAAGTGGCCGGGGTCGCCGTGCGCGGACGCGGCTTCGATCGCCACCGCGGATGGAGAGATTTACTTGTTTCGAGGCATCGGCACGAAGAGCGACGAAGACGCGCTGTTGGTGACGACGAATACGAATAGTGATAGCAACAACAGTAACAACAGTACTAATATCTTCGAGAAGAAGATGATGATGACGGTTTCCAAGTTGGATTTATCGGACATCGGAGGAAAGCTGAACGAGTTAAAATGGCAACACGTCGCGGCGGTTGGATCTGGCGGATCTTCCGATTTACCGTGCGCGAGAACGGGACACACGGCGACGTTGTTTGAAACTGACGACGTGGTGTACGTCTTCGGAGGCATGTCCGTTGGAGACGCGAAGAAGAACGTGAAATCTGTTCCTTTGAACGATTTGTGGGAGTTTTCGTTGATTACGAAAACGTGGCGACAGATACTCACTACTACTACTACTAAAACGGAAGGAGAGGAGAGCGAAAAATCGTCTCGTTCAAAATCATACGTTCCTTGCGCACCACCTACGGCGAGAGGATCTCACGTCGCGGGAAGATGCGGCCGTTTCCTTCTCGTATTCGGCGGCGCAGCCGGGAACGTCTTGAGCGATACGGACGTGCACTGTTTCGATACGCGCGCGTACCAATGGATAAAAGTCGCCTCTGAAATCTCCGACGAAGACGATAAAAAGCTCATTAAAATAGCCCCACGAGCTGGTCACTGCGCGACTATGTCCGAAGACGGCACCAAAATGTTCATCTGCGGCGGCGGCGATAATCAATCCGCGTTGCTCGAAACGCTTTCGCTGGATTGCTCCGAGCTCTTCTCCGAGTTCTCCGAGAAGAAGAAGAAGAAAACGAAGAAGAACGACGACGACCACGACGACAACAACAACAACATCAACTCCTCCTCTTCTCCGCCAAAACTCTCCTGGTCTCTCCTCGTCGAATCCTCCTCGTTAACCGGTAAAGAAGGCATGACGTTAACCACGATCCCGTGTCAATCCGGAGAATACTTGCTCGCCTTTGGCGGGTTGACCGGTACCTCTGATTGCGAGGTCTCTTGTTTGCGCACTGTGTGAGCGAGAGATAGTTCTTAAAGCATATTTTCGGCAGTAGTATTCGCAGCGGTGGTTTTTTTTCGGCGGCGAAAGGAGTACGCGAAAAGTGTTTTTGTTCGTTGTGATGATAAATTTTGTCTCCTCTTTCATTTTGTAATCTTTTGCGAAAAATTCGTCCATGAAAAAACCACCACAAATTTGTCCTCACATTTTAGCGCGTTTCTTAGCGAGAAGCAGACGACGAGACCAAGATAAACTCTCTCTCTCTTCGAATAAGTATTCAATTTGTGCGCCGTACCGTGAACGCAGATTTGAATTTTCGATTGGTTTTGAGCACGTATCTTTCGCAAGAGCGCGCGTATCACGAGAAATCATTTCATCAATTCGCGCGTGAAAGTTGACCTTCTAACGAGAACGACAGAGAAAAAATCGTAACGAGAATCATCCTCATCATCGAAGATGTCGAGCGCGACGCAACGGCAACACGCCGTCGGTTCGCCGACGGCAAAATCAGATAAGAGCCAAAATTCCAGCTCGGATAGCGCGAGCGTGGCGAGAAGGTAAATTCTTTTTCGCGCGTGAAACCTTTCGTCCCGTTTCCGAGAGAGAAAGCGCGGAGCACATTTTCTTCTTCTTTCCCGTAAAGTGGTTGCGTTTCTCGGTTTTTTGTTATCTTTTTTTGCTTTGGTTACCCCTTTTGGATGGATGTCAAAAGTACTTCGAAGAAAACCTTTAAAAACGCCAGAGGACTAAACTGTGCTGAAACTCTTACTCAACTATTACACATAAAAACAGATTACAAACGGAGCTGATGTCCCTGATGACCTCCTCGGACAGCGGCATCTCCGCGTTCCCGGATGGGGACAACATCTTCAGCTGGGTCGGGACGATCGAAGGCGCCAAAGGGACGGTGTACGAAAACATGAAGTACTCCTTGACGTTATCGTTCGCGAACGAGTACCCGTTTAAAGCGCCGGTGGTGAAATTTTCCACCCCGTGTTTCCATCCGAACGTCGATCAGTTCGGGAACATTTGCTTGGATATTTTGAAAGAGCAGTGGTCGCCGGCGTATAACGTGAGGACGATTTTGTTGTCCATTCAGAGTTTGTTGGGAGAGCCGAATAACGATTCGCCGCTGAATACGCACGCGGCGGGGTTGTGGTCGAATCAAGAGGAGTATCGAAAGTTGTTGCAGAAGAAGTATAAGGAGGACGGGGCAAAGAATTAGAGAGGGAACGCGCGAGAGGACACGGATACTTACGGGAAAAGGGGTAAAATCGAAAGAATTTTCATCGGCTTTCCGTAGTTAAATTAGAGGGTGAGGAGAGAGCGAGAGGCTGAGTGTACCGCGCATTAGAATTAAACTTGTAACATTAGATAAACGATTAATCATAGTATATAATAAATAATCAATCATCTTTTTCGTCGTCTGCGAGCGCTAATTAATAATGTCTTCTTCTTCTATCGCGGCTACATTGAGCTAAATTCTTCTAAACGCGTAGTACTAACGTTACTTTGTCTTCTTGGACTTCTTCTTCTTGGACGAGGACTTCTTCTTTTCCCCGACATTGTCCTCGTCTCTCGTTTTACTCTTGTTCTTCTCTTTCTTCTTCTCTTTCTTCTTCTTCATCTTCTTCTCCTCCTTCCTCTTTTTCTTCTCAAAGTCTTCTTTTTCTTCGTCCTCGTCGAAACTTCTCTTGGTCCCCGTAAACTCCTTCCCAAGCTTGGCCTTATCGCCTAAACCGCGTCTCGACCCTTTCGCCGAGGCCATTTGGTGCGCCTGGTTGAATATATCCTCCTGCTTATCCTCCGTGAACCCATTCTTATTATTCTCTTTGTGATTATCCTCGTTGATATCGACGTCTCGATCTAACTCTCGTTTACTCCCGACTAAACCGCCCCAGGAAAATCCGGCGTTGCGCCACCACGAAAATTTTTCCGTCGTTTCCGACGGTTTTCCTTCGTACGCCTCGCCGCCTTTCTTCTTCTCTTCAAAATTCTTTCGTCTCTTCTTCTTCGTGTTCTCTTCTCGTTCTTTTCGTTCTTCATCGTCGTCGTCTTTCTCCTCCGCTTTTCTAATTTCCCTAATCTCTAAATTCGTGTTCATGATCGTCTCTTCTCGGCTAAAACCGCGTTTCTTCAACAAAGCGTTCATCTGCGCTTCTTCGAAACCGGCGATGCGTTTCAACTTTCCTTTCCTTCCTCGAAACGAACTCTGTTCTCTCGCGATTTCCCTCGCGACTTCGAGCTCTTTCTGGCACCCGTTGTATTTCACGCCGTCGTCGCCTTTTTCTTCTTTAAGTTCTTCTTCTTTCGTCAAAACATTATTACCAGAGGTTATTTCGCGAACGTTTCGTTCGAACTCATCTTCGCTCTCCGACGACGACGACGACGAATTCGATGTGTTCCCTTTTCCCTTCCTCTCGTCGTCGTCGTCTTTTCCTCCTCCTTTACCTCCTCCTTCGACGACTGCCAGCGCGAATTTCTCCGCCGCGGATTTAAAGTGCCCTTCCCACCACTTCTCCTCCCAGTTATACCTCTCCTTTTTCTCTTTCCCGACGCCTTCTCGATCGTTTTTCATATCCACGGAGATGGCTTCTTTCAAGCCTTTCGACGGGTTCGCGCCTAACGCGTCTCCGTGTTTCCACCCCATCTTTTCGAGCATCAGATTTCCAAATCCGGAGTACGCTTTCTTGCCTGGATTTTGGTCGTGCGTTGGCATCTTCATCGTAAAACTTTGAGTGTAGTAAATATACTCCTTTCTTCGAGGATGTGATGATACGTTTTCGCTCTCGTCGCGAGAGTTGTTGTTGTTGTTGTTGTTCTTCTCGCACTGATGGGCAAACGTATTCTTGACTCTCACGCCGCCAGAAATTCCCAAAAACAACTCTTAAAGTCGTGTTCTCTCTTTCCACTTTTTCTCTGTGTGTATATAAAATATACAAAAACACAGTTTTAGTGCGCGATGTGCTCTGTGCGCTCGATTCGTCGCGATGCGAGTCGTGTGCTTCTCTGAAGCAGGAAGGATATATCTGTTGCTTTCACGGAGACATTTTTGCACCCAAAAACGGATGGTTCCGAGAGAAACACAAAATCCGGACAATTAAGTTCCTCTTTGCCTCCTCCCCTCCGCACTTTGTCTTTTACTCTCGTTTCCCCACTACAAGTGTTTCATAAAGTTCTTTTGGTTGCTTTAGAGTTTTACTACCCGAGCGAAAAAGAAGCGACGAGAGTTATACCTTTTTGTCGCGCGTTGCGGGGCAAACGACGAGAAGGATCGCGAGAGAGTTGCACATCCAAAGCACACATCATCAGAGTGGAACGATTGACACTCGCGAGTCATCGCGAAAATTCAGATTGAGAATCTCATCATGGGACATGTAACGCGCTTCTTTCTTCCAGTATCGGTGCTTTTTACGTGCGTTTTGATCCTCCAACGACCGCTCCCAGTGGTGCACTCGAGAAGTGTGCCAAAAACGACGACGATGACGACGCGAAGTGATCATCTCGATGACGATTTTTCAGAAGCGGTGCGAATGGCATCTCTAAAGTATTCGTCAACGAACTGGCAATCGGATTCAGAGAATTACGCAAAGTTCTCGCCGGTCAATCTCGTCTTCCCTGGCACGCACGATAGCGGCTCGTATTACTTAACCTCGAAATTCCAACCGGATTCTGGCGGAAGAGGCGTACCGGAATGGCTACAAAGTATATCGAAAATCATCAAAACAGTTGGGATTCCGATCGACGAGCTCGTCGCTCGATGGGCGAAAACGCAGAAACAGACGATATTCGAACAACTGAGAACGGGGGCGAGGTATTTGGATTTACGATGCGGGTGGCAACCGGATACGAAAACGTGGAAAATACACCACTCGTTAGTCGGGGTGGACGTGGTGACCGTTTTAGAAGATATCAAGAGTTTCGTGAACGCGTTTAAGACGGAGGTGGTGATTGTGGAGATGTCGCACTTTTACGGCGACCCGGACGAAGACGCCGTGGAGCAGTTGGCGAGTGAAGTTTTAGGCGCTTTAGGGGAACTCGTCGTGCCGTATTACCCTTTAGAGGAGGAAAACTTTTGGACGCGACCGTTGGAAGAGTCGGTGAAGAAAAACCAGCGCGTGTTAATCGCGTTTGAGAACTTTAACGCGTACAACACGACGGAAAAACATTCGCCCTTTTTATGGCCGTGGGTGTTGGAAAACGGCTACGCGGATACCGACGACGTCGCGAAGATGAAAGAGTACAACTACGACGTCGTTCGCACGTTTAACAATCAAACGGAGAAAGACGAATTGCGTTTAACGAAACTGTCTTGGATTCTCACCGCCAAGGCGAAAACGGTTGAAAACTCCATCTGGCCGCTGATTAAAAATCACCATCCGAAAACAATCGTCGATTTGACGTTGAAATACGCCGATCGATTCGTGTTTGAAGAGTTCGTCGACCTCGTGAGTAAAGACTTGAACTGCCGTTTTCCTCAGGTTTTTTCCCTGGACGCCTGGTTCGCCGATAGTAGTTTTAGAAGTAGAAGCAGCAGTAAAAGCAATAACAGTAAAAGCAATAACGGAAGAACAAACAGAGACGACGACGAAGTAGGAGAAAAAGAAGGCGAAAACAGAAAAGGCGTTCTGTGGAAGCTCGCGAAAGAGGTCAGCGCGAGACAAAACTCGCCCGCCTTCGCCAAGGAGAAATGCAAAGCGAACGCATTCGCCGACGACGGGAAGAGACTTTACTCGCAACAATAACACTACTCATAACAACAGAGACGTAAAGACGAGAAAGAAAGAAAACAATCGTCGAGGTCGGCGCCATCACCACCACCACCACCACAGCAAAAAGAACGTTGTAATAACACAGAGAGAGAGATATATCACATCACATTTAGGGTATCAATCAAAAACCCTAAATACTTTTTGTGTTCGGGGCCCGCGGGTTGATTTTCATCGTCACAAACGAACGCGTTTACGCGCACGATTTATCACTAAACGCGTTTACTAGATTCGAATCAAAAACAAAAATCATGAAGGCGTTTTCAGCACCAAGAGGCGAGAGAGATCCCCTTTTAACCACACTCGTAAACGCATCGGGGTCGAGAAATAACATTCGCGAGGAGAAATCCGCCCTCGAAAGTTTCCGAAAGAAACGCGAGTCCTCCGTACGAAACAAAGAGAAGTTTACCAAAAAGGAAGAAGAAGACCAAGAAGTTCAAAGACCGAAGAATAATAATAATAAAACGATTCACGATGTTTTCGCGCACTCCGCGGTGTTCGTGTTAGTCTTATTCTCCGCGTTTTTTGCCTTTGTGTGCGTGGGATTTGTCCACCGAAGCCACTACATTCGAGCGAAGGAAAACGCGCTCGTTCGAGCGATGAACGCGGACATGCTGGAGGAAACGTTGATGAAAAATACGAACGAACTCGTACCTTTGAGTGTCTTTTTGAAAACGTCTGGTTCTGGTTCTGATTCTTTGGAGGAGGAGGAGGATGAAAATGGAGATGAAGATGGTCGGCGTAAAGACGCTTTCTTCGCTGCGGAGAAATCTGGAAAGAGGAGGAGAAAAGAGGAGAAAGTGGAGACGACGAAATACAGCAACGGGAAGTCGTTCGCGCGAACGATTTTGACGAAAGAGGAAGTGAAACCGTTCGAGAAGTGGTTGGCGAAAGACGGGGAGATTGAGTTGGATAAGTTAGTGGAAGCGCTCAGGGCGGATAAAGAGACGCTGTACGAGAAAAATCAAGAAGAAGAAGGGACGTTAGGGAGACGAGAAAAAGAAGACGACGAAGACAGTAGCAGTAGTAGTAGTACGAGAAGTAGGAACAACAACAAGAATAGTAATAATAATAAGTGGAAACACTCGAGCGCGACGTTTGCGGCGTCGATAAATGGCGGCGGCGGCGACGATCTCGTCGATGATAGCACGGTGCCAAACTCGAAACATAAATTTTCCTTGTGTTTAGACGATATGGAAAATTGGGACGTGCGATTAGGCGCCGGCGCGTGGATGGACGCGTTGATTCAAACCAAACCGGAAGGGAAGAATAGCGCCGGGGAGTGTTTCACGAACGTTGTGTACGATTCCGGTCCCGAGTGCGCCAAAGCGGACGTCAGAGTGTTTCAATCCGGATCGGTTTTGTTAAAAGGCGCGTACGTGAGCAGAGAGAATCCAGCGCCTCCTCAAGAAGGCACGACGATTGGCGCTAAACTCATGGCAAAACTCGGTTTTTTCGATAACGATATCCTTGGGCCGGATATCAATCAAGATATCATGATCGATAGTTCTCTCGAGAACGAAAATCGAACGGCGCAAGATCCGATCGAGTTCACCGAAGAGGCTATTTACGAAGATCAAATGGCGTTTTGGGAGAGCAAATCAAACCGAAGAATGTTGCTCAATAATAAAAAGAGTAAGAAGAAAAAGAGTTTAGGCGAGAAAGAAGAAGTAGTGTTGCACCAACGAGGAGAAAAACAAGAAGAAAAACAACAACAACAACAATCTCAACAACAACAACAAGCGGCGTTGTGGCGACTTCCGGCGAAGCAAAATCCGGATCAAGTGTACGTGTACGCCTCGTTGGAAACACCCGGCGCGTTCGGAAAGGATTTAATGAACGAAGGATTACTCTCTCAAGTGGATTACATCGCGCACGGGAACGAGAAAGCCTCCTCTTTATGGCTTCCACAAATGATATCGACCAAAGGTTTGATGGCTTCCTACGAAGCGTTTAGTCGCTCGAAGCAATCGCGCATCCCCGGCATCGCTTGGTTGGGAAAGAACTGCCCGGACAACGCGCCGAAAATGAAGGTTTTGAAAGAAGTGTCCAAGCATTTCCCGGTGTTTTCCATCGGCGAGTGTCGGAGAAACACGAACGAACCGCTGGGTTTACCGGAACACAAAGTCATGGGATCCGGCGGCATCGATTTCTTCACCAAGACGCAGTTAGCGTTGTCCGATTATTTATTTTATTACGTCGGCGAGGATGCGGATTGCCCGGGTGCAATTCACGCGGACTTATGGATGGCGTTGGCGAGAGGGTCTATTCCGGTGTATTTTGGCACGGCGAACGTGTACGAGTACCTCCCGTGTCCAGAAGGTGACTGCATCGTCGACGTGAAAAAGTTCGATTCGAGCGCGCACTTGGCGAAAGAGTTGAGAAAGATTTCCAGCTCGCAAAAGTTGTACAAAAAAGCAACCGAATGGCGACGACAATCTCCGGACAATTGGCCGTTAGGATTCAGGAGAGGCATCGCCAGAGCGTCGCAGGATTTCAGGAAAACCTTGTGCGATTCCGTGTTAAAGAAAGGCGGCGACCAAGCCGATTTAACGAAAGAGGAAGTCATAAAAAGAACCATCACGAGCGTCCCGTGGTCGAACGCCGCATCGGTGAAAAGTACTACCACGAACAATGACGACGAGAACAACGCGTCCTCTTCTTCTTCATCATCATCCACTACTACCACTACAACCGCAACCGCGTACCTCGAAGGCGCTTTACGCGCGGAAAAAGCCGCGGAAATCGGCGACCAACGCGCTTCCTCCGTCGCGTGCGCGAAACAAACCGAAGTCATCGCGTTAGGCCAAAGAGTCGGCGATATGCTTGGTTTCGAGAGCGAAATAGATGGATTTACCGACCCGAGCGATTTCATCAACGTGGAAATCAAATCCAAGCAGCAGTTGGAAAAAGAACGCAAAGAACAAGAGGCCTTCGACGAGGCTGAGGAAATCGACGATTCAGGAGACGACTAACTTTGCGAGAATAATACTAAATACTCCTCCTCATAAAAGAGCACTCGCAGCAGCACTAGCAATAGGTAGCACAAAAATACTACTACTACTACTACTACTACTACTGTAAAACCACATCATAAAGAAGGTATTTTGCTGTACACTGGTGTGTGTATTCTTTCTTCGCCTCACATCTCTATACTACTCTCTGACGCGCGCGCGTTTTCGTGTCTATGTTTGTCTGTGTGTTGTGCGTGTATTTACTGCAACGCGAGAAAAAAGAAAAAAGAGCAGGATACAAACAAAAAGAAGAAGAGAGTAAGTAACACAGACTTACGAGTAAGCACTGTGGACTAAGAACTCCAAATTTGGCGCAAAGAGAGTACAAAATTGTACTTAAACCCTAAACGATTAGTGCAGAATTCTTACTCGAGAGACAATTTTTATTTTTGTGGCTCAGACGAGACGTGGCGGGTCCACCTTTAAGGTAATCTTTTCTCCACGCATCATCGTTACTTTTAAGCGCTCGATATATATACACACATAAGAATAAAAGATCATGTCCTCTTTTTTACTCTGCGGACCGTGCTCTCAAACGTCTGTCTCCTCCTCGTCTCTGTTATTAAGCAGTCGACGACACGCGACAAATGACGGTAGCAATAGTTTTAGCACAGTTTTAGCAACTCAAAATCAGAGAAAACCAGCGGGGAAAAGGAATGCGGTAAAGATAGTGTCCATGGGAAACGTCAACGAAGGCGGCGTGTTCGCGCCACTCGTGGTCGCCATCAGACCAATCATCGGCGTGAAACGATTCAACCAATTACGAGGCAAAGCGATTTCTTTACACTCGCAAGTGATTGGCGATTTCTGCTCGGAGTTTGGCGCGACGACGAAACAACGACAAAAACTGATCAAAACCGCGAAAGCCAACGGGGGGAGGCTTGGATTTTTGGCGTGATGCGATCGCTTCGCGCGTCGCGCGTTTGAAGACGAATGAAAGGTATCGATTTCCGTTTTATTACCGCGCAACAGGAATGATGAAATGCACGTGATGTGCAAGCGCGAGAAGAGAGGAATGAGAAAGAGAGAGAGAGAGAGAGAGATGTGTTGCGTTGTAATCTCTTTTACTATTATTACTACTAAGCAAAATCTACTCTTAAAACTAAAAAAACTAAAACTCGCGCGAAACTCGAACGCCGTACTCGTAGAATAGAATTTGCTTGGTGATTTTATCGAGCGTTTGTTCGTCTACTCTCGGGTCGTTTTCGCGGTCGACTCGGTCGCCGACGATTATCGTCGGCTGTAAGAATGTTTTGTCGTCGTCGTCGTCGTCGTTGGTATTCTCGTCGTCGTCGCCCGTCGTATTTTTCTTACTGAAGAAGGTTTCGTTTTTGAAGCGCAAGGCGACCAAGTTCGGGTCGTCTTTCGGGCTTAAACAACAACTGACTGGCGACATTCCACCTTCTCCTCCTCCGATGTTGTTGTTGTTATCCTTGCTGTTGTTGTTGTTGTTGTTATAGCTGCTATTATTATTCGTAGTATTATTATTCTCGCGCTTCGGGACGATGTATCCTTTTCTGTTTTTGTGTTCGACTATTCTGTACGAGACAACGTCGGAAAGCATCGAAGACGACGATGAACTAGTCGATCGATTCGTTCTCGCTTCGTGCCACGCTTCCAACGTCTTCACGAACCCAATGTTTGGACGAGCAATCGAGCGCGCTTTCTTTACTCTTTCAAACGCTTCGTCGTAGGCTAAACCTTCTCTCCACATGACAAACGCGACGCATATAGCGACCGAACGCGAACAGCCCATTTGACAGTGCACGAGACACCCACCTTCTTCATCGTCATCATCTTTTTCTTCTTCATAATCTTCCTCTTCTTTTTCCCTTCTGTTGATGTTCTTCTCCCACACGCACTCTCTGCGTTCGTTGCCGAGCATAAAATCAAACGCGTCGTACAAAACGCACGCGATATCTTCATCGCTCGTATCCATCAGCGGCAACGACATGCGTTCAAAATACGTGGAAGAATCAAATTTATCGTCTGATGATGATCCTCCCTCCGTCGTCCTCGGCGTTGGCGTGGACGCGCTCGTCCCGCTCGCGCAACTCCCCGGCGAGAGACATTCGTCGTTCAACAATCCTCCGTTGTTGTTGTTGTTGTTGTTCGAATCGTTCTCGTAGCAGCACAAAATCCGTCTCACGTTTAATTCTTCTTTCAGTTTTCTCGCGTGTTTCTCTTTCTTCACCAGCTCGTCTCCGCCGACGTAGAGGAAACTCTCGTATATCGCGGACGCTTCGTGTCTGCACTCGCGATAGTTTTTCTCTCTGATTTCCAAATTGAGCAACTCGTCCGTGCTCGCGGTCACTCTCATCCTCAGAGACGGTTGAAGATTCTCGTTAATTTTGGTTTTCAAACTCGTCGGTCGCATCTTTTCCAACAGCGTCGTCGGTTTCTTCGTTCTCGCGGTTTCCTCTTCGTCCGTCTTAATCTTTATCGGGGATAACGGTGTCATTGGAGGAGGCGAATGCTGTGTAATCTTTTCTTTGTCGTCCTCTTCAACAACGCGCAACCTGGACAACGCATTCTCTGCTGTGACGACTAATTTTGTCGACGATGATGATGACGGTGGTGATGGTAAAGGTGATTCCATCGTCGTTTACGTCTTCAAAGTCGCGTCGAAGCGCGCGTTCGCGCGTCGAATTTTTCCTGTACTTTTGTCGAAAATGTTTTTCCGTACAAATGTTTAGGGTTTCAATGACCCTAAATTCGTCTCTCGTTTCCGTCCTACGTTAAGGCGCAGAATACAACTCTCTGGCGAGCCTTTTGAGGTTCTCGGGAGCGACGATGCCGTGATCAGTCACGAACGCCAAATCGACTTTTTCGTGAAGGTCGATAAACTCTCTCGTCGGATGTGCGACGGCGTCGACGTCTCGACCGGTTTTCGCGCTTCGCGCGCGGAAGTGTTTTAAAACCTCCGCCGGGTTTCCGTTTCGCTCTCGAGAGAGGAGGAGTGATTTTTCGTCGTCAATGTTGTCGTTGTTGTTGTTGCTATTGTGATGATTGCTACTATTTCTGCTGCTGTTCGTCCTCTCAATCCGTGGTTTCTCCAACGTCGTCAGACTCAAACTCGGCGCTAAGGCGACGAGAGGGACTTTGAACTTTTCGCACGCTCGCGCGATGTTTCCAGTTCCCGGAGGCGCGTAAAACGAGCCGTCTTCAAAGACGCCGAGTTGCGCGGAAACAACCGCTAAGTGCGCTCGGGACACCATCGCGAACGCGTTCGATTCCGGTACTATCGTCACCTCAACCGCGCTGTTCGTTGTCTCTTTGTTGTTGTTGTTGTTGTTGTTGTTGCTGTTGTTAGTATTCGTACTCATCAAAATCTTCCTCGCGAATTCCTCCGCCATCGCCTTCCCGCTCTCCTCGTAACTCACCGACGTCTCCAAAACGATCACTTTCACCCTCCTCTTCCTGGCGACCATTTTCAAAAAGTTCTCCACCAACCCGTCGCGAACGCCTAAAACCATGACCACGCAATCCGACCCGCACGTTTCGCACGCGTATTCGCCAATCGCGCGCTTCGCCTGGTCCACGTCGGACGCGATCATCTCCCGGATCGCAGAGATGACGTTTTGTTTGTACACTTTAAAAGAACTCTCGTTATTATTCAAACCCTTCTTTGTACCCGTCTGTTTGTTCTTCTTCTCCTCTCGAAACGCAATCAACTCCTCCTTGGCGACGACAATACTTCGGTCTACCGCGTTGAGTAAAATCACGTCCGCATTTGTTCTCCCTCTTATTCTCTCGTTGAGCACAGCTTTCACTCGGCGCAACGCGTGAACGATGGCTTCGTCGTCGTCCTTATTCAAGTCTCCTCCTCCTCCTCCTTCGCTGCTGGTGGTGTTTGTGGTGCCGACGACGCAGCGAACGATCGCATTTTCGAGGAACGTCTTCGCCGTCGCGAATAAAACGTCGTTCACGACGTTCGTTTGCTGCTGCTCTTTGACGATTCCGTGCGCGCCTTTTTCTCTCACAAATTGCTCCGAGAAGTCCTCGACGGCTCTTTGCGAGTGCACGGGGAGCGGAGCGTCGTTCGATTTTTCCAACGCGTTCATCGAGTGGGTTTCTGTATTGTTGAATGCTCTGTACAATGAAGCTTTTTTTTTCCATAAACGCCTTTTGAAAACGCCTTGAAATCACATGCGAAAAATGTTTCACTTTTTCTTCTTCTTCCTCCTTTTCGTTGCGCTTGGTTCAAACGACGACGTACGCGATCAATTTTGTCGAAACGAGAGCGCGTCGTAATGGGGGACGAGAGGGATTCTTTGTCGTTGTGGGGCTTGATCGTGAAGTGCGACGATATTTGTTTCACGCATATTTTGCCGAGATTGAATCGAACGGATCTTAAATTCTTGTACGGGGTGAATAGTGAAACGAGAAAGTTGATTAAGAGATCATCTCGCAAGGGTGATTTGAAAAAGGGGTTTAAAGTGAGAGAGATGTCATCGATATCGACTTTGGAGTTTGCGTTGGAGCATAAATCGTTGTGGCGGAGCAGCTGGGACGAAACTTCTTTCTGCTGGAATGTTGCTCGAACGAATAAACTCGAGTTGCTCAAGTGGGTGCGAGAGGAGAAAAAGTGTGAGTGGGATGAAGGGACGATTAATTTGGCCGCAAGACAAGGTAATCTGGAAATGCTAAAGTATTGCGTTGCAAATAAGTGTCCTATCGATGAGATGGCGTGTGCATGTGCTGCCGAAAACGGTGATCTCGAGGTACTCAAATACTTACGCGAAGAAGCCAAAGCGCCTTGGGATCGGAAAACTGCCACTTGTGCGGCTGGAAATGGTCATCTCCACATACTCGAATATCTTGTTGAGCGTGAGCATGATCAATGCGAGTATGCGTGTGAGTATGCGGCCAAGAACGGCCACTTGGACTGTT
>Ga0209505_1000890_pt1 | contig 21975 bp, 11 predicted proteins | sample COGITO_mtgs_1103_2_FD_184794 | JGI IMG/M metagenome (GOLD analysis project Ga0209505, IMG submission 184794) | Pelagic marine microbial communities from North Sea - COGITO_mtgs_110331 (SPAdes) (version 2) | ecosystem: Environmental > Aquatic > Marine > Epipelagic ... | reverse complement strand
GAGAGAGAGAGAAGAACGAGAGAGTGGCGGAGAACAACAAAATGGCGTACGGGTCGCTTCCTTCTTTCGAAGACGACGACGAAAGAAGAAGCACATCATCCTCATCGCGTGCGCAGCGCGGGGAACGATCGCCCGACGAGAGACAAGAACACGAAGTTATGATCGCATCATCGGAAGTGAGATCCTCGGAGAAGACCAGAACGACAGGAAGGAAGAAATACGTCGCGATCGCAGTGGTTGGCGCGATGTGCGTCGCCGGCGTGTCGGCGGGGTCTTCGTCTTCTTCTCCCGCGAGATTACATCATCAGCTCGGAGATGAGGCCGCGGTTTTCACGGAGAGAAAGGAGCAAAATTTTCAGCCTTCGAAACTGGCGCGCGCTCGTGTCGCCATGGCCTCTCTCGGAAAGAAGAACAAACAAGATTGGCACTGGGAACACATCGGGAACGGGTATTACTGTCACAGCAACGCGAAGTACATATGCGAGTTTTGGGGATCGCCGCCGCCTCCGGCGTATCCGTTTCCGCCGCAGATGCCGAATCCTCCGCCGCCGCCGAGTCCAGCGCCGCCGCCGATGAGTCCGGACGTGCCGTCACCACCGCCGCCACCGCATCCGATGCCACCGCCGTTGTGCGCGAGCGAAGCGTTTAACGAAGATTCGTGCACGGACGAAGTTGTTGTGAAGAAGTGCACGAGTAAAGTGAGCGAAAATAACAACAATAACAACAACAACGCCGACGCCAAGGCGACGCCTCAATTAGGCGAGGAGAAGTGCGAAGACGTGAAAGTCCCGGTGTTGGGGTATTGTTCCATGCAATCCGCGTTGCACAAAATTCAGTGTCAAGTGGACCAGACACCGTCGGCGCACTTGGCGCAGTCGTTGGAAAACTTGTGCACGGAATTGCCGGCGAAGATTGACGCCGTCGCGAACTTTACGATGTCTAGAATGTTCCCGACCGATCCGAACGTTTTAGCGGAAGCGTTCAACTCGAGATTCGCAGCATCTGCTACGGCCTCGTTGGGTGGTGCTGCTCACACTTCTTCATCTTCTTCTCCGTCGTTAATCGGCGCTGAAGAAATGTTGGACATTTTCGATCCGGATAACGAACACGTGTTCAGAGACTCTATTCGTAAACTGTTGCGAGGCGAGCCCGGGGTCGCGGACAAGAACAGCAAAGGTCACGAGATTGCCCCGTTGGGTCGCTCAGCGCACCAGTTGGGCGAGCAAGCGTTGATTGCCACCTTGGGCGGCAGAGAAACGTGCTTCTCTGTCCCGGTGGATACGTTCCCGCACCACGAAATGTCCGGTCAATTCGAAATGGAATGGCCGCAAAAGTTGCACGCTTCTGAGTATCGCCCGTCGATGTTCCGAGCGCAATTGTTGTCCCCGGAATTCGTTTCGTGCATCACGATGAATAAGTTTGAGATTCCGATGGAAGTCGCGCGAGGTATCGTGGACACGTACCGGACGTACTTCAAACCAATCATAACCAAATCGTTGGCGCAAGTCAACGACGCGACGTGCGGGAACAACAACCAAATGGGAAGATCGTCTAGAATGGGTAAAAATGAAGCGTCGCAATCGAAAGATTCTATCGAAAAGATTAAAGCGTTTACCGAGGAAGGTTTGGCCGGCGCCGCGAAGAAGAAGACGGTGGTCGGACGAAGTTTGTTGAGCAGCAGTTTAGAAGGGAAAACGAAGCCAAAGACGTACTTAAGAACGACGACGCAAATTCCAACCGTAGATTTGAGAGGTGCGGCGGATATTATCCAACGCGAAGCGAACATGGGCGGTTCCGTTGACCACGCTTCGTTGGTCGAGGAACGCATCATGTTGAAGATCAACAACTTGCGCGCGCAGTTTCAAAAGGACCCGTTGCAAGACAAAGCGTTCACCCAGAAGAAAAAATCCGAGGCTGAGAAGAAACACTCCTCCAGATCTCTTTTGAACGTGGATAATTACAACGAAGCCATGGAATCTGCGAGAATGTCCTTTACGAACGCGTTGAAGAACACGAGAAACGTCGATTACGAAGCTGAATTGGCGACGTCTATCAACTTCAAAGCGTCCTTCAAAGCCGCGAACACCATGTTCAAACACGGCGATTTATTCGATTTGACGGATACTGGACCACCGGTGATTAACAAAGAAGAGATGATCTCCTTGGGCGTGCCGGGCGTGTACATGAAGACCAACTTAGCGGCGAGGTTCCGCATGCCGTATTACTTCAAAGCAGACGTGCCGGGTGAAATCAACTTCCACGTCAAGGGTGACGTGCGCTACAAAATTAAGGTTTCCAACAATACCGCCGCGGTAGAGTTCTTAGGATCTACGATTCAAGCCGATCCGGAAGATATCACGTCCTCCGTCGTCGGATCCTTGCAACTCGGCACTTCGGTACGTTTGGACGAGTTCGTCACCGCCGTGTGCGTCGGCGACTTGTGCACCGGCCCGATGTTGGCCATGCAACAAGACGCCTACGTTGGCTTTGATACGTTCGATACGAACGGCGAAGTCTCCTCCGAGGATGAAACGCCGACGTGTTACGAAGGACCGGGTGGGCTCGAAACCACCTTTGTGGAGTGGGATTACGACGCGTCCGCAAAGGCGCAGTGCGTGGCGTCCGCCGACGGTGCCGCCAAGGGTGTCGGTTCGTACTTGCAAGTGCCGAAATCGCCGATGGGTGTGTACATGACCACTTTGAACGGTCAAGCACAATCTATCTGGCACGATTACCACTTAGACTCTGGAGATGGACACTTCTTCATGGATGAATTGTTCCACACGTGCGCCAAGGAGGACGATCCGGACACGTACGTCGACGCGTGCGATGCGGCGTATTTGGGTGAATTGCCGATGAAACCGACAAAGTCGGCGAGAAAAGCGGCCAAGCTGGCCATGAAGCACCATCGCGCGCACAGTAGCACGTTGAAGAACGTGAACGTGCCGAAACCGACGCCTGTCGCGCAAGTCGCCAAACCGGCGGCTGTCGCGCAAGCCAAGCCAGCTGCGGTATCTAAGCCATCTGCTGCGCAACAACAACAAGCGAAGCCTGTTGTGGTCGCGGCCGCGACGACTGTCAAGCCTGCTGCTGCTGCTGCTACCAAAACACCAACCGTCGTGACTGCCAAGGCGGCGCCGGTTCGACCAGACGGCGTCTACGAAAAGAAACCGGACGGCATGATGCGCTTAGTCGCCACCGAGCGTAAAACGCCCGAGCAAGAGCTCGCGGAAAAGAAGAATGCGGAAGAAGCGAAGAAAGCTGCCGAAACTAAAGTTGCCGCCGCGGAGAAGAAAGTGCAAGATGCGAAAAACGCCGCGGATGTCAAAAAAGCCAACGTGCAAAGCAAAATCGCAGCGGACCAAGTGAACGCGGCGACGAAAGTGATGAACGACGTCAGGCAGCAACAGCAAAAGCAGCAGCAGCAGCAAAAGCAGCAACAGCAACAACCAAAACAACAACTCAAACAACAGCAATCAAACAACAACATCAAAATGACTCCAATCAACGAAGAAGCGAAGAACCTCGAAAAACGATTAGACTCCATCGAAGCTTCGATGGGCCGCGAAGAACTCGAAAAGAACTTACAAGCGGAAAAGTTAGCGAGAGGTATCGCCATCCCGGATCTTCCCACCGCTACGACTCCTAAAGTCGCCTCCGCGACGAAGAAGCCAACCCAAGCGAAGAAACCAACAACATCATCCGTGATTTCCGAAATTTCCATCGACGACATCGCGGCTGAAATCGCGGACGAGGCGAGCATGGAAGGCGCGTAACGCGTAAAAGAAAAATGTACAAGAGTGAAAGAGCGGGAAAGTGTTATTTTTAGTTTGAGATATTATTAGTTTATATATACACATATTACGTTTAGAGAGAGAGAGAGAGAGAAATAGAGGAGGATTGTTATTATTATTTATACACTGTTCATGTCATACCGAATGCTAAACTCTCTCGCGTACGTTTACTGTATTCCTCCCTTCGCGCGGCGAAAGCGCAAATCTCAGCTTCTTTTCTTTCTTTACGAATCCGCGGCACAAATTTTCTCTAATTCTGATTAATAATGTCGGCAGCAGCATCGACATCGCGTCATCCTCGTCGTCATCGCGATGGCGAGCGCGAACAGCTGTTGTTCAAAACGACGACCGCGAGGACACAAACGGTTGAACATGGGTCGTCGTCGCTTGATTGTGATGAGGACGACAACAAGAACGTTTTGGGGAAAATCTCAACCTTTTTCCTCCTGTTGTTCGTCCTCAGCGTTGCGAGCGCGCTCGGGGTTGTTCTGACGAATGATAATACTGCGACGACGAAAACGAGAGCGCTTTCAATGCTCGGAAGCAGTTCGAGCGGTTTGAGCGCGAGCGCGAACAGTTACGTGCCGTATTCCGTGGAACTGATTCCAACGTTTGCAGAGCAAAGAAAACCACTGACTGATTTTACGTTTTACGCGGCGGTTGGATCGTGCCTGAGCGAAGCGCCGAAGGACGGTCGATGCATCGATTACGGATCGAGAAGCACTCACGGTGCTTCGATTTCGGAATGGAACGTGAGTTTAGTGACGAACATGGATAAAGCGTTCGAAAATCGCTGGGAGTTTAACCCCTCGGAGTCGTTGAGCGGGTGGGATACGAGCGGAGTGACTTCTATGCACTGGATGTTTTTCAACTGCCATGAGTTTAACGGCGACGTGAGAGAATGGCAAACCGGGAACGTGCAAGATATGAGCGGTATGTTTTATAACGCGACAAAGTTTACGAGAAAAATTGACCGGTGGGACACGAGTTCGGTGACGAACATGCACGGCATGTTTCAATTCGCGGCGAGTTTTAACAAGAACATTTTAGGGTGGGATACCGGGAAAGTGGCGAACAGCGCGAATATGTTTAAAAACGCGACGGATTGGTACAAGAAGTTTTCATGTCCGAACGATTCGAGCGTCCCGAACGAGTGTTCGTGCACGGCGTGCGTGAAACAGGAGGAGTTTTTAGAGAGCATAGAAGAGTGTTTGCGTTTAGCGCCCGGAGGGAATTGCGAGAAAGGGTCGCACGGCGCCATTCACTTGTGGGACGTGTCCCAAGTGACGGACATGTCGTCCGCGTTTGAGAATCGAGAATCGTTCAAAGACGTCGGTATTAGCAATTGGGACGTCAGTTCGGTGACTCGAATGGACAACATGTTTCGAAACGCGGTGTCTTTCAACGGCGATATTAGCAAATGGAACGTTGAAAACGTTCAATCGTCGCACCGCATGTTCAAAAACGCCAAGGCGTTCGATAAAGACATTCGAGGGTGGGTGATGATGAATTTACCGTTATCGACGACGCCGACGACGAGAACGAAAACAACGACGTCGACGATGGGTTCTTCAGTAGTCAGCGAGAACCAAACCAACCACGCCTCTTGGGACATGTTTACCGGTGCGGACGCGTGGTTGATTAAATACGGCTGCCCGCACTGCCAACAATTCGAAGGCCCGCCGGGAATGTGGTCCACTCTCAACGAACACCCTCCGCCTTCGCCGCCGTTGCCGTCGCCGCCCATGTCGCCGACTCCCCCATTCGACCCATCGAAATGTACGTCCACCCCTGCGTTCGAGAACTTACACGAGTGCGAGGATACTTTACTCCATAAAGAGGATTGCTCCGTCGATCCTTCCACGAACGAGGAAACGTGCGCGGTGGAAGTCAAAGTCCCGGTCCTTGGATTTTGCGCGATGAAAGCCGCCATCAATAGGCTGAACAAAATCGAGTGCGGTTATTTATTAGAGGAGACCGCCTCGCAGACGCTCGATTCCGTCACCACGCCGGTAAACTTGCGGGGCATCGGAAACTACCTGGACGGACTCGCAACCGTCCTCGAGACTCAAATAGCGCCGCATCAAACGACGCCAAACGACGAAGACCCTTTCGACTTTAACGTCGCCGGCGGAGTCGGCGAAAAAGAAGAAGAAAAAACCGACGGCGTGTATGGCATGATTACAGATAAAAAGAAAGGTTGGTTTCCTTTTCTTTCTGAACACCAAAATTGACAATAGTAGCAATAGTCGTAGTCATCAATTAGGTGTATTCTCCGCGTTACGACAGAATTTCTCGCGCTTTGCATCCTCAGCTCGCCCGTGGGGAGGTTTCCTTTCCTCGTGCATCTTTTTTGGGGCGGTTCGGTACCGGACCGGGAGTCGCGCGTCGAGCGCGCTTTCGCTCGCGAGAAAGTTGTGCTCCATCCAGCAGAGCGTAACGCTTTTCAATTCGCCAGTTTTTTACATTCACAAACGCATTAATACATCTCTTCTTCTCTCGTCGTTTTGTCGTTCGCGAGAGACGTGGTCTCTCGTACGCATGACGTTCCCTTCCTCCTCGAATTACCACCAAAATAAATCTCCTTGTCTTTCCTTGCGCGAGCGACAACTCCTCGTGTTCGGGTACCCGCGAAAAGTCTCCCCGGGGGAAGTCTTGTCACTGGCGCGTTTTCTCGTCCAAGACGACGACGAAGAAGATAATGAAGAAGTAAAAGAAGAGACGGGGAAATATGTGGTTAAAATTTTAGACGAAGTGGACGTGCACGGGTGCTCCGCCGCGTTCGTGCAACTCCCGAGAACGACGACGAGAGCGCAAAGGTTTCGAGCGTTCGAGAGGAAAATCCAAAGTGGAATTCAGTTTGAAGGGGAAAATATTTACGCGAGAGCGTTCGATGCGCCGAACAGACCGGAAGCGTTGAAAGGACTCCCGAGGACCGTGGAGGAGGTGTTTAAGAAAAAAGAGGAGGAAGAGGCGAAGACGACGATTCAGACGAAGAAGAAGACGAAGAAGAGCGCTCCGGAAGGGTACGCGATTGGCGGGAACGTTGGTGGGAGCGACGACGGAAGCGGATACGGTACGAAGAGGAAACGAGACGGTCCCGGTCCGCTCTTATCGCTTTCGGAAAACCTAGTAGTAGCGGGAGGAGTAGACGTCGTTCGCGAAGAAGAGAGACGACGTTTGATTCGAGCGGAGGTGTCTGGTGGTGGTGTTTTTACGCGAGATTTCGACGCGGTTGAGTTTCTCGAGTTTGACCCGGCGACGAGTCAACCCGGGGAATGCGAAAGATCGAGCGTGAAGCTCGTCGGTCGCAGAGGTAACAATAACGTAGAGAGAAAACTTGCCGTCGTTTACGCTGCAGAAGCGCTGTCGTTTTTTATCGGTGCAAGGGGCCTCGCAGTGAGAAGAATGAGGAACACATTTCCGACGGTAGCGTTTGAATGCATCGAGCATCCACAAAGATGCGTGTTTTTGTGGCAGAAAGGCACGGGCGCGAATGGCGACGAAGAAGTGGCGAAATGCGAAGAAATTTTATTCGAGAAGGCGGTTTTAGAGACGATTGGAACTTTAGAACGGACGACGGAGGAGTATGATTCGTTGTTGAGCGCGAAGAAAGTGGCCGCCCGGACGAGCGCGACGAGTTACGATTTCAGAAGTCAACGAAGTAGCGAAGATACCGGATTTGTTGTTCGTACTCAAAGCGATAGCCATCCCGCTCCGTTTGTTGATAAAACGCCGTTACCACCGCCAACGGCAAACGAGTACGATCATCTGTATCAAAATGATGACAAAGAGGAGGAGGAAGAAGAAGAAAAATTTGAGAACACGAATAGAATTTTAGACGGCGACGACGACGATTTCGGAGGAACAGGCTTTGTTGGTGGTGATGACGAAGACGGTACCTATGAAAAGTTAGACGAAAGAACCAAACTTGTATCGCGAAACACTCCGTCACCGATTGAGGAGGAGCTACAAGACGTCGACGCCGACGCCGCTGAGCCCGAGAAGAATAAAGACATAAACTCTCGACTGGACGTCCACAGAGCGTGTTCGGAAAAGCTCGTTTCGAGAACAGACATCTTGTTCGTCCTCGGCGCGACGAACAAAGATTCGGGAAGCATTACCGAACGATTTGATTTAAACGAGCGATTCGTGAGAGTGCGCATGCCAAAAGGTAAAACCGTTTCCGCGAGCAACTACGCGTGCGGGATTGTAACGAAAGCTACAATGGAACCAGGACGAACGAAAATGCACGAAGTGACCTGGAAACTCGTTCTCGATTTAGGCCTCGCATCCGTACCGTCGTATATCACGGACGTGGCTTATTTGTCGAACGATAGTTTTACGCAAACCGAGACGAGCGCTTTCGCGGATAATTTGAAAACCAGAGACGGTGAGGATGTCGCGATGGAAATGGTGTTCGGGCCTTCAATGTGTGATGATAGTTTTTTAAAGGAAAAAGATAGTAGTAGCGATAAATAGGGGAGACACGCGCGCATGTAAAGAACAATTTATAATGAAAGACATCAACACAGGATTTATTACATTATTTATTTGTCTCTCTCTCTCTCTCTCTCTCTTTCTCTCTCCGTTCTAATTATAGCAAGTTGGTGGTAGTAGTAGTCGTCGTTGTTGTTGTTAAAATAATACTCTGGTTAGTTCGGGTTGATGATGGCTTTGATTTCGTCGTACATGACCAAAACCATCGCACCACCGACACCTCTCAAGATGTTCGAGAACGCACCCTTGAAGAACGCGCCCGCGCCTTCGGCTTGGTAAATCTTAACAAACGCATCCATGGTGCCGGTGTACGTCGGACCGGCGGCGTTGCCCTTCTTACCGGAGGTCATCATCAAACGTCTACGAACGGTATCAAACGGATAGGACAAGACACCCGCGGCGTTCGTGGCGACTTGCGCGACGACGAACTTCGCAATCATGGAAGAATCCCTGGTCAACAAGGCACCCTTCCCGGTATCGTAGAGACCAAAGTACGAACCTCTGTACACGACGATACCTTGGACGGAAACGCCAAAGCCCTTGTATAAAGCACCAACACCGCCAGCCTTGGCAGTTTTGCTAATGCAATCGACCAAACCAGTGAACTCACGATCCTTGTTCGTGCCAACATCGGCGGCCAAACGCGTACGAGCGAAATCAAGCGGGTACACAATCAACAAAGACCCCGCGCCGGCCAAACCGCCAGACGCCATGTTGACCGCGAAAAACGACCAGAACGCCTCCTTCGGCGAATACGACGGAAACAAAGCCTTAATCGTATCCTTGAACGCAAAGTTAAACGCTTGCGTCGGGAAATAACGGACAATATTGGCCGTGTTCCCTCTCCAAAACGACCCCACGCCTTGCTCCGCGGAGACTCTCGTGAAGCAATTCACGATACCCGTGTACCTCGGGATTTCCCCGGAAATGATTCTCGGGTTCGCGTCTTGCGTTTGGATCAAAAGCTTGACGCGTTCGATCGGTGCCGTTGCGGTTTTCGCGATCGAACCGGAGACGCCGCCAGCCGCTAAATCTTTGAAGAAACCCAGCGGATCCTGTTTATATTACGCACGTTTGGTATTGAGAGAGAGAAAAATTGAGTCAAAACCGTTCGAGCAGTCAGAGAGAAAAAAAAAGAAAAAAAAGAGATCCGATCGCTTTCGGATGATGATGATGTTCTTCTTCTCGCCGGCGATCTCTCGCACGCCTCGGAAACCCCAACTTTCGGGAGAACGAAAGAGGACTTTGGCGGAAGGAAAAGAGACGTCGATCGCTCTCTCTTTTCGTTCGATCTCTTTCCAACGCGGCGAGATCTTTTCGAGAAGAGCGCACACATTTAATCATCTTTTGGCGGCCCTGAAACGTCGGTGTGTACTCAATAATCTCATCGCGCTTTTGAGAAAAGCTTTCGAGGAAGTGAGCGCGCCGCGACATTTCTTTCTCAATTCGATCGACGATTTCGCGTTCAAGAATACACGTTTCGTCCAAACGTACACATCTCGTCCTCGTCTCGTTTCACATCGCGCGTGATCGCGCGCGCACACGTTCCGCGCGACATCAATCACATTTGGATTTTTTTCAAAAACTACTCTCGAGTGTACTCACCACTTCTTTCTTACTGTGCGCGGTGAACTGCGCGGTCGCTCTTTGCGTCCGCGTCATCTGCATCGCAGGCGCGACAGATTGTTCACTCGACGTCGTTTGCGCTTTCAAGTTGCGCTCGAACGCTTGCTCGTAAAAGGCTTTCGTAAACGCCATCTTAGTCGTAAGTGTTTATATTAATAGTGGGGAAAAGCGGACCTTTGTTGAGAGACTGAGGAGATCTCCACGGACTTCGGATGGAATAATCTCAACGTTTGCACGAAAAAGCACAGAAGAGAAAACAACAGAAGAGAGAAAAGAGCGCAGATTCAGAGCGCAGTTTGGTGTTCGTGCTTTTTCACTCCTCTGCTTTTGTGTTCGAGCTTTTTCGCCTCCTCTTTATTATTGTGTGTCAACGCTCTGTTGTTTTCCCCCACACGAAACAAAAGGAGAGAGGTTGAAGAGAGAGAGGTCTGCTTTGAAAACAACAACAACAGAGAGAGAGAGAGAGAGAGAGAGAGAGAGAGAGAGTACGAGCGCGTTTCTGGTCGGTGCTTTGTCGCCGCGCTCTGCTTTGTTCGAGCTTTTTTTGCCTTCCTCTTCGTCTCGTCTGTTTTCCCCACAAAACAAATTGGTTGACACGACAGAGAGATAAAAATGCAACCATCTTCATCACAATCGGCCTTGTCGTTGGCGCGACGATTGGTCGCCAAATCAATCTCGGGAACTCTCAGAGGAGGAGGAGAAAGAGGCGGGGTACTTTTGACGACGACGAGCGCGAGGAGTACGACGACAAGCAGCGGCAAAGATGGCGACAGATGGGGGAGTCGGAGGAGGAGGAAAAGGAGTCAAACGAGCGTTTGTAGTGCGTTTACGACCGCGACGACGACTGCGGACGACGATAACGATATTCTCTCACTCCTGTGTCACACCGCACTTGCGAATCCAAACCGACCGGCGATTGCTTCTGGCATTCACTCCAAAGGCCCTTTAGACGCCGTCACGTATGCGAAACTGTTCAATTTTTCGCACACGCTCGCCAGATCGAAGGTTTTACGAGACGTGGAAATCGGGGAGAGAGTTGGGATATATTGCGCACCAAACGCGGAATTTGTGGCGTCGGTGTACGCGATATGGATGAGAGGAGCTGTGGCGGTGCCGGTGTCGGCGTTCGGGGACGAGGCGGATCGAGCGCACGTCGCTCGGGATAGCGGGATGAAGACGTGTTTAGTGCCGCCGAGGAGGAACGACGAGTTTTTTAGGCGAAGTGGAGATGTGAAAGAGGAAGAGTTTACGTGCGGCGAGGCGGAGATTAGGAGAGTGCATAAGATTCCAAAGTGGGCACTGAAGCCGTGCGACTTTCAAAAGGATTGGTTGGAAGACGTTCGTCAAAAGAGTGATGAAAGCGTAGGCGCGTTGATTTTATACACGTCCGGAACGACCGGTCAACCGAAAGGTGTTTTACACACCAGGCAAAGTTTGTATTCGCAAGCGAAAACGTTGAGCGACGCGTGGGAGATTTCCAAGAAGGATCGTTTGTTGCACTGTTTGCCTTTACACCACGTGCACGGGTTAGTGAATGGCGTTTTGGCTTCGCACGCGAGCGGCGCGACGGTGGAGTTTACGGATTCGTTCAAGTTCGATCCGAGGTATTTTTGGCGACGAATGCGAAACTCCGGGCCACAAATCACGATGTTTTACGGCGTACCAACCATGTACGCGATGGCGTTGCGACAGTTGGACGTGTACGATAACGCGGATAGGAGGAGGAGAGAGAAAGAAGAAGAAGACGGAAAATCCGTTGAGAGGAAGGAAAAAGTATCGACTCGATCGGAGTGCGCGGAGGAAGCGAAAGCGCTTCGCTTGTGCGTATCCGGCTCCGCGGCGTGCCCTCCTTCCATCTTAGATCAGTGGAACAGGTTGACTGGAAACCAATCGCCTTTGTTGGAACGATACGGGATGACGGAAATTGGCATGGCACTTTCGCAAAAATTGGATTTCTCCAGTCGCGCGCCGGGATCGGTCGGCGAACCGTTAGCAAACTCGGAGTGTAAAATTCTAGACGACGCGACGAACGAGTTACTCGTCAAAGGTCCGGGGATTTTCAAAGAGTACTGGAACAATACAAAAGCGACTGAAGAGGCGTTTACGAGCGACGGGTACTTTAAAACCGGCGACGTCGTTTCAGTTTCCGCCGATAAGAAAGACTGGCGCATCGTCGGTCGGGCTTCGGTGGACGTCCTCAAAGTCGGCGGCGAGAAAGTTTCCGCGTTGGAAATCGAAGCGAGAGTTCTGGAAGGTTTAGGCAAAACGTCTCTGAAAGAAATCGCAGTGTTCGGCGAGGCGGATGAAAACTACGGTGAACGCGCCGTGGCGATTGTTGCGCCTACGGACGAGTATAAATCTTTGGAGAATTTCAGCGACAAGTCTTTCGACGACGAGGTGAAAGCGTGGACGAGAGAAAACTTGACGAGTGAGCGATGGATCACGAAAACGTACGTGGTAGACTCTATCCCGAGAAATGCGATGGGAAAAGTCAACAAAAAAAGCTTAAAAGCGACGTTTTCGAGTTCGTAGTACAGTAATTAGTTAGTTAGTTAGTTAGTTAGTTAGTTAGTTCGATTTTAGGCAACTCGTTTGACTTAAATGTTTATTCTTATACTACGTATGTCTTCGCGCGGCGATACTATTTCTCTCTCATCTCGGGGCGACTTTGTTCGTGTCGTTACTACTATTGCTACTGGTGTTGTTGCCGCCGTTATCGCTTAAAGCTCTCGCGACTTCAAATTCCGGTAAAGGCATCGCGTTTAACCGTCTGAAATCCTCGCGCGTCGGGATATCGTACTTCCCTTCTAAAAATTTCGCGAGACTGGCGGGCGCTTTCGCGCGATCTAAATACGCTCTCAAAGCGTCGCCTTGGACTCTTTCCTCTTTCGCTAAAACTTCCGAAGCTTCGAGCAACAACGCTTCGTTTAGTTGTAATGTTTCGCACGCCACAACGAGCGCTGCGTTTAGTAATCCAGTCACTTCGCCTTCGACGTCGTGACCGGACTCTTTCGCGCGATCGCTAAACGACCAATCTTCCGGATTGCCGCCGGAAGATAAAGTCGGTATAGATATCGGACCGACAGAGGCGGACAAACCCCACTCGGCGAAACCTTTATACGCTAATGTCGTCGCGCGTTGAATATCGTCCGAGGCTCCTGTACTCACGCGTTTACACGCAATCATTTCAGCCGCGCGGCCACCCATAAACGTGGCTATTTGTCCGCGAAGTTCATCCGCGAACATTAATTTCCGCTCCGGTTCGTCCGTGTTTGGCGGCGTGTACGTGAAACCTAACGCACCTCCAGACCTGGCGACGATGGAAATCTGCTCCGGTTTGGTCGATCCGGGAAGCAACGTTCCGACGGCTTGCGAAACGATCGCGTGTCCAACTTCGTGCGCGGAGACGTTGAATTTCTCTCTCGGTCCTAACAGCGAGCGTTTCTTTTCCACGCCGGCGACTGTTCTTAAGACTGCTTTTTCAAACTCCTCTTTACCGACGGTGGTTTTGTTTTCGCGCCCGGCGAGTAACGCGGCTTCGTTCACTAGATTTTCCAAATCAGCACCGGTAAAGCCGCTCGTCATCGTCGCGATTTCGTCTAACAAATGTTTCTTTCCATCTTGCGCGTTGTTCTCCAACGGCAATCCTCTCGTTTGGACGTGGACGTCCAAAATTTCGCGTCTTCCTTGGACGTCTGGTTTGTCCACTTGGACGATTCGATCGAACCGACCGGGGCGTCGTAACGCCGCGTCTAACGTATCCGGTCGATTCGTCGCGCCTATGCATATCACCAATCGGCTCGCATCGGCATCGAATCCGTCTAATTCCGTCAGCAGTTGATTCAACGTCTGTTCGCGTTCGTCGTTGCCCATACCTCTCATTTTCCCATCCGAGCGACCCTTCGCGACGGCGTCGATTTCGTCGATGAATACGATCGCCGGCGCTTGCGCGCGAGCTCGAGCGAACACGTCGCGCACTCGAGACGCGCCCATACCCACGTACAACTCCACGAATTCGCTCGCGGCGACTGAAATGAAAGGCACACCGGCTTCGCCGGCCACCGCTCGCGCTAACAGAGTTTTCCCCGTTCCCGGCGAGCCGCACAAAAGTACGCCACACGGCGGTCTGGCTCCAAGCTTAGAGTACCGCTCCGGATTTTTCAAAATGTCTACGATTTCAGAGAGCTCTTCTTTTGCTTCGTCGACGCCGGCGACGTCCTCGAACGTCGTCGACGGCGGCGGCGTGAAATTCGGATCGTTGCGACCTCGGCCGTTGAACGACCTGCCGCCGACTTGCCTTCCGGCGCCTGGAATCCCACCGGGCATGCCGCCACCCGGCATCCCTCCTCTCCCACCGGGCATACCGCCCCCAGATCCCATCATCATCGAGTTCTCGCGAAAGTTCCTCAACCAAAAGAACAAAACGATCGACGCGAAGACTAAAAACGGGAAATCAAACGCATTCTTATCGCCGTCGGCGTCCACGGAGAAGAGCTCGACGTCGTTCTTTTCCAACTGCGCATACGGAGTTTGCGCATCCGCGGGCTTTCTGGTCGCGTAGTGAATCTCGAACGATTTCGACCCGTCGTTTTTGCTCAGCGTCGTCGTCTTTTCCCCTCCTCCTCGTCGTTGTTGTTTTCCTTCGCTAGAACCGCCGCCGGTTTCAATCACGGTCGGTTTCCTCGGTTTCCACGTCAACCGGTCCCCGGCGACGGTAACCGTCCCAATCTCATTCTTCCTCGCGTCCCTCAAAAACTTCGAATACGAAACTTGCAACACTCTCGCTCTCCTCTCTTTCATCGCGTTGGTCGCGCTCGGATTCCCCGCGAAACTCCCAAACGCCGCCTCGTACGCGTACGCCAGAAACGAAACCAACGCGTACGTGCCAACAATCTTCGTCGCCCGGTTGACTAACATCACCGATCTCGGTGGTTGCGGGTTCTTGTTGCCGTTATTCATTCTCTGCGGAGATGGTAAAGGCACATTTGGTTTCGCGTCGTTTGCGTTCCCAGCGCTGCCTTTATCCGCTTTTTCCTCCTTTTCCTCCTTTTCCTCGTCGTCACCATCATCGGACGTCGAGGAGGACGATTTCGACGAACAGCACTTTACCCCGTTACCTGAAACAGAAACACCACGAGTAGAACTCCCTCTTCCTCTCGCTTTCGTCGCGTTTAAAGCGTTGACCGTGCTTCTCGCGCCATTTTTGTTCGAGAAAGAATGAAGCGTCGACGTGTTCCCCGAGGGGTCGTTGACGGCACGGAAACGAGATTTAGACGAAGAAGAACGCGTGGTTGCTTTGAACGCGCGCATTCTTTCACCAGGAAAGACGCGCACGGACGAGAGTCCAACGCCGACGGGAATGGCGTTGAGTGAAAACAGCATCGTCGGACTTTGTGAGAGTGTTTTCGTCGCGACGAGAGCGTTTTAAGTGAAGCGAAAAGAAGGCGAAAAGAGCGAAAATGTGACTCGGAGGAGTACGACTTCATCCATTCCTTATGTAGTGAACACGTGTGTATGTGTATGTATATATCTATGCGCGCGAAATGCCCGAAGTATTCGCTCTTCCTTTTCACCATTCGCGAGGATGATGATGATGATGATGATGATTATGATGATTGAACGCGCGTATGCGTTTGCGTTTTCTCGTCGAAGACTAAACTATAATCGGAACTAAAATAAACTATAATCGGAACTTGATTCTGGTTCTGATTCGGAACTTGATTCTGATTCTGATTCTACGAGCACGTGTAACTCTCCGTGCTCGTATCGCCAACCATCTGGTAATGGACAGTCGTTGTCGAGGAGGTATTGTACACATTTGGTGTGTTTGTTCTTGTGAGCTTCTTGAACGCACCAATAGTCCCAAGGCGCCTTGGCGGTTTCGTGTAAGTACTTCAAACAGTCTAAGTGGCCGTTCTTGGCCGCATTCTCACACGCATCTTCGTCATATTCATCAAACTTACGCTCAACAAGATATTCAAGTATATGAAGATGACCATTTGAAGCCGCTCTCGTGGCAGTCCAAGACTCCCAAGGCGCTTTGGCTTCTTCGCGTAAGTATTTGAGTACCTCGAGATGACCGTTTCCGGCAGCACATACACACGCCAACTCATCAATAGGACACTTCTTTGCAACGCAATACTTTACCATTTCCAGATTACCTTGTTCTGCGGCCGCATTAATCGGCCCTATACTCCACTCACACTTTTTCTCCTCTCGTATCCACTTGAGCAACTCGAGTTTATTCGTTCCAGCAACTCTTACGCAGAAATTCGTTTCGTTCCAGTGACTCGGCCACAACGATCGATTCTCCCACGCAAACTCCAAAGTCGATATCGACGACATCTCTTTGACTTCAAACTTCTTTTTCAAATCACCCTTCCGAGATGATCTCTTCACCAACTTTCTCGTCTCTGTATTCACTCCGTACAAGAATTTCACATCCGTTCGATTCAATCTCGGCAAAATATGAGTGAAACAAATATCATCGCACTTCACGATCACATCCCACACGTCTCTCGCCCCTCTCCGTCTTTTCTCCAAATCGTCGTCCATCTCTTCCTCTTCCTCTCCCTCGTCCTCGCGGCGAGGCGTTTTTCTTTTCCTCGCGATCATATTCACGCGCGTTCGTCTCTCTTTTTTTTCTCAAGCGTTTGCTTCATTTTTTCCCCAAACTCTTCTTCGTTCTGCTCTGCGCAACAACCACCTTCAAAATGGTGCACGCGATCGCCTACTGGAAACCAACGAAAGAGGACAACGAGAACCAAGCGTCTTCTTCTCAATTCGAGTCCATCAATTTCCCGCCGTCCGCGTACGTGCGGTTTAACAGTCACTTGCTCTCCAGATTGAATCGATTGGACGACGGGGAAAACGAAACCAACACGAGAGCGAGCGTCACTTTGTATAAACGAAACGAAGCGAATAAGGGCGGTCCTTTCGTGGTCGGCTTGACCGATGCAGAGCGAGACAGGATTCGGGAACAGTTTTACGTGGTGGAAGTGTTTGAGTCTTCGAAGAGCAAAAAGTTTGTGTTCGCGAAGAAGAAGACGAACGAACGAGAATACATCGAGGAACTTAAAAGTGTGAATCCAACGGAGTACGCGAGAGATAGCGGGAGTCGATTTCACGAGGTACAATTCGTGAGGAAGTTCGTGTGTAAAGAGACGACGGCGATCGACGACGAGGAGGACGTCGACGACGCGTTTTCGCCGACAGATACGAAGACAAAGAAGAAGCGTAAGAAGCGGCGGTATACGGTGCGAGTAGGACGCGTGGAAGACGCCAAAGCCGGGTCGAGGATGGTGTGTGGAAGCGTCGTGGAGGTGAGCAGGTTAGATTGTGTGGGCGTCGGCGACGGGAAGCAGGAGCAGGAGGACGACGACGGCGGAGAAGGCGCCGCGCGGACCACGAAAAGGAAACGAACGCCGCCTCGAAGCGAGAAAGACGCAGAAACGGACAAAAAGAAGCTCCTTCGAGTTCTCGAGAAAATCACGGCGACCGCGGAAGGGATTCTCGCCGACGAGAGAAAAGAAAGCGCAAAGACGGCGAAAGCGGCGAAAGTAGGAGGAGGAGGAGGAGAAGACGACGACGACGACGAGAAAGCGACAAAAAAAGAAGAGGGGAAAAAGACGGGTGAGTTCGTGGACGCCACCGCGAAGTGGACCTTGCTACTCGACCAAAACGACAGTGGTGAGGAGACGACGACGACGGCATCGTCGGGGTTTGACGTCCACCCGGCGGCAATGTACTGCGCGTTAGTCGCTTCCGCGTTTGAATAGTAGCTGAATAGTACGCTTTGATGTAATAAACGATATTGATGAGAAACGTTTAACGATTTTAAACTCACGACTCAACCTTCTCCGCCCATTCTCTTTGTCTCCTTTCTCGCGCAGGGACGACCACAAACATCCCAAATAACATCCAACACGCTAAAATCACCACCATTATCCCCAACATCGCTTGATTTACTTGCCTATCGCTCGCGTCTCGCATCAGCTTCGTCCTCTTCAACGTATCCTTCGCCTTCCTGTGCGAGTTCATAAATCCCCTCCCCGTAGATTGCACCGGCTTCGATCGCGCTACTCTCATCCCAAACTTTGCCGACTGTTGGCCAAACCTTCTCACGTGCTCGTTCTTCCCTATTTTCTTCGCCGCTTTATACCAAAACGTCGTCTGCTTCCTCGAACCGTCGCGTAAGGTCACGTACCCGTCGTCGTCGTCGTTTTCGGCAACCGAGCGCGAGCGCGAGAGGAGACTCGAGGATACGTCCATCTCCCCGCTCCTCGCAGTCGCGCCGCCCAAAACCGACGAAACAGACGGTGACTCCTCCTCCTCCTCTTCCTCCACCACCGTTTCCACTTCCACTTCCCCTTCTCCTCCTCCCAAATCCTCCTCTCTCTCCGCGTTGTTATTATTGTCATTCTCCTCCTCGTACGAATAATACGCGCTCTTATCGTAATCATCAAAATCTTCGATGTTGGACATGGTGTTCGACCCAATCGACGGGTTACTGTTCAGCGGAACGCCCTCGTCCTCGTTGTAAGAGTAGTAGCTGTCACCACCGTTTCTTTTCGGGGCACCCATGCGAGAGTATTGGAGGAGCTTTCTGTTGAAATTTCCATTTTCGATCGCGATTTGGAACGGAGAGGAAGAGGAGGAAAAGGAGGAGGAAAATCCGACGCAGAGGAGTGCGACGACGATCCCGATCGGGATCGTCTTTCGAGGACGAGGCGAAGACCAAAAGACGGTTCGAGTAAAGGTTTTGACGAGAGAAGATTTCATGGTGAAATTTGTGACGACCTTCCCCCCCACAAAACAGTTGTCACAAAAAAAAAACGCAAATTTTTGCTTCTGCACGAAAAAGATCTCACATGTGATTTCATACTACTACTCCTCATAATTTTAAACGCGCAGCAAGAAGAGCATATACTAATGAGCAAACGAAAGAATCCACATCCGAAAAGAGCGGTGAACGCGAGGACGGTTTTTAAGGTGGTGAAGGGTAGGAGAGAGGAGGAAGAAGTGGAAGAAGAAGAACCTTTGGTGTTGTGTTTGAGGATTCCTGACGAGGATGATGATCTCGAGGAGAATCATCAGATACAAAAAGAAGAAGAAGAAGAGGGAGAAGACGACGACGACGACGACGACGACGACGACGACGAAGACTACGAAGAAGAAGAAGAAGAAGAAGAAGAAGAAGAAGAAGAAGAAGAAGAAGAAGAAGACGACGACGACGACGAAGACTACGAAGAAGAAGAAGAAGAAGAAGAAGAAGAAGAAGAAGACGACGACGACGAAGACTACGAAGAAGAAGAAGAAGAAGAAGAAACGACTTTTAAGAAAGGAACGAAGAGGAAGAGAACGCAACAACACGAGTGCGATGTTTGCGAGAAGGTGTTTGCAAAACCATCCGAGTTGGCCAGACACAGGCGTACGCACACGAAAGAGAAACCGTACGAATGTGATGTGTGCGAGAAGCGTTTTAGTGATTCTGGTAATTTGACAAAGCACATGCGAATTCACACGAACGAGAAACCGTACGAGTGTGATGTGTGCGAGAAGCGTTTTCGTCAATCGAGTGGTTTGAAAGTCCACATGCGTATTCACACGAACGAGAAACCGTACGAGTGTGATGTTTGTGATAAAGCTTTTCGTCAATCTGGTTATTTGAAAATCCACATGCGTATTCACACGAACGAGAAACCGTTCGAATGTGATGTGTGCGAGAAACGTTTTCGTGAATCTGGTACTTTGAAATCCCACATGCGTATTCACACGAACGAGAAACCGTACGAGTGCCATGAGTGCGAGAAGAGGTATCGTCAATTGAATGGTTTAAAATACCACATGCGCACTCAACATTAGCTCTCTTTCATAGTCCTCTGTAAATATACACATGTACATCACATACTCAACGAATCAAACGAACTTTTACTCGCGCTTTTGCGTGTCTCGCGTTTTACATCACATTTTATATATATACTTTTTGGTTTCCCGAAAATTCCCCCAAACTGCATTACACGAGCGAGCGCGGAAAGAGAGAGAGAACAACGCTCTCAAAAATCATCTGAGTTTGAGAGAGACTTCACGAAGAAGAGCGTCGTGAATACTCGTCGTCGTCGTCGTCATCTTTCATCGTTTCATTAAACACAACGCAAAAGAGAAACATCAGAGAGAGATTTATTCCCCTCTGAGCGCTTTTGATTCCCCTAATAAGGAAAGAAAGAAAGAGATAACATGTTCTTCGGTGGTGGACGGTCGAACGAGAATGAGTATGAGTATTACTCTTCAGAATTAGACGATTCAGACGAAGAGTTCGAAGATGCGCTGGAAATTGCGCGGAGAACGCGACGAGAGATGATGCACAATCGAGCGCAATTTGAGCAGCGGATGCATCCTCAGCGAGAGGAGGAAAAGGAGTTTAATAGTAACGACGGACGACGACTGGGAGATGAAGAAGAAGAAAGAGAAGCGATGACGATGGAAAAGAGAGAAGCAAAGTTAAAATCCTGGGCCGGGGCGTTTAGCGCGTTCGACGACGACGAGGACGAAGGCGTTCGAAAACATCCGAAACCGCCGCCGTTTCCGTTACCGCGGGAGTTTGCGAGGCCGGAGTTTTTGAGAGAAGAGAGACGGGTGGATTTTGGCGCGGATGAATTGGAGTACGATGATAAAGGCCACGACGATTCAGACGACGACGAGAGGGTGAGGAGTCACGGGAAGGCGGCGACGCGTTCTGGTGGTCGTTTTCAGGCGGCGACGACGCCGATGTCGTCGATGCTCTCGATGCGAGCGAGTCCTTCGTCTTCGTCGAAGAAGAATGCGTCTTCTTCGTTATTGGTAGAATCTCTCGCGTCGCAATTGCGAGCGTGCGAGTTGAGAGCCGCGGACGCTTTGGAGGATGCCGAGAGAGAGTCCGAACAGGCGGCGAGATGTGAACGAGAGAATGAAAAGTTACGAGAGAAACTGAAACGGATGGAAGAGTCCGTGAAGGAGTTGCAAAAAGTGTGCGCGTTGGACCGACGGAAACGCGCGGAAGGCGAGGAGCGAGCGGCAGAGGCGAAAGCGAAGGAAGAGAGGATGAAATTAGACGTGCGCGAGGCGATTACTTTGTTGAGAGAACGGGAGAGAGAGATTGAGGAATTTGCAAAGATGGCGAAAGAGGCGGAGAGGAAGAAGAACGAGGCGAGGGAGCACGCGTTGACGATGCGGGCGAATTCGAGGAAGTTGGAGAGAGAAAACGCTCGATTACGAACAGCCGCGGCTGAGATGGAAGGAAGAATGGAACAGATTGTATCGATGAACGAACAGTCTGGAAGGTCGATTTCGGAAATTGTTAGGAGTAGTCCGATGAAAAGGCATCCTCAGCTCGCCGCTGATCGACGAGAAGAAGAAGACAAAGAAGAAGAAGAAGAAACGAAAAGAGCTACTACTGAGACGCATGCAACAGCAAAAACAACACCAAACATTGCCGCCGGTACGAGAACCGACGCCGTCCGACTCCAATCTCCATCCTGGTCCTGGTTCCGCGACGCCACCGAAGACGCCTTGACGGTCTCGAAAACTCCCGTCGTCTCTCGACGAAACGGATCCGCCAAAAACGAAAACAAAACCGACGCCACCAAAGCCCCTCCATACGCGACCTCCGCCGACCTCCGCGCCAATAACCTCCTCCTCATCTCGCAAAACGAAAAAAACATCACCCTCCTCTCCTCCGAACGCGACCATCTCCTCCAACTCTTGGCCACGAAATTCTCAAACGGCGCGGGCAAATCCATGAAAGAACGAGAGCGGAAACTCGCCGTCGAAGACCGATTAAACCAAGTGGAGATGAGTTTGAAACAGGCGAAATTGAAAACGAAAACGCTCCGAGAAGAATGAATATATATATATATATATGTAGTATTCTGATTGACTCGTACTAAAAGATTGTATACTGTTGTAAAGTTCTCGTCGGTGATACGAGTGTGTACATTTTGTTCATCAATTAAATTCCTCCTAAAAAGAAGTCTCTCGAAGCAATTTTCGTCATTAATTGGTTTTTGTGCGATCTCCT
>Ga0209505_1000877_pt1 | contig 22193 bp, 14 predicted proteins | sample COGITO_mtgs_1103_2_FD_184794 | JGI IMG/M metagenome (GOLD analysis project Ga0209505, IMG submission 184794) | Pelagic marine microbial communities from North Sea - COGITO_mtgs_110331 (SPAdes) (version 2) | ecosystem: Environmental > Aquatic > Marine > Epipelagic ... | reverse complement strand
TTCTTCCGAAAGATTTCGACCCGCGCGCGATGCCGACGTGGCTGCTCCCACCGCCGTCGGCGGAGATTCTCTTTCGCGGTCCACCGAATGTAGGAGTCTCGCGACACCAACGACAACCTTTGGTGTCGTCTGATTCTTCTCTCTCGTGGGAAACGTTCGTGTCTTGGCCGCCGCCGGAGAGGAGGAGAAAGAGGAGGGAGAGGGAGAGGAACAAAAACGAGAATTTGAGCGCGAACGCGTCTTCTGTCGTGTTCTTTAATAACAATAATACGAACGATGATGATGAAAATGAAAATGATGAAGAGGAAAGAGTAGAGTTTGCGTTGGACGAAAGGTGGGCGAAACGATTCGCGGAAACCGAATTGAAAAGACGAGAGCGAAGGAAAGCGAGAGAGAGAGAGAAGAGGGAAGAACAACCGGTGAGCGGGAGAGTAGAACGAGCGCGAGCGAAAGCAGAGGAGACCATGCGGACGTGGGAAGCGTTGGAATAGTTTCGTATGATAAAAGATAGTAATTGACGTAAAAAAATAGAATAAATAGTGTCTCCATCCAGACATCATCGATAAAGCACGTTTTGAATCTCTTCCTCCCCTCTTTTAATCTTCGTTTGTTTCTTCCTTCTTTTCTTCTTTCTTCTCCTCGGGCTTCTTTTCTTCTTCCGTCGGAGTGGCGGCGGCGGCGGCGACTTCGGGAACCGGTTTCGGTTTCGGCGGATTTTTCTTCGCCTCTTCCAAGCGTTTCTTTTCCGCATCTTCGGCTTCCTGTCTCATTTTAATCGCGTCCAACTGCTCTTGCGACATTGGTTTTTCCTTCTGCTCCTCCTTCTTTTCTTCGACGAGTTTTGACGCCGGAACCGCATCTGGCGCGACTTTTTCAACCTTCTTGACTGATTTCGCCCCGATGCCAAAGAAGCCTTTACCTTCTCCGGATTTGTTGGTTCGTTTGTACGCGCGCCATCGCTTCAAGACGACCGACGCGGCGCTTCTTTCCGCCGCCAACGGCCAAATGTTCGACGGCATGTACCCTCGCCACGCACCGGAGTCCAAAAGTTCCTCGACTGATTTGTGTTTGTCCAAACCCAAATCGCCTTCGTGCGCTTCTTTGATTTGTTGCGCGCGAATGACGCCCATTCGTGCTTTTTTGATGTCCTCTTCGGTTTCGCCGACGTTGTCGACGTACATTGGTCGTTTTAGAGCAATTTGTAACAACTCTCTCGAGCGCATCGTTTGCAAGATGGTAATCACCGGGATCGGGACCAACCAGATTCGGTATTCCTCCGAGCCGTACCCCAACGTGGGCATGCCTAAAATCAACACGATTTGCGCGAAGAACAACGTGAAGATCATTTGACGCACGAGCCAGGCCCACATGGCGATGTCGCCCATATACTTTTGCAAATAGCTGTACACGTACATGTGCTTACCGAAAATGTACATGGTGTAGAAGAAGACGAACGCAAACGGTAAGATAATTGGTGCGATGACGCAATAAATCATCGAAATGAAGAAAATCATCATCGCTTGCGGCGGGACGAGCATCATCGGCGTCGCCTTCGGTGTCGCCCATTCAACTTTCTTCTTCTTTGGAGGCCATTGTAAAGAACGAACGCGGTACATGATAGATTTCACAATGTAACCACCAATAGAACCGATGTTCAACAACTCCATGATCGTGGACGTGGCCGTTCTCATGATTATAAACTTGATGAAGTAGGTGGACGTGGCAATCATTTGTCTCGTAAACGTGTACGCGAACAAGTGAGGTTGCTGCAACCAATCTTCCAAATCGAGCCACAGCTCTCTTTCGGACATGTTTCCAACGACCAAATTGACGATGACGATATAAAAATACGTCGAGGCGCCAAAGGAGTCCATCAAAGAGTACGAGGTCAAACCCGTCATGCGACTGGTAATCGACGCAATCATACCGGCGACAGCAATCAAGACGGAAAGCAACACCGCAATCATGATGGAATACAAGGTTTCCCCGTACTCTACGCCGACATATTTCACGATTTCATCCTTGTAATCGTTGAACAATTTTGTCGCGTACGAGACTGGGAACATGAAGAAGATGGTGATGAAAATGGTAAAGAACCGAATTTGGTTCGTTTTCCAATCTCTCACCGGTTTCGAGCTCGCGACGTTGTGCCATACCAAATCGGACGGACCAGGCGCTTGCATCGTTTGCCATTGGCCAAACTGGTCGTCAATCTGTACGGAACCCATGACCAAAGCATCTTTTTGATCTTTGAAAACAACCACGGCCCCGGCGGCAGGTTCGATGGAGTTGATTTCCTTTTCGCGAACGGCGTTGAACTTCTGGAAGAACTTTGCCTCTTTCTTGACGTACTTCGTGTAACCTTTCGTCGCTTGCTTCAATTCGAATCGCAAAATACGGGCACTTCGAGAAGAACCTTCGAAAGACTTCGGGTCGACCTGTTTTTGTTTCGTTAATTCGTTGTACGCTTTCGTGTACTGAATCATGTAGTCCTGCACCGCTCTCCACCTGCGCGCGACGGCGTCCAACTTTCGCGTATCCGAGGCCAGCATTTTAAAAGCAATCTTGTCTGGGCCGACAATGCGTTCGACTTTCGAGGTTAAGATAGAATCAGTTTCCCAACGCATCAACGCTCGAACGCGTCCGTCGTTGGCAAAAACGACATCCGCAGCGGATTCTACGCCGCCTTCGTCGCCGCCTTTGTGACCTTTCTCCATGGCGCTACCAACCCTCTCCATGGCGCTACCAATTAAACCTTTCGAATGTTCCTCGTCTTGCGCGAACTCCGCGCCCATCTTCTGTTGCACTTGCGCGAGATTCGCCAAACCTTTGAATCGCCCATAGATCGACGTCGTCTCTTCCTCCTTCTTTAATTCCTTCCCGAGTTTGTCTTGCATCGCGGCAATCTTTTTCATTTGTGCGTCGCTCATTTCCGTCGTCGGGAACGGCGAGGTGGTGTATCTCGGAATATCCGTGATGACCACGGCGTGCGATTTGATGCCAATCTCTTCCGGTTTCAAGTTCCACATCAAACGCGCAAACTTGACGCACTCGCGTTCGATGAGTTTCACCAAAACGACCGATAATAAAACCATCTCGGCGACGACTAATTGCCACGTCAAGTGACTCTTCGCCGACGCCATAGAGATTTGACGCACGTTTCCATTCAAAGCGGCGTCGATGGTCGCTTCCGTGCCGCTCGTGGCTTCGTCACTGTCCACGAAATAAAAGTACACCAAAACCGGCGTGCAAAACACAGAGGCGAACAAAAAGAAAATGGAGCACATGCGAAACCATCTCAAAACCATGTATTCGTCCAAAGTCATGTGCGAGCGTAAATACGGCATGTCCATTCGTACCGCGTGCCACAACCACGCCAAACCTAACATTCCAGTAGGCGCTGGCGGTAAATCTGGATATATGGAATAATCCGGGTTCGTTCGATCCAAATGCGCGCACGGATCGACCACTGATTTCAGCCAAGGTCTCCCGCGCAAGAATAAGAAGATCATAAACGCGAACCAAAACACGATGACCAACGCACCGACGTACTTCGCCGCGTCTATCCCGCTCAAACTTTCTTGGCAATTACCGCCGTCCGCGCACTTGTATTGAAACACGCACGCGACGCCGGTACCGACCGTCCCGATACCTTCTTGCGAATACGCGCCGGAATACCCAGTGGCGTAGTACCCTTGCCCGTTATTACAGTGGAAACATACCATTAAACTCACATCTGGACACCCTTGTAACGTCATTCTTTCCGCGGTTCCCGTGGTGTTCGTATACCCGGCGAACGTCGCCGAACCCCCGGTACTAATCGCCACCGTCGGCATCGTGCTCGTTGAATACAACGTTTTCACCGTGTTATCCCCGCCAAACATGGAAGAATCTTGAAACGCGCAATTCATGCATCCAACCGGGCAAGGACACGATGTCTCCACGCCGCCGTCGTTAAACGCGAGCTGGACGGTGGCCCAAGCTCCGCTCGAGAGAAATTCGCTCGTCTCTTCACTCGCTTGGACGAATACATTAATTCCACCCCCAAAATTGGTGTTACTACTCGTCGTCGTCAAAGGCGCGTCGTTGAACAGGCACGACGAGAACGCCAGAAAACAAAGAAGCGCGAATCGGGAAATCATCGTTGGAATCGTCTCGTTTATATTCTCTCTCTCTTCTCTCTTCTCAGGACGAGTAAATAAATAATTAATAAATACTGTACCGGGGTAGGGCAAAAGATTTTTTCTGAAGGATTGGACAACGAACAAAATTACAAAAATATCTTCTTCTTCTAAATAACTACACTACGATTAATGAACTCTCTCTCTGTGTGTGTGTTTCTGATAAAGACTTTAACGATACAAGGCAAAAGACTAACCTCTCCGCTTGCTCAATCGCCAGGCGTCTTTTTCGTTGAATCTATCGAAGAGAGGTTCTAACTTTTCCATGCGTTTGCGCTTGCTCATGATTCTGGCGTCCGCTTGTTTGAAAAATCTCGGAGCGAGTTCGACGAGCCATTTCGGGTCGATGGCGACGCATTCACGCATGTACTCTTTGGACGTCAGGACGAGTTCGTGGTAAACGACCCAATCTGGTTGGCGTTGAAATAAAGAGGAGGAGGGGTGGATGTATGTTGGGGTGTTTTCGACCAAGGTTTTGAAGCCTTCTTGCGGATCTTTTTTGGCGGCGTGGAAGAAGAAACCGGAAGTGATGGCGCGGCGGATGCGGTTGAAGTTGCGACCGGCCGAGGTGACTTCTAAGCGGTAGCGATCCATAATTGTCAACAGTTGTTTCCGAACGTCTTGCGCACGACGCAAAGAGCGCGCTTGAAGGTAGTTTTCAAAACACCACGGCGAGGAGAAGTTGTTCGCTTTCCACGCTTCGTAGACGGTGAGCAACGTGAGATGGTCGCCTTCCGGTTGGAAGAATTTCGCTTTTTTCTGATCGGCTGGGCCTTGCTTTTCTTTCGGACGGTAGAAGATGTTTTGCGCGGAAAGCATGGCAACGATGGTGAGAATTTCCTCGGCGCACCCGAGATCGACCGATGCGATGAGCATTTTTGACATTGGCGGTTCGAGCGGAAACTCTGCCATTTTACGACCTAAACGGGTGAGTAATCCTTCCTCGTCTAACGCGTTCAAGTTGTATAACTGCTCGAGTGCTGTGACTAAGGTTTGCGCCGGTGGCGGGTCCATGAAATCGAATCCACCCGGTCCTAAATCGTTGATACCCATTGCTTTCAAAGTTAAACACGTCATCCCCAAGTTCGTTCTTTGAATTTCCGGTACCGAGGTTGGTAACATTTCGTTCTTAAAAGCAGCTTCGGTGTATAATCGGAAACATTTCCCTGGACCAGTACGCCCAGCTCGTCCCGCGCGTTGTCTCGCGGACGCTTGCGAGATTGGCGCGACGATCAAGGAATCCATGCCAACTTTCGGGTTGTACACTTTTTGCTTTGCGAAACCTGGATCGATGACATAGTAAATGCCGTCGATCGTCAACGACGCTTCTGCGATGTTCGTTGCGACGACGCACTTGCGACTTCCTGGCGGTGCCGGCTCAAATATTTTCGTTTGCATTTCAGACGGTAAGGAGGAGTACACTGGTAAGATGTGCAAATCTGGAACGGACGGGCCTAAAGCCTTGACGCGTTCAAAGAGGATTCCGCATCCTGTGTCAATTTCCTCTTGACCGGTTAAGAAGAGCAAAATGTCACCTTCAGGTTCGGTCAAGTGAATTTGCATGACAGTAATCAACGCCGCGTCTAAATAATCGCTTTCTGGAGCTTTTGTATACATCACTTCGACAGGAAAGGTTCTCCCCGGGATGGTAAAAATTGGGCACTCGAAGAAATACGTGGAAAATTTTTCCGCGTCCAAGGTTGCAGAGGTGACGATGATGCGTAAATCTTTCCTCTTGGCGCAACATTTCTTCAACAAACCGAACAAAACGTCCGTATGGATCGTTCTTTCATGCGCTTCATCTAGCATAATGACAGAATATTGCGACATCTTGTCGTCCAACAATGCTTCTCTTAAAAGCATACCATCAGTCATGTATTTAATAACCGTATCTTCACTCGTGCAATCTTCAAAACGAATGGCGTAGCCAACTTCTTCGCCAACTAAACAGCCAACTTCGTCGGCGACTCTCTTAGCAACGGACATGGCCGCAACTCTTCTCGGCTGCGTGCACCCAATTCGACCTTTGGTCGTGTACCCGCTCTCCGCTAAATACTGCGTCATTTGCGTCGTTTTTCCCGACCCAGTTTCACCAATGACGACCAAGATTTGGTTTTCGTTCACGGCTTTGATCAACTCTTCACGCAATTTGAAAATCGGCAACGATTGTCGCTGTTCGAGAATGGACCCTTTTTGTGCGAAACCAAACTGCGGGGCTTTCCCGACAGATTGCTTCTTCCATTCCGGCATATCTTCCGCAAGTACGTTTTGTCCTCGAACGTCTGCGACGAGTTTTCGATCGTCCTGAGCCGCCATTGGATCTAACCACGCTTGATTGAGATTTTCCGGAACATCCTCGTCCATCGCGGCTCTTTTTTGTGTCTCTTTCATCTCTCTCCGTTCTTTCGCCAAAGCGCCTTGTGTCATCGCCGCTCTTTGCATAGATCCGTCTGGATTCTTCACGATTTTGATCGGGGAAACGTCGCCTAAAGCCGCATCAGTTTGACCGGCAAGAAACGGGGCTTCTTCGTCGTTCATTTCGATATCGAATTCCTCCTCCGCTTCCTCTTCATACGCCAACACTCCGTCGTTTTCCGGGTCAAAGTTCGGGTAATCTTCGACTTTCAAAACGCCGCTCGCGATCAATTGTCTCGCCTCCCATAACTCAGGAGAAGACATGCGCTTAATCGGGCGACGTCGATTTAACCCGTTCTTATCGTCCACCATGCGTCCGTCGGCCGCAAAATCTTCCTCGGTTTGCTTGATCCCAGATAAGCCTTTCACCGTATTCATATTCGAACCTTTCGCGCCGGCGCCAAATCTAGGCACAATCGGATTACTACTACTATCGTCAATACTACTTCCAGCGGCACCGCCGCGCGGCGGCGCTGGATTCGATCTCGGTGGCGGTGGTGGAAGATTGTTCGCGTAACTCGTCTCTTCCTCTCCAGTCTCTTGATTCACGTCCGACATGGACAAAGCTATCCTATTGTTCGTCAGCGATAACACTTTCACATACACCGGGTTACCTCTCTGCACGACATCTCTCGCGGAATTTCCGTTCGATACTCTTGGTAATTTGGAAACGTGCGCTAAACCTTCCGTTTTATTCACAAACTCGACTAATTCCACGAACGCTCCGAAATCCATCACGTTCGTCACGCTACCTCTGTATACCTTCCCGACTTCCGGTTTGCCTTGAATCGTCCGTTTTGCCGGTTCTGATGTTGACTTTCTTTTCTTCTGTCCAAACGCGGAATCATCGTATCCTCTTCCCGAACTCGACGCGTTTTTGTTCTCGTCTAATCGCCCGGGATTCATTTTATCCAACCTCGGATCGTCGCACGCGTTTTCAATCGGGTTCCTGTCGCCGTACAACTCGCGCGACAACATCTTCGCGTGTTCTTCCGCATCCGGTCGGTGTAAACCCGGAAATGGATTCTCCTTCGTCGGTTTTTCTACGATAACTTTCTTCTTTTCTCCTCCTCTCGCACCTCCGCCACCTTTATTCGCTAACCGTTCAATCGTCCCGACTAACTCGTTCGCGAACGGTTCCGGCAACTCCGCCCCGTTCTTTTGCAATTCATTAAAAAACGTTTTCGGATCAAACTTCGACGCCTTGGCAATGTCCACGATAAACTCCGCCAACGTCTTATCGTTCACGCCGAGGTTCTTATCCAGTTCTTTGGTGACTTTATTGATGAGCGAGAGGTGTTGGAGCTTTTGCATCGCCGACGTGACGTTGTTTTTCGGCTCTAAAGACGGCGCCATTTTCGCTTCTTCGATGCAATTCTCTTCTCTTCTCTTTTATGTTTGTGTGCGTGGGCAGGACAAGAATAGTCGCACAGAGAAGACAACGCGCGGGAGCGTGCGCGTGCTTTATGACGCAACGCGCGTCGTTGTGCCTTTTTTCGTCGCGCGCGGCGCGTTTCTTCTTCAAAGTGCTATTACGACTGCGCTTGTTGAAAACGGAAGGTAATGGTGTTTTTTAGTGAAGCGATTGCCATGATTTGCGCTCTTCTTTTTCAAAAAATACTACTACTTTCTCTCTCCGCGTCGCATCAATACTCGTACTCGTCGAAAACGTCCGCGAGATCTACGTGCGCGTCCTCACCGTGCTCGTTGTACCACTGCTGGAGCAATCTCTCGCCTTTCTCGTTCGCTTCGTCCCAGTCGATGTCGACGTCGTGTCGCGGAAAGCTTCCGTTTTTCTTTCTTCTTCTCGGTATATCTTTGCGAGAGAAGAGTTTGACTTTGTATTTTTTCTTCTTGTTGCTGATGTTGATTGTTTTTCTTGGGGTGGCTATGTAGAGGAGATCAAAGTATACGCTTGGTTTTTCTGGGATTGTTTTTCTTTTCGGTATATCTTCTTCTTCTTCTTCTTCTTCTCGATTGGCGTCCCTGTGAATTAATCGTGTAAGATATGATCGCTAGAAACCTTGGTCAGTATTTTTATCACGAGCGAAAGGAAACACGAACAGATGATGGTTTCGGGTAAAACATAGGCCACAACGCGAAGGCTGTTCGCGCTAGCACGAGTCGAAAGACATCTTTATCAATCGCAGGCGCGCGGATGTCGAGCGCTCCCGAAGAAGGAGAATAATCTTGATAAACGTCGCACCGTCTCTTTTGAAACTCTTTGTCCAACATGAGCGAATTTTGAATCAAGGGTTCCCAAATGTCGCTTCGCGTGATGATTCCGATTAACTTTCCCGAGTGCGCGTAATCTTCGCCTTCCTCGACCACCGGCAGACGGTGGATCTTATGCTTTAGCATCAATCCCGCGGCGGCGGAGATATACGCCTTCGGCCCTACGGTTAAAGGCATCGATGTCATCGCGTCTGCAACCGTGCGAATATGTCTCTGTTCTTCGCCGAAGGAAATGTACGACAATCGTTTGACGTCGTTCCTCGATATGACCCCGACCAGGTTTCCGTCCTCATCGACCACCGGCCCGCCGTGATATCTCTTGATAAAGCTTTGCACTTTCACGTCCGTCAACTTCAAACTCTCGCACAACGTCTCTGGATCCTTCGTCATGAATTCCTCCACCCGACTGTACGGCCAAGAAATCGCGGCTTCGTCGCTCATGTCTGGGTCTTCTGCTTTTGATGCAGACATCGATCGGCCGCCGTCGAGGTGGAGTTTGCCGATCTCTTTTTCTCCACCTTCGAACGTCGTTTCGTTGTCCGAGGAGGAGGAAAAAACTTTAACCGCGCGCTGCCCACGCGACTGAAAACGACGACGAACGAACTTTTGAACGTCGCGCGAAAGGAACGAGGCAGATGGTATCGTGAGAATGGAGAACATTTTGCGTGTTGCAGTTATTGATGTTACGACGTGGCGCGCTTAATCTTTCAAGAGATGTGACGAGTATTTTTTTATAGATACAAAGATATTTCCTTCCTCTTGGATTGAACTAAAATTACAAATCGAGCAAGCTGCGCGTGACTTTCGCGGCCCCGGCAGCGCTATTGGTGGGATTGCTATTGGTGGTGGTGGTAGTATTTGTGGTGGAGAATAAATCGTTCAATTGCTGATGGTGAGTAGTCGCGGCGGTGTTCCCGGAGGAAGACAGTAAACATTTCACGATTTCCTGGCGACGGACGAGCGAAAAGGTCGAGGCGTCTGCTTTCGAAAACCAGGCGTTTGCAAAGGCGCGACAGACGCTTTCGAGTCGGGTTGACGATGAAGGAGAGTTTCTGCCGACGTAGTTGGTTAAGAACGCGAGAGTGTACGTCGCCGACGCGTACGCAGTTTTCTCCAACGACTGGCGCAAGACGTTTTCGAGGCGTTGCTTTCTCGCCGCTTCGTCCATATACTCTTCATCTCGGAAACATCCCGTAAAGAGAGAGCCGTCGCCAAAGAGCGGTTCGGGTAAAGCGTGGAAGAATTCCAATAACGCAAGCGCGAGTTCCACCACCGAAGAGGATGGTTTCGATGAGGACATCACGGACAAAGCGGTGAAATCGTCCAACAAGGAAGAGGAAGAGGAGGAATGCATGTCGTTGAACGCGCTCTGGGAGACTCCGCACAGACGCAAACAGTTATTCACGGCATTCATCCTTTCCTTTTCGCTGCTTTTCTGCGTAAACAAATCATTCTTCGATATCGAACCAAACGCAAAGAGCGAGTCGATCAGTGTAGAGATGACTGACGGAACATCCGGTGGAAATACGCTCGGAGGTAAGGAGCGCAAAGGCGCGCCGAAAATCGGATTTTGCGCATACACACCCGTGAGTGCAATGTACGCGTCTTGACAATGTTCGGCGCGGATTACTAGAACGGCGTCGAGCGAATTCGATGCGCCTACAGAACGAATAGTTCCTGCTCCATCAACAAACGCAGAGATGTCTACAAACACGGACGTTTCAGCAGAAACGGTTGCTTTCGCTGGCGTAATATCGCGCACCCATTTTGGCGCGTCGTCTTCGGTATCGTTGACGAGGTCGTCGTAACTTCCCCCGCGGCCGTGAAATCCAACAGTAAAGGACACCGCGTTCCCGTGATTGTTTCGTGGGAATTTGAACTGAATCCTCCTCGTCACTCGCTCGCAATAATGCACCTCGCCAAAATCACACATGGTGCCGCTTTCCAAAACTACCTTCGTCGCGTGCGCTCTGTTCGTCTCTTCGGCATCTAACTTCCGCTGTAAATCTGTCAGCATTCGCTCTAAACGACCGTTATAATCGACCGTACGACACTTCAACTCAAACGTAGCAGATACTGGTTTGTGGTCTGAGTGGTAAATCTCGTCGTGGTCTCTGTATCCCAACAGCTGTAAATCGTCGCCTTTCCATAAAACTCGATCGCACCACGCCGGCGCGCGCTTCTTTTTCTCTTCCTTATCGTCTGCTTTGGTGCTATTGCTTTCACCGTCGTCAAAGTCGTCGTTGAAATCGTTCTCGTAATCGGATTCGTTGTTGTTTATGTTGTCTTTTGACGATGACGTAGCAGCGCGTCCGATGCCGGAATACCGCGACGTCCCGGGTTTAAATTTATACGTCATAGGGAACTCAATAGAACCTTCTCGATAGCCTGGGAGCACATTCCCGCTTTGCATTTCGTTTAATAACTGATCGTGCTTCAAGAGTGGAATATAATTGCTCGCGCTCGCACGAAACGATGACGCGTTCAATTCGGCTTCGTTCGATTTTAAGCGAACGTGTTCTAACACGTCATCTTTCGGAGCGTTTAAGCGATAGTTCAGATCGCCAAAGAATATCGAGACCGTCGCGTCGTGTATAGTTCTCGTTCGCGAGGGCTTTTCCCATCGAATACTATTCGAAGAACGAAAATCTCTTTCATCCTCTCCTTGTTCGTCTTCGTCCGGAGCGAACACGCACTTTTGCAAAATCTCCGCCGCGTCCGCATTCCTTCTCTTTGCGTCTTCCTCTTTAGACCCCGCCGCTAAATGCGCGCATACGAACGCAATCGTCGTATCTCGTATCTTTATCAAAGCGCAACACCCACCTTTATTCCCTAACTTTACGTTCATAGATCCCGTCCCGAATCCCAAAGAAAATCCAGTCGCGACTTTCGTCGCGATTGGTCTCTCTCGTATAGAACCTTTTCGAATCAACTCCTCGCGAACAAATATCGTCAAATACACCCCAACTAACTGCACGGACGTTATTTTCACGTATCCTCCCCCTACCCCATTTCTAGCGCTAACACTATTCAAACATCTCAAAATCTTCTCGTCCCACATCCGCGCGTCTCGCTCCACGTCTTGCACTTTCAATACTTTCTGCACTTGCAACGGCACAATCTCTTGAAACCCAACCGCGTAGACGTCAACCACAGCATCATCACCTTTGTCATTCATCAACCAGTCTCGAATGTCCAACTTTTCGTTTGGTTTCTTCCCGTTCGCGTTGAACGTATTCGCTCGTATTCGCGCCGTTTCCGTTACCGAAGAGTACACGGAAACGTCTTGCTGGAAAAACAGATTTCGTAACCGAAAGTCGTTCGGTTTGTTCATCCGCGCGAACGCGACGTCCTCAGATATCGGATGATGATTTATTGCAGAAGCAGCAGCTTTATTATCCTCGGTTGTTCGGTTACGGTCGTTCCTCGAAGGTTGCGCGGCGGCTAAAGAAGGACGACGTAAACGCCGACGAGTGCGCGCATCATCATCATCATCGTTAAAGTTTACGTCGTCGAAAGTTTCCCAAGAAGAACACGAATTTTGTGGAGAAGACGACGCCACGCCTCCTCCGTCTCTGTCTCCTCCTCCTCCGCGCGGGGGAAATTCCACCCATAATGACGACGATTTCATCCTCCTCTCTCTCGCTCAAAGGGAGTCAAAGCACTCGTCGGTGATGAGATTCATTTTTTTCTCTCTCGTCGAACTTTTTCTGCACAAAAAACTCGTCGCGGAGAAAAGTCAAGTCAAGTTTTCTCTCTTTCAAGTGACACCGACAAAGGAATCCATAACGAATATATTCCGAGCACCAGGGATGAGCGCGGTGCGTGTCGTTTTCATCGTTTTCGTCCTCTCTCTCTTCGCGTTGCAAAATCTCTCCTCTCGAATCTCTCCTTTTCTCTCTCTCTGACTTTGTCTTCTTCTTGACTTCTTCTTTTGAAATCTCAGATATTCGAGAACTACGCGGTGGAGTTTTATTCGTTGCAACAGACGTTGGAAAAAGCAATCTCTTCTTTGTCTTCTTCGTCTTCGATCAATGATGATGATCACATCGGGGGGTTTGCGCAAACTCCTGCTTCGACAGAAACGAACAACGAATCAGAAATTGAGGACTCGTTGGCGGAGATGGAACAACTCGTCCGGAGAATGGATTTAGAAGCGCGAAGCGTGGGCGGGAACGACGCGAAACAGATGAAAATTTTGAGAGATTGTAAAGCGAAAGCGCAAGAGTTGAAAGCGAACGCGCGAGAGGCGAAAGAGCGAAGGGCGCAGACGGATTCGAGAGCGCAGTTGTTCGCGTCTTCGAGTGGCGGCGGTGGTGGAGGCACGGGACCGGCGATGTTGAGCAGTAGCAATAGCGGCGGGGAACAAGATAGAAGACGAGAACAAAACTCGGCGTTGGATTCGATGATGAAGAACACGGCGCGGATCGAACAAACGGGCGAACGCATACGGGAATCGAAAGGGAGATTAATTGAGACGGAGGATTTGGGTGCGGCGATCTTACAGGATTTGCACAGGCAAAGAGAGACTATTGTAGAATCGAGGGAGAGTTTGAGAGGCGCGGACGATACGTTGAGCACGTCGAGGAAGATTTTGCAAACGATGAGTCGAAGAGCACAGCAAAATAAGCTTTTGTTTTACGGAGTCGTGACTGTGTTGGTTATCACGATACTCACGGTTGCATACAAGAAACTGAACGGTTAATGTTGATTTTGATACGAGTGCGTTATATATACGATACGAGCGAGAGATGTAGAGGTTGTGTACAGTTTAGAATCTATTTTTTCGTGGACCTTTATATCATCTTTTAGATTGAAAAATTGTCTCTCTGTTTGTCTCTCTTCTCTCTCGCTATACTACTACCGTCTTAGTTTGACTTCTATGTTTCCAATCTGATGATGTATTATATTGGTCGCGATGGATGGTGTATTGCTTGCATGTTGTTGATGATGATGATGATGTTGTTGTTTTGCTAAAAAAAATCGATGACGTTGTTTGTTCTTCTCTCCTTCCTCCTCTTTCCTCCTCTTTCCTCCTCTCTCTCTCTCTCTCTCTCTCTCTCTCTCTCTCTCTCTTTCTCTCCCCACCCTTCTTACGTACCGTTACGTTTCGATGATGAAAAAGCGAGTATTATTGTTCACCTTCGGTATTAGTACCGTTAATGTTATTTTCCATCGTCCCGTCGTTTCCTTCGTCTCCCGTCTCCTCACCTTCTCCGTTCGTCGATTGTTGTTGCGAGGACGTTTGCTGCGCCGACGCCGTGGCAATCGTCGGAAACTCCTGCGAGTTCCCGTTGAAAAACCCAAACCCAGAGTTATGTCTGAACCCGTTCCCTCGTCCGTTATTTGGAACGTCCGCATCGGACAACACTTTCGCCTGCTCTGGCTTGTGCACGCCACATCGAAAGCACTGCGGCTTGCTCGCGTACACGTTCCCGCACCCGTTCGGACACAACCAATCTCCGGCTCGCGGAGCGTTTCTATGATGGTGGTGGTGCATACCATTGTTCGCATTATTATAACCACCACCGTTGTGATGATGACTCGCTTGCCCGTTGCTATATTGTCTCCCACCTCCTCCGATGTTGTTGTTGCTCCCGAACCCGTTGCTCCCGAATCCGCTCGACCCGCTGTTCGAGGACGTTTCCCCGCCGTATTGTCGGTTATTATACCCGCCCGCTCCACTCGTTCTTTGTTCTTCGCCGTTGCTAAATCCCCCTCCGTTGGCACCGTTGCTCTCTTGTAACGAAGACGCTTGGATTTCCTAATGTTTTGTAGAGTAAAGTAGAAGTGAGGAGAGAAAAAAAAAGGTTCGTCAGTTTTTTTCGTCTACTAAAATTTTTCTCTCTCTCGGGAGTTGTGTTCTTCGACACCAAAAACGTATCTTAAAACCAAGAGAGAGAAGGATAAGGAAAACTCATCGAGACGCTCCCGCGACGAACGCATAGATGTAAAGGTAGTAAACGTACCGACCCGGGAGGCTTCAACACTCCACACCTGAAACAGTTCGTCTTGGTGGAAAACACCAACCCGCAACTGTTCGGGCACATCCAATCCCCGACTCGAGCTCTCGGGGAAAACTGTGTTCCTCTTTGTACGTTCCCGAACGGATGATGATGCGGATGATGCATGAATCGCGATTGTGGGTAGTGCATCTGATGATTAAAGTGTTGAGGATACGGCTGTTGGAAGTATTGGTGGTGCATTTGCGGCATCGCGTTGAAGAAACCGTTGTTATTGTTGTTGTTGTTGTTCTCCTGTTGTTGTTGATCAACCGCCCCGCCCGAAGGAGGCGTTTGCGCAGACGACGACGACGGATGGAAGCTCAACTCCTCCATATCTTTGTTTTCTTCTTGTGTGGGGTCTCCCCAGAAAAAACAAAGCGACGTTTGAAAGTGTAGAGGCAGAGAGACAAAGAGGCATACAACGTTATTAGTTATTATATTATTTCTGGTGGTTCTGCCTTTTTTCAGAGAATCACAAAAGTTGTCGAGTTTAAAAAGCGGCCGCAAAAATGAAAAAAAAAGACACAAGATATTTATTGAGAAAAGAGGGGAAGAATGAGGAGGCGGAACATTTGCCTCATACCTGGCTCACACCCCCTCTCTTATAGTACACATCACAACGATCAAAAGGAGTAGATACTATATATATAAAGTTCGAACAACAAATCGCGCGATATATATTTCTCCCCATAGATTGATATAAGAAGGGCAGACGAATCGAGTTCGCGTTCTTGAAACACGGAACGGAATTCGATTCGTATCATTGTAGTAAAAATTTGTTTGAAAAGAAGCGCTTTTACACGTGGTTGTGGAACCGAAAAGTGCCCGTTTGATTTTCTAATCATCCTAAACGTAACGAGAGAGGAAGGAAGACATGCCCTCGACGCGATCATCCCGCGCAGCGATCAAGGACACGACGGACGCGGTGAAACCTACCGATCTTGAAGGAAGAGCCAATGCGAATACTGTAACCGCGGTGGAAAAGAAAGGAAATCATCGCTCGTCGCAACGATCGAAAGCGTCGTCGTTGGTGAAAAAAGAGGTGCCGCCGGCGGCAGATATTTTATCAAACAAAGGAAGAGGAAAACAACAACTGATGCGCCATCAGTCGCAACAAAAATCAAACTCTGGCTCCAACGAGAACAATAACAACACTCATACGCACACGAATAACGATAACTCCGATAACAACAATAACATCAACGACGTGAACGTCAACCGAGAAGGAGGACAAAAGAAGGAAAAGTTATCGGTGATGTTAATCGAAGACGACGTTCCGACGCTGTTGGAGGTGCAATCTATGCTTTTGCGAGCGGGCGCGACGGAGGTGCACACGGCGTCGAGCGGGAAGAAAGCGCTGGAGTTTTTAGATCGAGATTCGAAGAAGGATATCGATTTGATTTTCGCGGATATCATGATGCCAGAGGTGAAGATTGACGAGGTGAAGCGGGTTTTGAAAAAGAACGAGAAGTTGAAGGAAGTGCCGGTGATTGTCATGAGCACGGTGGCGCAGTACGATTCGAACAACGATTCCGGGCGGAGAGAAGGTGGCGGAAGCGGGAACGGCAGCGGGAACGACTTAGTGAACGAATACGGTGGGAGTTTAGAAATGGCGGCAACGACGACGAGGTCTTCCAAACGCTTAAAGACGAATGATAACACTCCTCAAGGAAAAACAAACTCAAACGAAGTTTTACAAAAGCCGTTGTCCTTTCGAAGAGTTGAAAACGTGGTGTATTCGCACAAACGCTTGTTGCGTTCGCACAATTCTTCGTCTTCTGAAGCCGAAAAGCAGCAGCAGCAGCAACAGCAGCAGCAACAACAACAGCAGCAGGAAGAAAACGATGCGACAGAAGTCGATCCCGCGAAGACTCTCGCCAATCCAAACGGGGAGGTAAAAGCTGACGGGGGAGAAACGAAAGAAGGTTCCGCCGGCGGTTCGGGAGGCGGATCCGGAAACGGTTCCGGTGGCTCCGGTCCAACTACCGTCAAGTTGATTAACAACGAATCTTCGGAAGAAGATTTACGCAAGAAATCGAGCGATGGTGTGAACAACGCCACCGGGGCTGCAGTCGCGCCGACGACCACCGCCTCGGACGAGAAGACCAAGACGAAAGATGACGCCGGCGGCGTGACCACCGCTCTTCCATTAAACGACGTCGGGGGACTCGCAAAGAACAATTTGCAACACAAACAAGTCGATGGGAACAGCAGTCCGCCGTTAGACGCGGACGTTTTGAAAGTGCGACGAGCGGCGGCTACGGCTGGGAACGAGCGACGACGAAACGACGAAAAGCGTTGGAGAAACAATCGAACGCACACGCGCGACGACGGCGACGGTTCAGACGAAGGTTCGGGTGCTGGTGGACGAAATCGCTCGAGAAGCTTTTCCGCGGAGGACGACAAGACCGAATCTGATTTGAAACCACCGACGGTGACGAGAAAGAAACGTTCGTTGCGCGGCTCCTCCGCCGGCGCCAAGAAAGTCTCCGGCGGTTCTGGTTCCGACGAAGCCGGTTTAGAAGGCAAACTCGCAACGATTGATGGCGCGACGAAAGTAACCACCGCTGGTGCTAAAGCTGCCGAAGGTAAAGACCATCCAGGTTTAGCCGTCCAGCTTATGAACGAACACGACGGCCCGACTGCGCTTTTGCAACTCGCGCTCGCCGGTTCCGCCATGGATTCGAACGCCTCCTTACGTAGATCACAGTCGCGCTCGGCGTTTCACGGGATTATCGAAAAGACGCAACAGAAGATGCAAACTCAGTTTCAGAAAGTCGCGGCGGCAAAAGGTAAGAAAACAACGTCGGCGCAAAAGAAAGGAAACGGCACACCGACGAGAGCCGCCAAGACAACCGCGGGTGGTAAGAACGACAAGATGATGATGACGATGAATAATAATAATAATAATAATAATAATAACAACAACTTTGGTAACGTCGGATTAACCATGTCCGCACCGACTGGGTCAATCGAAACAGAAGAAATGCGCAAGGCGAGAGAGTTGCATTCGATGCAGCAACATCATCAAAACGCGTTGTATTTGTTTCACACGCAACAGCAAATGGCTGCGCAGCAGCAGCATCTCATGCGCCAAATGTCGAACTCGCCCGGTGTACCCGGCGCCGCTCCTGGACAGTTTCCGAACCTCGCTGCACACATGGGAGTAATGGGTGCGATGCCGCCGATGCAACCGTTTGGGTTCCCTCCGCCGCACGGTCAGCACAATCCGTTTATGATGTTCCCGATGCAATCGTTTCCGCCGCAAAGCGAATACGTGAATAATTTTTTCCAAGGTTTAGCGAGCACCGTAGCAACGCAACATCCGCATCATCAAATGCACAACCACATGCAAAATATGAATATGAGTCATAACATGGGTGGTGCGAATGGTGCGGGGAATAATACTGCTACCGGTACAAACAACGGAGGAAGAACGAACAAGAAGGATAGTAACAATAACAACAACAACGTGTCGACGTGCGCGGACCGTCGGGCGCAAGCGATTGCGAGATTTTTGAAGAAGCGCAGAGAGCGAAAGTTCGAAAAGAAGGTTAGGTACGAGAGTCGTCAGAAGTTGGCCGAGTCTAGGCCGAGAGTCAGAGGACAGTTTGTAAAGTTGGACAAATCTTTGAGCAAAGAGCAACAGCAAGAAGTGATTGAAAAGATGAGACGCGAGGGCGAAAAGAAAGCTGGCGCGAAACCGACATCAACCGCGACTGTTGCCGCCGGTGGTGTTGCCGATAAAAGCGCAAGCAAAAAGCAATCCTCCGACGAAAAAGGCGGTTCGAACGACAAAAGTAAAAGCTCTTCGAAAGAGTTGAACACGACGTCCGACGACGACGACGGTTCCGGCGGCTCTCTCAATAATCTCACCTCCTCGGACGAGAAAGGATCCCGAGGACGATCGAGCAACGAAAGCAAAGATGGTATGGACAACGACATCAATAACATCAATAACTCATCGGAGAAAGGTTCAGACGGTCACGACGGAAGCACGGAAAGAAGAGAGACGCCTTCTGTGTAAAACTTTTTAAAAAAACAATAAAAACCAGCGAAGCGAGAGACATTTTTTCACATAAAAACAATATTATAATTTACTAATAAGATTATTCAGTGTACTACAATTACATATATACTAATACATGAGACTATTATGCTCTATTATGCTCCTTCTCTTGTTTTGTTCTATTTCATACTACTCGTTCGCGTTTAATCGACCGTTCGCAATCAGTACGATTCGTCCCTCTCGATTGCTCTCCCGTTTGCTCTCGAAAACCAACTGCGCTCCGCAACAGTGACACTCGTGCTCTACGATCGAGCCTCTTCCCTCCCCTTTCTCTTCGTTATCAAAAAAAGTATACACTTCCTCGTCGCATCCTGGGCACAAACCTTTCATCGCGACTTTCCTTGCTCGCGTTTGGCCGACTCGCTTCGAGCTCGTGTTGGTTATAAACATTCCCGCGAGCGCGCCGACGACTCGCGCGAGAGAGATCTCTTTACGACCGTTATTATGATCGTCCAAAATACCCAGAAATGAAGAACTAAACACAGAAACGCCAAGGAATGTAATCATAAAGTACAAATTGACCAAAGCTTTCGTCATCGATGGATCTTCTTCAAACTTTCGTTCTCTTCTTTGTTTTTTCTTTTCCTCCTTTACAGTTCCGAGAGGAGGAACAAAAAAATCATCATCTTTTTCCTCGTCGTCGTTTCCAATCATCGCTCTTCTTCTTAGCTGCTCTCTCGGTCGCTGAAACTTCTTTTTTAGTTGATGATAATTCTGCTGCGTCCTCCTTGTTTTTCGATGCCGATGATGATGACGACACAAAAACGCTCCTGAAGGTGTCGATGATGCAACAAAAAACATTTTATATAACAAACAGTCTTGCAAGAAATGAAGAAAAAAAGGACAAGAAAAACAAGAAGGAAAAGACAGACACATTCCTCAAAATTCATACGCGCAAAAGAACTGCGAATAAAGAAACAATATAAAACGCGAACGATGAAACTGGTCAAGTTTCTCCAAAAGTTAAACAACGAAACGGTGACGATCGAATTAAAAAACGGGACCACGTGTTCGGGGACTATTTTAGGTGCGCTTTGCGAAAGTTAGAATACGCGTGCATTTCGATTCAAATTTTGATGTGTGTGTCTCATCACAACTTGCAGCCGCTTTGAAAGATCTTCTTCTTTCTCTTTTGTCTTCTTCTTCCTCGTGGTAGTTAAACAACAAACCCGCTGACCTTCTTTTCTTTACTCACGCATTCATCGAAACAACAACAAAAACAACTTTAACAGGCGTAGACATTAGCATGAACACGCACTTAAAATCAGTCAAGCTCACCGTCAAAGGCCGGAACCCGCAAACGCTCGACCATCTCTCCATTCGAGGGAACACCATTCGGTATTACATTTTACCGGAATCGTTAAATTTAGACGCTCTGCTCGTCGAAGACATGCCGACGAACAAAAGTTTAAATCGATTGCCGAAAGAAGACGGAAGTGGAGGAGGTGCAGGTGCTGGTGCTGGTGCAGGGAGAGGACGAGGACGGGGACGAGGACGAGGGAGGAAATGAACATTGGATAGTAGCGCGATAGTAGAGAGATTTAGTCTTCACACACATGTTGTTGAATGTAGTCATTGTTTTAGAGCTCACACTTATTTATATTAATCGCACACACACAATAAAAATGAACAAAACGCGATGCGAAATCGCGCTCGACCTTTCCTTGCGCGCGGTAGAGCACGATCTCGACGGCGACGACGCTTTGGCGTGCAAACTGTACAAAGACGCGTCGCGAGCTTTGGAAGATGCCATCGCCCACGCGAGGAATGGGGAGACATCTTCGATGGAGGAAAACGACATCGAGCAGATGCAGAGGAAAGTGAAGGAGTACAGAGAAAGAGCGGAGACGTTGAGTAGTCGTAGTAAAGGAGGAGGAGGAGGTGAGGATGATGATACGAAAACGAACATCGTCGCCGGTGCCGCAGCAGCCGGGGCGATGATTGGATTTGCGACGATGGGCCCTTTCGGTGCGATAGGCTGGGCGTCTTCGATGGCGTACGCGTCGACGAGAAAAAAAGGAATCGCATCGAGCGTATCAAAAATAAGCGGCTCCGCGGTGATTAACACGATGGAACGAGCGAAATCGCTCAACCGGAAGTATAAAATCGACGAGAAAGTGAAAGAGAACGGGAAGATTGCGTTGGAGAAAGCGAAACAGTTGGACGAGAAATATAAAGTTCGCGAGAATATGAAAACGCAAGGGGAGAGACTCGGGAAGATGCTGGAGGAGAAGTTTTTGAGCAACAAAGAGAGCGTGTCGAAATTACCGGAGACGCCAGGGAAGCGTCGGTAGTAGTACTAGTATGAATAGTATGTTGTATTTATAGCTATAACATTTTCTAATCTAACTCTCGTCGAACCTCATTCTCTCCCTCTTCCGATTGCATCACGTACTCTAAACATTTCAAACTACCGTCCGTACCCGCCTCTCGGCACAAACGAATGACTTGCTCTCTGTCCCACTTCGTCTTCGGCACCTCTCTTAACCAACGCAAACAGTCCAAATGTCCCAGTCTCGCGGCGTATTCGCAGTGTTGCGGCCAAAAATCCGTCGTCTCGCACACCTCTTTTTCTAATATCCACTCTAACGCGTCCAACCGACCTTTAGTGAGTGCCGCCCCGACTAAAACTTCCTCGAAGAGACAGTCGTCGTCCCATTGACATCCTCTCTGCAAGAGAAAATCGATGGCGTTCAAGTGCAAGTTTCGACACGCGCGCGCGAGCGCTCTCGGCGACCATCTCCCAATTTTCACAATGTCCCTCTCTTCCAAAAACTCTAACACGTTCACTCTTCCGTTCTGTGCGGCTGCAATAGAAGCGAAATCGTTAATCGGACACCCTTTCTCTAGTAACCATTTCAATAATTCGACGTGTCCAAACTCGCACGCTTTTTGCGTCGTTCGCCAATCCCACTCGCACAAATCCTTCTCTACGACTAAATATCGAATCACGTCGATATTTCCAAATCTCGCCGCAAACGTCGCGAATCTCGTGCGGTCGATCGGACATCCGCATTCGATGGCGTATTCAATCAAATTGATCGAAGACGCGAACTCGGACGGTTTGAATTTATGATTTTGCGTCGTTGACAACGCTACCGACGACGACGATTCAGGGGAAGAAGAAGTTAAAGAAGACGAATTTCTATCCACAAACTGTTGGACGCAACGGCTGCATCTTCGCAATAATACCAGAGAAGTCGGGTCGATTTTCGAGAGAACGTGTGCACGCGTCACCTCTGGGTAGGATTTGATCAGTTGTTCGAGCATTTTATGACGACATTAAAG
>Ga0209505_1000872_pt1 | contig 22237 bp, 16 predicted proteins | sample COGITO_mtgs_1103_2_FD_184794 | JGI IMG/M metagenome (GOLD analysis project Ga0209505, IMG submission 184794) | Pelagic marine microbial communities from North Sea - COGITO_mtgs_110331 (SPAdes) (version 2) | ecosystem: Environmental > Aquatic > Marine > Epipelagic ... | reverse complement strand
TTTTTTTTCACTCGTCACATCATCCCCTCTCTTTAAGTGATGCGTGTGTTGGAAACTGATGCTCACTTTTCGCTGAGGAAGACAAGAGCACGCACGTGCGTAGATAATAGAACTCTTTCTTTCTCTCGTTTTTTTGTGTTTAATACTAATAAAAAACTTCTTGGTACCTGTTTATGTGTACATTTGTGCGTTTATTATGCTTTACAATGGTTCTCTATGTATGTGATACAACGTGCTCGCCGCGCTCTTTCTCTTTCTCTTTCTCTTTCTCTTTCCTTTCGCGTAAAATATATAAAAATTCTTCTTTGCGTTTATAATACGCGCGGCGCGCTCTAGATCTCTTCGATTAAACTCTTCCCTTCAGCGAGGGCGAGGATGTTCTTTGTTCGAAACGCCTCCTTCTTCTCCTTTCAAAGCGCGGATGACTTTCGCCGGGTCGTCGGATTTGAAAACCGCGCTTCCCGCGACGATCGTATCCGCGCCCGCTTTAATCAGTTCCTTCGCCGAGCGCTCGTCGACGCCGCCGTCGATTTGCACTCTCGTCGCGGGACCGAAATACTCTCGCACACTTCGCACGCGTTTGATTTTTTCGTCCAGCGTCTTGTACGGCGTGGTTCCCAAGCCTGGGTTTACCAGCATGACGACGACGACGTCGCAATACGGACGGAGTTCTTCGATCGCATATAAACCCGTGGACGGATTCAGCACGATCCCGGCGAGAATGTCTCTCTCGCGTTCCTTCGCCGAGTGTTTGATCTTTTGTAAAACTGCCATCGGTTGTTTCGCCGCCTCAGGTGCGAACGTGATGACATCCGCGCCTGCAGAAACGAATTCCTCGATTCGATCCATCGGTTCACGCGTGTTCAATTTCACATCTATTTTCACATTTTTTTCAAGAAGACTCACGTTCGTTCGTAAACATTTCACCACTGGGGAGCCTAAGGATATTTTCGGCGCGTACGAGGAGCCGTCTTGCACGGAGACGTGCAACCACTCCGCGCCAGCCTCGAGGACTTTCTCCACGGACTGTTTCAAATCCCATAAGTTTGCTTTCGCGATCGACGGGGAGACGATCACTTGGTTTCTTTTCGTTGCCTCTTCTTCGGCGGAGGATGCATGCGTCGTCGTGCTCACAATCTGTTTCGCCACGTAATCTCTCCCTTCGTGGCTCCCACATTGGGAACTTTGAACGACGTCTTTCGAACGCCTCCTCCTCCTTAAAGAAGAAAATACTTTGGAAGATTTTCCTCCTCCTGAAGAAGGAAAAGCTGCTCTTCTCAAAGAAGAGCGCGAAGACAAAGCAGCGGCCACCCCCACGTTTTGGTGGTGGCCAACGAAGACGCAGCCCTTCATCCTCGTCTTCTTTCGCTCGTTCTCTCCAACTGTAAAAATGAACACGCTCGTCTCTCTTTCTTTCTTGGAAGGCAAAAAAAAAAGAACTATTTAGGGTTTTTATTTTTTTTTTTGACTTCTTTTTTTGTTCTGTGTTTTTGTTACTTTTCGGGAGAACAAAACAAAGAGTGCACTACACTTTAAAGAGATAAATGCGAATACGCATCATCTCTGGAACGACGACGACGACGAAAACGACGAATATTTTACTCCTTTTGAGACGAAGCCAAAGCACGATTAGGACGACTACTACTGCTACTTTGACGACGACGACGACGAAAAACAGCTTTAGGGGTGCGAGGATGATGAAGTCTTTTTGTTCCAACGTGATGACACCATCATCATCATCGTCGCAAATTTATTCGGCGGCGAGGCGAACGAGTTTCGGGCTTCTCCGGAAGAAGGAAGGACAACAACAGCGACACAAAGAACGACAGAAGAAAAACAACGGGGGGAGGACGATTGTCACCTCTTCTTCTTCTTCTTCCTCTTCTTCTTCTTCTTCTTCTTCAGAAACGGAAGGCAACGCGACGAAACAGTTCGTCTCCTCTCTCCTTTCCTGGCCGACGAGAACAACCTTGTGCGGAAGTTTAGACATATCCTCGGTGGGCGAGAAAGTCTCTCTGTGCGGGTGGGTGGATAAGCAAAGAGATATGGGCGGGATTTGCTTCGCGGACGTGCGAGACCACTCTGGGTTGGTGCAAATCATCGGCGCGGCGGAGGGCATACACGCGAATCAAGCTAAGATTGACGAGATTTTATCGAGTTTGCGCTCGGAGTGCGTGGTGAAAGTCGTCGGCGTCGTTCGCGAGCGGAATAACAAGAATAAGAACATAAAGACTGGGGAGGTGGAAGTAGAGGTGGAATCGATTGAAGTTCTGAACGTGGTGTCCAAATCTTTGCCGTTTTCGATTTCCGAGAGCGAAAAAGCCGGCAACGCGGAGAAATCGAGCGAGGAGGTGAGGTTGAAAAATCGAGTGTTGGATTTGCGAAGACCGAAAATGTTGAAAAACTTGAGACGAAGGCACGAGGCGATTCGGCAGATGAGGAAAGTGTTAGAAGAGGAGTTTGATTTCATGGAAATCGAAACGCCGGTGTTGAGTCGACCAACGCCGGAAGGCGCGAGGGATTATTTGGTCCCGGCGAGGACAGCCTCGGCGGGGAGTTGTTACGCTCTGCCGCAATCGCCGCAGTTGTTTAAACAGATGTTGATGGTTTCTGGATGCGACCGGTATTACCAAGTCGCCAGGTGTTTTCGAGACGAAGATTTACGCGCCGATAGACAACCGGAATTCACGCAGTTGGACGTGGAAATGTCGTTTACCGACGCGGATGGTATCATGAACGTCGCCGAGAGAGTATTTTTAGAGGCGAGCGGCATGCACAAGAAAGTGCAACAACCGTTTCGAAGAATGACCTACGCCGAGGCGATGGAAAAGTACGGAAGCGACAAACCGGATTTGCGGTTTGATCTAGAGATGACGACGTTGAACGACGTTTTGAAAGACACCGAGTTTCCACCGTTTAAATCGGCGTTGGAGACATCGCGATCGAGCGTGAAAGTCTTAGTCGTGGACGATTCTCAAGCGGGCAAGAATAAAATATCCAACGCGAAATTAAAACCAAAAGGCGAGATTTTCGAAGACGCGGTAAACGCGGGAAGTGCAAGCGGAGTGTTCTTTTGCCGAGTCGCAGAGGACGGGAAGACGTTGGAAGGTGCGAAAGGTTTAGTCGAAGGCTTGGCGAAGTGCGCGGAAGAAATAATCGCGAAATCCACCGCGCCGCCGGGGAGTTTGCTTCTTTTCGTCGCCGGAAAAACGAAAGTCGTAAACACGGCGTTGGATAAAGTGAGACACAAATGCGCGAGCGTGTTGAATTTGATCGACCCAAAAGCGCACGCCGTTTTGTGGGTGACTGATTTCCCGATGTTTGAGTACAACGAAGACGAGGAAAGGTTCGAGGCGTGTCACCATCCGTTCACCGCGCCAAACACGGAAGATTACGAGAAAAACCCAGACGATTTAACCGAGGCGCGAGCGATTGCGTACGATTTAGTATATAACGGCGTCGAAATTGGCGGCGGAAGCTTAAGAATTTACCGGCGCGACGTCCAAGAAAAAGTATTCAAAGCGATCGGGATGTCCACCGAGGAAGCCGAGGATAAGTTCGGGTACTTGCTCGAAGCGTTTCAATACGGGGCGCCGCCTCACGGCGGGTTCGCCATTGGCGTCGATAGATTAGTGATGCTTTTATGCGGCGCGAAGAGCATACGAGACGTCATCGCGTTTCCGAAAACAACCACCGGGCAGTGTCTGTTGACCAGAGCACCGGGAGAGGCGACGACGGAGCAATTAGCGGAATTGAACATCCGACGAATCGACTAAATTTGATACCATACCAATAGCCGCGTTTTTTAAAAATTGAGAAACAATTAATAACAGAACTCTATTACTATTCTATGGGAAAGAGTTGTTGTTCGTTAGGCGAATGAAAAAAACTATCGACGACCAAAGGACTGCGTTCTGGCCGCGCGCGATCTCTTCAGTCTGGAGACGAGGCGAATGAGTTCGTCCATATCGGTTGTGAGGTCCTCCTCGCCTTCGTAATATTTTTTATCGTTCACAGTGTCGATGCGTATTCCATCGTCGTGAGCGCTATCGTCTTTCGTCCGTTTATTTTGGTGGCGCATCCTTCCGAATGCGGCGTTGTGCAGCGCTTGGAAGAAGGAACACAAGAGAACAAACGCGCACACGACGCCGTAAATTATAAACACGCCGCCTAAATGCTTCACTTCCACGATACCAGTTTCTGATTCGTTTGATGTCTCAATCGAACACGCCGCGCCAGACCCGAAAGCTTCTGCGTAAAGTCTTTGATACTCTGCCGTTTGCACGAACCCGTCCATGGCCGCGTGAGCTTTCCTCGCGAAGTTTCGTTGTTCCAAAGTTTCGCCCGCGGTGAATTGATACCATTGTTGTGCCGCTATGGTGAGACCTGGTATCACGTAACTGCGGTCGCATTCAACTTCGGGCAGGATATAGTTATACGCGGCTGGGCGAATAATCACATCACATTCACCACGCATTAAAGCTCCATGTGTCCATGACTCGGTCAACGTTTGATTCGCTTGTTCTGCAACCGTCAAAGGATTCGGCGCGTTCTTTCCAACATACGGCTCTATCAGAGGCGTTGCGATGGTTTGTTGAATGCACGCCGTACTTTGTTTCAGTTCTTCGAATGTCGTCGGCCCATGGTAAATGCTTGCGTTGGATTGAATCAAAAACGAAGCCAAATTTGCGGTGTACGTCGCGCCAACCATCAAGACCAAAAACAACAATCCGAGACGGAATAACCTCCCGAGCAAAGACGCGGATACCATTTCGTATTCAAATTCAGCCGATTCCGCGCCCAACACGGCGGCAAAAGTGTGATAAAGGCTCCTAAGCGTAATTTTTGTGAATTGTAATAATCCTCCTTCTCTTTTGAGATGTTTGTCCTTGAATTCGTTGTTCATATGGTTATTGTTCATCAACAACACCGTAATCACGAGCCCGCCCAAGGAAATTGAACCCAATATCGTAAACCACACGCCATTTGAGAACGGTTCGAGAAACTGCGTGTACCCGGAGCGTTCGCGAGTCGTCTTCTTCCCGACCGCAACATAATGATCGAACTGCCAAACCCCGGCGTAACTCATGTTCTCCGCCACATCTCGACCGAAATCTGCTCTATTACTCCATCCAAAGTCAATCATTCCTTCGCGTATGCGTCTGGACATGAACGCAGTGATGTCCAAATCAGTAAAAAAATCCGGTACCGGGACGAGCTCGATGGTTCTGTTCAACTGTTTGCCAAAGCCTTGGAGAACGTCGTAGAAGAAACCTTTATACGGCAGGTTAGTTTCTTTGTCGTAGTACAAATACGGTGGGAATTCAAAATTGATCACGCCGTATTTCAGCGCTCGTTCGTTTACGTCTCCTTCTTCTTGCGCCAGGACTTTCAACGACGACAACACCGTCGCCAACATCACCATCGCCATTTTTCTCGAGTTCATCATCATTCTCAACGAAAACAAAGAAGCGCGACGAAAAGAAAATTGCCGCCCGAACAACAACGAACAAACGCCGACGGTAAAAAGTCGTTCCTCCTCCTTTTCTTCTTTCAAATCAAAGTGGACGAGCGATTCTTTGGACCCTCAGACAGCAGCAGCAAAGCGAAAGACTCTTAAATGTAACGTATCTTTTCTTTGGTGCTTTTTCAAGCTTTTGAAAGGTCACGCGCGAAATGCGAAACTTAAATTTTTCTACGCGTATACTCTACATCTCTACTAATTATTCGGTAACGAACCATTCGAGCAGATGTGTTACGTTTATCGGACTGAGAAAACGCTTCGCGTGTACCTTAAAAGATAACAATACGAATTTGCGTTCCAGTCGTCACCTCGTGATAATAAATCTGCTGGGCGTATATAGTTTCTAAAACCAAACGCAACGAACGCGGTTTCAGCTCGTCGCTCGTCCTCTTTTCTACAAGATATTCTTCAATCGCTCGCCGTCCACGTGCATGAAATTTTTCAATCCGCTCCCTTCCTTGTGCATGAAATGCTTCAAATCACTCGCGCCGCCGCTGGTAGTACCTCCTCCGTTCGCGGCTTGCACCGCCGTCGTCGCGACTGAAAAATCCGGCACCAACAAATACACCACCATAATAACTAAACTAATCAAAGCGCCGTTTTGATTAAACGAATTCACCTTCTCTCGAATCCTCTTCGCTAAATCCTTATCCTCGATTTCCTCCAACTCTCCGGCGACGTCCCAAGCGCCGGCTTGCGCTATGTTTCACATGCCGCTCCGTTCCGAAGCGAGGAATCCGTAGGAAAGATACACCATCGGGAAAAGCGCTACGCGCGCGAATATCGGTTGCGGGAAGACGAACACTTGCAAAACCGCCGCGAGCGCAGTCGCCGATGCAAACACGCGACCAACCGTTCCTTGTTTGTATTACGTAATCGAGATGTAAAAAATGTCAGTTACACGTCCTCCTATAGTACTGCTCTATGAAACGCGCGCGCGCGTAAAACGCGAAGAAAAGAAGGAGAAACGACTGCTCTTCGAAACGGATTTGAAGCGAAAAACACAAACCAAAACCAACCTCTCCTCTTCCTCTCCTCTTTATCGATCACGGTTAACTCCTCCGCGGCTTTCCGTCTCAAATTCGTTTTCTCTTCGTCCGTGTACGCGTTCTTCTCCGACGCGCTCATGGTTTCTTGAAACACGCCGTACTTTATTCGTTTCCCGCTGTTCGGTGCGTACAACTTCTTGAACGTTTCTTGAACGGGATCTGTATCGTCCTCGTCCGCTTTCGCCGCGGATCGCACATACGCTCGTTTCGCAAACTGCTTCCTTCTGGTTTGTCGCGCTCCTTTGCAGGAGAAGGCCGTTTTGTGTGGGGTGGTCGCCAGAGAAAACATCATCTTTATCCACGACGTGGAATGCAGTGACGCAAAAGTCGTCACTTCCAATTCCCCTCTCAGAGAAAGCAAACAACTTTGAATCATTATTCCTCGCTGCTCGACGTCCTCTTTCCATAAAGCGCTCCGAAAAGGACTTCCTCGCTTTATGCCGCGCGGGTGGTGCGTTGGATTCTCCTCCTTTTCCTCTCGTTCTTCTTTGGGGAGAAAGTTCTTTCCTCCTCGCGCGTCGGCGGCGAAATCCAATTCTTTTCTTTCGGCGGCGAAGAAGACTCGATTTGCCGCTTTTAGTGCCGCAAAGAAGAGATCCGCGTTGAGTGGTAGTAAAACGAATACGTCGTCGTCGTCGTTCCACTCGGAAAAAGTCGTCTCGACGGAAGACGAAGAAGAGAAAGAAGAAACGAAAGGAGGAAGAGATTGGACGGAAAAGATGGTGAAAAGCGAGAACTTTGAGAAAGGCAAAGCGAGAGCGTTGGAAGCGTATTCGAGAAACGCTCAATCGGGAGAGTCGATTTTAACTTTGAAAACAGATGATGCGTTAAACTTGGAGGAACACGCGCGGCCGAAATGGTCTCGAGATAGGGAGACGGCGAACGTGCCGTCGACGTCGCGAGCGTTGTTGTCGATAGCGCCGATGATGGAGTACACGCACAACCATTTTCGGTATTTGTGTCGATTGCTCTCGAAACGGGTGTGGCTGTGGACCGAGATGGAAGTGGACATGACGTTGAAACACGTGCCCGTGGAGTTAAGGAACAAGTACGTGGATTTTACGTTGAATCAACACCCGTTGGTGATGCAATTGGGAGGGTCGGACGCGGACGCGCTTGGATTTTCCGCGAGTTTAGCCAAGCCGCACGGGTACGACGAGATTAACTTAAACTGCGGGTGTCCGAGCGAAAAAGTAGCCGGGAAAGGGTGTTTTGGAGCGACGTTAATGCGAGACCCAGATTTGGTCGCGGAATGCTGCGCGGCGATGGCGAAGAACGCGGACGGGATTCCCATTTCCGTGAAGTGTAGGATCGGCGTAGACGGGAACGACTCGTACGACGAGTTGTATAGGTTCGTAGAAACGATCGCGAGTAAATCACCGGTAAGAAGGTTTCACGTGCACTGTAGGAAAGCGTTGTTGAATGGCATCTCTCCGAGTCAAAATCGTTCGATACCGCCGTTGAGGCACGAGTGGGTGTACGCGTTGGCGAGAGATTTTCCGGAGTGCGAGTTCTTCTTAAACGGCGGCGTGAAGACGTTGGAGGAAGTGAAGACGCAACTGAGATGTCAACCGACCGATAAAGCGACAGCGAACACGATTAAAGGCGTCATGATTGGTAGACAGGCGCACGCGGACCCTTGGGGTTTGTTATCTCGAGCCGACGTGGAGCTGTTTGGCGAGTCGGAAAATCCGTGTAAATCTAGGAGAGACTTGTTAGCGAAATACGCCAAGTACTGCGACGCGACGCAAGGTAAAAATGGAACCATGAAAGACGGAAGCCCGGTCCCGGCGCCGAGACATTTCATGCACTCGATACAGAACATTTTTGCCGGGTGCACGAACGCGAAGATTTGGAAACGGTTAGTGGACGATCAGTTGCAAGGTTCGAGGAAGAAAGAACCAAATTTAACGGTGACTGAAATCATGGAGAGAACTTTAGGGTGCATTCCGGACGAAGTTTTAGACGCGCCACCAGGATATGCGAATTTCGGGAGCGACGCGCCGGCAGGAGAGTACGTACCGATTGGAGAAGGGTTGAGCGAAGAAGAGAAGGAGTGGACGAGCGAAGTGCCGGTGGTTGGAGGCAACTTTCTCGCTCGCAAAGATCTCGACAGGATTTTTTCCTAGCGACGACGAGATAACAAACTTGTATGTATCATTATTATTATTACCGTATGGTAAACGTACAGTACTGATATGCTTTACAGATCATATTTTTACTGTTATTACAACGTGGATAAAGAGAAATCAAACGACTTTTAGTAACTTCGCCAACACTTTCTTACTCGCGCACATGCCATCGACAGCGGCGCTGACGATTCCGCCAGCATACCCCGCGCCTTCGCCAATTGGGAATAAATTTTTCGTGTTTTCGCTCTCTAACGATTCCGAGTTGCGAACTATGCGCACGGGACTACTCGTTCGCGTTTCTGGGGCGTGTATCAAAGCTTCCTTTCCAGCGTATCCGGGCATTTGTTTGTCGAATTTTTTCAACGCAAACTGAATAGCTTCGGTGAGATGTTGCGGGTATAGCGTCGTCAAATCGGCAGATTTAATGCCGAGACGGTACGAGGAGCTCGGCAAGGATTTCTCGTCCGAAACAACGCCGAGCAAGAAATCGTGAGCGGTTTGTACGGGTACGGTTAAATCGCCGCCACCTAAAACAGCCGCTTTCCGTTCGATGTCCTGTTGAAATAGAATGCCGCTCAAATGCGGCTTCGTTTCGTGTTCGTCGTTGAACGGCGCGCAATCTTCCAACTTGACGTTCGTGACTAACCCAGAATTCGCCCAAAGCGACTGACGGCGACTGAATGACATGCCGTTAATGCATAACTCGTGCACATTTGTCGACGTCGGAACGATTTGACCTCCGGGACACATACAAAACGAAAACACGCCTCGATTGTCCTCTTTGTTCGTGTGCGCGACTCTGTAATCGGCGACGGGAATGCGCCCTTTCCCTCGTTCGACTTCTTTTGCAAACCGTTCCCCGTATTGTAACTCGTTTAACAATTCCTGCGGGTGTTCGATACGAAAACCACTCGCGAATGATTGAAATTCGAGTAATACGCCGTCGTTGGAGAGTTGTTCGAACAAAGCTCTCGACGAGTGACCGGTGGCTAAAACCACCGCTTCGGCGTGAATCGTTTTCCCCGACTCTGTCGTCACACCTACTGCCTTGTTATCTTCCACCATAACTGTCCGGCACGTCTCGTCAAACATAATCTCGCACCCCATCTTTTCCAATTCGTACCTCGCGTTTCGTAAAATCTTCACCATTCGGTCCGTTCCTAGATGCGGCTTCCCCATTTGCAAAATCTCCGGCGGCGCGCCAAATTCCACGAACGTTTTAAACACGTCTTTCACTTCCTCGCCGTTTCTACCAATCCTCGTCGTGAGTTTCCCGTCGCTCCACGTCCCGGCACCGCCTTCGCCGTAACACAAATTCGACGTCTCCGATAACCGTCTCCTGTGGAACAAAGCGCCGATGGCTTTTCCTCGTCTCTCGACCGGTTCGCCTCGCTCTAAGATGACTACTTTCGTATCCGCGCTCAGTCTCGCCAACGTCAACGCGCAAAACAACCCCGCGGGACCTAAACCGACGATAACGACCGTTCTTTTTTTGTTCTTGTTCTTCTCCTCCTTGAACTCATCATCTCTACTAAACCCGTTTACGTCAACCTTCTCCTCCTCCTTCTCCTCCATCTTCGTCCGTTCCACTTTCTTCCTCTCCGCTCTTACTCTTCTCGCGGACCCGCCGCACATCTCCACGAATTCGTCCGAAACATCAATCACGTACGAAAACTGCACGCGGTGTTTATCATCATCATCTTCTTCTTCTTCATGGTACTCGTTAGCGTTCTTCGTCTTCGTTCTGCGCGCGATGCCTCCTCCTCCTCCTCCTCCTCTAGCGTCGCACGATTTCCTCGCCACTCGTATCCGTTGCTTCATCATCTCGTCGTCGTTTCGTTGGAGGATAGTTTCAATGCTCGTTTTCTTCATCTTTCGCTCGATGTCGTCCTCGATGTCCTCGATGTCAAGATGTAAGACTTTACAGACTCGTTCGAGTATTGGTTTAGAAATCGAGAAATCGTCTTTACCGACATCCTCCGAAGCGTCGATGTGGACGTCGAATATTCGCCATCCGTTTGTTTTCGTCTCGTTAATGCTCTTTTCCTCCTTTTCCTCGTCTGAGAGGCGCGTTTCTTTTGTCTTCTTTGTCTTCTTGGATGATGATGAACTTGACTGCATCGGCGGCTTAATCCCCTTTGAAGCGAATTCATTCTTCTTCTTCCTCCCTCCTTCGGTGAAGGTCGCGTTGCGTCTGCTTCTCGAACTGCGTGACGAAAAAGAGCGAGAACAAGAACGACGAGTAGGACGGGGACGCCATCGATACCACGAGTCGTTCGTCGTCGTCGTCGTCATCCCTTTCGTCTTTTGCGTCAAGTTTTAATGAGGTCGTCGTTAACTGTTTTTTCTTCCAATTGAATTCAATCCTTTTCGTCACACTTTGCGCGCATAAATACACACGCACTCACGCATGAATACAGCGCTTCGACGAGCAGCCAATAACAGCGAGCATTCGTTGTCTTTGTGTCGACGACTTTTACGGTTTTCGTCGTCTTATGAATCGGACAACTTTAGTCACGGGGAAACGTCCAATTCCAATTCCAATTCAGGAGGAGGAGGACAAACGACGATGCACTTCAACAGCACCGGAAGTGGCATGTTCCGAGAAATCGACACCCTCGCGCTCACGAGACAGTTACAAAAGAACGACGTGTTCACCGAAAAGCAAGCCGAAGAAGCCGTGCGGATGTTCGTCTCGTGTTTAAAATCCGCAGACTTTGTCACGCACGCGGAATTGCAAGTGGAAGCGCAACGCAATCGACACAAGTTCGAACGGTACCAGATGATCTCGGACGCGAGAATCGAACGCGCGAACGTGAAATCGGAAACCGTGGAGAAGGATTTAAAACAAGAGGCGGAGAAAATCAGGTCGGAGTTAAGGTATAACTTCGAGAAGATGAATCAAACTTCACGGTTGGACTTGAATTTAGAGAAGGGAAGGATGCAAGATAACTTGACCTTGATCGATAACAAACTGTTAAGCACGGAGTTACGGTTAGATAGGGAAATTCAATCCATGCGAACACATCTAGAGATAAAAGTGAACGATATCATTCGGTACGGGTTAGGGACGTTAGTGTCAGTTGGAGCGTTAGGATTGGGGTTTCTGAGGTTTCTCACGTGATTGACGCGTATATCACATGATATATTCTTTCTTTTATCATTGCGCTCATCATCCAGCGCTGCACTACATGTACTACTATTATTATTACTACTACTACTATTACTTCTACTACTATTTTCTAAAATTCTCATTTGTTTCATTCGAACCAAAAAGTTTGCGTGCTCGCTTTCATCGCGCGTTTCTTTCGACCGAGTTCGTGTAAAACGCACTCCATCGCGTCCATCGGGTCCAACTTTTTTGGATTGCTTCCCCAGGCGACGGATTTCCACACTTTCTCGATCGCTTTCTGTTTGTTTCTGATTTCTGATTTCGAAATTTGTTTCAGAATATCAATCGTTTTCTCGGCGTCGACTTCGGCGATTTTCACGCTGAGCTTGGTCCAATCTAAACTGTTTTCGTACGGCAGCTCGATTTCGTCGGCGATGATGACTGGGATGCACCCGACCATCATCGCTTGGTACGCTCTCAACGTCCACGGCGACCATCCTCTCGGACACAAGCAAAACGTGGATTTCCTTAACTCTTTGCGATAACAGTCGCGATCGCACGATGGGATTTCCTCCGTGAAAATGACGTCTTTGTGTTTCTTAAACGCCGCTTCCATCTTTGGTCGAATACCTCGCGAGTACGCCAATATACCGGCTTTGTTTAAAATTGTCCCTCGGAAGAACGCAAATATATCTTTCTTTAACGACGATTGTTTCCTCAACTTACCATCGATGAACTCTGAATCCGGTTCTAATCCTGGAATGACGATATCTTTCCACGTGTTGAACTGTTCTCCGAACGACCGATCGCCTTCCGGCGTGAGAAAGATTGATTTCTTAATCAGCTTTTTCCAATCTCTAAAAATATGCGGCCCTCTGGCGCCGGGAAACGACCACACGTGGTCTCTCCCATCCGTTCTATTCCAATACGGGTACTCCGTTTGAATCGTTTTCAACGCGTCTCGATACCACAAATTCGTCACTTTCATCGCGTTGTTCGTTCCCGAGTTTTGCGTCTCTCGGAACAAGTAACACTCGCCGTATATTGGAACGAAGAAAAACTCCGCCTCCTCTGGATCGTTGGTTAACACCGAATGATGCAACAAGTTCTCGTGGAAACGAATTTCAGTGCCGTATTGATCTGTGCGACATCTCGGTTGGTCTCTGGCTAAATCCGCGTTGAATTCAGGTTTCAAATCGTAGACGAAAATTTTGAAATCGTGTTTGCCTCTTTTCGGTATCAAATCGTCCAAGAACGGGTCGTCTGCCGCTTTACTACTACTACTGCTGCTCTGGTAATCGTCTCCATCTTCACCGGAGGACAACAAATTTCTGCGTCGTCTCCGAGACCCCTCCTCTCCTTCCTCCTCTTCGCACGTCGGCTTCGGCGGACACTTCCGCTTCGGCGGACACCGAATTTCTCCCGCGCTCTCCTTCTTCGCTTCTCGCAAACTCGTCTCTATGAATTCGTTCATGTTCTTTTCAAGCTCTTTCACCGCACCTTCCGCTCTTAAACTTGAAAATCGTTCTTTTTCTGCTTTCTTTTCGAGTTCGAGCCATCGGTAGGAATCGTTCGCATTAGAGCGCAGGAGTACGGATATTAAGAGAAGGAACAGTCCAAAGAAGATTTTGAAGGCAAATTTCACATCCTCCTCCTCCTCCTCCTCATCACCATTATCCGCGCCAAATCCAATCTGAACGGCACGTAAAAACCTCCCTCGTCGTTTCCTCGTTTCCCGTTCGTTCGAGTTGGTCTTCTCTCCTCGTAAAAAGAGCCTCCTCGTTAAAGGTTTTTTACTCTTTGAATTCGTCCCGACGTCTCTTCCTGCACGTGTTGTTGCGTTTCTTCTCGTCCCGTTTTCATCGTCCGTGACATCGTTTTCGTCCTCGTTCGGGGTTTTCCGTCGTCGGTGATTCGCACTGCTATTACCAACAGTCGCGCCGCTGTTGAAAAGTTCTCTCGCTCGGAGCTCTCGCTCGAGGACTTCTCGAGGATCCATTTTGTGACGATTTTCCCCCTAAAACGAGTTTTCCCCATTCCTCGACGCGCGCAAAGAGAGAGAGTGAGAAACAATGTCAGACGCCTCTCAACACGCCCAAATGGACCCGAGAATGCAACAATTCCTCGAGGAGGAAAAGCGAAAAGCCGTGTTCAACGAAGTCGTCGCGCAACTCGCCTCGGTGTGCTTCGAGAAGTGCGTCAGCACACCGAGCTCGAAATTGAGTTCGTACGAAGGGACGTGTTTGTCGCACTGCGCGTTGAGGTACATGGAAAGCGGACAGGTGATTTTAGGGAAAATGCAAGGGCAATAGCGAGGAGTAGAGATGATGTGGAACGCGTCGCGCTTTGGTGCAATTTGGTAGAGAAAGAGTGCGTGCGTGTACGCGTAGCAGAGAGAGCGAGAGCGAGAGCTGTTAGGGGTTAGGATTTCCCCTGAAACTGCGAGTGTAGGGGGAAAGACGAGACGAAGAGAAAGAGACATTCGTTGGTGTTGGAGCTGCGGAGTGCGTTTTGTGAATGCCGCGCGCGTTGTCTCTTTCATTCCAAGCTATTATTGTGTTCGTATTGTTGTTATTCGTAGTAGTAGTAGTCTGTCTCTCTCGCTCTCGCTCGATCTGCGTTTTTCCTAAAATACGTACCAGTACTGCTAAAAGTACGCCTCGTGTTCGGTTTCCTCGAGCGAGTCTTCGTCGTTTTCAAACTGGCCGAAATCTTCAGGACCGTCGTCGTCGTCGGTGTCGTCTGTTTCGTTGTTGTTGTTGTTGTTGTTGTTCGCGTCGTCGTCGTCGCTGGCCCCGCGGTGGCGGTCGTTCTTGATGTTGTTGTCGTCGCGGCGGCGGCGGTCGTCTTTCTTTTTTAAGCGGCTGGTCGTTTGGTTGGTTTTGATGACGTCGTGACCTCCGCCTGCTCCGTGTCGTCGTCGGCCACTTCTTCGCGCGTTGTTGTTGTTGTTGTTGTTGTTGTTGTTGTTGTTGTTGTTGTTATCGTCGTCGTCGTCTTCGACTTTCACTCCGCCGCGGTCGTCCTCGGGTCTCTCGGTATCCTCGTCCGTGGAGTCGTCTAACGTCGTCGCCGATTTCCCGCCTCGTTTTCTTTTCTCTAACTTCCGTTTGAGTCTTCGTTTCCTTGTTTTCTCCTCGGCGTCTCTGGCCGCTTTCGAGAGTCGAGTCAAATCCTTCCCGGCGGATTTCGCCTTCCCACTCGCGGTGGCCACTTTATCTTCGTCGTCCGAGGACGAGCGATATTCCTCTTCTTCTTCTTCTTCTTCTTCCTCGTCGTCGTCGTCAAACTCGTACCCTTCCATCTCGTCGTCTTCGGAGGAGGATTGATACTCGTCCTCTTCTTCCGCTTCCAACTCTTCCAGTTTGTTCAACCGGTCGCCAAAATTATCCTCCGCGGCTGCGGACTTCTTCTTCTTCTTCTTCTTGTCCTCGCTTTTACTCGCCGCGCCGGCGCCGCTCCCTTTCCTCTTCGCCGGTATTGTCGTCGTCGCTCTCTTACTATTCCCACCGCCGCCAGAGATCTTCTCTCCTTCCTTCTCCTCCAAATCCTCCTCCTCTCGCTCCTTTCTATTCATCCTCCGATTCATCGCCGGCGGTCGCAAACGCGCGAACTCCTCCATGATTTCCGCCGGGAACCCGTACTTCGGGTCGAACATCCAATCTTCCACCGTGTCCTCTAACGTCCATTTTTTCTCTTTTTCTTCCTTTTCCTCCTCTCGATTCGGTTGATTGCTCTTCTTCTTTTTACTTCCCTCTTTGCTCTTCTTCGTCTTCTTTTCCTCCTCCTCCTCCTCCTCCTCCTCCTCCGCAGCAAGAGGAGGATTCAAAGAAGGTTTCGTTTCCTTTTTCTTCTGTGATACATCCTTCCAACTCTTCGTCCACTCGTCGTCTAAATCTCTATTCGTCGTGTCTTTACTTTCGATGTAATACGGAGAGTTTCGGTAAAAGTGTCGGAATTCCGCCGCGAGCGCGGCGAGTTCCAGGTCGTCGTCGGTGACGTTCCGATGGAAGATTTTCGAGTAATCGAGAGGCGGATACAACGGATCACGATCTTCGTCCTCTTCCTCGTTTTGAGCCTTTTCGGGTTCCTCTTCGTTTTCTTCCTCGTCTGCTTGGTCTTCTTGGTCTTGGTCTTCTTTCTTTACCGCCGCCGCCGAGGCGGATGCGTGTTGTTGCCGACGACTCATATTTGTGTGATTTTTTCCCAAAAAGAAGAGAGAAAAAGTGAGGAAAATTTTCACGTCTTCGCGTTGATGACGATGACGATGATGATGACTGTGCGCACAGTAGTGTGTCTCTTTTCTTGTGTTTATCATCTTTAGTATTAAAAGGCTGTGTTTTTTACGTATGTTTTTTAGAAGAAGATGTCGTCGTCCTCTTTCGCCGCTCCGTCCTCCTCGAAACCACTTACGGTTTTGGCGGTATCGAGATCTTTCGCGTGTTTTTCAATGCGCGATATTATGCTCGCTTTATTCCCACTTTTCGGTAAATTGTGCGCGTCCAGGTACGTTTTCAGCACATCGACGGTTAATTCGCTCAGAGAGCCTTTCTTCGCTCTCTTGACGAAAGTTTCAAATCCGGGACGGATTTCTTGGACGACCGTTTTGAGAGCCTTTTCGCCGCCTTTCGACGGACCTCCGCGGGCTTTTCGTTTAAGACCAATGATGCCGTTCCCATCGTCGTCCTCGTCCGCGTCCTCGTCGTTTCCACCAACTCGGTCTTGTTGTTCGATGCCGTACGTCGTTTGACTGAAATTACGAATGTGCGCGATGACGCCGTGCTCTTTCCAAAGCTGTTCAATCGGCGGGGCGGTATCGTCCGAGATTTTCTCCACTTTGCGTTTGTTCAACGCGATCGCTTCTAAAGCTTTATAGTGCGCCTGTAACTCCGGGTTTGAAATTCTCGTCGGGTGGTACTCTTGGAGTTCCAGAGATTCTACCAAAGCTTCCGCGGCTTGGATTTGGTCTTCCGTCGCGCTCGTTTGCGGCGCAGATTTGCCAATTGCCTTTTCCGGTTGGCGCAAATCGTCTCGAAAAGGAACTTTAACCACGTGGAATCCCGCGGGAACGCCTAAATACGCGTCGTTTTCAACTTGTGGGATCAACGCGACGTACTTCACCTGAGACTTCGCGTTGTACACGTCCGCGCACAGCACCGATACGTGCCTTTCCGCGCACGCCGTTAACAACGCGCTAAACGCCTCTTTTCCGCCAAACACGGTTTCGTCCGCTCTCACAAATTTACCTTGTCCTTTCAACAGTCGATCTCGTTGCGTCACTTCACTCGTATCCACGAAACCTAAGCAGTGCATTCCAAGCTTACACGCGTTCGCGTGGAAATTCTTACTCGCCGCGTACGTCGCTTGCTTCTCCGCGTTCTTGACGATGACTTTTTGTTTCTCTGGTCCAATCTCTAAATACGACTTCTTCGGCGCGACGACTTCTCCGGATTCTTTATCTAAATACACCGTTTCCGTTCTTAAATCTTGATGATCCTCCGCGTCCACGTATTTCGGCGCCGGTTTAGTTGTCTTTTGTACCAAGTGTACCACAGTAAACGGCAACGCGAACGTGCCGTCGTTGAACCAAACTTTCGTTTTCCGAGGTCGGCGTCGGGTGACTTTGCGTCTGGAGACCACCTCCAAGTTTTCCACTCTCGTTTTCGACGAGAGCACGATATCTAAACACTCGTCTTCGTCCGACGCTCTTTCATCTTCGTTGTTGTTGTTCAAAGTATCTTTCACGACCGTTTTGTGCTGTTGCAACTCAATGCCGTTGTTCCGAATCTTCCGTCTCTCCATCCACGCCTCTTCTTCTTCTTTCAACATCCTCTGTACCTCCTCGTCGTCTCCGGCGTCTTTCAGCGTTTGCATCACAATCTTCCTTCGGCGAGTCATCTCCTTCTTCTCTCGTTTCTTCCTCGCATAACGGAACTTCCTCAGCGCCTCTCGCCAAAACGACCCTTCGGAGACGTCAAAATTTTGAAACGCGTACTCCTTCTCTCCGTCGCGTTCGACGAGTTTGCCGTCGTCGCCGATTTTCGGTCCCGGAAACAATTCTAACTTCACGCCCGCGTTGGCCATCTCTTCGCACCTCGCGATTGTCGCTTCTTTCGCCGTCTTCCTATTACTTTTGCTCTTCTTCTTCTCCTTCTTCGGCGTGCCCATCGAGGACGTCCCCTCGGCCTCTTTCTTCGACCTAAACACCGCATCGTCGTTCGTGAACACGTACGCGCTCCTCCGCGTCTTCGCGTTCCTACTCAACATGTGCGACGCCGTCCACAACGCGTGGTTCATCGCGTTCTCTTCTTCCTTCTCTTTGTCTTCTTCTTCACCGTAATTGCTGCTTCCAATTTGATCTTCGAATAACATCTCTCCAAACTCTCCGTTATCGATGAAGTTTGCAATCGCGCCGACTCTTTCCGCGGTAATCGGCGCCAACTCGTGGAAGACGAAAATGTTATCAAACTCCAACTCGCCGGAACGGTTTTTCGTGTTGTAAAACACTAATCCGATTTCATCGTCCGGAGTGCACACCACTCGGTCTCTGAGGACGTTTCGGTACGCGTTTAACGCGACTTGGACGTAATTACTCGATTTCTGCGTTTGTTCGCTTTCTCTGGTGTTTTCATCGTCTGCATCGTCGCCGTAATAGAAGTAGTTTTTCGAAATCGGCAGTCGATTCGTTTTCGCGCAATCGACGAGAAAAACGATCGATTCCTTTTCCGAAACCGATGTCTTGTCTTTTTGGGTTCCTCCGAACACGTTATCGTCCGCGGTGGCGTCGATGTCCGCGTATTCCGCGTCCGAGGAGTCCTCCTCTTCTCCTCCGTTGTCTTCAAAATCGTCGAACATTTAGTAGTATTATGTGTGGTAGATTTTGTGCGGTAAAAGTGCACACAAATGCAACAACAACAACAACAACGAAAAGTAGTGCATATATTAAATGACATCATGATGGACGAATATGTGATGTGAGTGCCTACAAATGCAACAACAACGAAAAGTAGTACATATATATTAAACGACAGCGTGATGACGATGGACGATGTGGCCTAAAATCAAATCGTTTCTCAACCCGCATTCGTCGTCGAGCTTTATCAATTCCACCGAACCCGGATAGCCTTTCTCTACGCACCTATAGAGTCGGTCGAGTTCGACCGCGCTTTTGGCTTCTCTTGGCAAAAGAGAGTGTTTGGACGCTTCGTAGGCGGAGACCTGGTCGTTCCCGGACCAGTCGGCGAGTTTTGCCACCTCCATGAACGTTTCTTCGTCGCAAATTGCGCGCATTAAGTTCGAGCGAGGATGTCGAATTTCTTTCTCGCTGTTGTTCTTTTCGTTGGCGATGTTGTTGTTATTATCATTGTTCTTCGAACCGACGACGTCCACGTTTATTAATTTTTTGCGCATTCCGCCAACCGAGCGATGTCCGTTCGCTTGTACTTTCCCCACGCAACACGGCACGCACGCGAAATCTTTCTGCTTCTCCACGCACGTCTGCAAAACGACGTCTGTGGCTTTACCGCACACGTGTAACGCCAACGCGACGTCAAAATCCTCGTCGAACGTTTCGATTAAAGATAATTTCGATCGCACGTTTGTTAACTTCGCGCTTTCTATGCGTTCGTCGAGCATACGAATGGACGTTTCGTTCAAATCGACGCCGATAAAGTCGTGTTCGGGAAACAGGAAAGCCAGAGCTAAGAGAAGGTTCCCCGTCCCGCATCCGAAATCCACGATTGTCTTCTTTTTACTCCTCGTACTACCGCTACTACTACCGCAGCTATGCTCACTACTACTACTACCACTACTACTACCACTACTACTACCATCACTACCGCCTAACACGTTTCGCGAGCGCAACGCTTCGTAAATCTGTTCAATCTGTTTCCGTTTCCGAACGCCTCTCGCCGCCGACGTTTTCTTCGCCGTGCCTATAGCCCGCGCCGGATCGGCGCTCTTCGGAAACCGAGACCAATCTATTATTGTCGTCGTCGTCGTCATCGCCCAAGGATTAGGAGGAGGAGAGAAACTTTCCTCCTCCTCCTCGTTTCTTCTTTGTCTCATATTATACATCGCTCGAAACGAAGAATCGAGTTGTTGGTGTTCTTTCGACGAACTTTCCTCCTTTTCCTTTTCCTCCTCGTACAACGGTTTCAACACCTGTAAAAACCGTTCCAAAACCTCTCGAACAACCTCGTCGTTTTTCTCTTTGTTCCGCGCGCGATTTCGTTTCCGATGGTCTCTCTGCCTCTGTTTGCTTTTTAGTACCGTCGTCGTCGTCGTCGTTACGCTCTGCTTTTCCTCCTCCTCCTTCTCGTACGCGTTCGGCGTGTCCTCCGCGTTGGCGGCAAAAACAACCCCGAGCTCTCCTCCTCTTCTCTGTCTTCTTCCTCCTCTTTGTCTTCTAGAATTCAAAGAAGCAAAGAACGACCTCCTCTCGCTTCTCACTCGAGACCACCCTCCCGCGCGAGAGGAAGAGGAAAAGGAAAAGGGTCTCGTCGTCATCATCTCCCGACCACCCAAGAGAACAAAGATGGATGTTTGGGGAAAAGTTCGAGATTTTTCCATTTTATCTAAAAAAGGAATTTGCTCCATTCTCAAAGCTTTTCCCACGACGCACAGATACTACACACGACGCAGGCATCACAAACAGAGTGAGAGAGAGAAATATCATCAGATGCGCACGACGTATAAAAACGTCCCTTTGGTGGCAAAGTTCCGACTCTTGCGGGCATCGACGGCGTACCGAGGCGGAGGATTAGGATTCGAAAATGGGAGACCAAAACCGAGAACGGTTTCAACCTTTCTGACGGCGATCGAGTGCAAAAAGAAATCCGGGTTCGCCTCGGAAATCCTCAACAAAACGCGAGAGAAAGTCCAAAACACAGTCAACGGACGCGAGGAAAACGGGTTTCAAAACAGGAAAGCGCTGAAACCAGGCACGGTGACCAAAATGAGGAAAGTGTACGAAGACACGTTGAAACCACATTACGCCGAGACCGGGGTTTTACCACCGTATAACGACGCGAAGTATCAATTCGCTCGAACGCCGGATGAAATCGAAGGGATGCGCAAAGCGGGTTTATTAGCCGCGGAAGTTTTAGATTACGCGGAGAGTTTATGTAAACCTGGAGTGACGACGGAGGAGATCGACGAAAAAGTACATCTGATGATCATCGACGCGGGAGCGTACCCGAGTCCTTTGAACTACGGCGAGTTTCCGAAATCCGTGTGCACATCCTTGAACGAGTGCATATGCCACGGGATACCCACGCCGGACGAGACGTTGTTGGATGGGGATATCATCAACGTTGACGTGACGGTGTATTTGAACGGATATCACGGGGATACCTCGAGAACGATTCGGGTTGGGAAGGTTTCCGAGCAAGTGGAGACGTTGTGCAGAGTGACCGAGGACGCGTTAGAAGCGGCGATAAAGATTGTGAAACCGGGCGTGCCTTTACGAAGAATCGGCGCGACGATTCACGAGATAGCTGATAAGTACAAATTCGGCGTCGTGGATAAATTCGTCGGTCACGGAGTTGGGAAAGAGTTCCATTCCGGGCCAACGATACGGCACCACCGAAACAACGATCCGGGGACGATCGAAGCCGGAATGACGTTTACGATTGAACCGATGTTGACCATCGGCGGGACGAGAGACATCATGTGGAAAGACGGGTGGACTTCCGTCACCGCGGACGGGAAGTGGACCGCGCAGTGCGAACACACGTTACTCGTCACCGATACCGGGTGCGAGATAATGACGTTATCGCCCGCGAAAAAAGCGCTCGGGGACCATTTAATCCGAGGCGCGCGATGAGAAAAAACAACGCTTTTGCGCGCGTCTTTTGAGGAACGCAATCATCGCGACGTGGAGGAAAATTTAATACTACCCGCACTTGTAAATCTAATTTGTAGACGACTTCAACAACAACAACTCTTCTTCTTCTTCTTTAATCAATTTCTCTAGTTTCTCTCTCGTTTCTTTCGCCTCCTCCTCGCTATATTTCTTCGCCTCGGAGGCTCCCCACACTGGATTTGGCCAGCACGTATCGTTCTCGAATCGTCCTAAAATATGGCAGTGTAATTGCCTGCACACGCACCCAATCATCCCGGTGTTCAGTTTTGCAATCTCAGGCCACCCTTTCAATAAAACTCTCGAGAGTGCGCTCATCTCTCGCATCAGTTGCATCTGCGCTTCGTTCGATAAATCGTGGTATTCAACCATATCGTTTTCCCGTGGAACGAGAACGACCCAGGGCCAAGTCGAGTCGTTGTTTAAATACACGTCGGATAACGGTAAGGAGTGCACGAAGTGTTTGTCGCCTTTGAGTTGCGGCCAGATGTGGAACGCGTCGTCTGATTCTTCTTTCGTTCCGCTCATAGTAGACTCGCACGGGAAAGAATCCCTCGA
>Ga0209505_1000864_pt1 | contig 22395 bp, 19 predicted proteins | sample COGITO_mtgs_1103_2_FD_184794 | JGI IMG/M metagenome (GOLD analysis project Ga0209505, IMG submission 184794) | Pelagic marine microbial communities from North Sea - COGITO_mtgs_110331 (SPAdes) (version 2) | ecosystem: Environmental > Aquatic > Marine > Epipelagic ... | reverse complement strand
GGCTCACCTGCATGCGCCGTTCAACCCCGCACACGGTGACGTCACCAACGGAACGCAAGCCACCGCCACTTGGGCACCGACAGGCGGCTTGCACCACGAAGCCATCACGCGCCAGTTTGCACCCGCAAATGCCTACGCCACTATGGTGAGTGACTTCGTGCATACCGCGACAAACCACCCCGGCGATGGCCTGCGCGACAGCGAAGCCATCTTGCAGACACTGTCTGCGTTGTGGGCCAGCGAGCGCTCAACCTAGGCAGCAGCGAGTCACCAAGGTGTCAGCTCAGGCGCGCGCGCCGCGCTGTCGGGCAAGCGAAGCCGCTTGAAAGAACGGCTTTTTATCGCCTTTTCTAAAGCCCCTACCTATTAGGAGGCGCGCAGTTGTCTATGTGGGCAACAACATATATATTTCAGCTTGGCTTATGTTTACTATTTCGGAGACCTTAATGAAAATCGCATCAAAAATCGCACTCTGTGCTGCGCTGGGCTTAGGCTCATTGAGCAGCACCGTTCACTCCGCTGAATTCGTCACGGTCTTGACCGGCGGCACCAGCGGCGCTTACTTCCCCATCGGCACAGCCCTGTCTAAGTTCATTGGCGACGCCATGCCCAATACCAAGGTCACCGTGCAGTCCACCAAGGCCAGCGCAGAAAACCTGAACTTGGTTCAAGCCGAGCGCGGCGAACTCGCTTTCGCGCTGGGTGACGCGGTATCAAACGCATGGCAAGGCAATGCCGACGCTGGTTTCAAAACCAAGCTCGACAAGTTGCGTGGTATTGCGGGCATCTACCCCAACTACATTCAGATCGCTGCAAGCGCTGACTCCGGTATCAAAACCTTGGCTGACCTCAAAGGTAAGCGCGTGGCCGTGGGTGCACCAAAGAGCGGTACCGAGTTGAACGCACGTGCTTTGTTCAAGGCCGCAGGCATGTCCTACAGCGACTTTTCAAAGGTCGAGTACATCTCTTTTGGTCAGAGCGTTGAGCTGATGAAAAACCGTCAAATCGATGCCACGCTGATCTCAGCCGGCTTGGGTGTTGCCGCTATCAAGGACTTGTCCTCTAGCATCGACATTCGCTTGGTTGCTATTAGCCCAGACGTGATTGCCAAGGTCGGTGATGCGGCGTACCAGCCCAGCATGATCCCAGCCAATACCTACAACGGCCAAACAGACGCGGTGCCTACCGCGGCCATTCGTAACATTTTGGTGACCAACTCTGCGGTGTCTGACGACGATGCTTACACCATGACCAAAACGCTGTTTACAAAATTGACCGACCTCCACGCCGCTCACAAAGCGACGTTGGCAATTGATCCCAAGACCGCCTTTGTTGGCGTGCCTGTGCCTTTGCACCCCGGTGCTGAGCGCTATTACCGGGAAGCCGGTTTGATGAAGTAAGCTCTCGCTTCCGATTCAATTGAGAAAAGCGCTAATAAGCGCTTTTCTTTTTGGGCTTTTGGTTCTCAGTAGACCCAAGCCCTTTCTCACATAATTACAAAGCATGATCAAGTCCAACGAATGGTCCTTTAGTGGTGGTAAGCGCGATAAAGCGGTTTTTCTTATTGCGCTGATATTCTCGATTTTTCAAATCTACACCGCCACGTTTAATCCCATCGGCACGCAAATTGTGCGCGCCATTCACGTCGGATTCTTGGTTCTTTTGGTCATGATGATGTTGCCTGGGCGGTTCAAATTCCTCTCGCTCATCTTAGGCATTGCCACCATGGGTACGGGGGTGTACCAGTGGGTTTTTGAAGGCGACCTTATTTTTCGCTCTGGCGATCTCAACGATACCGACATGGTCGTCGGTATCGTCGCGCTTTTTGCCGTATTCGATAGCGCACGGCGCATCATGGGTTGGGCCTTGCCCGGCATTTGCGCGGCTTTTCTTGGCTACGCATTGCTGGGCGAATACCTGCCACAGCCTCTGGGTCACCGCGGCTACGCATTTGATCAGGTCATCGAACAAATGGCATTCGGTACCGAAGGTATTTACGGCGTACCGACCTATGTGAGCAGCAGCTACATTTTCTTATTTATTTTGTTTGGCGCCTTCTTGGAAAGCGCGGGCATGATCACCTTGTTTACCAATTTCGCCATGGGTACAGTTGGCCACACACGCGGTGGCCCCGCAAAGGTGGCCGTTGTCAGCTCAGGGCTCATGGGCACCATTAACGGCTCAGGCGTTGCCAACGTGGTCACCACGGGGCAGTTCACGATTCCGTTGATGAAACGATTTGGCTTTTCCTCCGCATTTGCCGGTGGCGTTGAGTCCACTGCCAGCATGGGCGGGCAAATCATGCCGCCCGTCATGGGCGCGGTCGCCTTCATCATGGCGGAGACGCTCGAACTACCGTATATCGACATCTGTATTGCGGCGCTGGTTCCGGCAATTCTTTACTTCGCAACCGCCTTTTGGATGGTTCACTTAGAGGCCGCACGTGCCGGCTTAAAAGGACTTTCAAAAGAAGAATGTCCTGACCCCTGGGCTGCTATGAAGACGCACTGGTACCTCATTGGGCCTTTGGTGATGTTGGTCGGTCTACTGTTCGGCGGGTACACCCCGTTGTTCGCGGGTACCGTTGGTTTGTTCCTTACCGTCGTCCTGATTTTGGGAACCGCCGTCGCACTGCGCGTTCCCAGCACCGCCATGCGTGTCGCCTTTTGGTTGGTGATGGGCTTGCTGTGCGGCGGCTTCTTTGAGATCGGTGCGGGCGCTTTGCTAGGAACCATTGCCTTGCTCGCGTTTATCTTGCTCGCGATTCGTGACGGCGGCGCGTTGAAGCTAAGTATCAATGCCCTCGCAAACGGCGCGCGTCACGCGCTGCCGGTGGGTGTCGCCTGTGCCTTGGTTGGCGTAATCATTGGCGTGCTCACGCTCACGGGTGCGGCCACTACCTTTGCAAACGCGATCATCAGCGTGGGGGAAACCAGCCTGTTCCTCAGCTTGTTACTTACCATGTTGGTGTGCTTGATTTTGGGCATGGGCATTCCCACCATCCCCAACTACATCATCACCAGTTCACTGGCGGCCCCGGCATTGCTTGAGCTCGGCGTACCTTTGTTGGTCAGCCACATGTTCGTGTTTTACTTCGGCATATTGGCTGACCTCACCCCCCCCGTGGCGCTGGCCTGCTTTGCGGCCTCGCCCATTGCGAAAGAGACGGGTTTAAAGATCAGTATTCAGGCGGTGAAAGTCGCCTTTGCTGGCTTCGTGATCCCGTACATGGCGGTGTATGCCCCTGAGTTGATGCTGCAAGGTGACCCCAGCATCATGGCCGTCGTCTACATCATCTTTAAAGCCTGTATCGCTATTGCGTTGTGGGGTATGTTTGCCAGCGCTTACTGGCGTGGTCACATGGGCTGGATTGAACGCCTCACCGCGTTGGGTGCAGCCTGTATGTTGGTCGTTGCGCTGCCAATCACCGACGAACTGGGTCTGGGAATCGCTGCCGCATTGTTAGCGCAACACGCTTGGCGCCACCGCCAGCGCATCGCCTGACGTGGCACTTGGGGTGGCCGTCGGCGCGTTGGCGTTGTGCTTAGCAGGCACCACCCCGTCGGGGCCGACTGTGACCGCGCAGGTCCCACTGTCGGCATCTGACGGGGCATTCACCATTCAGTGGATGCACTCCATAGAGAAAACACAATGGACAGAGCACTGGCAGGTGCGCGCGAAGCCCCAGCCCCACCTGTACCTGAGCGATGCCCGCATTGAAACCAGCGGCGCGGGTATGGACATACCAGACAACGCGGTCTGGCGTGACGGCGGCTACACCTACGATGTGCAGCAAACGCTCACTGAGGTGACCCTCAGCCACAGCCCGTTTACCGCGCAGGCAACACTATGCAGCACGCAGCAGTGTCAGCAGCTAGCCGACTGGTTGCCCGGCCTGCCTGCCATTGCCGCCATTACGCTGACGGCTTGCCCCACGCCTTAGGGCTTGAGGTATCCGGCATCAGGCAGAAGGCATACGCGACACTAGGCGGGCACCCGCCGCGACACCTCGCGCAGCAGCACCAGCTCTTCTGCGGTCGTCGGATGCACCGCAATCGTCTTATCGAGGTCGTCTTTGGTTGCCCCCATGGTCACGGCCACTGCGAGCGCTTGGATAATTTCGGGGGAGTCATCACCCAACATGTGCACGCCGAGAACGCGATCAGTCGCATCATCAACAATGACCTTGATCGCCGTTTTCGTAATCCCCCCGGCAAAGGCGACTTTCATTGGGCGAAACTCTGTCTCGTAAATACGCAATGCGCCAAAGGCTTCATGCGCGGCGGCCTCGGTCAGACCCACCGTACTCAGTGGCGGCATGGTGAAGGTAGCCGTGGCGACTGAGCCATGGTCGACTGTGCGGCGGGTGCCGGTAAAGAGGTTGTCCACTAGCGCGCGACCTTCGGCAATCGCAACGGGTGTGAGCGCCATGCGGTTGGTGACGTCGCCTACCGCGTAGACATTGGCTACCGAGGTCTCGCTCCAGGCGTTCACGGCAATGGCACCGTCGGCGTTGAGGTCAACGCCTAAGGCCTCCAACCCCAGTCCTGCCACATTCGGGCTGCGGCCTGTCGCGTTTAACACCGCGTCAAAGGTGTGCGTCGCGTCGCCTGCACAGACCACCGTGGTGTCACCCGTGCGCGCCACGCTGCGCAACGCGCTGTGGCCCATGAGTGTGATTCCCTGGGCCGTCAAGGCCTCGGCGAGCTTCACGCGCATGCTCTCGTCGAAGCCGCGCAGTGGTAAGTGATCACGGTAAAAAACAGTGACTTCAGAGCCCAAGCCCTGCATGATGCTCGCAAATTCCAGCGCGATATAACCCGCGCCCAACACACCCAAACGCTTAGGTATGGCGTACAAATCCAGAATATCGTCTGACGTCATCGCTTGCTCAATGCCGGGCACAGCATGGCGATTGGCGCGCCCCCCGGTGGCAATCAGTATGCGTTTGGCCGCTAACGCATGGTCACCATCAACCAACACGGTCTGTGCATCACGCACCGTCGCATTGCCTCGGAACACCGTCACGCCGCTGTTCTCCAGCATTCGGCTGTAAATGCCTTCCAAGCGGTCAATTTCTACGCGCTTGTTGGCCTGCCACGTGGCCATGTTGAATTGCGCACCCGACACGTCCCACCCATAAGGCCCTGCTTCGGCCAACTCGCGTCCAAACTTGGCGGCATACATCATGAGTTTTTTGGGCACGCACCCACGAATCACGCAGGTGCCACCCAAGCGATCGCGCTCAACCAGTGCCACCTTGGCGCCGTGCGCAGCCGCTCGCCTAGCGGACGCCACGCCGCCAGAGCCGCCACCAATGACGACGAGATCGTAAGGGGCATTTACGGGGTCTAATGAAACGGCAGGGGATGTGGTCACGTTGGCTCCTAATACAAGGCACCGCAAATGCGGCGCAGAGCCCAAACTTTACACCAGCACCCAATCTCTCATCAGGGCGATCACTTGTTGGGGTGCATCCCGATGAGGGTCATGACCGCCCTCCGGAATCAACAGCGTTTCAAACCGGCTGGCGTGTAACGCGGCCTGACGCAAGGCATCCACCTGAGCCACCGTCCCATACGGGTCTTTCAGCCCTTGCACCGCCAAAATCGGCACCGCGAGCGCGGCCATGTCTGGGGACATATTCCATGACGCAAACTCAGGTCGCAGCCAAACCCCCGCCCACCCTTCAAAGGCCGATGCCGGATTGGGGTGAAACTTAGCCAATCGCGTGGCGAGCGGACCCGCATCAAACGCAGCACGCGCGGCGTGGATGCTCGCCAGTGTGATCGGCTCCACAAAAAGATGCGGCGACATCGCCACCACCCCCGCGTAGGTGTGCGGTGCATCCGCATCAGCGGCGGCGCACAGCGCAATGCTGGCGCCATCGGAGTGACCGACTAACCACACGTCTCGCGTGCTCGGATCAACACCACAGGCACGCAGGAAGGCGGGTAACACCACCTTGGCTTGGTGCCACATAAAGTCAACGGGCCACTGCTCTTGCGGTGGTCTTGGGGTGGCATAGCCGTAGCCAGGACGTGAGAACGCCACGCACTCGACACCCAACGCCTGCGAAACGTCTCGCGGAAATCCGCGCCACATATCCACGCAACCCAAACCCTCATGCAAGAAAACCAACAGGGGATTGGCCTTGCTGGCGGCTGACGCGCGGCCTATTTGCTGCGGTAGATAACGCGCAACGGGTACCGCCACGTCTTCTCCGCCATAGCCCACACCCGCCAAGCTGACGCGCGGTAAGTCGGCTTCTTGTCTTAGTGCCGTGCTAGCGGGTGGCGTCACGACCGTCACGCATTCGCAGCACGCAAACGGAAGCGTTGGATTTTTCCCGTTGCCGTCTTAGGAAGCTCTTTGATGAACTCAATCTGACGCGGATACTTATAGGGCGCTAATCGCTCTTTCACAAAGGCCTGCAAGGCCTCGGCCTCCACGTGTGCCCCGTCTTTAACGACCACGTAGGCCTTCACGCGCGTTAAGCCGTTCTCATCCGGCACGCCGATAACCGCAGCCTCCAGCACGGCAGTGTGTTGCACCAGCGTGGCCTCCACCTCAAAGGGCGACACGTAAATACCACTCACCTTCAGCATGTCATCTGATCGCCCTGAATAGGTATAGGTGCCGTCTGCGTTGCGCACGTATTTGTCACCACTCTTGACCCATGCCCCTTGAAACGTCTCGCGCGATTTTTCGCGGTTTTCCCAGTAAACCATCGCGGCGCTCTCACCCGATACGAACAGGTCACCGACCTCGCCGTCCGCCACCTCTTGGCCATCATCCCCGCGCAAAGAGATGGCGTAACCCGGAACGGGCCACCCGGTGGTGCCGTAACGCACATCGCCTGGTCGGTTCGATAAATAAATATGCAACATCTCCGTCGAGCCAATGCCATCCACAATTTCCACCCCGAAGTGGGCCGTGAATCGCTCTCCTAAGTCAGCAGGCAACGCCTCTCCGGCGCTAGACGCCAGACGCAACGCCACCGCCTCTTTCGCGGGGAGGTTGGGTGAGGCGAGCATGCCAGCAAACCCGGTGGGCGCGCCAAAAAAGAGGGTCGGTTTCTTCTCTAGCCACCGTTTGAACACCGCATCTGGCGTGGGGCGTTCTGCCATAAGCACCACGCTGGCGCCCACGGCAAATGGGAAGGTGAGCGCATTGCCCAAGCCGTAAGCAAAAAATAACTTCGCTGCCGAGAAGCACACGTCATCTTCGCGCATCTGCAGAACACCCTTGCCGTATAGCTCTGAGGTCCAGTACGGGTTCGCGTGACTGTGTACCGTACCTTTAGGGCGTCCAGTTGAGCCCGATGAGTACAACCAAAACCCGGGTGAGTCTTGGCTGGTGTTCGCCGCGTTTGATAACGAGGTTTGCGCCGGCATCCATTCACCAAAGTCACTCACCTGCGACACCCCCGTCTCTTTAATCGCCTGCATTAACCCGGCAGCGTCAAGGCGGTGCGCCTGCGGACTGGTTTCGGGGTGCGACACCAGCACCAAGTCAACCTCGTGCGTGCATGTCGATAAGGCGTCTAGCAATACCGGCATCAGCGCACCTGACACGGCAACGGCGCGGGACCGACTATGCGTCAAAACGTACGCAAGGTCATCGGCAGTGAGCAAGGTGTTGGAGGCCACCGGCACCACCCCCGCGAACATACAGCCCAAGAAGGTCACCGGCCAATCGCAAACGTCCTGCATGAAGATCAGCACACGCTCTTCTCTGCGCACCCCGGCGCCGATTAATCCGCCCGCAATACGCCGTGATTTGGCGTCTAACTTGCCATAAGTGAGTTGTCCAAAATCGCAGGTCACTGCGACCTTTTCTGCGCGGTGTGCGTTGACCGTAAAGACGTGCTGGGCGTAATTAAAACGCGGCCCGATTGTTTCGCAATCGCCCAAGTCGTCTGGCAGGCGGGGGGCCGTGGCGTTACTAGATCGGTGATCCGACATATTTGTTTCTCTCCGAGATTTGCGTTAGCATGATGTATCGTTCTTGTTGTCTTCTGATTTTTCGTGCAACATGAAATATTTTGCTCATATTTAACCCCGCGTCAAGCACGTAAAAACCCGTATGTCCACCCAACAGCTAGACACGCCCGCTGACGAGGAAAGACGCAACCAGTATCTGCTCTCGCTGGGGATTCGCGTCAGGGGTTTGCGCTCGCAGCGCGGTCTGACGCGCAAGGCCGTGGCGCAGGCGGCGGGCATTTCCGAGCGGCACTTGGCCAACCTAGAGTTGGGCACTGGCAACGCGTCGGTGTTGGTGTTACTGGACGTGGCGCATGCCTTGCAATGCACCATGGCCGAGCTGGTGGGCGACGTCACCACCAGCACGCCTGAGTGGCTGATGTTGCGCGACCTCTTGTCCCCACTTGATGAGGCATCACTGGCGCGGGTTCGCGTCGCCGCCGCCTCGTTGCTAGGACAATCGCACGACCCCGGCGCCCGTGGGCAACGCATTGCGCTGCTTGGCTTACGCGGTGCGGGCAAAAGCACGCTTGGCGCACGTTTGGCAGCGGCACTGCAATGCCCGTTCACGGAGCTGAGTCACGAAGTAGAGGAGATGGCGGGCTGCCAACTCTCAGAAATTCAGGCGCTATATGGTCTCAACGCTTACCGACGCTACGAACAGCGCGCCCTGGCGCAAACCATTGAGCGCCACACGGCCGTCGTCATCGCCACGCCCGGCGGCTTGGTCTCTGACCCAACGGCCTTTAACCAACTGCTGAGCCAATGCACCACCATTTGGTTGCAAGCGACGCCTGAAGACCACATGGGCCGCGTCATGGCACAAGGTGACACCCGCCCCATGCAAGCCAACCCAGAGGCGATGGACGACTTGAAACGCATTTTGACGGGTCGCACCGCGTTTTATAGCAAGGCGCAGTTTGTCGTGAACACCAGCGCCCAGTCGCTTGAGCAGACCTTTGCGCAGCTGCTGTCCGTCGTGCGGACACAGGTCACGCCCCTTTAGCCTCCCCGGGAACAAAGGGTAAACCCCTAATTATCGATGTTGCACTATTGTGCATGCGTATGCATAATAATTCTATTCCGTTAGGAGATAGAACGCATGAACGCGATGAATGACTTGTCGACCACGCCCCGCGTGGACTACCAAACCAACCCGGCCAATTACCAACACTGGGCCTTGACCGTTAACGGTGACGTAGCCACCTTGGTGGCCGACTTCAATGAAGACGGCGGCCTGCGACCCGGCTACAAGCTGAAGCTGAACAGCTACGACTTAGGCGTTGACATTGAGTTGTATGACGCCGTCAACCGCATTCGCTTTGAGCACCCACAGGTGCGCGTCGTCGTGATGACCAGTGCCAAAGACCGCATCTTTTGCTCAGGCGCAAACATCTTCATGCTGGGTGTCTCCAGTCATGCGTGGAAGGTCAACTTCTGCAAGTTCACCAACGAAACACGCAACGGCCTAGAAGACTCGTCGGAACACGATGGTTTGAAGTTTTTAGCTGCGGTGAACGGCGCTTGCGCGGGTGGCGGCTATGAATTGGCGCTGGCGTGCGATGAAATTTTGCTGGTCGATGATCGCTCGTCGGCGGTGAGCTTGCCCGAGGTGCCGCTGTTGGGCGTTTTGCCAGGCACTGGCGGCTTGACCCGGATTACCGACAAGCGACATGTGCGCCATGACTTGGCGGATATTTTCTGCACCGTAGCGGAAGGCGTGCGGGGGCAGAAGGCGAAAGACTGGCGGTTGGTGGATCACATCGCCAAGCCAGCCAAGTTCCAAGACGCCATCGCAGAAAAGTCCGCCGCACTTGCGCAGAGCAGCACACGGGACGGCAGCGCCAAAGGCATTGTGATCAGCGCATTGACGCGCGAGATCACGGAAGACCGATTAGCCTACAACACCGTTACCGTTGACATCGATCGCGCCAAGCGCCAAGCCGTTTTTACCATCATGGGTCCCAGCGCTGACCTGCCGCGCACGCCTGAGGCGATACAGGCAGCAGGCGAAAACTTCTACCCCTTGGCGATGGCGCGCGATCTCGAAGACGCCATTTTGAGCATGCGCACCAACGAACTGGACATTGGCACATGGGTCATCAAAACCAGTGGCGACGCGCAAGCGGTGTTGGCAATGGACGAGGTGTTGGCTGCCAACAAGGACTTCTGGTTGGTGCGTGAAACCATCGGCCTGTTGCGCCGGACCTTTAGCCGCATAGACGTCTCTTCACGAAGCTTGTTTGCGCTCGTCGACAAGGGGTCTTGTTTTGTCGGTAGTTTGCTGGAATTGGCATTGGCCTGCGACCGCATCTACCACTTGGCCTTACCTGACGACAGCGACGCACCGCGCATTGCGACCACCGAGGCCAATCAATCGTGGTATCCGATGGCTAGCGCGCAAACCCGCCTGCAACGTCGCTTCTACGAAGAGGCCGCCCCATTGGCTGCCGTGCAAGCCAAGCAAGGGGAACTGCTAGACGCCGACGCCGCCTTTGCCCTGGGCTTGGTCACCATGAACCCGGACGACATCGACTGGGATGACGAGGTGCGCATTGCCCTAGAAGAGCGTGCGGCCATGTCACCTGACGCCCTAACGGGTATGGAGGCCAACCTGCGCTTCAACGGCAAAGAAACCATGTTCACCCGTGTATTTGGCCGCCTAACGGCTTGGCAAAACTGGATCTTCCAGCGACCCAATGCGGTGGGAGAAAAAGGCTCATTGAAAGTTTATGGCAAAGGCGACAAGGCCGTCTTTGACTGGAATCGTGTCTAACATTTTTTAATTTGGAGAACACCACTATGTCCGGAATCAACTACAGCGAAAAAATTCCTAACAACGTCAACCTCGGTGAAGACCGCACCCTGCAACGCGCTTTGGAGCAATGGCAACCCAACTTCGTGAGCTGGTGGGACGACATTGGGCCTGAGGGCTCCACCGACAGTGATGTGTATTTGCGCACGGCCGTTAGCGTTGACCCACAGGGTTGGGCGCAGTTTGGGCACGTCAAGATGCGCGACTACCGTTGGGGCATTTTCTTGAACCCCGCCAAGGAAGAGCGCACCATCGACTTTGGTGACCACAAGGGCGAGAAGGCATGGACGGACGTGCCTGGCGAATACCGCGCCAACCTTCGCCGGATTATTGTGACCCAGGGTGACACCGAGCCCGCATCGGTTGAGCAACAGCGTCACTTGGGCTTAACCGCTCCCAGCATGTATGACTTGCGAAACCTCTACCAAATTAACGTGGAAGAAGGCCGGCACTTGTGGGCAATGGTTTACTTGTTACACAAGCACTTTGGCCGTGATGGCCGAGAAGAAGCCGATGCCCTGCTAGAGCGCCGCAGCGGCGATGAGGACAACCCACGTATCTTGGGCGCCTTCAATGAAACGACGCCCGATTGGTTGAGCTTCTTTATGTTCACCTACTTCACCGATCGCGACGGTAAGTTTCAATTGGCTGCGTTAACCGAGTCTGCTTTCGATCCCTTGGCGCGCACCACCAAGTTCATGCTGACCGAAGAGGCGCACCACATGTTTGTGGGCGAGAGTGGCGTATCGCGCACCATTCAGCGCACTGCACAGGTCATGAACGAGCTCAAGACCGACGACGTGAACAAGCTGCGCGCAGCCGGGGTGATTGACTTGCCTACCCTTCAGCGTTACCTCAACTTCCACTTTAGCGTCACCATTGACTTATTCGGCGCAGACGAGTCAAGCAATGCAGCCACGTTCTACAGCACGGGCTTGAAGGGCCGATACGAAGAGGGCAAGCGAGACGATGACCACGTCTTAAAGGACAAAACCTACCCCGTACTGATCGCCAAGGATGGCGGGCTAGAGACCAAAGAAGTGCCCATGCTCAATGCGCTCAACGAGGTCTTGCGCGATGACTACATCAAAGACAGCGTGGCCGGCGTCGAACGTTGGAATAAGGTATTGACCAAAGCGGGCATCCCATTTCAACTGCGCGTCCCCCACAAGGCCTTTAACCGAAACATCGGTGCCTTGAAAGGGGCGAACGTCACACCAGCAGGTGAAGTGGTGAGCGACGCTGAGTGGAAGGGGCGCGCAGGCGAGTGGCTACCCTCCAACGAAGACCGTGCGTTCGTTGCGAGCCTCATGGGACGTGTTGTGGAGCCAGGTAAGTTTGCAAACTGGATCGCACCACCAGCGATGGGCGTGAATCGCATGCCCATCGAGTTCGACTACGTTCGCTTTAACTAAACCCCTTGCGCCATGTCTGACCTCGCCGAAACCACCGTTATCAATCAGCATCTGATTGATCCAGAGATTTGCATTCGTTGCAACACCTGTGAGGCCACCTGCCCCATTGGTGCGATCACGCACAATGATCTCAACTACGTGGTGGATGCGAGCAAGTGCAATAGCTGCATGGACTGCATCTCCCCCTGCCCCACTGGCTCCATAGACAACTGGCGGCAAGTGCTGCGCGAGCAGGCTTACTCGGTGGACGATCAGCTCACGTGGGATGAGCTACCCGAACAGGGCGAGTTGGCAGCGACCGATGTGGCCGCGCCGTCGCCCAACACAAGCGGGGGCGGGAGCGTTGGGGCGACCATTGCGCCCAAGTCAGCCGCACAGCCGCAAACGCTGTTGTTTGGGCCATCGGCGGCCACGCCTTATGCACGAGCCACGGTAGTGGGCAACCACCGCGTGACCGATGTGGGCCATGACTACGACACGCACCACATCGTTCTGGACTTTGGTGAGACACACTTCCCGGTTTTAGAGGGCCAGTCTTTGGGCATATTGGCACCCGGGGTCGATGCCGCAGGACGACCGCACCACGCGAGGCAGTATTCCATTGCCAGCCCGCGTCATGGTGAACGCCCAGGCTATAACAACCTGTCCATCACCGTCAAACGGGTACTCGAGGACCACGCGGGGAATCCCGTGCGAGGCGTTGCGTCTAACTACTTGTGCGATGCCGCGGTAGGCGACACCGTGCAAGTCGTGGGCCCGTTTGGCAGCAGCTTTCTCATGCCCAACCATGCGAATAGCCACCTTGTGATGATTTGCACGGGGACAGGTAGTGCGCCTATGCGGGGCATGACCGAATGGCGCCGGCGCCTCTTGCATGCCGGCACCTACGAAGGGGGCGAGCTACACCTGTTTTTTGGCGCGCGCTCTAAGGCCGAGTTGCCCTACTTCGGCCCACTTAAAAAATTACCGTCTGAATTTATCACCACGCACCTAGCGCTATCGCGCGAGCCCGATCAGCCCAAGCAATACGTGCAAGATGTGATGCGGGCTCAAGCCCCAGAGCTGGCGCGCTTAATGGCAGACCCCCATGCGTATTTCTACGTCTGTGGTCTGAAGGCAATGGAAGAAGGCGTGCTCACCGCCATGGCGGACATCTGCGCGGCGCACCAATTGGACTGGGCACAGGTTGCTGGCGACATGAAGCGCGACGCTCGCTTACACCTAGAAACCTACTAAACTGGCACTAGGCACACACCCGCTTGACACCGAAGCCAACGCCGCATGCACCCCAACACCCCACGTACACCGCACACCCCCGCAAGCGACCCGTCGCCTGTGCCGCGCCGTATCGACCAACTACTCGATAGCTACGCCGAGAGCCATCAACACCCCACGAACAAGCTAATTCATTGGGTATGTGTCCCTGCGATTACCTGGTGTGTGTTGGTGGGGTTTTATTTACTCCCTTACCCCGAGGCAATGGGGCAGGCCAGTGGCATGAACTGGATGTGGATTTTTTTGGCGTTCAGTCTCACCTACTACATGCGTCTGTCTAAGCCGTTGACCATGGGGTTTTTAGTCGCTGTGACGGTCTGCGTCGCGTTGATCGGTGGCTACGAAGCGCTGTATGCCCACACACAGACGCTATCACTCGGAAGCTTCGCCGCACTTGTATTTGTGCTTGCGTGGATTGGGCAATTTATCGGACACCGCATAGAAGGCAAAAAGCCTTCGTTTTTACAGGACCTACAGTTTCTCTTGATCGGTCCGGCTTGGCTGCTGCACTTCATTTACAAAAAGTGGGGCATCCGCTACTAACGCCCCAAAAGGCAGCGGCACGGCGCGCGTGGAGACCTAGTCGAAGAGGTTAGCGAAGAAGCCCACACTTGCAGGCGTCGTGACCAAGCGGCGAACGCGCCGATCGCTGTCGTCGGGCAACTTATCTAGAAAGCCCCGCTCGACCAGCTCATCAATGCTGCGAGACACGCTGAGCGGCGAAAAGCCAGCGGCATTTTTATGAATATCGGCCACAGTCAAGTGCCCGCCGCCTTCCTGCATCGCTACCTGCACATTGAGCATCACCATCAAAGGCAAGACGGACTGACGTCCGTCCGCACTTTTTTGATTAGAAAAGTAGCGGTTTAATGCATTACGGACAATTTTTTCGTGAGTCATTTGTAGCGCTAATGGGCTATAGTTTTTCCATTAACTCCGACCATTGTGATTCAAAACTGCTATCTTAATTTTGCATAATTAGTAGCTATATTTATGGTTATCGGTTGACAGGCGATACGACCGCGACAACGCCTGATCGTACGGTATCTGCGATACCCGCGGCGGCGGTACACACACGCGTGCAAGCGTGCAAGCGCTGGTTATTCGACGGTGACGGACTTGGCTAAATTTCTTGGCTTATCAACGTCCGTCCCCTTGGCGCATGCTGTGTGATACGCCAACATCTGCAAGGGCACCACGTGAAGCAAGGGACTTAAAACGCCGTAGTGCTCGGGCATATTTATAACGTGTACGTGTTCGCTGGACTTGATGCGGCTATCGCCATCCGCCAGCACATACAACACACCACCCCGCGCACGAACCTCTTGCATATTACTTTTCAGTTTTTCCAAGAGTTGGTCATTCGGTGCCACCGTCACCACGGGCATGGCTTCGGTAACCAACGCCAAGGGGCCGTGCTTTAGCTCCCCCGCTGGGTAAGCCTCCGCATGGATATAGCTAATTTCTTTTAGCTTGAGCGCACCCTCCAAGGCGATGGGATAGTGCAGCCCGCGCCCCAGAAATAAGGCGTTGTCCATGCGCGCAAAATCTTGGGACCACGCAATGACTTGAGGCTCTAAAGCCAAGACATCTTGTAACGCGCTAGGCAGATGACGCATTGCCTTCAAGTGCGCCGCCTCGTCCGCTGCGCTCAAGCGGTTGTTGGCTTGCGCCAAGGCCAACGTCAATAAAAACAAACCCGCTAGCTGTGTCGTAAACGCCTTGGTGGACGCCACGCCAATTTCCACACCGGCCCGCGTGATGTAGGCTAACTTGCACTCGCGCACCATGGCCGACGTTGCGACATTACAGATCGTCAGCGTGTGGTGCATGCCCAGTGACTGGGCGTGGCGCAAGGCGGCTAATGTGTCTGCCGTTTCGCCACTTTGACTCAACGTGACGACCAGGGTTTTAGGGTGCGGCACACTCGTGCGGTAGCGGTACTCGCTTGCCACTTCGACCTGCGTCGGTAGCCCCGCAATGCCCTCCAACCAGTACTTGGCAACGCAACCGCTGTAATAGCTGGTGCCACAGGCCAAGATCAGAACGCGGTCTACGTCCTGAAAGGTGGCGTGCGCATTCTCCCCAGGCGCGGGCTGCGTGACACCGTCAAACAGCTCAGGAACAATACCTTCTACGCCTTCAAGCGTGTCGGCAATTGCGCGCGGCTGTTCAAAAATTTCCTTTTGCATGTAATGCCGATAAGGCCCCAACTCGGCGGCACCACTGTGGGCGTGCACCGTTTTAACGGGCCGCTGCACCGGGCGTTGTTGTGCGTCCAGCACCCAGTGCTTACCCAACTGCAGGTCAACGCGATCGCCCTCTTCGAGGTAAACAATTTGATCGGTCACGCCTGCTAACGCCATGGCATCACTCGCAAGAAATTGCGCCTGCGTGTCCTGTGGGCTGCCGATACCCAGCACCAACGGCGAGCCCAACCGGGCGCCAACCACGCGGTGCGGCTCGTCTTTATGGAAGGCGGCAATCGCGTAAGCACCCTGTAACTGCGCCACCGTTGCTTGCAAAGCGTCAAACAAATCACCGTCGTAGAGCGAGTCAAGCAAGTGGGCGATCACCTCGGTGTCGGTCTGGCTGCTAAAGACGTAGCCCTTGGCTTGCAAGGCGGCACGCAGTTCGTCGTGGTTTTCAATGATGCCGTTGTGCACCAAGGCAATTCGCCCCGAGCGCTCAGGGGCATCATCTCCCGCATTGATGCCCGGGCCGTGACTGAAATGCGGATGGGCGTTGTGTACCGCTGGCGCGCCATGCGTGGCCCAGCGGGTATGCGCGATGCCCGTGCCACTCGCTAGTTGTGTGCGCTCAATTTGCGTCAGTAAGTCGGCGACGCGCGCCGTACTGCGACTACGCTTTAGGCCGCCCGCATAGACGGCGACGCCGCAGGAGTCATAGCCGCGGTACTCCAAGCGCTGTAAGCCTTGAACCAAAACGGGAACAATGTTGCCCGAAGAAACCGCGCCAACGATGCCACACATAGGAGACCCTTCGCAAATAAGCCACAAACAGCGCCAAGTGTAGACAGTACGAAGAGAAATTTGCGTTCATTTTTTATCTATTTTTGATTTTTTATTTCTCATTTGTTATAACTTGAAATAAATGACCATAGATATTACTTTTTAGATTAAATAAATCATGCTTGACCACACCGATGTCGCTATTTTGGATGTTTTACAACGCGACGCAGACATTACGAACGCCAAGCTCGCGCGACAGATCGGTGCCTCACCCGCCACCACCTTGCGGCGCGTCGCGCGTCTAAAGGCCGATGGCGTGATCACACACTACGCCGCCATCCTCAATGCCGACGCTTTAAAAGACACCATGGGAACGGGCCTGAGCGCCATCATCGAAGTCAGTCTTGACGTTCAAAGCGAGGAGCACATGCTGCGTTTTGAACAAGCCGCATGCGCTGACGCCAACGTACTGCAGTGCTATCGCACCAGCCCCGGGCCTGACTTTGTGCTGATTATTTACGTCAACGACATGCCCGCCTACCTCGCACTGGCACAACGCCTCTTCACAGCGCAAGCCAATGTGCGCAATGTGAAAGCATTTTTTAGTGTGAAGCGCGCCAAGTTTGGCACCGCCTTACCGTTACCCACCGCCACCGCCACCGCAGCAGCAGCAGGTGCGTCGCGCTCATGAGCTCATGAGCGCCTGCCTGACCTTATTTTTTTTTGGCGGGGCGTTGCCAGTTGGCAATCGACACCGGCTTACCGCGTGCAACGGTTAGCGCCCCGGGTACCGTGCTTTTCGTGAGTGTCGAGCCGCCGCCCACCGTGCCGCCAGCGCCGATGGTAATCGGTGCCACCAACACGCAATTGCTACCCACGTGCACGTCGGCTTCGATCACGGTTTTGTGCTTGTTCGCGCCATCGTAATTGGCGGTAATGCTGCCCGCGCCGTAGTTCACGCGCTCACCCACCTCGGCATCCCCTAAGTAGGCCAAGTGGTTGGCCTTTGCACCGTCAGCGAGCGTGCTGTTCTTCACCTCGACGAAGTTGCCTATGTGCACATCACGCCCTAAACGGGCGCCTGGCCGCAAGCGCGCAAAGGGTCCCACCAACGCCCCCTCTCCAACCTGCACCCCCGTGGCTTCTCCGTCAATGTGCGTAAAGGGGTGGATAACCGCTCCCGCCGCAATATCGGCGTTGGCAATCACGCAGTGCGCGCCCACACGCACCCCATCTCCTAAACGCACGCAACCTGAAAAGATGCAGTTGACATCGATCTCCACATCCTGGCCACAGACCAACTCACCGCGCACGTCAAATCGCGCGGGGTCGGCTAAGCGCACACCCGCGTCTAGCAGGGCATCGGCTCGGTTGCGCTGATAAATGCGCTCAAGCGCCGCCAACTGCGCAGCGCTGTTCACGCCCGCGACCTCCCATGCGTTTTGAATGCAGTGCGTCTGCACAGGCAACCCATCAGCCACCGCCTGCGCGACCACATCGGTTAAGTAATATTCGCCTTGCTGGTTGTTGTTGGTGAGCTTGTCTAAGGCGCCACGCAACCACGCGGTGGGGACGGCCATGATGCCGCTGTACACCTCTGTTACGAGACGCTCTGCGTCGTTGGCGTCCTTTTCTTCGCGTATGGCTGTCACGGCGTCTTGCGCGTCACGCAATATGCGGCCGTAGCCTGTGGGTTGCGGCAATTGCACCGTGAGCAAGGCCAGGTGTGTGCCCGCGCTCTTGGCCACCAATGCGCGCAATGTCTCTTCCGTAGTGAGCGGCACATCACCCGACAGCACCAGGGTCATACCGTCGTCGGTCAGAGCGGGCATCGCTTGCAACACCGCATGCCCAGTACCTAGCTGCGGTGATTGCGCCACACAGCGCACAGGCGCCTGTGCGCGTTCAGTCGCTTGCACGGCGGTCTGCACCTGCGCACTTTCGTGCCCCGTGACCACCACCACATGACGCGCACCCAGCCCTTGAGCGGTGTCAAGTACATGGTCAAGCAAAGCGCGTTCGGCCAAAAGGTGCAACACTTTCGGTCGCTGGCTGCGCATGCGTGTACCCTTACCAGCGGCCATCACCACCACGTCCAGTGGTTTATTTAGAGATACAGAGGCTTTTAACGACATGAGCAAGCTTTCAAGTAGTGCCACTATTATCGCTAAGCGCGTTGCGTTGTCGCTCGCCTGCGTCGGGCTTGTGGCCTGTAGCGGACTCAAATTGGCTTACGACAACCTACCCACGCTTAGCTACTGGTGGCTAGATGACTATTTTGACATCTCACAGCCACAGTCAGCACCCCTAAAGACCGGTCTCGCCGACCTACACCAGTGGCACATCACCACGGAGCTGCCTCAAATCACGCCGCTCTTGGGCGAGATCGCCGAGCAACTTAGCCAACCGATTACCGCCCAGCAAGTGTGTGCTTGGGGTGTGGCAACTGAGCCCCACGTCTACGCCGTGACTGACGCGGCCGCTGTCATGGCCGCGCCCTTGCTGACCCGCCTATCCCCCAAACAGCTCGCACACTTTGACGCCGCAGTGAAGGACAAGAACGACGAGTGGCGCGACGACTGGTTGAACGCAAAGCCAGAGAAACTGAGCGAGCGTCGCCTAGAGCGCACCGTGGACAACTTGGAACGCTTTTACGGTGATTTAAGCAACGAACAAACGGAAACCATTGCCGCCGCACTTGCGCGCCAGCCGTTCAATTTCAACGACGGGTGGCAGCGCCGGCTGCGCAATCAGGGCGCCTTTCGCAGTTGGCTGGTGGCGCACAGCCGGTCTCAGGGAACGGCCAGTGATAGCGATACAGCAGCGCAAAATGCGGCAACGGTGGCCAGTTTGCAAGCCTTGTGGCGTGTGAGCATTACGTGGCCAGACGACTACCGCGCACGCTTGTGCCAACAGATTGCAGACTTCCACGACCTCATGACGCCTGCCCAAAGGACCAAGGCGCAGGCCGTCATGGCGGGCTACCAAAGCGACTTTCAGGCCCTTGCCGATGCAGGCGCCGCGGTGAGTCAATAAGGGGGGCAGGCCACTGAGACCCCTCAGACCGTTTAACCGGCCAACAACGCCGTGTTAGGCCGTATCGCGCTGTACTTTTCCCTATTCCCCCCGATTTAGAGGGAATATTCACGCCCCTGCTCTTGAAATAGTCGGGTTCACCCTTATCATTAGCACTCGATGGTCTTGAGTGCTAACAGATCGCTGTCATGTCTGACACGCTCTGCGCGGTGCATCAAGTGCCACCTCTCGACGCTGTGTTGAGAGCCCTTTTTTTTAACGTTGTAATCCTCAAGGAGAAACCATGAAACTCACACCTTTGCACGATCGCGTGATCGTCAAGCGTTTGGAAGTTGAAACCAAAACGGCATCAGGTATTTACATTCCTGACAACGCCGCGGAAAAGCCTGACCAAGGCGAAGTCTTGGCTGTTGGCCCAGGCAAGAAAAACGACAAAGGCGAGTTGTCCGCCATGTCTGTGAAAGTCGGCGACCGCGTGTTGTTCGGCAAGTACAGCGGCCAGTCCGTGAAGGTCGACGGCGACGAGCTGTTGGTCATGAAAGAAGACGACTTGTTCGCAGTGGTCTCTTAATAGAGCCCCGCTTTTCGTTCATTTCATTCAAATAACCCATTAAGGAAAATTCAAAATGGCAGCAAAAGACGTAATCTTTGGCGGCGAAGCCCGTGCACGCATGGTTGAGGGTGTCAACATCCTCGCAAACGCCGTAAAAGTAACCTTGGGCCCTAAAGGCCGCAACGTGGTTTTGGAGCGCTCATTCGGCGCCCCTACCGTGACCAAAGACGGTGTATCCGTTGCAAAAGAAATCGAACTCAAAGACCGCCTGCAAAACATGGGCGCGCAGATGGTTAAAGAAGTGGCCTCACGTACCAGCGACAACGCTGGTGACGGCACCACAACCGCAACCGTGTTGACCCAGTCAATCATCCGCGAAGGCATGAAGTATGTCGCAGCTGGCATGAACCCCATGGACCTGAAGCGTGGCATCGACAAAGCCGTGATCCGCCTGATTGAAGAGCTGAAGAAAACCAGCAAAGCAACGACCACCAACAAAGAAATTGCACAGGTTGGTACGATCTCTGCGAACTCTGACGAGTCTATTGGCCAGATCATTGCTGAAGCCATGGACAAAGTGGGCAAAGAAGGCGTGATCACCGTTGAAGACGGCAAGTCACTGCAAAACGAGTTGGAAGTTGTCGAAGGTATGCAATTCGACCGTGGCTACCTGTCACCCTACTTCGTTAACTCACCCGAAAAGCAAGCAGCGTTGCTCGAGAACCCTTACGTTCTGTTGCACGACAAGAAGATCAGCAACATCCGTGATTTGTTGCCCACATTGGAGCAGGTTGCCAAGTCAAGCCGTCCTTTGTTGATCATTGCTGAAGACGTCGATGGCGAAGCCCTCGCGACGTTGGTGGTTAACACCATCCGCGGTATCTTGAAGGTGGTTGCCGTTAAGGCACCTGGCTTCGGCGATCGCCGCAAAGCCATGTTGGAAGACATCGCCATCCTGACCGGCGGCAAAGTGATTGCCGAAGAAGTTGGCCTGACGCTTGAAAAAGTAACCTTGGCTGACTTGGGTCAAGCCAAGCGCGTTGAAGTGGGCAAAGAAGCCACCATCATCATCGACGGCGCAGGCGATGCAGGCGACATCGAGGCACGCGTGAAGCAAATTCGCGTTCAAATCGAAGAAGCAACCAGCGACTATGACCGTGAGAAGTTGCAAGAGCGCGTGGCCAAGTTGGCCGGCGGTGTGGCACTGATCAAGGTGGGCGCTGCCACTGAAGTCGAAATGAAAGAGAAGAAAGCACGCGTTGAAGATGCGTTGCACGCCACCCGCGCTGCGGTTGAAGAAGGCGTTGTATCTGGTGGTGGCGTCGCCCTGTTGCGCGCACGTCAGAACGCTGGTGAGATCAAGGGCGACAACGCCGACCAAGATGCGGGTATCAAACTCGTGTTGAAAGCGATTGAAGCGCCATTGCGCGAAATCGTTGCCAACGCCGGTGGCGAGCCAAGCGTGGTGATCAACAAGGTCATGGAAGGCAAGGGCAACTACGGCTTCAACGCGGCGAACGACACCTACGGTGACATGATCGAGATGGGTATTTTGGACCCAACGAAAGTCACCCGTACGGCGTTGCAAAACGCCGCTTCTGTTGCCAGCTTGATGCTGACAACCGAGTGCATGATCTCAGAGTCACCAAAAGACGACGCACCTGCAATGGGCGGCGGCGACATGGGTGGCATGGGCGGCATGGGTGGTATGGGCGGCATGGGTATGTAATGCCCCCCGTCTCCTAACCCGAGCAATCAACCCGCAGGGCTTCGGCCCTTGCGGGTTTTTTTACGCCTGTTGGTTGCTGCTGAATACCTTTGTTGCGGCGGTGTTAACTAAACGTTGTCACGCTAATCAAATCAGTAGCATCGCTCTAAACACCGCTTATGCGCTGGGTTTCAAGCGTATGCCCTCCCTTTAAAAACACGCCTTTTTTATAAGTGCAACCCTTCGATGTATCCGCTCCGTGTTTCTACTTCCAAAGGCGTATTGAATTAAAAAATAAATGAACTTTTGCCGGCTTGTCGCGTAGCCACCCTGTTTTGAAAATTAATAAACGGTCAATTTTTAGACCGCCTATCTATTTTCTTTTATAGGTTGACAGCGCCATGAACCGCAAAGTATTCATCACCCTCACACTCGCTTTATTAACCACCAGCGCCGTATACGGCAGCACGGATGAACAAACAAATGTCCACCGCGCGGCATTGACCAAGCAGTTGTTCAAAGCCAAATTAAAGGAGGCTTGGGCCACCGGTCTCGCGATCGCGCCTGATGCCTCAAGCCGACTGGCTAAGCAAGGAATGGCCACTGACGGCCTAAGCACCGTGGCCGCACTATCCA
>Ga0209505_1000855_pt1 | contig 22494 bp, 24 predicted proteins | sample COGITO_mtgs_1103_2_FD_184794 | JGI IMG/M metagenome (GOLD analysis project Ga0209505, IMG submission 184794) | Pelagic marine microbial communities from North Sea - COGITO_mtgs_110331 (SPAdes) (version 2) | ecosystem: Environmental > Aquatic > Marine > Epipelagic ... | reverse complement strand
ATTTTCTGAACCATCTGAGAAGAAGTGATATCTGCGTTAGAAGACATGGCCTCTGTGTTGATCTTACCTACTATGCCTCTCTCCTGTAGCTCCAGAAGCATATCAAACATCTCTCTGCCCTTCTCTATGGAAGAAGCTGCTCTGAGCTTATGCAAAGTTTTGGCAATGGCCTCTCTATCTTTTGCCTGAAAGCCTATGTCACTTCCCATTAAATACTGAGTGGTAAGTACACCTGCTGCAGCGGCAGACTTACTTGTTTTTAATTTATGTAGCTTACCATAGGCACCATACAGGACAGAGGCAGTGACAAAGTTCTGAGTCAGGTTAAGAAGAGAAGAAGAAATGTTACCAGCTAGAAAACCTAGGAAGGCCACTGACTTCAGAGCAGAGGCCATGCCCTGCGGAGACTTGGTGTTCTCCCACAGCTGTTCACCTTGGCTTTTCTGGTTGTCATCATCAGAGAGTGTATTAATTATTTGTTGAGCCTGCTCCTCTGTTCTTTCTCTGGCCACAAACCTACCCAGCGTTGCCACGTACTGCGCCCAAGCAGTGTTGTGATAGCTCCTCTCATTGGTAGGAGTGATGGCCCCCGGAATATTTCTTCTGTGTTGCATGTGCCTTGAAAAACCCTTGGCAGTTTTCTCTGCTCTTATTCTTTCGGCTATCTCTTTAAATATTTCTTTACTTTTTTGCTTAAAAAGTACTGTAATATTTTTACCTCTTCTAAGACATCCAAAAGCCTCATAATCATCTGCCAAACTAGTTAAAAGTTTATTATTGGACCATTGTTTTCCAAGCTCTACTTCATTAGCTCCAAATAACATTTGAGTCCCAAAATCTTTTGTAAAACTACCATAATCTTTCATGTTTGATGATCTTACCAAATTATCCCAAATAGGTTTGGCTATTTCTATAATTTCATCATCAGATTTCTCTAGAAGATTCATAAGTAAATTTTAATTATTTTTAAGAAGCTTTTTTCTTCTCGTTTTCATCAACTATGTGATAAACGGGCACTTTTTCCATAGAAAATTTACCTGTTTTAGGGTCACGTCTTGAAACAGTCAAACAGTGCCAATTATCATCATCTAATTTCATATGATCACCTCTGTAATAATATCCGGGCCAACGAGTTTCTTCACGGAACATAGTATGCTCTGTTACACACTGAGAGGTTAATGCTCTATGCTTTAATTCCCATGCTCTCATTAATTGGTGAAGATCTTCTGCACCTACTTTTTCTAAATCTTCTTCTAACCAAGCTAAAAGTTCTAAACCTCTTTTGAGCATATTTCCATTAGTCATATAATTAGTAGCAATTCCACCTACATATTCGTCCATAATTCTTTGCAGACGTTGTAGTCCTTGAATAGGAGAAATATAGCTAGGTGAAACAGTTCCACCAGTAATCTCATTTTGTGCTACTTGATATGTATCTAGTGGTTTAAATACAGCAGTTTTAAAATCCTCACATTGTTTATCTGAAACTTTAATACCTTCTGCTTTTTGATCTTCAATATATTTAACAGCTGCTTTTGCAGCTAAACGACCCTCTGTAAAAGACCCAGAAGAAAACTTATGAGCACTACCACCTACTGTGTCGCCAGCGCCAAATAGTCCATCAATTGTTAACATTCTATTATAACCCCAGAAATATTCTGGTGGTGATAGGTCTTCAGGACCACTAACCCATGCTCCAGAACATGTTGCATGAGAACCCATAACATAAGGCTCCGATGTAGTTAATTCAGGATTTGTATATTTGGGATCAATGTTTTGAGAGGCCCAAACTACAGCTTGTCCAACAGTCATACCTAAAAAATTTTCCCAACCTACAGTTTCCAAATGTGGATCTTGAAAAGCCTCAGTTGTGACCATATGAATTGGTCCACCACCAGCCATAGTTTCTTGAATAAATGCATGGTTTCTCAAGCATGTTGGTGTTGGATGGTGATCAATGTACTCACCAACTAACTCTTTAGTTTGATCATACCATTTCTTCTCATAATTCTCTCCATTTGCATTTTGAGTATAAGTTTTAAGGTGTAAAAAATAAGCTCCAACAGGACCGTAACCATCTTTAAATCTACATAAGACAATTCTGTTTTCCATTTGAGTCATTTTAGCACCAACAGCAATAGGTAAAGCATAAGCTGAACCATTACTCCAAGGCGCATACCATGTTCTTCCCATTCCTTCTCCAACAGCTCTTGGTTTGAAAATATGAGATGCCCCACCAGCTGCAACGATAACTGTTTTTGATCTAAACACGTGAAAATCTCCAGTTCTCATGTTAAATCCTACTGCTCCACCTACTCTATTTTCTTTAGACTCATCCATCAAAAGATGAGTAATCATAATTCTATTATAAATTTTATCAGCAGATTTCTTTGCAGCCTCTGCAACAATTGGTTTATAGCTTTCACCATGAATCATAATTTGCCACTTACCTTCTCTTAGATAACGGCCAGTTTTTTCATTTTTCATCATTGGCAAACCCCACTCATCAAACATATGAACAGTTGAGTCAACATGACGAGCCATATCATAACCTAAATCTTCTCTGACCATTCCCATCAAATCATTACGAGCATATCTTACGTGATCTTCTGGTTGGTTTTCACCCCATTGCATACCCATGTAACAGTTAATAGCATACAGACCTTGAGCAACAGCCCCACTTCTGTCAATGTTAGCTTTCTCTACACAAACAATTTTCATGTCTCGTCCCCAATGTCTTGCTTCAAAAGTAGCACCAGTACCAGCCATACCACCACCAACAACAAGAACGTCACAATCTTCGTAATGTGTCTTATGTTTCGCCATTAGTAGTAAACTCCTTTTTTAAATGAATCTTTTGGTACTGACGGCAATTCACCATCAATATTTAAACCTTGAGGCTCAGTATAAAGTCTTTGTGAATTAATTTCACCTTGATTTGGTTTATCACCTTCAGCTAATTTTGGAATAAATTTTCCCCATGGCTTAGTTGTAATCGGTGAAACAAAATCTTTTGTAGTTCCATTTCTAAATTTAATTTTCCAAGAAATGGTTCCTTTTTCTTCTTCACGTCTAACTCTAACGCTGTGCCCCATAGGAGCAAAGTCAGCATAACCTCTTACATCAATTGCATGATTAGGACATGCCTTTACACATGAATAACATTCCCAACAAAAATTAGGTTCAATATTTTTTGCACGTCTAATATTTTCATCTATGTGCATGATGTCAGATGGACAAATATCTACACAGTGACCACATCCGTCACATCTCGTCATATATACAAATGTTGACATATTATTTTTTCTCCTTTTTTAAATTTATCATATTAATAATGTTTTGGTTGTTCTCTTTTAATACCTAAACCAAATTGTTTTGGTGCTTCAGCTAATGGAGGAAGATTGTCTCTTGAACCATCAGCTTCTGCTAAATTTTTTTGGATTGCTGCACCTGGTTTATAAAACATATGGGCAAATTTAGACCAGTATACTCCACCAAATAACGCAATGTTTGATAAAATATATAAAACTAAATAAACTTTATCATCCCATCTATTTTCTAAATTCAAAGATTGTGTGTATGACCATGCCAAACCAAATGTTGCACAAGCTAATAAGGTTAGAACAAATAAATCAGCTTTTATAATTCTGTACCAAGGGTGTGCTTCGGCTAGAACATCTACTCTTAAGAATAACCAAAACCAATAACCACCTATACAAGTCATTATTGCACCCACGTGCCACATCATTGGCCAAATATCTGGGGTAACAGTACCAACTGAAGAATAACAAAAGATCATAACTACAGAAGCGACCCAAAACAAAATAGTTCCCCACATACCTAATACATGGGCTACTCTTCTTTTGCCAATTCCAAGTTCAGCTGTAGTTGCAATGTCATGGACAACTGTTTTTGCAATTATCGCCGCTTTATGGCCTGTGCTAAGTTCTCTTTCTGCAGATAATTTTGCTTTTTTTGCGTTATTAAAAAAATAAGTAATGTTTTTATGGTGTATCATTTGAATAACAGTTCCAAAGAAAATTAGAGCTAACATTACTAATACGAAGCCCTGAATTACTGCTGAAGGTATACTTTCTGCAAGTGTAGCATATGGATTAACTGTCATCATAATTTTACTCTTTTGATAGAATTTTAACTTATTGAGATGTTTCTAGTACAGTTGAAATAATAATCAACCGTAATATCCGACGCAATTAATTGCAAAATACAACTTATGATTTACGTTTATAATGTTGTTTTGAGGGAATCACTGATCTTATTCCACCTTGGGGATTTTCTACATCTCCAGCTCTTCTAGGTATTAAATGAATATGACAATGTAAGATTGATTGACCAGAAATTTTTCCAGCATTTGATCCTATATTAAATCCTTTAACAGAATTGTCTTTTTCAATAATTTCATTCTTAATTTCTTTAATCAAATCGTTACAAGCTAAAATTTCTTCATCAGATAAATCAAAGTAATCTTTCACATGTCTTTTTGGTATAACCAAACAATGCCCTTCAGCAACTGGATAAGAGTCGTAACTTGCATATGCTAAATCATTTTCTTTTGCCAACCCACTTTCTTTAATATTACAAAATAAACATGGATTATTTGGGTCTTTCATATTTTTTATTTATAGATCGAACATTTTGAAATTTCCTTATTATAAATATAGGACAATTTTTTGTAAAAATTTAGACTTTTTCTTTTCCATTTTATATTTTTAATTGTTTCGATTGAAGCCACTCCCTTACCTGATCCAACAAGTAAAATTTCATCATAGTTATTTAACGTTTTAATAAAAATATTTTTATTAATAATTTTTTTTAATTTCTGTTTAAAAAATTTATAAGTTATTCCTTTATAAATTCCCTCTAATGGCGAATAAACTTTATCGTCTTTTATGAGTAGAATATTGGAAGTTCCACTTTCTAATATTTTATAATGAGAACTTAAAGCAACATCTGATGATGAATTATCCATTTTTGATAAATGTTTTAATATCATTTTATATTTTAAATTTTTAAACTCTGGATCCTCTCTTTTGTATTTAATTAACTTTAAATTAAATTTTAGTTTAGGTGTAACTCTTTTTCTTAATGAAATAGAAATTGTTTTATTATTTAAAGCAACTCTAAGTAAATGATTGTATGATTTTTTTTTATCAATATTTTTTTTTATCAAGCTAAGAACATTTTTCTTAAGTTCTGGTTTATTTAATTTGTAATGCCTTGCCGATTTAATCAAATTTTCGATATGTTTTTTAAAGAATAAAATTTTAGCTGGTTTGCCAAATATCATCATTGTAGTAAAAACACCACGATCACCCCATAGATCTTGAAACTTTATTTCCTTTAAGGTTTTACGCTGATAGGATTTTTTTAATAAGTAAGTTACCATTTTCAGTTAAAAAAGATTCTGGGTGAAATTGAAATCCATATATTTTTTCATTATTATTTTCTATAGCCATTGCGACATTTGAAATAGCACACCTCATCGTAATTTCAAAATTTTTTGCAATAAAAGGCTCTTTTAATTTTAATGAATGATATCTACCTACAGTGAATTTTTGATCTTTTTTAAATAAAAGACTTTTGTTTGTAGTTTTTATTTTTGATTGGAAACCATGATAAATCTTATTTTGTTCAATAATTTTACCTTTTTCACAGTATAAAATTTGTTGAAAACCTAAACAAATACCAATAATTTTCTTTTTTCCTTTGTATTTTTTGTAAATTCTTGATGTCAGTGGATAATCTTTTGGTGCCCCTGGTCCTGGAGAAAATACCAGCACATTAGATTTTTTTAACTTTGTTTCATTTATATCATTAAAATTATCACATTCTACTTTATCAAATCTTGAGAATTGATGAACAACATTGTGGGTAAAAGAATCTTTATGATCAATAATATAAATCATTTATATAAATCTATTAAAGCTTTAGCTTTTATATAATTTTCATTAAATTCATGAGATGCATTACTGTCTATTACCACTCCTGAAGCAACTGATATTTCTGATTGATTTTGATAATTTAAAATTGATCTAATTATTATATTAAATCTCATATCACCATTAAATTTTAAATATCCAAAACTACCAGTATAAATATTTCGATTTTCTTTTTCCTGCTTATTTAACAAATTAAGAGTGCTAATTTTAGGGCAGCCTATTACCGACCCTCCAGGCATCATAGCTTTTATAATTTCTAAAGTTGATGTGTTTTTCTTTAATTTTCCAGCTATTAAGCTTACATAGTGATAAAGGTCTTTATATTCTTCAACTATTTTCTTTTTTATAATTCTTACAGAGCCAACTTCACAGATTTTTGATAAATCACTTCTCTCCATATCAACAATCATATTGTGTTCTTTGGTTTCTTTAATATTTTTTTTGAAAAAACTCAATGCTTTTGATTTGTTAAGTTTTTTTGATTTTTTTAACGTACCAGCAATTGGCTTTGTTGAAATTATGTTTTTAGTTTTTGTTATTAAATTCTCAGGAGAGCAGCTAATGATTGAATAATCTTTATCATTTATCATAAAAGCCTCTGGAGCCATATTACTTTTAGTTAATCTGCAAAAAAAATCTAGTGCATCTATTTGTGAATTCTTTCTATATTTTGTACAAATTTTTATCTGATATGTTTCCCCTGATTTGATTTTTTTTTTAAATTTATTGAATATATTCTTATAGGAGGCTTTGTTTAAATTGACATTAAAAGTGCTTTTAGATTTTAAATTTTCAGATGATTTATAATTTAATTTATTTGAAAGTTTTTTTTTAGTCTCTGGTTTATAAAAAATTCCCTTAGGAAATTTAAGTCCTTTTTGTTTATTTATCTTTACACCTATTAAATTATTCAAAATTTCATAACCAAAAAACCCTATATAAAGATCTGTTTCTTTATTTTTTATTTTTTTTTTAATCGAATTATTAATAAAATTTTTGATATTTTTATTAGATAAAATAATTTTTTTTGAAAAATCTGTAAATAAATCAAATCCTTTGTTAGATTTATAAATAATAAAAGGTTTTTTAGATTCTGCTATATCTTTTAAATAATTATCTTTTTTCAATTTGCTAAGCTACTTGTAATCTTTGAACTTGTTTTTCTTTAATAGGTAAATGTATCAATCCAGCAAATATTGATAAACCAATTGATATGTACCAGGCATAATCATAGGATCCGTACAGATCATGAAATACTCCACCAAGGTATGCTCCAAAAAAAGAACCAATCTGATGACTTAAAAAAACTATTCCATATAATAAGCCAATGTATTTTGTACCAAATATAAATCCAACTAGCCCCATTGTTGGAGGTACAGTTGAAAGCCATAGAAAACCAAAGGCCATTCCAAAAAACACAGCTATAATTGGACTTGGTGGTAAAAATATGAATATTGCAATGACCAATCCTCTAGCCAAATAAATTGTACTTAAAATTAACTTTTTACTAAATTTTTGAGCAAGATACCCTGATGTTAATGTGCCAAATATATTAAACAAACCTATCATAGATAAGATTGTAACCGTACACCACTCAGGCAAACCTCTGTCACTTATATACACAGGTATGTGTGTTGCAACCAGGGTAATGTGCCACCCACATACAAAAAAACCTAGAGTTAAATAAATAAAACTTTTATTATTAAAAGCCTCTTTTAAAGCTTCTAAAGCTGTTTGATTGTCATTAATTTTACCACCCACGACATTTTTTGGTGTTGTTAAGCAAAATGCTAAAAATAATCCTGCAATAATAAATCCTGCAAAAATTAAAAGCGTATTTTCCCATCCATTCTCCACTAAAGAGTATCTAGTAAATATTGGAGATACAAAATAACCAAAAGATCCTGAAGCAGTAACTATACCCATTGCTAATGTTCTATTTGATTGAGGAAAATGTTTTGCTACTACTGAAACAGGAATACTTATCGCAGTAGCACCTAGGGCAACACCAATTAAAACACCTATTGCTGTTACAAAATATAGACCAGTATTGTATTGAGAATAAAGCATTAAGATTCCTGCTAAGTAAAAAATAAAACCAATAAACACCGCAATATGTCCACCATACTTATCTGTAATAACACCAAACCATGGACCAAAAACTCCCCAAAGAAGCATTTGAAGTCCTAAAGCAAAACCAAATTGTGAAAGTGTTATGTCCAAGTCAGTTGAAAAATCAAAATAAAACATTCCAAAAGTTTGTCTAATTCCTAGAGATACAATTACAATTGTGCATGCTGAAAGAAGTGTAATTAGTACAGTTTTGTTTTTTATAAATTTTTCAGAGCTCATTTAATAAGCTTAAGCGATTTCCTTAAATCGTCAATGAGGTCTTTTGGATCTTCTAAGCCAATATGTAATCTCACTAAATGTTCATCTTTTTTTAGTTTAAGATAAGTTCTATTCCCTTGTTCACGTTTATCTTGGTATAAAGCTAAACTTTCGAACCCTCCCCAACTGTAACCATATCCGAATAGCTTCAATGAATTTACAAATTTAATAACTGAATTTTTATTTTTTGATTTAATTTTTAGCCCCATCAAGCCTGAGGCACCAGAATAATATTTTTTCCACATTCTAAAATTAAATGAGTCCTTTTTGTGTGGATATAAAAGCTTTATATTTTTATATTTGTTTAAAAAATCTGCAACTTCTCTTGAGCTTTTTTCATGTTTATCTAAACGAACATCTAAAGTTCTCAAACCACGTGTAATTAAATATGCATCATCTGGACCAAGCCTTAAACCTGTAATTCTATTTGCTTTATCTACAGCTTTAAAAACTTTTTTGTTAACAGCTAGACTTCCTCCCATAACATCTGAATGTCCTGAATAATATTTGGTAGCAGATACAATTGACATATCAAAACCTAATTTAATAGGTTTCAAAAAATAAGGTGTGCCCCAAGTGTTATCTATTGCTGTTAAAATTTTATTTTTTTTAGCAATTGATAAGATTTTGCCAAGGTCCTGAAAATCAAAAGAGTTACTTCCAGGATTTTCAACAAAAATTAATTTAGTTTTTTTTGTAATTTTTTTTTCAATTGTTTTTAGATCATGCGGATCATAAAACGTTGTTTTGATGTTAAATTCTTTTAAAAATTCTTGAGTTAATAAGCGTGTCGGACTGTAAGTGGGATCAGCAACAATAATTTCATCTCCTGGACGTGTAACACTGAAAATTGCAAGAAACACAGCTCCAAAACCAGTGGGTGTTAAAAAAACATGATGAGACTCTTCAATTTTTTTTAATATTTGTGAGAGAATATAGGTTGTAGATGTACCCTGTCTTCCATAGTCATAATGGCCGCCGGTAGGATCTTTTTTTGCTTTATCCTGAGTTTTTCTAATATCCTGCATTGATTTGAAAATAATAGTTGATGCTCTCACTACAGGAGGGTTAACTGACTGATTATGGTAATCTTTTGCTGTATGTTTTAAGAAAGTTTTAAAAGATTTGGACATAATAAATTTGATAAGTTGTTTTGAGAATGCTATATCCCTGCAATAACGTCAATAAAATTATAAATAGGAACGCATGGGATACCCAAAAAAGCATAGAGGCCGAAGAAAACAGGGCTCTAAAAAAAGAAGAGCAAAACGAAAAAATAAGAAAAAGTAGTTCTTAAAATGGATAAAATTCAAAAAGCTAGGTCCATTAGTATTTGGATTTTTATCATTCCCTTTTTAGCGGTTAATATATGTTTGCTACTCATTAATGAGTTTCAATGGATTTTTCCCAACCAAGAAGACATCATACACAATGCTTTTCCTTATTTTGATGGGCAAGCATCTATAAGTAGAACTGTAAGGCCTTATCCAAATTGGTTAATATTTAAACCTGCTATGTTTCTTACATCTTTTTTGTTAATCAAATATTGGCTATTCAATAAAGAAATAGTTCAACATTTTAAAGGTAATCACAAATATGTAAAAAAATTTGTTTTTTTTGGAATTGCCTCAGCAATAGTATTGGTTCTTCATTCTATATTTTTAGGAATTAAATTTGACTATGATTTATATAAATTGTTTAGAAGAGTAATAATGCTTTCTTTTATTATCTTTGAAATTACTGCTCAAACATATCTAGTAATGGCGCTTTACTCACTAAAAAATGAATTAAAAGATTTTATAAATGAAAAAGTTTTAAAAATTAAAATATTTTTAGTGTCCCTTCTAATAATCGTTGCTGTAATTAGTATACCTATAATAAGTATGCCTGGTGATGATTTTTTTGGTATTAGTTTAAAATTTTTAAAACATGGATTGGAATGGGATTACTTTTTGGGCGTTATCAGTTTCTATTTACTAACCTTTTTAATGTGGAAAAAAACAATTAATTAATTATCCAGCCACCTCCCAATACCTTATAACCCAGGGAATTTTTAGAATAAAATACACAAGCTTGGCCTGGTGCTATTCCCTGTTCTTCCTCTAATAAATTAACATTTGCAAAAGTATTTTTAATTTCAATCTTTGCTTTAATCAACTTTCCAGTAGATCTTACTTTTACAAAAAGTTCTTTTTCAAAATCTTTTTTATCTTTTGTAATAATGTTTAAATTCTTTAAATCAATTTTTGTTTTAGCTAAGTGTTCCTTATTACCAACTATAATTTCATTTTTGTCTGCAATAATTTTAATTACATATAATGGATTTTTATCTGAAATCTTAATTCCTTTTCTTTGGCCTATTGTATAATTAATAATTCCATCATGTACTCCTATAACTTCACCCTCCATGTTTTTTATATTTCCTTTATTAAATGAATTTGGTCTAAATTTTTCTATTACAGATGCATAATCACCATTTGGAACAAAGCATATATCTTGACTATCAGGTTTGTCAGCAACATTGAGATCTAATTTTCTAGCAATATCTCTAGTTTCATCTTTTAATAAGTTACCAAGAGGAAATCGCAAAAAATTAAGTTGTTCTTTAGTTGTATTAAATAAAAAATAACTTTGATCTCGATTAGTGTCTATGCCTCTATACATTTCTGTATTGGTTCCCTCTGTGACACTTTTTACATAATGCCCTGTAACTAAAGCATCAGCTTTTAAATTTTTAGCTTCTTCAAATAAATCTGTAAATTTAACTGTTTGGTTACATTGAACACAAGGAATTGGTGTTTCACCATTTAAATAACTATCAATAAAATTATCTATAACTCCTTCTTTAAATTTATTTTGATAATAAAGTATTTTATGTTCAATCTTTAATTTATCAGCAACACGTTTTGCATCCATAATATCTTGACCAGCACAACATTGTTTTGATTGAGCAGTTTCTTTAGTGTCATTGTAAAGTTTAAGGGTAATACCAATAACTTTATAACCTTCTTTTTTCATCATAGCTGCTACAGTAGAAGAATCTACTCCACCTGACATAGCCACAACTACCAATGTATCTTTGGGTTCTTTAGCAATTCCTATCGAATTCAATTTTGTCATATTTAATGATATTTATTTATATATTAAGTATAAGTAAATTAAATGATTTTAGATTATGAGCCAGGCGACAAAGTCACTAATCCTAACAATAAAGACTGGGGTATTGGTCAGGTTCAATCAATAATTAATAGTAAAGTAACAGTTAATTTTGAAAATGTTGGAAAAAAAGTAATAAATGCTGATGCTATCAAATTAGAAAAGATTAAATGAATTTAAAAGAAAAAGAAAAGATAACCTTATCACTAATAGAAACGTTCAATAAAGCAGGTAAGTTAGCTTTAGATTTAAGATTAAAGGGATTAAAAAAAGAAATTAAATCCGACAATACTCCAGTAAGTAATGGTGATCTTGAAGTAAACAAATTGTTATCTAGTAAAATTAAAGAAATAACTCCTAACATACCAATTGTTTCAGAAGAGAATTCAGAACATAAAAATGACAAGGACTTAAAAAACTTTTGGTTAATAGATCCAATCGATGGAACAAGAGATTATATAAATAATAGAGATGAGTTTACACTTAACGCAGCATTAATTTTGGATAAAAAACCTTCAATAGGAATTATTACTGCTCCTGCAAAAAAAAGAGTTTTTTACTCATATGGGATTTCGAACTGTTTTGAGTTAATTAATAATCAACAAATTAGCTTAATTGATAAAAAAAAAGATCACTCTGAAATTAAAGCAGTATGTTATTCTAATGAAATTAAACCTGAAATTTTGAGAATTCACAAAAAAAACAATGTTACCTCACATCAAAAAATGAAAAGCTCCTTAAAATTTTGTTTAGTTGCATCTGGTGAATTTGATATTTATGTTGCTGAACCTAGGGCATGTGAATGGGATATTGCTGCTGGCCATGCTTTGGTAGTACATTCAGGTGGAACGGTAACTGATTTTGCTGGTAATGAAATACTTTATGGAAAACCGAAATTTGAAAACCCAAGTATTATAATTAAAAATAAAGATATTATCTAATGGATGAACAGTTAAGAATAATACTAATTATAATTGTATCAGTTTCTATATTCGGCTTGTTAGTTTTTGTATTTGTTAAAAACTATCTTAGAAGTAGAATTAATCAGATGGTGAAAGAAGATATAAAAAATAAATCAAAGTAGTTTAATAATTTTTGTATATTCGTCTTTATCAATATCCATTATTCTCTTAGAAGTTTCAAAGTCAAAACCATTTCTTGCAAGAAGTGAAATATCTTTTTTATAAAATAGAGGTCTATTGTCGTCTGTTCTTGCTGGTCCAATTCTTTTTTTTTTACAAATCTTTATTCCTGAAAAAAAATCCTGATCTGAGTTATCTTCTTTGATTTTATCTAATGTCTCCTTAATGTAGGTATCATTTATACCTTTACCTATTAAATAATTTCTAATTTTGTTAATAGAGCTTCCTCTTTGAATTAAACTTCTAGACTTACTTTCTGAATAAAATTTATCACTAATAAATTTAGTTTTTTCAAGGTCAACTAAAACAACATCTATTAAATTTGTAATATCTTGTTTTTTTACATTTGGTACAGCGGCTTTAAGGTATTTTTTTAAAAGATAGGTTCTCAATTGTTGCTTAGAAGGTGCATATTTTTCAATATAAGCAAAAGAAAAGTTTCTCATTTCTTCTATTGTAACTTCTAGTGTTTTTTTTCTATTTCTCATAGGAATCATGATATCTTGTAATATAATACTCTATAAAATGTTTGAGCAAATTTACACATACTTTACAATCGAAATGATTTATCTATGGTTGAATCTTGGAGTTTTGCCTTTTTGGTTTACTTTAATTTTTTTTCCACAATCACAAATATCTAAAGTTTTTATCACATCTATTTTTCCAATATTCATACTGGGTTTAACCTATGGTTATTTGCTCTATATATCTTTCATTGATGGCTATGATTTTTTACAAAATTTTAAACTTTATTTAGGATTAAATGAGATTTTAAATCTATTTGAAAATCAATCATTCTTGATTTTATTTTGGGTTCATTTTTTAAGTATTAATTTATTTTGTGGAGGGTGGATTGTTAAAGACTCTCAATTGTTTAATATGAACAAAATTCTTGTATCAATACCTCTTATTATTACTTACTTAACAGGACCTATTGGATTAGTATTTTATTGGATCATTAGAATTTTCTATGCTAAGAGAATAAGTCTTTATGACTAAATCAATAGATTTTTATTTTGACATTATTAGTCCTTACTCTTACTTGGCTCACAAAAAAATAAAAGCTTTAAGAAAAAAAGGAATTCATTTTAATTATAAACCAATCCTAGTTGGTGGCCTTCATAATTTACAAGGAATAACACCTCCTGCATTTATCAAACCAAAACTAAATCACATGATTAATGACTGTATTCTTTTTGCCAAAAAAGATAATTTTGAGTTTATTTGGAATTCAAACTTTCCTATTAATTCTTTATCTTTAATGCGTGGATACCTTTTTGTAGAAAATGATAAAAAAGAATTATATTTAGACATAATGTTTGATGGCTATTGGAAAGATAATTTAGATCTTTCAAAAGAAGAAAATTTAATAAAACTTCTTAAAAAATGTAATATTGATGAAAATATTTTTTTAGAGGGTATTAAAGATCCTAAAATTAAAGATAAATTAAAATCTGTTACTAAAGAAGCTCATGATAAAAATATATTTGGAGCACCTACATTTCTTATTAACAATAAAATATTTTGGGGACAAGATAGATTAGAGTTTGCTTTAGAAGAATATAGTAAATAGTTTAAACTATTTTAAAGTCACTTTGACTTATCGCTGCAAAACCACCATCAATATGTGAAACTTTTTCAAATCCCATTTCTTTTAAAGATTTGGCAGCTAAGGCAGATCTTAAACCACCAGCACAAAATAAAACCATTTCTTTATTCATGTCAATTTTTCCACTTTTAAAATATGGTCCCTCAGGATCTAACCAAAATTCTAACATTCCACGAGGGATATGGTTTGAATTTTCAATTCTGCCAGTTTTATCTAATTCACCTTTTTCTCTAATATCTATTAATGTACATTTATCCTCATTAGATAGCTTTAATGCTTCATCTGCAGAAATAGTCTTAACTTCATTTAGGGCTTCTGAAACTAGAGTTTGTGATGATTTAATTGTCATAATATTGTAAAAATTAATTATAAACATTTATATGAAAAAAAGCATCATAAAAAAACTATTTATAAAGCTCTCAAAAGTTTTGGGTTATGAGTTAATTGACCAAAGTGATTTTAGTTCACCTACTCTTAAGAAAGAATTAAATGAAGATCTTTCCATTATAAATAAAAAATCAATTGTTTTGCCACTGGGAGAAGTAAAAATTACTAAAAGAGTTAATTCTGTACTTATTATATTTAGAACTAATACTGATATTGAGATTTGGGATCAAAACAAAAAGAGATTATTTGAAGAACCAAAAATTGAATATTCGTTAAGAGCATTAAAATCACTAATCAGATCAGTTAATTTTTCTAAAACTAAGTACCCAAATATTAATTTTAAAACCATAATTGTTGATGACAAGTCTAAAGAAGAAAATTTAAATAAGTTAAAGAAACTAATAGATGAAAGTAGTTTGGATATAAGTATTACACCTTTAAATCATGAAAAATATAAAGATATAATTAAGCAACAGAGAAGTGATCAGACCTTTTCAAATCTAGCAAGTTTACTTCAATCATTTGAGCTAGGAAAAGAACATGGTGAAGATTTAGTTTTCTTTGTTGAGGATGATTATTTACATTTTGAACCTATGATGGAAGAGATGGTTGCATCATATGAGAGAATAGCTTCTCAAGTAAATAAGGATATATTTATGTGTCCCACTGATTATCCATATCTTTATATGAATAATGAAAAAACAAATATTCTAATTGGAAACAAAAGACATTGGAGAACAATCAATCAAACTCTGTGTACATTCATGACTACAAAGTCTTTATTAAATAAGTATTGGGATAATTTTTATAATACTTGTTTAGATAGAAATGATCCTTTTGAAAAACATCTAAATGAAATCTATACAAAAGAACTTTGTATTTCACCCTTGAAAAGTTTGTCACTTCATTTAACTAATATTAACTCAAGTTATGGGCTAGCACCATTTATTGACTACAAAAAATTGTGGGAAGAAAATTAATAAAAAAACCCCCTGAAGAGGGGGATTTTTTATATTTAATTAACTTAGAGGGAAAATTTAAAGGGGCTCTCCGATGAGTAAATCATAGAGATTTCAGAGAACAAAGAGCCCCCCTATTGTTAACAATTAGTCACGTATCGCATAAGCAATAACGCCAGTTTCTGTAACGTCAGTACCTTTAATTTCACCTTCCTTACTCAATCTTAGACCAACAGTTGATTTCATTATTGACCAGATTATGTAAGCGACGATAAATACAAATATATTTACAGCCAACACTCCTATTAACTGCGTACTAAACGAAGTATCTGCATTTGTTGCTGGAACTATTAACGTTCCCCAAATACCCGCAAATAAGTGTGCTGGAACTGCACCTACTACATCATCAATCTTTAATGAGAATAATAATTTAGTTCCATAAACCACAATTACACCACCTACAGCACCAATTAAAATTGCCGCAAAAGGTGTAGGCATTAAAGGCTCGGCAGTAATTGCAACTAACCCACCAATACATCCGTTTAACATTTGGACCACATCTGTTTTTCCAAAATTTAACCTTGTAACTATTGCTGCAGCTATTACACCACCTGCTCCTGCTAAAAATGTATTAATAAAAATTGTTGATACTGCTATTGCATCATCTGCTGTTCCCATAGCAAGTTGCGAACCACCATTAAATCCAAACCAACCTAACCAAAGAACAAATACACCTAAAGTTACTAATGGTATTGAGGACGCTGCGAATGGTTTTAATGGAGCCGGAGCACCAGACTTAGTAAATCTTCCAAGTCTTGGACCAATAATTATTGCACCAGCTAATGCGGCAGCACCTCCAGTTGAGTGTACTAATGTTGATCCAGCAAAATCAGAAAAACCGATTGAAGCTAGCCAGCCGCCACCCCATTGCCAACCCATTACGATTGGATATATAATTCCTGATAAAATTGCTGCAAATAAAAAGAATGGCCATAATTTAATTCTTTCTGCCATGGCACCAGACACTATTGACACTGTTGTGGCGCAGAATACCATTTGAAAATACCAATCAGAACCATCAGAATATCCAGTTTCAACTGAACTTGAATCTGACCATGGTATAAAATTACCTATGTATCCACCTTCTGGTATTCCATATGCTAGGTTATAACCAACCATCCAGAACATAACCCCAGATATTGATATCAAACCTATATTTTTTGCACAAATTACAGATACACTTTTAGACGTAACCATACCCGACTCTAACATTGCAAATCCAGCTGCCATGAAGAAAACTAGAAATCCACAAATTAAAAATAACAATGTATTGAAAATAAAACTTACTTCAGCAGAAACAGTTGTTTCTGCCATACCTGCACTACTCATATTTAGTAAAAATACTAAACTCATAAGTGGCATACTTATTTTTTTAATTAATTTAGTCATAAGACCTCCCTTTGTTAAGAGTTCTTATAATTTTAAGGAATATTAATTACTAACGTTGATAAAGAAAACTGGGTATGCGGTATTTGCATGCAAAAACAGCCTTGTTACATTTCTGTAAAAGGCTGTTATTTAATTTAAAAATTTTATTATTTATTAAATACTTCTTTTAATGCTTTAGCAGGTAAAAATTTAACTTTTTGAGAAGCTCCAATTTGAATTTGCTCTCCTGTTCTTGGATTTCTTCCAACTCTAGCTTTTCTTTTTGCTACTTTATATGTACCAAATCCTGCAATTTTAACTGAATCATCGCCTTTTAAAGCATCTAAAATAGTGTTGGTAATTGTATCAAATGTACGTTCTGCATCAGCTTTACTTAGGTTTAACGAACCTGAAAGTTTAGCTACTAATTGTTTTTTGTTCATTTTTGGCTCCGTTTATGGGTTATTTCACTATAGTTTACATAAAAGCCTATAAATCAAGCATTTTATTAGTGTTTATATGATTAATTACTACAATATGTTGTATTAATTCAAATTAACGTTGATTTTAAAGGGTTTTGATAATTGTATAAGTTTAATTTTTTAGAATAAACCAAGATCTTTTAGATCATTAAAGGTTGTAAAAAACATTAAAGACAACAATAAAACCATTCCGATTCGAAAAAAACCTTCTTGGGCTTTCTGACTCAATGGTCTTCCAAGTATTTTTTCAATCCCATAAAACATTAAATGACCACCGTCTAACATTGGAATTGGAAATAAGTTTATTAATCCTAAACTAATAGAAATATAAGCCATCATGCTAATAAAAGGTAAAATTCCAAATTCAGCAACCTGTCCACTGATTTTAGCAATTCTAATTGGACCACCTAATTGAGAACTGTCCCCTGAACCTTTAATCATACTTCCAATATATTTCAGTGAAGAAATGCTCACATAATATACTTCATTAACTGCATAGAATAAGGCTTTTGTTGGTCCTAGTTTTACATGGTTGACTTCATTATTGTAAGCACCAAGCTTTATTCCAACCATTCGTTTGTTTATTTTATTACCAAGATTATCTTCACTTTTGACAATGTTAGGTTTTACTCTAATTGATACATTTTGATCGTACCTCTTTACAGTAAATTTAATAAATTCATCTGTAGACATCATGATGAATTTTGAAACTTCCATGATGCTCTTAACTTTATTGCCATCAATTGAAACGATAATATCATTATCTTTTAGACCAGCTACCATTGCGGGACTATCTTTTTGAACTTCATTGATAACTGCTGGGGTAAAATCTTTTCCAGCAAATGTATAAATAGAAAAAAATATAAGAATAGCTAATAAAAAATTAGCTAGTGGGCCACCAAAAACAATTAATGCTCGTTGATATAGAGGCTTTAAAACAAATAACTTATCTTGATCTTCTTTACTATAATCTTTTATAATTTTTTCATTGTCAGCTTGACTATAAACATTTCTATCTCCAAAAAATTTTACATATCCACCAAGTGGTATGACGCAAATCTTCCAACGTGTACCTGATTTATCATTCCAACCAAATAATTCTTTACCAAATCCTATAGAAAAATCAGTAACACCCACACCATAGCGTCTAGCAAAATAATAATGCCCATACTCATGGATAAACACCACAACAATAATTAAAACTATAAAAGGTAAAATATAAGACAGCATAACAATGTAATAATACTTTTTATTGAAATATTTTCTAGATAAAAAATTTTAAGATTTAATATTGTAACCTTTTTTAAGTAATATTGTCACTAAGATCACACAAATTACCAAAAAAAAGACCATTGAGCTTATACTTATCCAAATATTAAAATCAGATACTCCATAAAATGAGAATCTAAGTCCATCAATTAAATAAACTACAGGATTAAAATAACTTACGGTTTGCCAAAATGAAGGCAGCATATCTAAAGAATATAAACTCCCTCCTAAAAATACCATTGGAGTTATCACTAAGGATGGAATAATAGACATTTGCTCAAAGTTTTTGCTAACAACACCAATTAAAAATCCAAATAAAGCAAAAGTAAATGAAACTAAGACCAATAAAAATATCATTAACATTGGATACTTAACTGTAACATCTGCAAAAAAAGAAGCTGTAATGTATATTACGGCACCAACAACTAATGTTTTAGTGGCTCCAGCACCAACAAAAGCAAGAACTGTTTCAAGTGTTGAAATAGGTGCTGCTAAAATCTCATTAATTGTTCCATTAAATTTTGGAAAAAAAATTCCAAACGAAGTGTTACTTATTGATTGAGTTAATAAAGTTAACATCAATAGACCTGGTACAATGTAAGACCCATAACTTACACCATCAATTTTTTGAATATAACCACCAATAACTGAGCCAAAAACTACAAAATATAATGATGTTGATATTACTGGTGAGAGAAGAGATTGACCTAAAGTTCTTATAAATCTATTCATTTCATGAACATAAATAGCTTTAAACCCGTAATAATTAAATTTCATTATTCTCCTTTACTAAATTAACAAATATTTTTTCCAATGTGCTTTGTTCTGTTTTTAAATCTTTTAACTTTAAGCCAGCATCTTTTAAACTTTGCAACAAATCAGTAATACCAGTTTTTTCTGCTTGAACATTATAAGTATAAATTAACGAGATATGATCAGCTCCTATTTCAAGATTATACTTGGATAAATCATCAGGAATTTTTGTGATTTTTTCTTGCAATTCTATGGTTAACTTTTTGTGTCCCATTTTTTTAATTAATTCTTTTTTATCTTCTACAACGATAATTTCCCCTTGATTAATTACAGCCACTCGGTCTGCAATTGCTTCTGCTTCTTCAATGTAATGAGTAGTTAAAATAATAGTCACACCTGTTTTTCTTAGCTCTTCAACAACTAACCACATATCTCTTCTAAGTTCCACATCAACACCCGCAGTTGGCTCGTCTAGAAATAATATTTTAGGTTCATGTGATAGTGCTTTTGCAATTAAAACTCTTCTTTTCATTCCGCCAGATAATTGTCTCAGTCTTTGATCTTTTTTATCCCACAGGCTTAAATCTTTTAAAATTTTTTCAATGTGTTCTGGTTTAGGTGGCTTTCCATATAGCCCTCTAGAATAAGAAACGGTATCAAAAACAGTTTCAAAAGACTCTAAATTTAATTCCTGAGGAACAAGGCCTATTCTTGATCTTGTTTCACGATAATCTTTTATGATATCAAAATTATCAATAGTGACTGTTCCTGAGGAAGGTTTAACAATTCCACAAATAATACTTATTAAGCTTGTTTTACCCGCTCCATTAGGACCAAGCATTGCAAGAATTTCACCTTGTTTTACTTTAAGACTAACATCTTTCAGAGCTTTGAAATCATTATCATAAATTTTAGATAAGTTATTAATGGATATTTGAGTTTCAGGCATTGTAAAAATGTATATAGTTATTAATACACCTTTTACAATTTATTAGATCCTTTAATTTTCCAAAATATCGCAGGTAAAAAAGTTGCAATAATAAAAGACAAAAACAACAATGATTGAGACACAAATGCAGGAAATAACTCAGCTGGTAAAATTATCCCCACCAAAAGACTTTTTGAAAAATCAGGTGCTGGAAATAATAAAAAACCACCAATTAACCCAATAATGATTGAGATATATGCTGTTTTTTCATTCAGCCTCTTATTATAGAAACTATAGAAAACCGTTAGTACAAAAGCACAACAAAATAAATCTGCAAGTAAGAATAAGTATAAAACACTAAAACCTTTTGAGGCAATAGCAAAAGCTATAGTAGCAAGTGCTACTATAAAATATTTTGAAAAATTTAAAAAGTTAGTTTTTTTATTAAGATTAAAAGTTGCTTTACCATCAACTACAATTAAACTCGAAATAGCATTTACTAAAGTATCAACAGTACTGATTGTTAAAGACAATCCAAGTATTACAATAATAATTGACAAAAGTTTTGTTTGTTCACTTAACAATAAAGAGAAAAAACCTAAATCTGGAACAATTTTTGGGTTAGCTGATATTGCAACTAAACCACTAAAACCCATAAAAAAAACAATTGGAATAATTACGATAAATGCTGCAATTAAACTTTTCTTTAGTACGTCATTATTTTTTGCGGCATAAACTCTTTGCCAATTTCCTTGATGGAAAAGATTTGTTGCTGCAACAGCTATAAAAAAAGTTAATCCAGCAGTGTAATTTGGTAAGTAATTTCCACTAAGTAAGTGTGGGTTTTTTTCTTTAATGAATGCAATAGAAAATTGATCACCTGTAAAAGAAGTTAGATAAAAAACTGAAATTAAAAACAAAGCAATAATTACTATCATTTGAATATTATCAGTAAATATAGATGCTCTTAAACCTCCATAAAGCGTGTAGGCAAGTGTTGCGATTAAAATAATTAAAGAAGTAATCCAAAGTTCTGTTCCTGATATATAATTAATGAGTATTGCAACTGCAGTTACTTCAGCACATAAAAAAACGAACATATAAAATACTGTCATTAATAAAATAAGTTTAAATAAACTCTTGCCAAATCTTTTTCTTAAAAACTCAATTAGAGTAGAGCCTTTAGGAAAGGCAGTTCTAATTTTTTTTCCAAGTGAAATTAAAAAAATCATTGGAAAGGCTGTTCCTAGTGAATAACCAATAACAGCTCCTATTCCACCCCACGTAGCAGCAGAAGCTGGACCGAATAAAATCCAAGCTCCAAGTGCTGAGGCTATTAAACTTGTACTCAAAGAAAAAAAACCAATATTTCTGTTGGCCGTTAAATAATTATTAATTCCTTGATATTTTTTAGAATATACTAAACCAATTAATGTAAAGATTAGACTTATAATTATAACTAATGTTAAGGATGTTGATTGACTTAAAAAATTTATTTTATCCATTATTCTCCCTTTCTGAATTACCGGACAGGTTATTAGGGTTTAATCTCAGTCAGTTACGACACCCCTTATAAATAATATAATTGAAAATTATATTTTATCATAGTAAAATTTTTGAATTATGCCTACCTATTCGGTTACAAATTCCAATTTCAACATAAATATTAAGCAAAAAAGTGAAATAGCAAAAGGAATTACCAAAGTGCATAATAAGGTTACTGGAGCTAATACTTATTTTGCACAAGTAATTTTTAAGAAAACAAAAAATTCTGATCATTTTATGGGGGGTGCAAAAGTTAAGGAACCACAAATTTTTTTGTATGGGCAAATAAGAGCAGGAAGGAATGATAAAATTAAAAAAAAATTAATTCTAGAATTAAGAAATATATTAGTTAAAAAGTCAAATTTGGATAAAACTCAAGTGTGGGTTTATATTAATGAGCTACCACCTTCACAAATGATTGAATATGGTGAAATCCTTCCAAAAGCTGGTCAAGAGAACAAATGGTTTAATAATCTATCAACTAG
>Ga0209505_1000846_pt1 | contig 22653 bp, 14 predicted proteins | sample COGITO_mtgs_1103_2_FD_184794 | JGI IMG/M metagenome (GOLD analysis project Ga0209505, IMG submission 184794) | Pelagic marine microbial communities from North Sea - COGITO_mtgs_110331 (SPAdes) (version 2) | ecosystem: Environmental > Aquatic > Marine > Epipelagic ... | reverse complement strand
GGCGCCGACGCCGCCTTCCTCGATCGGTTTCACGAAACACTGCGAGTTTGGATTCTGAAACATCGTGTCGTGATTCACGTCGTATCTTTGCGTGTTCCCCGTGGAGTTTAACGCCGAGACGATGTGCGAGGACACGTCCAAGCCAGAGAATGGGTCTTTCGTGAGTTTCGCTCTGTGCGCGTGCGCTGACGATGCGCCTTGGCCGTGAATGGTATTCGGGGAAGTCACGTGCGTGCCGCTCCCGAGACTTGGATACGCGCTGCTGGAATAATACGAATAATACGCATCATACCCGCGTTCGCCGTGTACATCGGGCAGGTTATACGCGTACACCATTCTTCGCGCTCCGTTTGAGCGTCTCACTCTCTCGAACGGAGAAGCGCACCGCCGCGGAGGACGCGCGACACACTGATGGAATAAAAATGAGGCGAAATGTGCCCCCGCGGACCTTTTTAGGGAAAGTCCCACTTTTAGGGGGAAAATTCGTTACAGCACAATATACTCTCTCCGTGCGTATGCTTTCGTCGCGAATTCGATTTGTCGCGGCTCGTATATCGGCGAGATACTCTTCGAGAAGGCGCGTCTTTTCGTCCTCCGTATATATGGCGACTTTTTCGATGGACGGTGACGATCTTTGTTTGAGAGAACGACAGAAAGAGAAGAAGCAGACGTTGCGAGCGCGCGTGAGAGCGAAATTGAAAGCAACTTTTTCTTCTTCTCGCGAAGAAGACCCCGAGACGACGAAGAAGAGACGAGATGATTCGAAAGTGATTTGCGAGAAAGTGTTAGAGTTGGACGCGTTTAAAAACGCGAGAAGGATGTGCGTGTACATCGCGCACCCGAAGTTACACGAGGTGGATTGCTCGGTGTTGATTCGCGAGGCACTCGATTCCTCTTCTTCCGAATTCGGAGAAGAAAGGGTTAAAGTGTACGTTCCAATCGTGGACGATAAAAACTCAAACGTTCGGTTTTTACGCGTACGAGATATGGAGAAGGACTTGGAGAAGCGAACGATGGGGATTATGGAGCCGACGGAGTTGGATTGGAGGACGAACGAGCCGCGCGAAGACGTGGCGGATTTGAAGGAAAACGAGAAGTTAGATTTAGTCATCGCACCTGGTTTAGCGTTCGACGAGACGTGTAAACGGTTAGGGAGAGGTGGAGGGTATTACGATAAGTTTTTAAGCGAAGGGAAAGGGAGAGAGGCGGTGAAAATCGGACTCGCGTTTGACGCGCAAATAGTCGACGCGGATGAAATCCCGCTCGATCCGTGGGACGTCGTCTTGGACCTCGTCGTCTCGAAGAGTCACGTGTATCGAAAAAAAGAACAGAACACATAGAAAACGTAGAATTATATACTCTGAATAGGTAGAATAGATGAACATAGTTGTTTTAGCACAGTTGTAACGCAGTCGTTTGTGTGCGACGTTGAAGCCGTTTCGTGCAACAAAACAACACCAACATTTTTCCTTTCTCTTCCCGGGAAAAGTCTTCAAAAGCACCCACGCACACATGGCCATCGACACGCCGTTCGTGTACCAAAAATCAAAAAAGAAACCTCGAAAAGACGCGGATATTTGTGAAATCAAGTGCAAAGCTTTGGCGTGCAACATTCAAAAGTGCATCGCGAGTTTACCGACGACGAAGTCTTTGGTGTCGAGCTCCACGGTGAACTTTGAGTTGTGCAGGAAAAGCATCGACCGATACGAGAAGTGCTGCGAGATTTGGCGAGAGAAGGAGAAGAAAGGAGAGGTGTAATCGTCAGCATCTATATAATCACACGTGTTTGCGCCTCTGTCGTTGAGGAGGATTTATTGTGAGTAGAGTGACGAGCGATTGTGTGTGTGTGTGTGTGTGTGTGTGTGTGTGTATTGGGGGAGCATTTGGTTTTGGAGAGAAGCCGAGCGAACGACCTCGCGCGAATCGAACGAATCGCAGATGTCTCAATCGTTTTACGCGCGGGACAAGTTCCAAGCGTCAAAGTTCTGGGTGGAAAAGTACGAGCAAGAAGCCTCGAAGAACTGGGACCGGTTTTACAAGACGCACAAGGGGAACTTCTTCAACGACCGCGAGTGGTTTTACCGCGAGTTCCCGGAATGTTTTCGTAAACCAGAATGGAGAGAGACGGAGGAACCGATGCCGGAACACATCGAAGTGGACGAGTTTGACACGACGACGGCAGAGCCGAGCGAAGTTATGAAAAGCACGACGAAAGATGAAGTGGAAGTGAAACCGTTGCCGGAGGAAAACAGGGTCTATTTAGAGCTCGGATGTGGCGTCGGAAACTCGGCGTTTCCGATTATTAAGAACGACCCGACCGCGGTGGTGTACTGTTGCGATTATTCCGCGAACGCGATCGAGGTTTTGAGGAAACGGAAAGAAGAAACGTTATCAAAAGAAGACCAGTTAAGGATACGAGAGTTCGTGTGTGACATTACCAAGGAAGATGTGTGCGAGAAAGGAGCCGTGCCTAAAAATGCGGTGGACGTGTGCACTTGCGTTTTCGTCTTATCGGCGCTGAGTCCAGAAACGGTCAAAAATGCCATCGAAAACATCGCAAACGCGTTAAAACGTAATGGCCAAGGTAGATGTTTAGTCAGAGATTACGCGGTTGGCGATTTAGCGGAAGTTCGTTTCGAAAACGCGCGAAGAGACGGACAAAAATTGGGCGACCATTTTTACGTCCGGAGCGATCGAACGCGTTCGATTTTTTTTAGCAACGAAGGTTTAGTGGAGGATTTTTGCGGCGGCGGCGGCGGCGATGACAACGATAACAAGAAGCACTTCTCTTTGATTGAGTGCACGAAGTTTGCTCGCATAATCAAGAATAGGAAAGACGAGACGGAAATGAGGAGAAGATGGGTGCAAAGTTCTTTCGTGAGAAACTAATGAGGCAGTTCGTAGTACGTATACAATTTTCATTAGGTTGACTTTTAATATATAGATAGATATATAGATAGTAGGTATACTTCTTCTTCTTCTCTCTACTAACAATAACGAACAAGAAATTACGCACTCAAGAACCCTTTTTGTTCCAAAATCTTGACCATTTCTTGCGCCATCTCTCGCGGCGGCGCCAACACTCCGTCTTCCCCGGCAACCTTCATTTCAATCTCCGCATTTTCCGGCTCCTCGTACGGATCGTCGATACCGGTAAACCCTTTAATTTTCCCAGCTCTAGCGGCTTTATACAAACCTTTTGGATCGCGTTCTTCGCACACGCTCAACGGAATCTTCATGTACACTTCGAGAAACTTATCCCCGACGCGTTCTCGAACTTTCAAGCGGTCTCTCTTATACGGCGAAATAAACGACACCAACGTAATCATCCCGGCGTCCGCGAATAACTTGGAAACTTCGCCAATGCGGCGAATATTTTCCTCGCGATCTTCCGCGGTAAAACCTAAGTTCGAATTTAATCCGTGTCGGATGTTATCCCCGTCCAAAGTGACGACTTTGTTCCCTCTTTTAAACAACTCGTGCTCGAGCGTATACGCCACGGTGCTCTTCCCGGAGCCGGACAAACCGGTAAACCACAAGACGCATCCTTTCTGGCCCATAGTTTTCTCCCGAGTTTGCACATCCACGGAACCTTCGTGCCATTTGATGTTCGTGGAGTCGCCGACTTTATACGCGTCCACTTTCTCGTTCGCCGGGGAAGAAAAAGTCGTGAAGGTGGTCGCCGCCCCTCTCGGTATTTTTGGTGGGTTTGTTCCTTTTTGCGCCGCTGCTCGTGCGGCGACATCTGTGTATTGTTTGTTCATCAGAGAAAGAGAGCATCAGTAAAAAGCGTTCGGTACAATCAATGCTCTCGCGTTCGAACGATACCGAGATAACAAAAAGAGACGCGCACCAAACCGACGACGACGCGTTCTCACGGATATAATACATAGATTTGCACGTTCTCTCTCCACAGAAGGGAAACGAGAGAGAAAAAGAGGATCGGGAAAACGAGAAAAAATGAGACATATAAACCACATCAATCACTTATCCGGTCTTCATCATCATCAAAAGAAGAAGAAGAAGAAGACGACAAGAATACGAGACAACAAGAAGAAGAAGACAACGAGAATGTGACAACAAGAGAAGAAGACTTTTTTAAAACCTACCTCTGATGGTTCTTCTCAGCGCAGAACTCATGGTACTGTTTTTGTTGTGTCTCGTGGTGTGAGAGGAGTGTGTTACAAAAAACTCTCGATTTTCTCCCAAAAAAGCAAAACACAAAACACACAAATTGAAAACCCTAAACATTTTTTTGACGGGTTCAAAAACCACTTCTTCTTTTCTCCCAAAGAAGCGCGCTATTATTTTCTATCGCAAAAGAACATTACTAAAGATGTCTTTGAACGATAAGAAAAGGAGGAGATCCTCTTCATCGATACTCAATCTCGCGTTTGGAACGGTCGGGGTTTTTACTTTAGCTTTGTCTTCTCCTTATGCGGAGGCGAAGACGCAAAAACATCATCGTTCCTCGGGAGATGATGTCGTTCATGGTGTTGGGGAAACCCAGGTCCGCGGCTCCTCATCGTCGACATCATCATCATCTTCCTCGTCTTTGAAGAGGAACGCGAAAGAACATCACGTTCCGCTCGCGCACACGACGAAAGGAGAAAACGACCACGTGGCGTCGTTAGGAGGGAAATACGAGCAGCGCATTCAAAGCAAACTCGGCGATGTTTTGGTGCCGCCGAAAGCACCCGCTTTAAGAGTTGCGGGAGAAGGAAAATTGGGGTCGACGACGATCGAATCGCTCTCGAGAGACGGAGACGAAGAGAGAGCGAGAGACGATCGAGAGACGGACGAGACGATGAAAAAACTGGACGGGTACTTTAATTTCGATGATAACGCGAGTAATAATAACAAAGCGTCCGAGGAGAAGAAGTTGTCCGAGGAGAAGAAGTCGTCGAATGATGATGCAGAGACCGCGGAGGAGGCAAAGACAAAGGTGGAGTTTTCAGCGTCGCGGAAAAACGAAGACGACGGATCGAAGACGATTACGTCGGGAACAAAGATTGACGAGAGTATTTCGGATAAGGACGCATTGGACGCGTACTTTTCCGCGAAGAGTAGCAGCTCACAAGCCGCGAGCGTTGCTTCGTCTTCCTCGGGTTCTTCTTCCGGCGGCGGCGATCTCTCCTCGGCGGTGAAAACGGCACTCGACGCGCGCGCGGACGAAGATCCGTCTTTGGAGGATTTGAAGTCCTCCTTGAAGTCTGGGAAGACGGTGAATGGGGAGGAGTTGGAAGGTAAAGTGGAGACGAAGCCAATCGCCTCCACACGCAAAGCTTCTTCTTTAACTTCTTCCGTGAACATGGAAGTCGAAGCCGAGAAGCTTTTGAAAGAGGCGAGCGAAGAGACGGAGAAGTCTTTGTCGTCGACGACGAAAACTGCAGCGACGGGTTCGATTGATTCTACTTCTTCCACTGCGGCGGCTTCGGAAAAGTCGAAATACGTGCCGATCACGACTTCGCACTCTATGCGTTCGTTGTCACCGATTGCGCAAAAGTATTTGAGACCACGCGCGACATCTGCGTATGCTTCTACGTCTTCTACGTCGTCGGCGTCGGCGGCGGCGGCGGCGGCCCCGTCTTTACACTCGGATTTGGCCTCGTCGGCTCGATCTCTGTACAGTCGCGACGCGTCGACGTCTGGTAAATCGGCGTCATCGAACAAGAACTCAATCGCGGCCAAGTACGCGAACATGTTCAGTTCGAGATCGAGCGATGCCTCGTCCTCCTCGGGTAAACCGTCGACGGGCTACGCTACTCGATCAACATCGTCGAAAGTCTCCGTCGCGCACCCGTACGCGACGAACCCATTTTCAGTGTCGCACACGTCCGTGCGACCGAAAGTTGCCTCAATCATGAGCCGATTTACGCCCAAGGATACGCGCGAAGCGAAAGCCGGGATGAATCAAGACGATTGCGACGAGATCAAAGAGGAGTTGGAAGACGTCAAGGACGAAAACAACACTTTGGAGGAGCAAGTCGCGATCGAGGAAGCGCAAAACAGAGTCGAGCAAATCGAACAAGAGATTCGCATCGCGGAACAGGAAAAGATGCTCACGGAAACCAAGCTGGACGCGATTCAACCGGAAGAGCCGCTGACGGAACCGGAGTTGGAGGATAAGTTGGAAAAGTTGACAACGAAGTTGGAAGCAATCAACGCGCAAAATGAAATCATGACGGAGCAAACGGAAGTGTTAAACGCGATGTCGAAGATGTCTTCCAGCTCATCAGAGTACAAAGAGTTGGCGGTCAAAATGAGCGAGTTGAACGATGCGTCTGAGGCGGTGAAAGCAGACGCCGCGGGTGTGCCGCAGCCGGACACCTCCGAAGCAGAAGAGTTAGCCTCGCAGATTGAAGAGTTGCAATCCAAGTTGGAAGAAGCCGAAGCTGCTTTAGAGGACAAAGACGACGAGTTGGACGAAGCCAAAGGGCAGATTGATGAGGTGTATTCCGACTACAAGGGCGCGAAGGACGACGCCGAGAACTACAAAGACGACGTCGAAGACTTATCCAAGCAATTGGACGACGCAAATGCGGAGATTATGACGGATAAGGTCACAATCAGCCAAGTGCAAAGCGAAGAAGCGCAAGTTAGTTCCGAGAAAGAAGTGTTAGCGGCGGAGAATTCGCGTTTGCAAATGCAGTTGTCTTCCTACGACGCCGAAAAGGAGAAGTTGATTGAAGAGATTCAAACGCTCGGCGCAACCGTCGACGACATGGATGAAAGACAAGCCAAGTTGGCGGAGTTGGACTTGCTCAACAAGAAGATCGAGTTGGTCGAAGAAGCGAACGCCATGAGTGAAGTGTTTAAGCTCCAAGAGGAGAACTTGCAACACCGCGCCGAGGAAATCGAGGCTGAGAAGGAAAACCTCGACGCCACGGGTACGCCGTACACTAACAAAGCCGCGACCGTCGAGGACATCGATGAAGCCATCGAAGAATCGAAAGAAGTGTTGAAAGAGGTTATCGATGACCAAGACACTCGCGACGAAGATCTCGCCTCGACGGCAGAAGACAGCGAGAACGAGGTGCAAACTGTGTTGAAGTCTGAAGTTTCGTTTCCGACGGATTCGAGCTCGAGCGTTTCGAGTTACACTTCTTCTCCTTCGTCTAAGTACACGTCCACTTCGTCCTCGTCGTCCTCGTCCTCGACGACTTCGAGTAGCAGCAGCAGCAGCAGCGACGACGATGATTCGAGCAGCATCTTAAACTTCTCCGGCAACGACGAAGAAGTTGAAGTGCCAGCGGGTACGCCGGCGGCGGTTGCAGACGCCATGACGAATGCGAACGAAGACAAAGCCGTCGTAACGACTATGAAGAATCGAGACACGAACAGCGTCGTTGATCTTAACGACCCAGTTGTTGAAGTCGATGTCAGCGCGTCGAAAGGCATCGACCTTATTCGCGAATCGGAAGCGAAAGGAGTCAAAACGGGCGAGTCGTATCCGGTGCAAGAATCGATCGATGAGATCTCAGCTGCGTTGCTCGCCGTCGACGAAGGTAAAGCCGTAGAAACCAAGCTTCTTTTGAAAGGCGTTACGGCGGCGAACTTTACCGAGGCGGACGAAATCGCCGCAAAGGGCGTGTTTGCCGAGGCAGTGGACGCTAATCTTGAAGATGTCGTCCTCGTTTCCGTTCGCGATTCCGTCATCGGCGAAGAAGCAACCCTGGCGAAAGCACCGAAGGATGGCGCAGCGGATGTCAAATCGAGAGCGAAAGAAGCGGTGTTGAGAAGCCGATCTATTGCACGCCACGCCGCCGCGCTCGGTTTGGCGCAATCTAGACCCGAGCTTGGCGCTTCTACTTCGTCGTCGTCGTCTTCCAGCGGTCCGAGAAAGGCGCTCAAGGAAAAGACGAACGATGACGACAGAGACTACTTGAACGAGTACATCAAGAAAGTGAAAGCAAAGAAAGATGCGACTTTGAACGCTGCCGTGGCGAACCGAAAGAGCACTTCGAAGTCGTTTGCGCTTCCGACTACGTCCTCGATGAAGATGTCTTTGACGAACAAGGACAAGGTTTCTTCATCCTCCGCAAAACCAGCAGGTGCAAAACCTATGGCTATGGCTAAATCCAAAAACTTCGCCGCATCCACCACCGAAGAAACAACTACTGCGACCGCTGCGACTGATGGAGAAACTGCCACGGAAATCCGCATGGTTGTCTTAACCGACGACGTGGACTCGAAAGAGCTTCTCATCGCTGAACGCTTCTCCGACCCAGACGTCCTCGGCGCCATAGTCGCTCGACTCCAAGCGACTGGCGCCCCGGCTTTAGCTTCGGATGTCGATGTTACCTTAATCGAACAACGGAAGAACAAATACGACGAATTCTTTAGCTTCCTCCCGGAACCGGTGCGCAACGCCATCCACTGGACCGCCAACAAAATCGAGTTTGCCTTCGAAGGCCTCCGTGACTGGCTCGTGGACACGTTTCATTTGACCATTAGCGAATCCGACGGTATCACCGGTGCCATCATGGGTGGCTTAGCTGTCGTTATCATCTACTTGGTCTTGCGCTCGATGTACCGACGCTTCGTTCGGTATCGATTGAGACAAAAGAACAATAGAAGTAGCGGGGGTTACGGGGGTGGAACGAACAACAACGACGAGAGCAGGCCGTTGTACAGAGAAAGTTCGGAAACGAAAGGCGGTCAAACCACCACTCGAGAGTACTCCTCGCAGCAATACGGAACGACTCCGCCGGTGAGCCGAGGCTATTACGGCGCGGGAGCGGGACCCGGACGAAGATAAAGAACCAGAGATATTTCAAAGCCGCGAGAAGAAAGTACCTCACGTACTACTATAACACCAGAACAAACATAGAACATAAAATCATCGCTCGAAAACAACGAGAGGAGATTACTTTTAATTTATTACACTTTACTATACATACATCACATATCATCTACCTCTGCGAATTTGAAAAGCGGTATTTACGTCACGCGACGGAAAAATCGAGAGGACTTGACTGTTTTCCCCCTTTGAAGGGGTCTCTATTTTTTATGACTCAGCAATAATTCCCCACTTTTCTCTCTCTTTTGCTTCTTCTCTATCGCATCAAACGAGAGCGCAAAATCCATCTGACTTGCTAAGAAGTCTTATTCTTCACGTTATTATTACTCTATTATAATAAAATGACGACGTATTTCTCCGAAATCGGCAAATCCATCTCCAACGTCCTCACGAAAGATTTGAAATTGAGCGATAAAATTACCATCAACAGCACCGCGAATGGGACGAAATCGGAAACTCTCATCAGCACCAACACTTCCTCGTTGAGCAATAAAACGACCATCTCGCGAGATGTCGTCGATGGCATCAAAGCGGACATCGTTTTAGACGCGAACGTGAAAACAGTTTTGGCGACGTTGACGGCGACGGATGTTCTTTTGAACGGGATGAAGGTTGAATTGAAAACCGGGGACGTGTGCAAAATTGGTGCGTTGAAAGCAAACGTTCTGGAAAAAGCGTGCGCGCAATACGCAACCGGAGGCGTTGGCGTCAAGTGCGAAATGGCGTTACCGTCGCCAAACGCGATATCTGTGAACGTGTGTTCGGATATTCTGGGCAACGGGACGGTCGTTGGTGTGGATGGCACGGTGACAACCTCAGGGCAAGTGCAGTCGTACGGCGTCGCCTTGCAAAAATGCCAAGGCGATACCACCTACGCCTTAGCCGCCGATAACGGTCTCGACCGGTTAAAGTTTGGAATGAGCTCAAAGTTAAATTCAGACGTGAACGGTGCGATTGAGTGCGTCGTCGGGAGAAGTTCGGGGAGTTTGGCGTACGCGGTTGGTTTGCAAAACTCCAACTCCGGGGCGCGCGCGGTGTACAACAGCCAAGGCACGGTGGATTTGGCGAAGGAGCTTTCGATTTGCGACGGCGCGAAAGCGAACGTGGTGGTGCAAGCGCACTTGGCGAGCAAGACGTACAAGACTGGCGTGGCGTTTGACATCAAAGCGTAATTGTTATAATAAGATGAAGAAGGGAGAGTGTGTGTGCACGTTCATGCGCACATATTTATGATGCGAGAAAAAGAAAGGGAGTTGTTGTTTTAAATGTTAATAATAATAATGATATACAAAATAATGATATATATATATACACACACACACACAATTATAAGGCTATGCACACAATAGATGCAACCAATTTCAATAGAACGTACCGGTTTGATGAGCGTGCCCGCTAAAATCTTCAACCGATTCTCGAGCTTTCAATTCGACCAAGCGCGTCGCGCGAACTACATCCGCTTCGTTCTTGAATTCCACCGCTTGCTTATCTATTGTATCGAGCACAGTCGCTCTTTTCTTTGCTTCCGGTGCGGTTAAACTCCCACCCGATAACGTTTGCATGAGATTTTCGAGGTCGGAGTTGGTGGAGGCGATGGACGCTTGCGAGTCCGTCTGTTGAAGCGTCAAACCGTTGACGCCTTGTTCTCCACTCGCAGCGGCTGCAGCAGCTGCAGAAGAAGAGCCGCTTTGGAGTTGTTGCATGGCTAACAAAGCGTTATTACTGTTGTTGGAAATCGACCTGTGTAAAAGACTTTCGGAAATGTTGAACGAAACGTTTGAGTTGTTGTGCATTTCCGGAATGCTTTCCATGCTCAGTTGCGTCTTCATGACCCCGTCTTCGTCCTTCAAATAATGCACGGGAAACGATACCTTGTCGTCCTCGGGTTTTGCAATCATCTCTCGTCCACGGATGACGGTGGAAAGATCGTGAACGTCGTTCACTGCTCTCGTGACAGCTCTCCATGGAGATTTGGCGTTATCTTTACCCATCAGCGCTTTCTTTTTACCCCATTTCGCAATCGATTCGGACAATTGCGCTTGCGCTGAACGCTCGTGTTCTCTCGCTTCCTCCAATCGACGTTTGGTCACAATCATAGCTTCGTTTACTTCTTGAATTTCTTGTTCCATGGTACTTTGCGCGAAATACAAAGCGTCGTCGTACGCTCTGTCCGCGGTTCGCGCGTACGACTGCGCAACTTCTAAAGTCGTCTCGCAAATCTTCGCGTCCAAGTTTGCCGTTTCCGATTTCTCTCTCGCTTCTCGTTCAACGCGAAAGGCTTCGTAAAATTGCGAGATGCCTTTGGTGACCTCCTCTTCGCACTCGGCTAACAAGTGTCTGGTAGAGGATTCTAACGCGTTGAGTTTGGCAAAATGTAATGAAATTGGCGCGTTCATGGCTTGCTCCGCGCGATTGTGCGCAACGAATGCCGCTCGAGCGTCGTTGTTCAACGCGCGCGAATTTTGTTCGTCTTTTGGCTCTGGGCGATGCCTCGAACCTTCATCCAGTGCTCTTTGTAATCGACTGCCTAACGCAGTGTACGCTAAGGATAACGCCTCGGACGCTTTCGTCGCTCTGGTGACAAACTCTTTTGTTTTAGAATTAACTTCAATGACCGTTTCCTCAGTCAGTTCGTTAATGGCATCTTTAAACGTCATCATGGCGCCGTTGCGCCTTTTCTTCCACAATACCAGAGCGGCTTTGGAAGTTTCAAAATCTCCGACGGCTTTCGCCAGTGCGACGTTCATATCTGTTCGAATTTCTTGCGCGCGCTCCAATCGATTCTCGGCCGTTTTTAAATCTTCGTTCGCTAACTCTCTCCTTCTGGTCGCAATCTCCAAAATCTTTTGCCGACGCTTCAGTTTCTCCTTTACGACGGTTTCTCGCGTCATGGTATCTTTTACCGCTTGCATGGCGGATTGTAACGTCCATTTTGCGCTCGAGTGCGCCAAACGCGACTTTTCCAACTCTGCTCTCGATAACGCGGCTTCAGCGTCGCCGGTTCTCGCCCAGTGCGTCAAAATAGTCAAAGCGACGGGTTGCTGTCGCTCTCGCGGAGGCGACGTGGCATTACCGGTGTTGGTTGGAGAGGAACCTCCGCTCGCCGCCGCGGAGGTGGTTGAATCGTAGCTTTCAATCTTTTCTAAAAAGTTGTGCAACAAGTTTGAAATTCGCTCGCTGTCGTATACGAACGGCCTCTCCTCTCCCTCCTCCTCTTGAATGTCCATCGTTTCCACGCTTCTCGTCCGTCTCGTTTTTTTACCTTTCCGAATTTCTTCTTTCAAATCTTCAATTTCCGGCTGCAACTCTTCCCGAGTGATTCCAGTCGAGATGATCAATTCCACTAATTTTTTCCTACTATCGTTCGAGTTCTCCCGCAAACGTTCCGTCTCGCCTTCCGCGGCTTGCAATCGCGCGTGCAACACCTCCGACCGTGCTCTCTGCGTACTCACAGAAATCCCGTGAAACCAATATTCTTCTTCCTCGTAGTCTTCATCTTCAAAGTTACCGCCGGCGGTATCGGTTCCTCCGCTGTTTTCCGTGTCCTCGTTTTCAAACATTTTCGAAACGTCGATATCTTCCGACGAGAACGAATTATCGACATTAATAATGCCACCACCGCCGTTATTCTTCGATCCAAGAGTCTTATTACTGTTACTATTACTATTCCCTCCGCCTCCTCCTCTCTTCACGTTTGCAATCTCCTCCGCTAAATCCTCGCTATCTCTCTTACTCCCTCGAAATAAACTCGTCGACCAGTGCCTCGTCTTCTCCTCTTCCTCTTCCTCCACCAGCGAGTCGTCTTCCATCACGTCCACTAAATCTGTCGCGAACGATATCCGCTTCACGCCACTTTTCGTCCCCGTCGGCGACGGAGGGAGTCTCGAGAAAATGTTCGACTCGGTATTTCTCTCCGGACTGGACGCGCCGCTCGTCGTCGTCATCTCATCAACGGAGTTGTTGTTATTATTATTACTACTACTGCCATTCCTATCGTTCTCGTGCACTCGAGAGAGGTCAATCTGTAACGCCCCGGCGCTCCCAGCTTTCTTCAATCGACTCGCGTTGCTCATGCTCAAGGTATCGTCCTCCCGCAAACTCACCGCGTTGGACAATAAAAACTCGTAATTTGGCGACGGAGGCGGCGTTTGATTTTGGAACCGATCGTGACTCGCGCTTTTTAATATCCCTCGTCTCTGTTGTTGTTGCGGTGGTTGCTGCTGCTGCTCCTGCTGCTGTTTGTTCTTCTTATTCTTCGTATTCTTCGCGTTGTTGTTCTTTTCGCTGTTCGTGCTGCTCGAGTTCCCGCTCTTCCGATCCGACGCAGACGAGGGATTGGAAACCGTTGTCGTCGTTCCCAAAGCGTGGAGAACATCTTCCCTAGAGGAGGACGACGACGACGTGCGCTCACCCAAAGCCGACTCTGTTGTTAGCGTTGTCTGGGTGAACCTGCTCTTCCCCGAAGAAGAGGCACCATCACCTTCACCGTTCTTCGTAGTCGGAGAGGACGAGACGCAACCCATTTTTATTAAGTTAATGTATACGTGTTTTTAGTGAAGCAGGGTGAAGGAAAAAAATGGATGAAATTTGAACTCAACTGTCATATTACATATTACATATTAGTGCCGACCATCGATCGACGCGTGATAATTATCAAAACTTCGCCTCTAAACTCAAATCGACGACCGCCCTCTTCTCCAACGCGATTTGCACGGGCGCGGGGAGTAAGGATTTCATCATCGCCGTCGTCGGCGCTGCTTCGACTTCGCTCGCCGCGACGAGTTCCGCGGCGGCTTTGCGAGCGCTTTCGAGTAAATATAAATCGGTCGCTAAACTCGCGTGGAATAACTCGACGCTGTTTCCGGATTGTTTGGAACCCCACAAATCGCCGGCACCGCGAAGTTGTAAGTCTGATTCGGCGACGCGGAAGCCGTCGTTGGTTTTTTCGAGGACGGTGAGGCGGTCGCGAGCGCGTTCTTCGCGATCTTCGTCCGGGTTCGGCGTGTTTAAGAGGAAGCACCGGGACTGACGAGAGCCGCGACCGACGCGGCCGCGGAGTTGGTGCAAAGCGGCGAGACCGAAACCTCCAGATCCGCCGCCACCAGAGGCGTCGATGACGATCAAAGAAGCGTTTGGGACGTCCACGCCGACTTCGACGACGGAGGTGGCGACGAGACATTGCGTTTCGCCTTTGGCGAAGAGATCCAGAGCGTTTTGTTTCTCCTCCGAGGAGAGTTGGCCGTGTAAGAGACCGAACTTGACACTTGGAAGTCTGAGCTTTAAACGCTCAAATTCTTCCTCCGCGCCTTTGGTCTGGTTCTTCTCCGTGTCTTTGTCCGAGACATAACGCAAGATGACGTACGCCTGACCGCCTCTTTGCGTCTCTTCTTGGATGGCTTCGAACGCGATTTCGTGTTCAGACGGGTCGAGAACTTTCGTATAGATTGGTAAACGACCGGCGGGTTTCTCTTCGATGACAGATAGCGCCATCTCACCGAACTTAGTCATCGCTAACGTTCGAGGAATGGGCGTCGCAGACATGGTCAACATGTGCGGCGGTTCCCCACCTTTGGAGAGGAGTTTGGCGCGTTGGTTGACGCCGAAGCGGTGTTGCTCGTCGACGACGGCTAAACCGAGCGATTTGAACTTTACATTTTCGTTGATTAACGAAGTCGTGCCGACGACGATGGAAATCTCTCCAGATTCAATCTTCTCGTAAATCAGTTTCAACTCTTTTTGCTTCGTACTCCCGGTGATGATTTCACACTTTGGCGCATCCGGGCCCATTTCTCTCAACAAGTCCGATAAAGTTTTGTAGTGCTGATTGGCTAAGACTTCCGTCGGGGCCATCAGTGCGCCTTGGTGTCCAGCTCCCACCGCCGCGAGTAACGCCAACGCGGCAACGACGGTCTTACCGCACCCGACGTCGCCTTGGAGTAAGCGCAACATCGGCGCCGGACCGGCCATGTCGGTTAAAATCTCCTCCAACGCTTGGTCTTGCGACCTCGTCAAGGAAAACGAGAGCTCTTTGCGAAGTTGATCGCACAAGTGCGTAGAAACGATGGAAATACCTTCCTTATCGCCTTCGCCTTCGTTCTCCGCGGCTAACGATTGTAAGCGCTTACGTTCACCCATTAATTGAACTTGTAAAATCAAAAGCTCCTCAAACGCTAAGCGTTCTCTCGCGCGAGCGACTTGTTCCACCGTTGCCGGCGCGTGAATGCTCGCGACGGCTTCCGCGTGCGAAACCAGTTGTAACTCTTTCAACAAAGCGTTTTCTTTACCCAAAGAGACTTCCAACGGATCGCCTTTGAGTTTCTTCAAGAAAAACTCAAGCGCGCGAGGGATAGCTTTGTGCCACTCTTCGTTCGTCATGGACGCTTTCTTGGCGTACGTGGCGACGACTTCGCCGGCTTCGCCGATTGGCGTGACATCTTGAGCATCGGTTAGAATTTTTGCGGACTCGACGGAAAATTCAGAACCAGTAAAATTGCCTAAAGTTCCTCGCACTTTTACGATCGCGTCTCGCGTCAACGAACTCTTGACGTCTTTGGTCAAGTACTCCCAAATTTTCACTTTGAACCGTTGCGGACTTTTGCCCCAACCCTCTCCTTCGCTAGCCTCGTTGGTTTCGGACGTTTTCACTGTTTCCAACGTAATCACGTTCGGTTGCCTCGACCTCCCACGAGTAAACGGTGCAACTTGGACGCCGACGACGCGGCCGAGTAAGGAAACCGACGTGCCAGGTCGCAAATCGTTGGACATGGGCGAATACTCTTGGTATTTTCGCGGACAGACGCGCAAAATAGCCTCCACGGTGTCCACGCCTTCAGTTTCTAGCGCTTTCAAAGTTTTCTCGTCCAGTTCGTAGGAAGATCCTGCGCCGAACGCCTCTCGAATTGGCGTCTCTTTCCACGCGTCTATGTCGTTGCGAAGCGCCCGGAGATCTTTATCATCGTTCTCGTCCGTGGTCGAAAGCTTTGCAAAATCGAGCGTTGGTGGCGCAAATCCGTTGATTGGATCAGCTTGCGCCCAAAACGGTCGCTTTAAACGATTTCTGGTTTTCGCCTCCTCGGACTCCTCCTTGTTTTGTTGCTTTAAGTTGTACATGATTGAGGAAGAATCGTCGTCTCCGCCGTTGAAATCTTCGTCGACGCCAAAGTCTTCACCGCTCATGGCGCGGACGTTTTCCCACGCGTCCACGGCATCGGCAATGCCACCAGTGGACGTTCTCGTGGTACCTCCCGAAAACCACGGTTGATTGGCCGGTGCGCCCGTCGTCGACGACGTCGCGGCGGCGATTTGCCTTTTCAAAGATCCCGCGCCCGGATCGCCGAGCGAAAACGAATACGAATCTAACAATCTTACTTTATCCTCCGAGAAGCGAGTGTTTGCTCTCTCGTTATCCGCTAAAAGCTGATGAATAATTCTAGAAAGCACCTTAACGTCTGTAAACGCTCGGTGCATCATGTCGCCTTCGTTGATGGTGATCTCGTAGTGTTCTCTCAAAGCATCTAAGGTGAACTTTGTATTTCCCGATTTCTTCAAAACGGATCGAGATAAAGGTAAAGTGTCTAAAAACCGCCAGTGCGAAGGCATTTCGCGGCCAAGTCTCCAATACTCTCTCTGTAAAAACGAACTGTCGAATTGCCTCGCGTTGTGCGCGGCTAACAAAACTTCGCCGCTGTACGCGCCGTCCCCAGATTCTTTGTTTTTCAATCGCGCGGCTTCGATGAACGCTTCGAATCGTTCGGCAGCCATTTGAAAACTCGGAATATCTGGCGCGGATACCATCGCGTTCGTGATGCCGGTGAGTTTTTGAACGTGCGACGGGATAGAAAATCTTCCCGGGTTCACTAAGGTTTGAAAATTTTTGATATCTGTTCCATCTCCCGCCACCGAGGCCGCCGACGTCACGTCGGACAAATCCACGCAAGCGATTTCAACGATACGATCGCGTTCTTTAGATAAACCGGTCGTTTCTAAATCGAATACAATAACCGTAGGCATTTTCTTATCTTTTACATCTTCGACGATTGGTTGTTTCGATGCCACGGAAGATGACGTTTCCTTTCGCACGGTTGAGGAAGACAACACCCCTAAGCTCTTCATAGAAGATGAAGAGGAGGTGGAGGAGGAAGAAGAAGAAGAAGAAGAAGGTGGTGGTGACGATGCGGTTCTTTTCGCGCTCGGCGGCGGCTGCCACCCGGCGACAACTTGAGCGCTACCATTAAGACCACCACCACTCGTGCTACTTTCGTTCCCACTCGCGCTTCTCTCGTCGTTCCTCGTACCCTTTGAATCACTCGCGTTACTCGAAACCTCTGCCAACACAATCGGCAGCGCCCCTTTCATGTTCGTCAACATCCTCTCGCGTTCGCTTGCCGGTAACCGTCCGTACAAAACTCCATCCTCCTTCATCCTTCGAACCATCGTGCTCGACTTTACCGAGTTCTTCACCGCGGCGTCCTCGCTCAACAGCGTCAACTGCGCGGTTAAAAACTCTTCAAAATTGCTGTACTTTTTCCCTCTCGCGTTTAAACACCCGGTTCTGATTTCGTACGATAACCCTTTTTCCAAAGTTGTGAGGACTTCGTTTTTGAGAAGAAACTTTCCTTCCTCTTCCAATAATCGTTCTTGCGCCGACGACGCTATCGAAGACGCGTTTGAAGCATCTCCTCCTCCTAATCCTTTCGACACCGAGGACGCAAAAAAACGCCTCCTCCTCCTTGCGTTATTCATTCGTCGGGGAAACGTCGGTGTCGTTGTCATAATCTTTCGTCGTTCCAACATCGCATTTTTTGTCGTCGTCGTCGTCGTGTTTCTGCTCGCAGAGAGAACGCCGCTTCCCGATGACGATGCGTTCAAACAGCTTCGCATTGTATTCGAGATGTTGAACAAAACCGATGATGATGATGATGATGATGATGAGACGCTTCTTCTTCCTCCTCTTTGTTTTTGAAACAAGCAGCGCATGTAATAACGACGCGCGAACAAAAACGAAATCTCTCTTCTAAATCTCGATCTCTCGTTCTCTCTCTCGTGTATTCGCGCGCGTAAATAGAATAACACCACTGCTCCTACTCCTCCCGCTTCTTGCTTCAGTCTCGAATGTTTAGGGTTTGCAACCCTACACGAAAGTAGACCTCTCTTTTAGGGAAGGATTGTTTCTAATGCCATCAGTGCGGCATTAAAACAACATCGAACGACGACAGATTATGCGACGACTTCGACGAGAACAAATATGATGACGACGAGAGGTATTAAAAGTAGTAGCACGGGTGGTCATTTTTTGCAGTTAAAACGGTGTTGTTGTTACGAGTGCAACGATGATAAAAACACCAAAGTCATACACACTAGGGAAAGGTTGCGGAGAGGAAGTGGACGCCGCCAACAACGAAAGCGTGGTGGTGTTTCTATTATTCGAGCGGCGAAGGCGACGAGTCAGATTCAGACGACGGGAGAGGAGAGAGACGACTTTTTGGACGATTCAGGGGGCGAAAAGAGGAAAGGCGATGCGAAGAATACCATCGAAATGGTGTCTCCGTTTCAAGACGTGGCAGATGCCATGCTGAGGAAAGGCAAAGTGCGCTCAGAAGAAGATGAAGAAGAAAACAAGAAGAAGATATATCCGAGACTGACGAAAGAAACTGTCGACGAAGCGTTGGAGGAAATCCGGCCGTACGTGATCAACGACGGCGGAAACATCGAAGTGGTCGCGGTTTCCGAGGAAGACGGGATCGTGGCGGTTCGGTTGTTAGGCGCGTGCGCGTCGTGCGCGAGTTCGCAAGCGACGATGAAAGGCGGCGTGGAATCCGTGTTGAGGAAAACGTTCGGCGAGAATGCGTTTAAGGAAGTAATCAACGTGAGCGGAGACGTCGGGCAGGCGCCTCCGGAGTTGACGAAAGAGGCGGTCGGAGCGCACTTGAAAAGCATCGAGGATAGAGTGAAAGGGTACGGGGGCGTCGTGAAATGTTTAGAGGTGGACGGGAGGAAAGGGAACGTCGTTTTGGGGTTTCGAGGCCCGAAGCCGTTGGCCGCGGCAACCGCGCAGAGTTTGCAAAAGACGTTTCCGTTCATCAAGACGGCAAGTTTAAAAGAGTTGGACGACGACGACGACGACGACGATTAGATTAGATTCATGTTGCGCTCGTTTCTTACTAGTAGCAGTTTGTATAACACAGAATAGGTTCCAAATTATATACTAGGTAATAATAAAAGCTCATCGTATTCGTATTCACTCGCCGAGATTTTTAAACGGTGTAATTCACCACCGGCAACTTCTTATCGATTCTCTTGATGATGCCGGAGATGACTGTACCGGGTCCAACTTCCGTGCCACCTTCCAAACCTTCCTCGATCAACTTTTGCATGGACCCTTCCCATCTCACCGGGTTCGTCACTTGCGTCGCTAACGTCTTTCTGATCGAATCCGCGTCCGTGTGTGGTTGCATGTCGACGTTGGAAATGACCGGTATTCTCGTCGCGTTGATGGGAGTCTCCGCCAACTGTTTCTCTAACTTTTCCACCGCGGGTTTCATGAAATCCGTGTGAAACGCGCCGGCAACCGCTAATCGAACGGCCATTCTCGCTTTGAATTCTGGTTTTGCAATCTCTTCGACTTTCTCGATCGCCTCGATGGCACCACTCACCGCGTAGTTCCCGTTGCACAAATAGTTTGCCACTCGCACGTCTTTCCCGCTTTGCTCGCTCGCCACTTTACACAACTCCTCGCACTTGTCCGAACTCAACCCAATAATCGCCGCCATGCTGCTCGGCTGCGCATCCGCCGCCGCTTGCATGGCTTCGCCTCTCAATTTCACCAGCTTCAACCCATCTTCAAAAGAAAACGCCCCGGCGAACGCCAACGCCGTGTATTCGCCTAAACTCAATCCCGCGCACACGTCCACGGCGTCGATATCCGCTTGCCCTTCCGCGGTTGATTTCATCTTTTCCAAAGCCGCCATCGAGGACACGTAAATCGCCGGTTGCGACACTTCCGTCGAGTTCAATCTTTCCGCCGGTCCGTTCACGCACACGTCGAGTAAATCGTACCCTAAAATGTCCTTCGCCGTGTCGAACATTTTTTTCGCCTCCGGGGAGGTTTCGCACAACTCTTTCGCCATGCCGACGTTTTGTGCGCCTTGACCGGGGAAAAAGAAGGCTTTTTTCGCGCTGCTTTCGATCGAGACCGAGACTTTAACTCGTTGTTGTCTTCGTCGCTGAGAAGAAGAAAATCTGCGATACGAAAGAGAGAACAACATCACGTTTATTAGTCGCAGTACATTTGCAACATTATCCACAACAACAACAACAACAGAATGGAAATAAGAAGAGCTCTTTAATCGAAGAGAGAAAAAAGAAAGAGAAACGAGTTCAGAGAATAAAAAAAGACTTAGAATCCCACAACAACAAAACCGCACCTCGCGGTATTCCTCCTCTCATTTCGCGCGCACGTGTGCGCGAACCTTTGTTGGTGGTACTGCTGTTGCGCTTGTTGCATCATCATCATCATCGACTGCTTTTTTTATGATGATGGATTTTTTTTTTCTGACTCGGCAAACAAAAAGCTTGGCTCGCAAAAACGGAAACCCTAAATGAAAAACAAAAGGAACGGGTTCCGTTGAAATTTTCGAAAAATCAAATCTCGCAAAAAACAACGCGACACAAGAAGAGAAAGAGTCACATAAGAGAGTCAACATCATCAATCTCGTCGTCGTCATCCTAAAGGAGTTTGAAATTGCGTTTGAAGGATCATCAAAATCGAGTGCATTATTTCATTGTGTGTTCGTGCGTGTGTTTTGAGAGCTGCTTTGTTGAGAAGAGTTTTTCCATTTCCATTTAGAATAAAAGAGAGAGATGGAGGCAACCAACGACATTACGAAGACGACGAACGAAGACTCCTCGCTCGCTTCTTCGGCACCGAAGAAGAAAGAGGAAGAAGAGGAAGAGAAAGAGTGGGACGTCTGGCGCGCGGCCGCGTACGGGAACCAAGAAAAGCTCGAATTTTTCGTGAACAACGCCCCGTCTTCTTCGATCATAATAGATGCGAAAGATGCGAACGGATTTCGGCCTTTACAGTGGGCAGCGTTGAACAATCGCGTCGCGATCGCGAAGTATTTGTTGGATTTAGGCGCGGACGTGAACGCCGGGGACGACGAACGGCAAACAGCGTTACACTGGGCAGCAGTGAGAGGCGCGTTACCAGTCGCGGAATTACTCTTGCAGCGAAAAGCAAAGCTGCACAATCAAGATATTCGCGGGTACACGGCGGCGCACGTCGCCGCGCAGTACGGCCACGCTTCGATGTTGTACCATTTTCTGTTGCGATGGAATTTAGACGTGAATTGCATGGACGAAGATAGGCGATGTCCATTGCATTGGGGCGCGTATAAAGGGTTTAAAGACGTCGTCAAGTTACTCTTGGCGTTTGACGCGGACGTGATGCGCCCGGATAGGGAAGGGTGCACGGCATTGCACTGGGCGGCGATACGAGGGAAAGCGGAAGCCGCGCACGTTTTAGCCTTGTGTGGCGGCGAAGAGTTGTTGAAAGCGCGAGATACGGATGGAAACACCCCATCGCAACTCGCCATGGAGAAAGGTCACAAGAGTTTATCGAACATGTTGACCAATCAGTTGGTGACTCTCAAAGAAGGCCAGACGTGGTGGTCGCAAAAAGGCATGGCGATATTCTGTTTAGCCGTCGTGTGCGGGTTGACGTTGATGTTTGTGAATTTTGTCGTCGTCGGACCGCTAGGGACGCCCCGCGTGGACGTCGCGTTAGCAGCATGGTCGTGGATGGTGGTTATTAGCTCAATCACCGGTTTGATTTTCTTTTGGCGAGTGGCGAATACCGATCCCGGATTCGTATCCACGCGAGCGCAGTTAGCCGCGAAGAGTTTGAAAAACGCGTCGTCGTCGGTTGAAAATCTAATCAACCACAGCGACGATATCGACGACATTGAAAAAGGATCAGGATTAGGAGGAGGAGGAGGTAGTAGTAGTAGTGAAATTACCTCTTCCTCCGCCGCCTCCTCGTTAAAGTGGCTCGATCACCCCGAGCTTTGGGCGGGCAACTGGGAACGTCTTTGCGTCACGTGTAAAATAGTCAAACCGGCTGGAACTAAACACTGCCAAATCGCCAAACGGTGCGTCAGGAGATTCGACCACTACTGTCCGTGGATGGGCAACACGGTTGGCGCGAAAAATCACCGCGACTTTGTCATCTTTCTGCTCCTGGAAACGTTCGCCATGATCGTCTCCTTGCTCGTCGCCGTCATTCGAGTCTGGGAAGAAAATCCGTCCGAAAAGCAACGCTCGAAAACCGGCGTCTTATTCTTCGTCGCCTGCGACGTCGCCGTCTTAATCCCAGTCCTGCTGTTAGTCTCCTCGCAACTCGCGCAAGTCGCCCGAAACATCACCACCAACGAGTTGATGAACTTGCACCGGTACACGTATTTGCGAGCGACGGACGGGACGTTTAAAAACCCGTTCGATAAAGGCGTGTTTAAAAATTTAGTCTCCTTTTTCTGCGTCGACGCGAATAGACGAACCAGAGAGTTCGAAGAGAAAGCGAATACCAACGTTGGTGGGTTTACACCCAAAAACGCAACAACAAAAGATTGAATCGAAGTTTGAAGAACAAAATTCAATTCGAAAAACGAAAACGAAAGATTTTACTACTTTGCTATAGTACGAGAACGTAATACTACTACTGCTACGAGACCTTTGCATCATTGCTCACAAATAGACTTTTGATTCCAGTTCCATCTTATCCGAATCTTGTTAAGCAGATTCATCGCATTCGTACGGTCTCTCGTTCGCGTGAATACGCATGTGGCTTTGCAAAG
>Ga0209505_1000812_pt1 | contig 23235 bp, 13 predicted proteins | sample COGITO_mtgs_1103_2_FD_184794 | JGI IMG/M metagenome (GOLD analysis project Ga0209505, IMG submission 184794) | Pelagic marine microbial communities from North Sea - COGITO_mtgs_110331 (SPAdes) (version 2) | ecosystem: Environmental > Aquatic > Marine > Epipelagic ... | reverse complement strand
CTCCGGAAGAATTAGGAAGTGAAAATATTGGGTTGGAACAGTTTCGAGTTCCCGAAAATTGGAAGTGCAAAAAGCACGGAAAGCGGGCGCGGGGGAGAAAAGACGACGACGACGACGACCACGATCACGACGATGACGACGACCACAAATACAGAGGCGGCAAAAACTAAACGCGTTGGAACTCTTTGTTTTAATATTATGTATGTATATATTGTTTATCAGAAATAGGAATACACTCGTGCTTTGTTTTATTCGTTGTTGTGTCTATGTGTTGTATGTGTTCTCTCTCTCTCTCTCTCTTCCCATCTCTCGCGCCTTCTTCCCCATCAACCTTCGGCTTCAATCTCTTGACGTGCTCTTTTCATCTTATTCGCAGCTTCCGTCGTTCGCTTCTTCGTCCCAGGCGTCAAAACGCTCTCAGGTACGCCTTCCGTAGTATCGCCGACGAATCTCAACGCTTCGTTGACGTCTACTTTTTGCGTGATGGAAACTTTGTTGACGTGCGAAACGCCAATCAACTGGTTCGCTTTGCGCACAATCTCCGGTCGAAACGTCGTGCAAACAAACTGCGTTCCTTTCTCGGCTCGTTCACTAATCATCGCCGCGACGGACGTTCGGTATTGCGGATCTAACGCGGCGTCGATTTCGTCGAACAAATAGAACGGCAACGGGTCGCACCTTTGAATGGCAAAGATGAGCGCCACGGCGACGACGGTTTTTTGACCGCCGGAGAGTTGCTTCATTTGCATGGTTTCGCCGCCGCCGCCAAAGTGAAGCTTGATTTTCACGCCAGAGTATTTATCCATGAAACCGGCAGCCGCGTTGACTGCAGCGGCAGCTGGAGCGTTTGACTTTTCATCCGCCGTCGCGGTACCACCGACTTCCGGAACGACCGCCTTCTTCCTCTGCATGACCAACTCGCCTTTCCCTCCAGGCACGAGTTGCGAAAAGACCTCCTTAAAGTTCAAACTCGCTTGTTTAAACGTTCTCTCGATCGCTTCGTCTTTCTTACGGTCTAAATGCTCCATCAACTCCAAAATTTTCTTCGACGCCTCCGCGATTTCCGTTCGACGTTCTTTCAATTCGTCTCTCTGTTCGGTGAACTGTTCCCACTGATCGATGGCTTTCTTGTTCACGTGCGACAATTGGCCCAAACCTTCGTTCGTCTTACCGAGTTCTTTTCGTAACTGCTCTGGTGTGTAGCTGTTGTACTTTTCGAACGCGTCGGCGGGTAAGGACCCGACGTCGCGAATTTTGCGTTGGATGGCGTCGACTTTTGCCGCGTAGTTGGCGCGTTTCGACGCTAAAGCTTCCATCTCGCGTTCATCGCTGCCCAAGTTTCCTCGAACGTCTTCAACTTTCGCTCGTAGGTTTTCTAATCGGATCTTTTGACTATCTGCGTCTGATTTAGCATCGGCGAGCGCTTTCACCGCTTTCTTGTGCTTTTCGTTGATTTCGCTCTCTTCCGCTCTCAACGCTTTCAGTTGCGCGGAGAGTTTTTGAAACTCTCTCGTTTTCGCCTCGACGTCGACTTCAGTCGTTTGGTTCGCCAAACGTCTCAGCGAGCGTTCTAAATTCGATTTTAAGGTTTCTTCTAACGATTCGCACGTCGCTTGTAACTCGACTCTCGCCGCGGATAAATTGGAAAGTTCTTCTTTCAGAGAAGCTAACTTGGGATTGAGCTCCTCGAACTCTTTCTTCTCTTGCGCGGTTAATTGCACGTCCAACTTTGTCCCTTTCTCTTTAGCTAAATCTTTCGCGTCCAGCTCTGCCAACTCGATTTCATCCCGCATGGATTTAATCGCGTCCGCGTTTTGTCGAGTGAGTTGTTCCGATCGAGTCGACGTTTCAGAGAAGTGTCTCAACTCTGTCTTTAATCGATCGACGGTTTGCGCCACGTGGCGTCTGTTGGATTCGACTTTTTGCACTTCACCAACCGCCACCGAAACGGTTTGCTCCAACGACGATAACTCCGTTTTCACCTTTCCAGCTTCCTCTTTCAACGCTTCGCGCCTTTCCACGCACGTTTTGACCGCTTTTACGGCTTGCAATCGAGATTTGTTTGCGTCTCGGTGACCTCCGCTCATGACGCCTTTGGAGGAAACGGTATCGCCATCCATGGTCACGCAGTTTAAGTTGGTCGTCTTCGACATTTCCGCCGCGACATCGATGTTTCTGCAAATCAATACTCGAGAAAAGACTTGGCTGAACGCAACGTTGTACTTCTCGTCCCGAGTGATTTTGTTTAACAACGGGAACGCGTTTTTATCCTCCGGATATTTCACGTTTTGCATCTGTAAACGATTCAAAGGCAAAAATGTCACGCGTCCACCTTTCTCTTTGTTCAAGTGCTTAATAATTTCGCTTCCGATGTCGTCGTTATCGACGACGATTTGGAATAACTGGTTTCCAGCGGCGGCTTCGACGGCGGAGTTGAAGCGACTATCGCATTCCATCAACTCGATCAAAGGTCCGTGGACGCCCGTAATCCCGCGTTCGTTCACGATTCTTTGCACCGCGGCTAAACCTTTGTGCAAATCTCTCGCCATGCTGTATTCCAGCTGCTTCTCGTACTTTTGAACGTCTTCGCCTAACTTGGCCAACTCGCTGTCGAAATCGGCGTCTTTGCGTTGCAACGTCTTGCGTTCGTTTTGCACTTTATTCCTCTTCGCGAGTAACTTTTCGTGTTCGTCGTCCAACTTTTGCAACTCTTTCGAGGCGGACTGTAACTGTTTCTCCAATCGGTCCAACTCTTTTTTATCTTTTTCCTTTTCTTGTTCGATATCTTTGATATCGTTTTCGCTTCGTTCGATTTCTTTCTTTTTCAACGCGATGGTCGCCTTGGTATTTTTCACTTGCTCGTCGATCCATTCGTCTCTTTGTTTTTCCGTTTGAAACTGCGCCGATCGTCCGCGTTTGGCGTGCAACGCGTTCAATTTACGTTCACACTGTAAAACCTCCGATTGCTTGGCATCCTCGTCTTCCTTAGCCTTTTCAAACTTTGGTTTCGCTTTGCTCAACTTGTCGCGAATATCCTTCGCTCGTTCCTCCACGGACGTTTTCTGGTCCTCAGCGTCCGCTTTTTGCAACGTGAACCGCTCGATCGATTCCTGTAAATCTTGCACGTCTAATTCTTTCGTCGCTCGTCGTTCGCCGATTTCTTTCCTTTCCACGTCGATCCCCATCGCTTCTCTCGATAATCGTTCAATCTCTCTTTCGGCGTTTTTCGTCACTTTTTCCAACTCTCTCGCTTCAGCTTTCGCGCCAATCGTTTCCTCCTCGGTCATCCTCGCCCGTTCGCTCGCGTGTCGTCTCCTCTCCTCCACGTCGTCCAACTTTTGCCTCGCTTCCGATAACTCTTTATCGTAAATCGCGTACTCGATGCTCCTCTTCGCCTTGTCCAACTTCACGTACTTCTCCAACTCCTCCTTCTCTTCGTCCAACTCCTCCAAACGACTTTCGATAAAAGTCACGGTTTCTTTCACCGCGTCTTCTCTCGTCTTCGTCTCCTTCATGATTTTCATCGACTCTTCTCTCTTCTCCTCGTACACCGACGTCCCTCCGATTTCCTTCAATAACTCCAACCGCTCTTTATCCGACATCGTCGCCATCTTCGTTATTCTTCCTTGCTGCACGCAATAATACGGATTCGTCCTCGAAAATCCCGCGGATTCTAACAAATTCACAATCTCCGTCTTTGACGCGTGTTTCTTGTCCAAATAATACTCGTCTTTTTTCAAACCAATGTTTCGTCTCAATCGCACCTCGTCTCGTTCCACCGGCATTCTCCGATCTTTGTTGCAAAAAACAATCTCCACGTACGCGCTCATCACCGCGTGCCCGGCGCCTTCGTGTAACAATCTCTGCCGCTCTTCCGCTCTCAACGTGCCAAAAACATCGCTCAATACAAATCGAATCGCGTGGAATAAGTTCGATTTCCCCGACCCGTTCGCGCCGACGATGCAGTTCAAGTTCGCGGTTAAATCCACCGACGTTTGGTCGCGGTAGGTTTTAAAACCTTCCACGATGACCGATTTGATGTGCATTTTTATTTCTTCTTATTATATTTAGATATTTTGTATACAAAAAGCGCGCCTCCCAAAAGCGTTCTTTCAACAAACCTTTTCCTCTTCCTCTCGAACGGGGTTCACGTTTGCAAACTCTCGGGTGAATGTTTACGACGCGCGTGTTATGATACTAAAGATCGCAATGCACTAGTGTATACACACAAGACGAGTAAAAATGTGAAGATGAATTTTTTTGAATTTTTGCCCAAAATTTGCAAAAAGGCGGGAAAATTTGCAAAATTTTGACGCCTCGGATGCCTGTGCTACTCCATACTGTGAGAAGAAGAAAGCGTAAGCTTTGTTGTGCGTTGACGTGTGTGTTTATTATCTATATAGAACTAAAAGCGCTTTTGGAGGTCTCGAGGGAGTTCTCTCTTAATTTCTTTCTCTCTTTCTTTCTAGAGCAGCGCAAAAGATGTGTTTTGTGAAGTAGTATGTTGTTGTTGTTGTTGTTGTTGTTCAAACTCTTTTTTCCGCGAGCGGTATTCTTCGTATTTTTCTTAATACTCTCCAAAGTTCGTATGCCCGGTGTTCTTGGCGTGTTCTCTGGCTTCGTTTTCTCCGACGAGGCCGGTTTGACAGACTAAACACCTGAGCGAAAAATTGGCGACATCGGTGAACAGTCTTCGCTCCTGGTCTTTTTTTGCCAACGCGCGAGCTTTTCGGTCGAATCCGTTTATTTTTGAGTTCGGTTCGAGAGAGCAATCGACGACGGTCACGTGCGTGTCCGAGACGTCTTCCAAACCCGGGTAGGCGAAGACTAACGCGTCGTAGTGTAAGCCGTCGTAGATAAGATGGCCTCGTTCGGAGCGTGGGAAACGGTCTTCGCCGTAGACGTCGACTCGGCCGGTTTGGACGTCGTACGCCGCGATTTGTTTTCGTAAGTGCGTGGACAAGACGAACAGTTCGACTTGGCCGCCCCAGGAGTTGGGTCGTAACACCCACTCGGCGTACTCTTTCGGCGGCTTCCCTAAGGCGGCTTCGCTAAACGTGTCCGGGTCGCTCAACACGGCGTCGTGGACAACTTTTCGCAACTCTTTCGCTTTCGCTAAACTCCGGAAGAACACGTACCCGATGGCGTTGAATAAGCACGAGTTATCCGCGTCGATGACTTTCCGAACGGCGACGGTTCCGTCGTCGTCAACTTCGAGCGCGCTCGTCGTACTCTCGGCGGCTCTCATTCTCCCTTCGTCCAACATCGATGCTTCCACCGCTCTCGCGAGTAACTCTTCTTCTTCAGTCATCATGCCGCTCTTGTCGTTATTGTCGTTGTCGTTGTTCGTAGGAGTAGGAGTAGGAGTAGGCTCCTCCTCAAAACCGTTACCGTTATTCCTAAAACCTGTCGCCTCGCCTGATTGTTTTTGCTCTTTCACCTCCTCCTCTTTTTCTTCTTCTTCTTCTGTAAACTTCACCGTGATCGTTTCGCCGTCCGAAATCCCGAGCGTTTTCAACGATTCCTTTCCGTTCGTATTCGCGTTCGAAACATCACAAGAAACCGTCCTTTGCGTTTCGCCGAAGCCGAATCGGATTTCAGCTATTCTGTGTTTGTTATTATTATGAATACTATTATTACTACGAACAATTTCCGAACACAAATCGTTCAAGGTTGGATCGTCCTCCTCGGATTTTGTTGAGACTACTGTGAGATTGGCGACACCGAGCGGTGAGCGGACGCGCAAACGCATTGATGAGAATGATGATTATTTTTTGTGGTGACTTGTCAAGTTGGTTGAAAACGCTTCCAAAAATGCTACATTTTATCCGCTAAAAGAAACCGGACCATTTACCGAACAAACCGCCAGTAGTACTACCATCCATTTGATTGGTCGGGCTGTTTAAGTCGTCGTTGAATTCATCGTCGAGTATTTCGTCGTTTCCGTCGTCGTCCGAAAGGCCTTCGAGCATGGACATGACTAAATCGTCTTGGTCTTGCGCTCCGGGAGGCATCGGCGGCGCCGCGGGGGCGACGTTGTTGTTGTTGTTGTTGTTGTTGTTGTTTGAACTACCGATGAAAGGTTGCGTGGGAACGTCGTCGCCGAATTGAAAGCGGCGGGTGGGTGGGTGCGTCGGCGCGTCGATGCTGCTTTGGCGGAGCATGGCGGGGGTGATGAGCATCGCGCCGCCGCCGTTCGTCGCGGTGACGGCGTTTCGTTTCATCGGTTGGTTCAACGGTGGTGGAGATTTCGGTAACGGTGGCGGTAGCGGTTTACTCGCACTGTTGTTCGCGCCGTCTCGTTTCTTCGTCGGCGAAAGGGTTGGTGGTAGCCCGGGAGGAACCGGAGGTGGGATCGTAAAACCCGGTCGCGGTTGTTGCGTCCCGTTCGCTTGCGCTCTCGGCGATAAGTGCTCGAATCCAGGAGGGGCATCGCCTATCGCCGTTCGCGGACTCGTTAACGGCGAGTTAGACGCGCTTTTACTCTTCAAGACTTTTTGTGCCGCCTTCTCCGCTCTTTTCGCTTCTTTTGCCAACCGTGCTTTTTCTTCCTTCTCTTCGCGCTCTAAACGCGCCTGTTCGCGTTCTCTTTCAATCGCCGCGTCGAGTAAACGTTTTTCGGACATTCTCAACGCCGCGTGTCGACGCATTTCCTCTTCTTCTTCGCGCTGGCGACGCTCTTCCTCTTCCGCTTCCCATTCGCTTTTGACGCGCGGCGTGTCCGGGTCTGCCGAGGAGGCTGTCGGTGAATTGTTGTTGCTCGACTCGTCGCGAAGAAGCACGGAGGACGATTTGCCGTTGTTATTGTTATTATTATTATTATTATTCGTTTTCTTCTTCCCGTTGGCTTTTTTCGAAGACTCGCCGTTATTCCCGGCGTGTTGCGTCTCGGCACCATTGTTGCTGTTGTTGTTATTCTTTTCAGAATGTTTCTTCTTATTACTTGCAGTACTGTTGCCATTTTTGTTGTTTTTATTGGTGCTACCGCCGAACACTTTCGCGTACGCTTTACTGTCCCTCACGAACACTTTAATCGAACGCACGATTTCCTCGGCGAATAATAAAAGTGTTCCGAGCGCGAACGAAATCGTCGATTTGAGTAAATCGAATACAAACTTTGCCGGTTCTTTCGCCATCATCCATCCAGCGGTAAATGGCGACATTGCCATGGTGCGCAGACATACTCTCAATTGAGGAGATACGCCGTGATGGTGATGATGCCCGGATCCGGGTCCGTTCTTTTTATGCGCGACGGTTGGACCGGCTCGGTTAGAGGAGACTTTGTTGTACACACGAAAGGCCCCGGCGCAGAGATATAAAACGAGCAACACGTACGCCGTCGTACCAACAATCAACGCGAGTTCAGCCGCGGTTTCTGACGAGGACGGTAAGAAGTTTGCGTTGACAAACTGGTTCAAAATGAACGCCGTTTCGGCTTGCTCGTCGAGCGTCTGCGCAAAACCACCGCCGTTGGCGAAGAACGGGTTTCTGTGATACCCTTGCGAACTCGATTGACGATTGTTCTTATTGGTCGTCGAGTCTTTTCTACCATTTTGGTCTTTATGGAAGTTATAGGCGGCTTCTAAGCCGCCATTTTCTCGAGCATCGACCAACGCCAGGACTAAATCGTCCGTGCTCGGTAAATTCGAGAGACCTCCAATGGTCAACTTCGATCCGTTTTCAGTAGCTTTGGTTAAATAAGCTCGCACTTGACTAACGTCGCACCGTAAACGCTCTCTTGAGTTTTCTAGCTTTTCGCGTTCTTTGGAGGAGTCGCTGCTACTGGCGAGATCTCTGAGCTTTGCGTATATTTTCTCGCACTTGGCATCTTCGGCGGGATCTTCCGCGTTGCGCTTCACATTTGGAAGCACAGTGCACGCGTCACCATCGCCAAGTCCCCAACGCCAGGCCGCAGTAGCGTTGAGATTTCTTCTCTCCTCAGGGCTACTGCTCAACGAGGCTGAAACACCAAGTAAAGCCGCAGCGTATAGCATCGTCGCGTCTGGATGCCAATCGTGAGGTAACAACACGCCGTCCACCGCTAACGCTATATCCGTCGGTCGCACTACTTTCCCTGAGCTCGAAGAGGCTAAACCAGCAGCCGCGCCTAGTAGTTTTGCGGCGTTGTCCCACGGATTCACTTCCACCCACGCGATTGCGCACGGTCTTTCCGCCTGAGGAATCTCAATCAACGAATTCGATGTCGTCCCGAATCTCTCCGCGGCTGCTTTGGCCGCCTTCCTAGTGTCCGCGTCGCCGTATTGATCCAAAGGTAAGCGCAAAGCGACTCGCCTTGGCCTCAATTGTCTCGCTTGAATCGTCAACTTTAGTTTTCGAGTGACTTTTGAGCCACTCCCAAACGCGCTTTTCTTGGACACTTTGACGAACCCGGAATCTTTGCTCGTTTCCCAGGGTAAAATTCGCATAATCATCGGCGCCGACCACGACTCTTCTAACGGCGGAACCGTGGCTTCACCGGCTACGACTACGTCTAATTCAGAATCTTCTTGATGCAAAAGAACTACTCGTAACCATAAATCGTGGGTTCGATCCGCTGTCGACGAGTACGCCACGAGTGCAATGCCACCTTGATCGGCGCGACAGCCGTGCACGGTGACTCGATGCGCAGCGCGTAAACTATCTGGCGCGAAAGACACCAACAGAGGACCTAAATCACCCGTCACTGGCGCATCCGTGCACTCTGGCAACTCTTCATCCACGTCGATGGATATTTTGTGGTGCACTATGGCAGTTTCATTCCCGCGTGGCTCATCGAGATTCGTGGCAACGACACTCGTCATGTGATGATTGTTTGCTTTTGCTTTTTTAGAGGTGTAGGACGAGGATTGATACAAATCTTCAATATCCAAGTCCTCGAAAAACGTGTTCTTTTTTCCCGGCGTCATATCTTCAAGGTCCTCGTCTAACCAAAGGTCATCGTCGTCCGCGTTCTTACCTGTGTTCCCATCTAACTTGGCACGATTTTCGCGAAGCCTCGCGTTTCTTGAGCGTCGCGTTTTCCGTTCCGAAATGGTTCCCAACGGGCCGAGCTTCTGAAACGAAAACGAAGGCGCCGTTTTCCTCAATTTCGATGCACCACTTTTACTGTTACCTTGTTGCGCGTCTTTAGCACCTAATGCCTCGCTAAACAAATACGAGGCCATCTCCTGTGAATCCGTCGGCAGAATCCACGCCACCGCGGATTTCTCTCCCGCGTTGGAATGCGCCCCGTTACTCTCGTCCCGTTTCCAATCTTCTGGTTTCATGAATCTTCTTACGGCTCGTAAAGACCACGCCTTCCTTGGCGCGTCGTGTATGACTGCTCTCACGGGAACCGCATCCGGCGCATCCTTCACATCTTTCCACGCTTTAATATCAACTTGAATCTCCAATTTACCCCCGACGCTAAAATACTTCTTCGGCGATTGTTCGAAATCGTACGGCGACGCGTTTAGTTCCTCGAAAGCTACTTCCCCATGCACTCTGTGCGTTCTCGGCTTCAAGCTTTGCGCCGATTTCTTCGAAACTTTCTTAACCCTCGTCAAATATTGATACGCGGACGGCGAAAAATCCTCCTTACCTGCCGCCCCTTCGCACCTCACGTCCACCTCCACCGGCGCATCCCACTCGCTCGCTCGCATCCCGTTCAACTCGAGCGTCCACTCGCATCCTCCAAACGAACCCAGCGAGTGCGGACCGCAAAACTCGCACGACGCAGACGACGACGACATTTTCTTCCCGAAGGTGGTTTCCTCCTCCTCCCCTTCCTTTTCCTCGTAAAAGTATTCCTCCTCGGTGTTTTCGCGCGCCTTCATCGCTTTCGCTTTCAACCGCTGAAAATCGCTCTGGAAGTTCTCGAAAGTTGCCAAGAACGTCGCCTCGCGGATTCTTTGAGACGACGAAGAGGAGGAGGAGGACGTGAACGAACTTTCCTCGCTCTTCTTTTTCGAGTTTTCGTCGTCGTCGTTTGACCCGCTCAATCGCTGCGACGAAAACGCGACCGTCGTCGTCTGAATCGTCGTCGCGGTTGCCATCAAAGTCGTCGTCATCATCGTCAAATTCAGAAGCAGAAACGACGAGAGCGCGAAGAAGAAGAAGAAGACACGAAGCGATCCCGATGATTTCCACGACAGCGACAAAACGCTTCTCGTCATTTTCCTCGTCGTTTCCTTTCTCGCGCTCTCACCACTTTCTAACGCTTCTTTTCTCTTTCTAATTCAGAGAAAGCCCGACGGGGGACGAAAAGGAATCAATTGGAAATGTGTGTCCGCTAAATTCTTTTCCGAAACTCTCCCTTTCGTACCACGCGCGCAGAAGAAGAGAAGTCTTCTCTTTCTCTGCGGTTTAATGATGCGACTCTTATGGGTGGTGGTGGTGCGCGCGGGAACGTTTCGCTAAAGAGAAAGAAAGAGAGCTCTTCTTCTTCGTCTTCTTTTTCTAATGATATTATGTGTTTGTTTCTGGGGATTTTCAGTTTATTTTTACTTTTGTTTCAAGGAAGAGATTTTCTCTGATTTTTAGTACTCTCGTTCGGTATTGCGTGTTTCTGTATATTTCTCTAGTATTTACCGCATGATCAAACACACACACACACACACTCTCTCTCTCTCTCTCTCTCTCTCTCTCTCTCTCTCTCTCTCTCTCTCTCTCTCTCTCTCTCTCTCTCTCTCTCTCGCTCGTTTTGTATGCACGCGTGCGCATGGTATATTATTATTTCTTCATTTTTTTTATGGCGTTCTCTTCGTCGTCGTCTATGTCGTCTCGAATGGTGTCCATCGTCGGGAGGCGGAAGCGATTGGCGCTGATGACCATGGTCGCGGCTCTTCGGAAGGAAGGATGGCGGTTTCGGAGGGAGGACGGGCTGCCGTCTCGAGAGAGGGAGGATTCGCGGGATAAAGAGAGGCGGCTTCTGTCTTCGTTGTGAGAGGCGCGACGGGAGGCGATGACGGCTTCCGAGGCGGCTTCGAACGCGTGGGAGATGGAGGAGGAGACGGAGTCGACGGAGACTCTCCGATGGTGGTGACCCGGAGACTCTGCTCCAGAGGGTGAGGCAGATGGTTGCACGTCCGCTAAAGCTTTCGTCGCTTTTTCTGAATCCGCGAGCGCTTTTGCCGCCAACAGCGCTTTGTGCGTTTCTTCGGCGGCTTGCGCCATGGCTTCTTCGTCCGTGACGCCCGGGAAGAGCGAAAGCGGTACGCACCGCGTGAGCGCGCCGACTGGTAAGATGATGACACCTAAAACAATCGATGTGATCCACTCTTTCGTGGTCAAGTTGACGAAACCGATGGCTGGTCCTACGACGGTGGAGCCGACGACTTCGATGAACAGCACCTGAACGCCGACGGTTAAAAGAATAATGGTACAGAACAAACCGGATTTGTGAATGTCTTCGAACACGTTGAAATCGCTGATTCGTCTCGAGTTGACTTCCGAGAACACTTGCATAAATACAAAGGCGTTGAAGATGAACCCGTTCAACTCGAGCGTTCGGTGGTGGCAATCTTCGTGGCCGTCGATAATAGGGCATTCGATGCCCATGATGGAAGTCCCGGCGAACATCAACGTGATGCACACGATGAGTTGGTACGTGCTCACCCCGATAATGTTTCGCCACATCTGTTTATTCACCAACGGAGCCGTTCGACCGAACGGTTGTCGGTCCATCAAGCGATCTGAAGGAGGTTCCGTGGCTAACGCTAAAGCGCCCATAGAGTCCATGATCATGTTCACCCAAAGTAAAGGAACGGCGCCGAGGGGTAACTCTTCGATCCCGGCGCACGCGGCGATGAGATTCAAACTCACCGCGACGACGTTCACGACCAACTGAAATTGCAAAAATTTACGGATGGACTGATAGACGTTGCGTCCCCATAAAACAGCTTTGGCCATAGATTTGATGTTATCGTCCATGATGACGATATCACACGCCTCTTTCGCGATTTCCGTGCCGGCGATGCCCAAGGCGAAACCGACGTCGGCGTCTTTCAAAGCCGGCGCGTCGTTCGTGCCGTCGCCGGTTACCGAAACAACCTCACCGAGTTCTCTCTGCAAGTTGCACAAGACCAACTTGTCCGTCGGCGACGAGCGCGCCAAGACGCGTATTTTCATAGCCACCGATTCTTGCTCCGCTCGAGACATTTTTCTAAAGACCGGGCCTTCTAAAATCGTCGCACCTTTTTCTTCTTCGTTCGGATCAAATATGCCAGCCTCAATCGCAATGGCTCGCGCCGTGACCGCGTTATCGCCGGTGACCATGCGAACTGTCACACCCGCGCCTCGCAAAAGCCGAACGGCTTCGGCCGTTTCCACTCGAATCGGATCTTTAATACCGACGATACCAAGCAGCGTCAAATTTTCCTCCCGCGGCTTTTCGGGATCCAACTTGCTTGGGTCCACGTTCAAATCGACGTACGCGATGGCTAACGTGCGTAAGCCACGCTCGGCCATGCGTTGAATGGCATCGTTCGCATCCTTTATGTCTTCTTTAGAAAATGAATCGACAGACCCATCTAGTTTGGCGACTTTCGAGCACAACTCGACTAAAACTTCCGAAGCGCCTTTGACGTGCATTCTTGTCGTGCCCGAAGTCGTACCCGCGATGGCTGTAGACATTCGCTTTCGCGCGGACGTAAAGTGGTATCTTTGTTTGACCGGTTTAGATTCGCGCAATTGATGGTATCGAAACCCGCCGTTATCATTTTTACCTCCGAAATCTTCCACCATTTGTAACAACGCGCACTCGGTTTTTGAGCCGATGTGTTCCATTCCGCCTTCTTTATGCGACAAGTTCGCGTCCGAATTAATCGCGCACGATTCGCTCAAAAGTTCCTGGAACGATTTTGAAATCGTGCTCAATTTTTCCTCGTCCACCATGCTTTCGAAAAAGGTTCTCCCCAACCACGCCTCGGTAACTGTCATTCGATTTTGCGTGAGTGTGCCCGTCTTGTCCGCGTTTAATTGCGTCGCCGAACCCATCGTTTCGCACGCCTCTAATCGTCTCACCAAGTTTTGGTCTTTCATCATCTGCTTCATCGCAAACGCCAACCCGAGGGTAATCGCCAACGGTAAACCTTCTGGAATAGCCACGACGACGATAGTCACCGAATTAATTAAAAAATTTAAAACCTTCAAACCGTCCCAACTGCCGGATTCCACGCTCTCCGCGATCCACCGTATAAACGACGCCAAAAACGTCAAAATAGCCGCTCCTATCCCGAAGTTTCCGACTCGCACGACTAACGCGTCCAGTCGTTCCTGCAACGGCGTCGATTGCGGCTCCACGATCAACGTCTTCAAAATGGCCCCCCACTGCGAATGCCCTCCGACCGCGACGACGACGCACCTCCCGCTCCCTTCCGAGACGCTCGTCCCGGACAACAAAAACGGATCTTTCTCCAAATTCTTCCCAATATCGATCGGTTCTCCCGTCATCGCCGCCTCGTTCGTTTTCAACTTGCTCCCTTCCAAATACACGCAATCCGCCGGAATTTTATCCCCCGCGGTCAACTCCAACACGTCGCCGACCAACACCTCCCCGGCTGGGATCTGCTCCACCTCTCCATCGATAACCGTCTTGACGTTATAATTATCCTTCACTGAATTCAACTGTCGAAATTTCTTCTCCTTGGCGTAATCGATGTACGCTTGTAAAAACACCACCACCATGACGACAATCACAATCGCGATGCCTTCCAAGTACCCGTACTCGTCCCTGTGTTCTTTCATTCCTGCCCCGATGGCTAAGGACACCACCGCGGCGGCGATTAAGATCCTCACCGTAAAATCTTCCAGAGCAATCACGCATAACTGTAAAAACGTTTTCGGCGGTGGGTATTCGAACTCGTTCTTCCCGAACTTTACTTCTCTTTCCTGTCTTTTTCCACCTTCAGACGACGAGGACCGTTGCACTCGCGTGAGTCCGGATTTTGGATTGGATTCCAACGATTCCGCTAACGCGTGTGGGCCACCACATCGCGTTTTCAAGAACGCGTAGTCGCGGTCCGTGATCACTCGCTCGAGTTCCGAGGACGTGATCTCGTGTTCTTCTCCGTCTTCTTCCTTCTTCTTCTTCTCGCTCATTATTCTTCTTCGTCTTCTGGGTATCCTCCTCCTCTTCTTTGTGCTTCTGGAGAAAAAGTCGTCGATTTTTTTTATTCCTTTTTGGCCGCTCCTGGAGCAGTTTAGGGTTTTGGTGTTTTTTCTCGGAACCGACTTAAAAGAAGAAGAAGAGGACGAGAAGAAAGACAAAAGGGCTTTGCTGCTGTCGTTGGTTTTTGACGAGAACAACATGATAAAGGAAGTCTTCTTCGTCTCTTCTTACGGAGATCTTCAAAGTCTTTTTTTTAGTGTTGTGGTCTTAAACGCTCTCTCTTCTTTGTGAAATGTTAGAAACACTCGATGATGGAATAAATGTGACTCGTATTTTAAAAAGGTCCAGCGCGATAAAAATGAAGAGGTTTTTGAGGTTTTTGGAGCGTCGAATTTGCCCTCACAAGAAATTACGAAAGAGAATGTGATACATTTACTTTACCGCACACACACATACAAAAACACACGCTTACGCACAGAAACCACCGCGTTTTATTGTTGAAAATGACGACGACGACGACGACGACGAGGCGTTTTTCATCTTCATCATCCCTGGTATCATCTATTCGCGAGAACAATAAGATCAAATATTCGAATAAAAAAATTGGAATTCCAAAGACGAGAAAAAGACCCCGACGGGGAGGAACGAGTCACGTGATGACGGTTTTCGCGTTCGCCTACGACGACGTGTTTTCCATCGTCAAAAGACCGTACGCGACTCGAGAACCGATGTCGAGCGAAGACGAACAGATTTGGCAAAAAAACGAGGAGAAAATCATCGAATTCGTTAGAGAGTTTCACGAGGAAGTTTTAGAAGCAGAGGAGAAGCTGTCGCGAACGAAAGCGGAGACTTTAGTCGTAAAAGCGCACTCGTCCGCGATATGCTGCGCGTTCGGTCGAAAGAGAAACGATGATGAAGAGTATTTACTCGCGGTGGCAATCATCTCGACGGATTGCGCGACGGTTGGGATCGTCGAGTCTGTGATGGTAAATGCGAGCGCGTGCGGGAACGATCTTTTGTACGTCGAGAACGTGAAACGATTCGCGGTGCAATCCGTGTGCGAAAGGTTGTACAACGGGGACCACATTTGCGACGTCGGCGCGAGGGTGAAATACGAAGACGCGATGTTGTTCGCGCTGTGCGATTTTGACGACGAGAGGGACGGGGCGAAATATCAGAGGTTTCAAAATGGGAGCGGAAAAGGCGGCGGCGAGTTAAAGCTGGAGATGATGGACCACGTGAACGAGGACGGATTGAGAGAAATGTTAGACGCACAAAAATAGAAGGAACTAGACGACTTTAATTATAAAAGAATACTGTTTTACTACTACTTGGTAATCTCCTCTTTCAAAGACCCGTCGGCAGCCATTTCTAACACGATGTCGCACCCACCCAATAACTCTTTCTTATAATACAGCTGCGGGAACGTCGGCCAATCGCTGTACGCTTTCATCCCTTGTCTAATCTCCTCGTCTTTTAAAATGTCAAACGTATCGTACTCTACGCCGGTTTCTCGCAACGCTGAAACAACTTTCGAGCTAAAGCCGCACTTGGGTTCATCCGGCGACCCTTTCATGAACAGTAATATGTTTTTAGATTCCGCCAATATCGATTCGATCCTTTTATTCGTCCTTTCCGTCTTTGCTTTCGTCCACGCATCAATCGCTCGTTCGCATTCCGTTTTGAGCGTACCGTCCGCCGCCATTTCTAAAATAATATCGTTCCCTCCGGCTAACTCACCGTTCAAATACAACTGCGGATACGTCGGCCAATCCGAAAATACTTTCAAACCTTGCCGAACGTTCTCGTCGGACAAAATATCGAACGTCCCGTACGCGATCCCGCAGTTCGTCAACGCCTCGCTCGATTTTCTCGAGAATCCGCACTGCGGCGACTCGCGGTTCCCTTTCATGAACAAAACCACCGGTTGTACCGTCGTCAAGTGCACCAATCGTTTCTGTAACTCCTCTTCCGTCTCTTTCCTTCCGTTGTTGTTGTTGTTATTACTATTCGTCGTCTCTTTTTCCTTGCTCGCTTTCATCACCGTCGTCTTATTCGTTGCCTTAAATTTTCCTTCATCTTCAACGCTTTTCGCGTTGGAAAAACAGTGCATCTTCACCGCTCGCGTTAACTGCCCGACATCCGCGCCTTCGATCGTTTTCACCACCTCACCACTTTTCACGATCACAAACGTCGGCACGGAGGTCACCTCGTACTTTTCCGCGGACTCTTCCAGCACTTCCGCGTCGCAATACGCGAACGCGTTGGAATTTTCAACTTCGCCTGCCAACGCTTCCATCGCGTCGTTCATCGCTTTACACGGCGCGCACCATTCCGCGCCGAAGTGCACGACAACGAGTGGCGAGCTCTCGACGAGCACGGAGAGAGTGTGGTCGTCCGGGATGGTTTTGAGGAGAGTATAATTACCGACTGGAGGAGGAGACATACTCGTTGTTTTTGTTGTTTGTGTGTGTTGTTGTTTGATGAGAGAGAGAGCGTTGAACTTGTCCGGACTATTGAGATAGTATTTACAAATTATTCAATCGTCGCTAAAATCGCTCCGCGAGATGCTACTCTATTACTATTATTATTATTATATTATTACTATTATTATGTGATGTTCTTCCTCTTGAAGTGGGTCCCTCGCCCTCGACCGTCCGGATGCCACGCTCCGGCTTCGCCGCCGTTCCACGTCGGGAATTGTCTTCGATTTCTGTTCCAATCTGTCGTAATAATCGTAGCGTCGTCGTCGTCTTTGTTGTGGATTTTTTCTCGGTCTGCGAATATGTACGCGTTTTGAAAGCCGCCGGTTTCTTGCACCTCGATGCGTTCGAGTTTCTTGTTCACGCCGACGTCTTCGACCGAGCGGCACAACGTCTCCGCCCATAAGTTGAATTTCGGCTCTAACGTTTGTCTCGGCGGGCCAATCCACGTGTTTTTCTTCCATTTGCCTTTCGCGCAAACGTCTCTGGTTTTTACGTAAAATCTTTGGCTTCCAAACGGTCCGAAATAGTCCGTCGGTGGATCTAGATAATCGCTATATTGGTGGACGATGGCCCAATTCGGAAGACAACACGGTTTCAATATCAGTTTTATAGCGTTCGCGTTCGCGTTGAATAACTCGCAGGCTTTAAAACTTAACGTGCCACACAAGTGAATGCCTAAGATGACAATTGGAGATTTCAATTGCCGCGTTTCTCCAAACACGTGAATCGACATCGATTGTATGCTATCGTAGGCTTTCAAATCGACTTTCCGAATCAGAAGCGGTATCGGGTACTTTGGGGTCCAGCTTCCAATGCCTCCTCCTCCTTCTCCTTCGTCTTCGCCATTCTCGTCGTCGTCGTCTTCTGAACCTATACCAACGATGTGTGCGTTCGACATGCGGTTTTCTTTGGGTTTCGCCCCAAACTGCGGCCACTCTTTATCGATTAAATAAATTTTCCTCACCTTCTCCGGGTCCAACAACTCGCTCAAGAACATGCCCAGGTAACCGAACCCGCTGCACAAATCAACGATGGTAATCCGTCTGCCTTCGTTCTCTGGCTTTTCGAACTCTTCGTCGACAAACTTGAGCATTCTTGCAATTACCGGCGCTGACTCGTTAAACTCTTTCGCGACTCGATCGCCTTTCACCGTTCGCGTCCACACGGACAACGGGAAATCCACTTTCCACTTTTTCACAATCTCAGTCGCTTTATCCACCAAGTCTGGGTACATTTTCCCGACCGGCATGTGCTTCAGCTCGTACTCGATGAATTCCGGCGTGTTTTGCTTGTGTGGATTGAGCCACGCTTTCTTCTTCGTGCTTTTCTTTTCGCCGCCGAAACCGCTCGTCGTGTTCGCGCTGCTAAAGCCGTCGTTGTTCTTGTCTCTCATTCCATTCTTGATGGTTTCCGTGAGAGACGAACTGATATCTTTGGCGCCGATGCATTTATCAAAGCTGTCGTTGCTCGGGAGATTTTCCACGGCATCGTCGAAAGGATCTTTCTCCTTCTCCCGTCTTCCCGGAGAGGAGAACAGAGAGCACTGCCTCTTTGTAGAAGATGTCGCGCCCATATCTAATACACTTTGTTATTTTCCCTAGAAAGAAGTGCAGTCTGAAAACAGTTAAAAACCTCTTATTAATAAATAACATTTTTTATCATCATCAATCCCACGGCTCGCGTTTGAACGCGAATCCGAGCGTTTCGCAATAACTCCTCAGCTTCATCTCGTACTTTTGAATTACCAATCCTCGCTTTTTACACCTCTCTTTGCACTCGAAGACTTCCTCGAAGAATTTCGGGTCGAGCGCTGCGAGCTCGGCTTTGAGCTTTTGGTTTTCCCGCTCGTATTTTAGAAGCGTTTCGGCAATTTCGAGCGTTTCGAGTTGTTGTTGCTTTTCCGCGTTATGAAACGCTTCTTCTTTGCTGTGCACGGATGATTGGACGGTTTCGAGTTCCTCTTGAATTCGTTTGGTTTCCACGCGGCTCGATTCGAGTTCTTTTTCTCGGACGACGAGGTGAGAGGAGAGGTCTAACTTTTCTTTTTGCGCGAGCGCGGCTTGCTTTTCGAATTTTTCGATATCGAGTTCTAAACGCTCGATTTCCTCGGCACTCGATTTCGTTTCTTTGTCGAGAGCGAGTTGTAGCTTTTTTGTTCGTTCGGTCGCGCGGTCGAGTTCGACTTTCAACGTTTCGTGTTCGTACAAATCCACCGTTCGCTGCAATTGGTCTTGAAGCTTTTCGATTTGGAATCTCAAATCGGTCGTTTCCTTCTGCAATCTCGTGTTCTTTTCCATGGCTTTACTCGCTTTTTGTTTCATTTTCTCCAACGATTGCGTGGTTTCTGAGAGTTCCTCGCGACTGTCGTCTCGTTCGCGTTCGAGTTGGCGCACTTTCTGTCGCAAAGAAGACACCGCTTCGCGCATCAATCGTTTATCTCGTTCTTCTTTTTCCTCCGCATCGCGTCGAATGTGTTCTACGGTTTCTTCTCCTATGCGCTTAGACTTTTCAACGGTACGTTGAAGCCGTTTCGTTTCGTCCTTTAGTTCGTCGCGCTCTTTCACGGTTTTCGAAAGCACTCTCGATTGCGCCTCGCACTTCGCGGAACAGGCGTCGTACTGCGCGCTCTTCACCGACAAGTCTCTTCTCAACTGGTCCATGGCGATTTTAAACTGCGCGCGAGCGTCCCATCTGTTTAATGTTTCTTCTCTCGTTAGCGCCATGGCGTTTTCGTTCTGGTCATCTTCGTATCCGAGAATGCGTTTCGTTTTCTCAACCGTTTGCGGCGGCGGCATTCTACTTTTACCGCTCCCTAATCGATACGCGCTCCCTTTCTTTGCCGGCGAGGATGGCGACACCGATGTTCCGACGAGAGACGTGAACGAGGACGTTGGTGGTTGCATCATTAAACGCTCGTTTAATACCATCTGTCGACTTTCCATCTCTTCGTTTCTTTCTCTTTCCTTCGCCAACATCTTTTGCAACTTTCGAATTTCTCTCCTGCTTTCTTCCAAATTATCCGAAAGCGCGTCCGACTGCGTCTCCAACGCCAACGCGCGATGCTGTGCTCTTCGCAACGCTTCTTCGTGTTGTTCTTTTTCGTACAAGTCCGCCTCGCGCTTCTTCGCGTTCACGATCGCCCTCTTCTCCTTCCTCGGCGTGCTAAAAAAATGTTCCCCTTCGATCATCTGGTCGTCGTCGTCGTCGTCGCCGCCACCGGTATCTTCGTCCTCCTCGTTCGCGCGAGCGAGTCGAAACATCTTCTTCATCTTCGCATCATCATCATCATCATCCAACAAAAGTGGTAATAAATGTCCATCTCTTTTCCTCGCATCACCTTTTTCCAGCATCTCGATGCGTTTCACGAACTCCATCTCCACCTCTCGCATCTCTTTGGACAGGATTAAAAACTCGCGCTTTTGCTCCTCGACCTTTTCTTTCAACAGTTCGTTCTCTCGCTCTTTCCTCGAATACTCATAATCTTCATCGTTTCTCTTTTCAGCAGTCACCAAAGCCCTTTCTAACGCGACTTGTAAAATCTTGCACAAATGCATCATCAAAACGACATTCTCCTGGTCCGAGACGTTCGCATCCGCGCGTATTTCGCACCTTAACACTCGTTTCGCGAGCGCATCGATTGGATGATTTCGGGACCACATCGGGGAGAAATTATTCAAAAATTTCGGAATCGCCTTCGTGTCTTCGTTCGAAACGTACTCGTCGTCATCATCGATTGTGGGGTAAAAAAGATGATCCGCTAACGCTACCATTCCGTCGACGTCAAAGTCCAACACGTCGTCCCAGGGCATCTTTTCTTTTTTTAAAGGTTTTGATGCGAGCATCATCTCTCTTTTTGCGTCTCTTTGTGGGGGAGTTTTAGGGGAGTTTTTAGGTGAAATGCACCAGAATAACTCCGACGCGGAGATGACGACGCAGGAGGAGGAGGAGGAGGAGGAAAGTTTGACGTTGAAGAGGACCAAAAAGATAAAGATAAAGAGGACGTTCGATTTCTCGAAATATAAAACGCGCAAGATTGCGCTCGAACTCGCGTATTGCGGTGCAAACCATTTCGGGTTTTCCAGTCAAGGCTGCGTGCAAGCCTCCTCCGAGAACACTACGAATGCGAAGAACAACAGTCACATTCGAACGATCGAAGGCGCTTTGTTCGAGGCTTTGAAAAAATGCAGACTGGTGGACCCATCGAAGGAGATTTTCGGGGAACCGTCCGTGGATTACAGTCGGTGTGGGCGGACCGACCGAGGGGTGAGTTCGATTGGGAACGTGGTGAGTTTGAACGTGAGGTGTAAAGGGGTTGGCGGCGGCGGCGGCGGAGAAGACGAAGAAGACGACGAAGACGGTGAAAACGGAGAGGAGATTGATTACGTCGGTAATCTGAATCGAGCGTTGCCGGACGACGTGAGAGCGTTGTGTTGGTACGCGGTGCCTGATGGATTCAGTTCGAGGTTTAATTGTACGAGTAGGCGGTACGAGTATCATTTCACGAGAGTCGTGCGACAAAATCTCGCACCGCCGCCGCGAGGAGGAGAAGAGGCTGGAAAATGTGAGCCGGAGGAGATTCTCGACGTGGAGAGGATGCGAGAGGCGTGCGAGAAGTTGGTCGGAACGCACGATTTTAGAAATTTTTGCAAGATGAACGTGAAGGATTGTCGCGATTACACGAGGCACATAAAAGAGTGTCGCATAGAAAAGAAGAATACGGAACGGACTACCGGTGCGCTTTTGCGCGAGACGGATTGGGTCTTGATCATCGAAGGAAGTTCGTTTTTGTGGCACATGGTGCGTTGCATCGCGGCGGTGCTTTTCCAAGTTGGTTTGCGAGCGGATGCGCCGGACATTATCGACGAGCTTCTCGATTTAACGAAAACGCCGCGAAAACCGTTATACGCGATGGCGCCAGAACATTCGCTCGTTTTAGTCGGGTGCGAGTACGACGACTCTGTCATAAATCCTGGCAAGAGAAGAGTATCAGAGGAGGCTCGGCAAGGCTTGGAAATGCACGCGTTGGCGGCGGCGAGGATGCATCGATTGAAAGCGAGCTTGTGGGAGGAAATCGGAGGAAGGGCGCACTCGCCGGTGAAGGAAGATGCCGATACTCCTTCTCATAACGTTAAGCGAAGCCGCGAATTAACCAGAGGCTTACTCTCATCGACCAACTACGGCACAGCAGCTGGTGAACCGAAAGGCGAGCCGGTGAGCTTAAAGAAACGCTCGACGGAGAAGACGTACGATGAAAGAATAGCAGACCTGAACGCGAAAAACGAGCGCAAGAAAACTACTGAGGCCAGATGACGCTAATAAATACGCCGCAGCTACTAGCATATAAATAAAATATATTACAACACGTTTGCGCAAATACTATACAAAACGAACATCTCCCCACTGCTCTTCTTCTTTCACCGCGACGGCTCTGGCGCGAGAAGCGCCTCCGGCGCCGCTCGCTTCACGCGTTTCCTTAACTTCCCGTCGCCGTCCACCCGTTTCCGTCCGCTCTCTGATTGCGCCAGCATCACCAGCACTCTCTTCGCCCCCAATTTGACGTCCTCGTCCGTCTCCTTCTCTTTCAATTCGCACAAATTCAAAACCACCTCTAACATGCCTTTCTCCACGCACTTCTTTGCCGTATTGTACGTACTATCAGGAAACGTACTCAACACCCACTCGCTTCTCCACAAGCCTCGTTTGCGCATGAAATTGCTCTCGTGTTCCACCATGTACACCGCGGAGTTTATCATCCCGTCCGAAACTATTGGAAACGAGTAATACCCGATGTATATCGATGCGAACGCGGAGGAGAACGCGAGCAATCGGTTCCTCGTTTTCGATTGCGCGGAGGACATGGGGAACTGCGAGACGAGGAGTTCTTTATGGTACGCATCATTGTTCATCGTTCTCCTTCGAAAAACACGCGCACTTCGAACGCAACGACCTGAGACATCAAAGCCACCTTTTCCTCCTCCTCTTTTCGCGAGGAAGAGGAGGAGAGACATGTGATGCGCGCGAGTTGAAAGCGCAGTTTTCGTGTGAGGAATGCGGTCACATTTCCCCCAGATACAATACCTCACTTTGCAATAAACACTTTACGAGAACGATGACGAGTTCGTTCGCGAAATCGAAGCGCGCGCTTCTACTTTTGCTGGTATATTCCGCCTTTATTTTTTCCGCCTCTTCTTCTTCGTCTTCGTCTTCTTCTGTTCGACTCTCGACCGCAACATCCCGGGAAGGAATGTTCGGAAAAACGTTCAAGTGGGAAACTTGCGAAGACGATGCAAAAAAAGACGACGACATCGAAGATAAAGAAGGAAAAGACATCGACTTAACCTCGGTCGCGTTAAACCCAGACCCGGTGAGAACCGGCGGCACCGCAAAGTTTATTCTCAGAGGGAACGTAATGGCAGATTCCATTCCGACGACGTCCGTGATTGACGTGCAGATTTTGTACCAAGGCGTGCCTTTGTACACGGATACCTTGTCCTTGTGCGAAACGATACGCGCGGACGAAACAGATCCTTCGCAGCCGACGAAATGTCCGATAGAGAGAAAAACGAATGATGATGATGCGAATGCGACGACAGTGGTGACAATGGAGTACGACGCGGCGGTTCCGGAGTTAGCGCCGAGCGGCGAGTTTGAAGCGCGGTT
>Ga0209505_1000803_pt1 | contig 23451 bp, 15 predicted proteins | sample COGITO_mtgs_1103_2_FD_184794 | JGI IMG/M metagenome (GOLD analysis project Ga0209505, IMG submission 184794) | Pelagic marine microbial communities from North Sea - COGITO_mtgs_110331 (SPAdes) (version 2) | ecosystem: Environmental > Aquatic > Marine > Epipelagic ... | reverse complement strand
TAACTTCTTTGCCTCCTCCTCCTCCGCTCAGAAGATAGTTTCGCTTCAAATACTCCAACTTTGACTGACTCATCTCACATCAGAGATAGACAACAGAGCGTGTTGTTCAAAGCAGAGAGTCTTAAAGAGAGGTTTTTTTCTTCTCTAATCTAATTTTATACGTCAAAAGTCGTCTGGTTCTTGTTCGTATGAATGAAGTTGTGTTCTTGTTGTTCTCGTTCTTGTTCGAAAGCAAAAAAAAAGAAAAGAAGCGGTTTGGAAAAAGCGAAAGGAATAAAGAATGAAACCACACAACTCGTCGAAGCATTCTACAAAAAAAAATAAAAAGGAAAGATGGTGGTACCAGCAGCCGCAGCGGCCGCCTCTTCGATCGCCCCAATGGCAGGCTCCGCGTTAATAAACGAAGCGTTAATCGCGTACGGCTACGTCGCCACTTGGATCGGTCTCTCCTCGGGAGTGATTTTATTCAACAAGTACATCTTATCGTTTTTCGGGTTCCCGTTCCCGATTTCTTTAACCATGATACACATGTGTTTTTGCTCGTGTATGGCGTTTTTAATCATTCGAGTGTTTAAGCTGGTAAATTCGAACGATCTGGACAGGCAGACGTACGTGCAAAAGATCGTCCCAGTCGGGGCGTTGTTTGCGCTGAGTTTATGGCTCTCGAACACCGCGTACGTGTACTTATCCGTGGCGTTTATTCAGATGTTGAAAGCGTTGATGCCGGCGAGCGTGTATACCGTCGGGTGCTTGATGGGGATCGAACAGTTCACGTACGCGAGGTTGGCGAACATGTTCGTGATTACGTTAGGAGTGTGCATTGCGTCTTACGGGGAGTTGAACTTCCACTTGTTAGGGGTGTTGATTCAGTTGGCGTCGGTGTGCGCGGAAGCCTTTAGATTGGGATTGGTACAAATAATATTAAACTCGGAAAAGCTGAAGATGAATTCGATAACGACGTTGTATTACGTGTCGCCGGCGTGCTTTGTATTTTTGTTGATACCGTTTACGTTTTTAGAAGTTCCGAGATATTTAGACACAAACACGGAAGTGAATACGAGTCAACCGCACATTTTGTTCTTAAACGCGTGCACGGCTTTCGCGTTGAACATGGCGGTGTATTTGTTAATCGGAAAGACGTCGGCGCTGACGATGAACGTCGCCGGGGTGGTCAAAGATTGGTTGCTGATTTTCATCAGTTCAGCGTTGTTTGATGCGCCAATCACAAAGTTACAACTTTTTGGGTACGGGATTAGTTTTGTGGCGGTGTGTTATTATAATTATTCCAAATATAAAGATCGAGAGAAGGCGATGTCGATGCCAAAGATAGACGCGAAATCCGAGGACGGCGCGAACAGTAGCAGCACGGAACGAGAAATGAATGCCAAAGCTTAAATAATTTTGATATATAATTAACATGGACATATTTTAACATAAAAACACAGTAATACAATCTACAGAAATACTCAGAATGCGTTTCTTTGTTCAAAACGCTTCGTCGTCGTCGTCAGCGACGCTCATCTCTCGTTTTTGATGAGCTTGAATGGATTGCAACGAATCGCGTTGGATGCTCGCAAGCTGCTCCGATAACGATCCGTTGCCAGACTCATCATACGATGATCTATTACTATTTTTCTCCTCCTTTTCTTCGTCTCGTTCTTCCTCTTCTTCGAATTGCTCGCCTTTTTCCTCCATCTCCGCCTCTTTCTCGGAGTTGACGATTTTCAACGCCGTCTTTAATACTCGCGGCTTGACGTTCACGGAAGTCGATTTACCTTCAACCGTCGGCCCGCTGTAGGATTCGATAAAGTCTTGATCGACTGGTAAAACCTTCGGCGGAGAAACGAATTGAATGTCGTCGATCGCCGCTCCGTATTCTGTCGCCGCGGCGAGCATCTTTTTCGGAGTGACGCCGTACAACTTGTCGGCGAGATCTTCGGCGCCGCTTCGAGAACACGAGAGAAGCGAAAAGGTAACTTCGACCGGTTCTTCGTTACTGTCGTCGGAAACGAAACGTCCAAGCGCTACGGAACTGAACCAAGCGCCTAATCTCGAGCTCTTGCTGTCTTTCTCTCCTTCTTCTTCTTCTACCGGTCGAGTCGAGAGATCTAACCACATGAGTTGATCTTCGTCGGCGCCTGTGAGGGTGACGATGGTCTTCGAGAACGAGTCCGCGAACTCTGGATGCGTTGAAATCTGACTCGCAGAGGTGATTCCAGCACCAGAGATGGCAACCGAGGCTTGCACTTTAAAATTCGGCGATTTTCCTTTGCACGAGGCGACTTTTGTCTTGCCTGCGGCGGTATTCTTCTCCTCCAGCGCATCTTTTTGTTCTTCAACTTCTTCTAAAATTTCTTTGAATTCTTTATTGTTGTCGTCGTCGTCAGTAGCAGCATCGAGGAGACCAACTTTTGCTTCCGCCGTGCTCTTAGACGAAGTAGATGAAGAGGAAGAGATGACAACGTTACCGGAGCGATGTAATTTCTTCGTTTCTTCGTTCAAAACGTCTTGCGCGACGTCTGCTTCCTCTTGCGCTCTCACCGCTCTCGCTTCGAGCTTGGCGGCTTCCTCCTCGAGCGCTTCTTTTTTATCCTCATCTTTTTCGGCGAGTGCAGATTCTTTCGCTCTAAACGCTTCTCTGAACGCGTTCGAAGCGCCAATCTTTTCTTGCGCGACGAGTTCTCTCGCCGTCTCGACTTCTTCGGAAACTTTTCTTTCGGCTTCAATTTCAGCGACTCGCGACGCAGAAGTCGCCGCTTTGACCGCATCGTTGGCGTTTTCGATTTGCCTCTTTTCTTTCACGAGTTGTTCCTCTGTTTTTGGCACTCGTTGGATAGCTTCGAGACTTATCGTGGACTCTGTTGCCAAGACTTCACGAATTTTCGGCGCGGAAAGATAGGTGACTTGTTTCAACATGTTAATTCCGCGACTGTTGTTCAACACTTTCAACATTCGCTCCGGAGCGGTGGACATCAAAGACTTCAAAATAGTCTCAGCATTTCCCTCTTTCTCTTGCACGATGATTTCAAATCCAACTTCAACTGCACTGGAAGAAGAAGACTTCGACGGAGCAGCGACAGTGGCAGAAATAGATTTGCCCGGGGCAGCGACTTCTTCTTCACCAAGCACGCTATCTGCGTTGGTACTGTGTAACGTCGTTTGTCTCTCCGCGATTGCTTTCCTCAACTTTTCATTCTCGGCTTTCCAGTTGTTGATTTTATCCTCTAAAGCTTTCTTGTTCTCCGCAAGTTCAACGTTTAATTGCGTCAACTGTTGATTTTCTTTGTACACCTCCGAGTGTTGATTTTCGAGCTTGGCGACTCTTTGTGCGAATTGAGAAATGTCCACGAAACCTTCGTCTTGGGACTGCTTCATTTCGCCCAAAAGTGCTTCTTCTGACATCGCGACGTCCTTCAAGGATTTAATGACCACGTCTTGCGGTCGAACGTGGACAATATCGGCGATGGCTGATTTCAAAGCGGCGTTTTGCTTTTCGTTGGAGAGCAGCTTTTGCGCAGTCATGCCGTTACCAGAAATGGACATTTTCGCTTTTACCGCGAACAATTTCGGCACGTCGCACCCAGCCGAGACCTGCGTGCGGTGCGGCTGGTCCGCGTTCTCGCACGTGTGCGCACACGACCCCCAGACGTAACTCAACGTCTTCCCGTCGAATACTCGGTTGTACAGGACGTTCTTCACTCCTCCGGTCCTTTCCGAAATGCCGTGCGTGAATTGACCGGTGCATTTGGACATGGATGCGTTCGCGACATCGTTCGAATCATTCTTTTCATCGTCACCCAGAGTAACAATCTTGCCAATCTTTCCTTTTCTCGAAGCTGGGCACTGGTCTTCTTCGTGCGGCGACACGTTTTCGCAAGCCAACTCGGACACCGCGCGATACTTGCCCGTGTTGATCTTTTTCGTAATCGCCGCGGACAATTCTTCCTTCTCTTCGTTGCCTAAACGGCCTACGAACGAGTCCGTTTCACCACTCGAGTGGAACGTAGTCCACGAATCGTATCCTAACGACGGCGACCCATCGTCTTCCTCGTCATTGGTCGGTCGCGGTTTCGGGTACAAGTAAAACCCAAACTGTTCGTTCGGTTTCATCTGTTCGTGTTCAACCTCGAAGGTCCCGCACGTCGTCATTCGCATTTCCTTCGCCTGGTCGAAATCGAATTCCTCGCTCATGCTCTTCGTGATCAACTTCGCGCCGATGTATTTCCAGTTATCTTGCATTGGGAACGGCAAAGCGTTGTTGTCCTTTTGTTGCAACAGAGGTGAACAGGAGGTGTGCAACGTGAACACTTTCTTTCCTCCTTGCTGATGATTCACAGCGGCACTATTTGTCGCTCCTTCACCGAGTTTTAAGGGAGAATGACGTGAAACGGCATCAGATGACGACGACGCGCTGGTCGCAAACAGCGCGAGCGCGCCCAAAGACGCGCCGATGCTGACTTTTCTCATCATCGACGATGAAAATTTCCCCGCTGAAGAAGATGAAGACGAAGAGGAGGAGGAAGAAGGGACGATGAGCCTCTCGGACTCTCCTTCGTCGTATTGATTCATCGCGATGAATTAATAACAACACACTACTACTATTGCTTCGAGAAGATACAGAGGGTGTTGACGACGACTGTATCTTTTGTGTGTTTGAGAAGTGAAGTGGAAATCAATCAGAAACGGAAAGTGGCGCGGCCTTTTTTGTCTGGGAGGTGTTTGGGGTGTTAGAGAATTTTTGTTCGCAAATGTATTAGTGTATTATAAGTAGCAGGAAAAGTATTAGTAGTTTCACGCTCATTCTCTCTCTCACACACACACCTTTCTCTCTCTTTCTCGTTATTAGTAGTAGTAGAAATAGTTTATTATTATTAAACTCTCATGGTTTGCAATCTTTCCTCTAAAGCGTCGGCGTGCGTATTGCGCAGCAGAGGAAAGTTAATCTCCTCGTCGAGTTGTTTCAACTCTTGAAAGATGAGTCTTCTCACCGTCTCCTCGGACATTTCGCCTCCGTTGTGTTGCTCGAACGCGAACGTGAACGGCGCGTTCGCTACTGGTTCGTCGTTCGTGTCGTGTAACGACGCCAAGTACGGGTGCTTTAAACACTCCTCGACGTTGATGCGCTTTTCCGGGTTAAAGATGAGCATCTTTTCAATTAAATCGCACGCTAACGGGTTCGCTTCCGGGTATAATCGTTTAAAATCCATCGGTTTAGAATACGGAAGTTGACGTAAATATCGTCTGGCTTTATCCGAAGTCACGAAATATAAATCCTGCTCGTCCGGGGTGCCGATGACTTTGGTAATCAGATTCAACTGATGGACGTAATCTTTCCCCGGAAATAACGGTTTTCTACCCAGTAATTCAGCTAAAATGCACCCGCAAGACCACACATCAATGGCGACGGTATATTCTGCGCACGATAACAACAATTCAGGCGCGCGATACCATCTCGTTACGACGTATTCTGTCATGAAATCTCGGTTTTTATCTTGCGTGTTTGTTCGCGCTAAACCAAAATCGCAAATTTTCAAGTCGCAGTTGGCGTTTAGCAACAAGTTAGACGGTTTCAAATCTCTGTGTAAGACGTCCGCGCTGTGAATATACTTCAATCCTCTTAATAACTGGTAAATGAAGTATTGGCAGTGGTCGTCCGTTAACGGTTGGTCCGAGCGAATGATTTGATGTAAATCCGTATCCATCAACTCGTACATGACGTACACGTCGTTGAAATTATACTCCTCTTCTTTCGAGGGAAGCATGCAATCAGTAATGGGAACGACGTTTTCGTGCCTCAAATGCCTTAAAAGCTTAATCTCTCTCAGCGTTCGTTTCGCGTCCACCACGTTCTCAAACGCGTTCGTTATTTTCTTAATCGCCACCTTTGTGTTTTGCTTTTCGTCCTTCGCCGAACAGACGATGCCGTACGCGCCTTTGCCTATAGGTTTAATCGGGACGTATTTCTTCTTCACTTCGAACAGATTTCCACAGACTACAAACTTTGTCAACTCGTACGGGTCATCTCCTTCGTCTTGTTCTTCTTCTTCTAGGTCGTTCTTGTTTGTGTTGTTTGATATTATCTTCTTCTCGTTATTACTATTGTTGTTAGTAGTAGTAGTAGTATTATCCTCTGCGCCTCGTCTTCTCGGCGTCGGCGTCGAGGTCAACGACACGTTGTTCTCCTTATCTTTCCGTCGTCTCACTTTCGATACCTTCTTCTTCCGTCGTAACGCGTCGTTTACGTTGTCGTCTTCCTCCGTATCCTCGTCGTCGTCGTCATCCTCGGAACTCCTCTCTTCGTCGCTACTAATGTCGCCGTCGTCGTTTCTCTTCTGTTTCTCGTCTTCGTCGCTGGACGATGCCGCTCCGTCGCCTCTTTGTTCTCTTCGTAACAGTAAGTGTTCGTAATCCTCGTCGAACGGTGCTTTGTCTTCTTTTTGTTCTTCTTCTTTTCTGTCGTCGTTGTTGTTGTTCATGTGATGCGTTTCTCTCTCTCTCTCTCTTCTGTTGTTGTGTTCTTGGTGTTCAAGGTGTTCTCTCTTCTGTTGTGTGAGAGAGAGAGTGGACTCTTCTTCGTCTGTGGTCTTTTGATGATGATACTCTCTCTCTCGAGAAGAAGAAGAAGAAGAGTTCGTTCGTCGAAGAGTTCTGGCAAGAAAAAGAAAACGGAGGACAAAAAAGAGAAAAAAAAAAGATTTCTCCTCCAAGAAGAAGGGAATCTTTCTCTCAGTGAAGGGGCTCTCTGGCCAATTAAATCTTGTTTCCCTCTCTTTTTCTCTCTTTTTCTCTCTTTTTCCTTCTTTTGCGGCTTAATAAACACCCGCTCTTTCTTCGACCCTCTGCGCGCGCGTCATCATCATCTTCGAGAGAAAAAGAGAGCACACACACACAACAACAACAACAACAACAACAAAGCACGACGACGCAAACAAAAGATCGAAAGAAGTGTGAAAGAAGCTCTTCTGCCGAGTTTAATATCATCAGTTTGTCTGAATCGTCGCCGTCAAAAGAGAGAGAGAGAGAGAGAGAGAGAAAATCAACGAGGTTTTTAAAAGACGGAGGACGGATCTTCTCTTCTGTTTTGTCTGAGTTTTGTTCCGTACAACGCTTCGCGCTCCGACATTTAACTCGTAGTAGTATTATTGAAGAAGAAGAAGAAGAAGAAGACAAAAGATGGCGACGACGACAAATACGAACGTCGAAAGCATCGTCAATAACGATGACAATACTAACAACACAAAAGAAGAAGAAGAAGAAGAAGAAGAAGAAGAAGAACGAGAGAGAATACTACCGCTGAACGAGAACGAGAAAGATGCTGCTTGGGCGCTCGAAGAATTCAAATGGGACTCGGACAAAGCCATTGGGAAAAAAATAACAACACTCACAACTCTAAAGACTGGGAAAAAACGAGTCGGAGGAAGAGGAGGAGGTTTGAAGAGGAAACAAACGATGGGGACGGAAGATGGCTCCAACGACGACGACGATGAAGAAGAAGAAGAAGAAGAAGAAGCGGACGTGAATGACTTGCGCAACTCGCCTCGCTTTCGACCGATGGTGAGAACGAGTGAAGAGAAAGAGGGAGACAAGAATAAGTATCTCGAAAAACGACGAAAAGAAGAAAAGAACTTTACGACCGATTCGGCGGATGGTACCGCAGACGACGGCGCGAGAACGAGCATCGCCGCAGCAGCACTCGCAACGACCGGTTTTGTCCCGGTCAAATTAAGAAGCGAGGCAGCGAATGGGACAAAGTATAGAGTCATCAAGCACAAAGTTTTTTGCAAAGTGAATGGGTGCGATGAGGAGTGCTTGTCTTTGTATTCAATTCGCGTCAAGGTGTGCGTGATTCATTTGAAAGCGGATGAAGTGATGTTTAACAACGAATTGTGTCGATTTTGTCAAAAGTGCACGAAATTTCACAACGTGGGTAATTTCGAGGAAGGTCGGAGAGCGTGTTTACGTTCCTTGAATAGATTGGCGTTCAAGCGAGTACCGGCGAGTGCGCAAGAGAGCGCATTAAATACGTTGGCCATGTACGATCGAATGATTATGTCGCAAGCGGGAACTGGTGAAGCAGCGCCAAATGGAGGGGCAAACTCCGATTCGGCAACGAATACTGATAATAATAAACGCGAAGTTTCTTCGGTACTTCCCTCGAATGAGTTGACTCGTCAACGGCGAATCCGCGATGCACTCACGTTGCTCGGTGCAAGTTGGCATCAAGGCACAAGGAAGAAAGAAAGGAAAGAAAGAATGACAATCAAAGAAAGAAATGAAGAAGTTCAGCAACAATCACAAGGAACCCAAATAGATCAAAAAACCCTCAGCGTGTCACAGCTCAGAGTTATACGCTTACAGTGCGCGCAAATGTTGCTGAACCATCTGCCCGAAAATTTTGATCCTTCGACAAATGCGGAGGAAAGACGAAGAAGGGAGATAATCAACGCGTCGTATACGCGAAGTGAAGGTTACGATCGATTAATGCATCTCGACAACGAGGCTTTTATCACGCTCGCTGCAGAAATTAAGATTCATAACAAACAACCTCACGATTTGAGCGCTTCCATCGGCGAAGGCGTCAAAAATTATTTCGCAGAGAAATCTGGGCATCCGCCGGCGAGATTAGAATTCACCGCGGAACCAGGATGCACGAAGTTGAACGTGGATGCACTGATCCCACCAATGACGTCACGTCATTCGTTTTTGAGAAATCGACGAGGAACGTCAGACAAAGAAGTTGCAAAAGAATTGGCCAGTTACGCCATCGATACGGACGATGGAGGTTTGGACGATGTGGATATAGATGTAATCATTGGTGCGGTGCGAACGCGACGAAGAAATGGCGAATGGGAATTGAGCACTAAAATTCGTAAAAAGCACGACTGTCGTTCGGCCAAACACGTGATGTGTACAAATCCGGACATTTTAAATTCGTGCGAGAATGAAAATACTTTGATTGTCACAGGCGTTCCTCCAGACGTCGTAGCTGTCGTGCGTATCAACGGACAAGTGGAAAGAGGAAGTGTAATCGCTCGTTTCGGTGGTAATTCTCCAGTAACGGAAGCATCGACGAGAAAAACAACGACGCGCTTGAATCAGAGTAGTAGCGAAAGTAATCAGCAACAGGAGCGGCCGGATGTATTGCAAAACTCACAGTCAAATTACGTGTACGTATCGGTACCTCTCGATTACGCGGAAGGTCTGATGACAATCAATCTGATGTGGCCAGAAGGACACGAATTCGCAGGTTCTGCACTATGTGATCCAATCATTATCCTCTTGACGCCTGATATTGATCTCGCGCAAGAACTGAAAGAAGCGATGGATGAAGTGCATGCGCTGTCCTCCGAATTTTGCTACACTTTTAAGCGATACGTCGGCGCGTGTCTAGTCAAGGATGGTGACGTGCGATCGTTCACGAACCCAAATTTTTGCTTAGTACAAAAGGATATAACTTTGTGGGCTTTGAGAAACGGATTCCCTAAGCTTTCTAAGCGATTGCTAAAACCACAAGTTCAGATGTTGGAAAATGCACGGTCTTTGGCAGCTGCGGACGGAGTGTATAAAACATATGTGTACGCGGCGACGTTGTCTGATTCAGTGGAAATCGTTCGCGAAGTCATCGCCTTGGGCGGAGAAAAGAACTTGTTCGGTACGGTTTCAACCGTCGGCAACAAAGAGACGAGAGATACGGCTTTGCATATTGCCGCGATGAATGGGAACACGAACATGGTGCTTGATTTTTTGTCCATAGTATCCTCCATAGAATCTTGGTTCACGTCGCGAAACTCGAGCGGATTCTCGCCGAGAGACTGCGCAGTTTTGGCGCAAAGCTCGAATCTTTCGAAAGCCATCACAAAAGTTTTGGACGATCCGCTCTTGATTGCCTCGAATGCAGTATGCCTCGCAGTGAAGGAATTCGTGTCCAAAGTAAAGAGCGGGGCGTATACCGCTCCCGATCATGCACCTGCAATCGACCACGTTGAGGAGCTGGAAAACCAGAGCCAAGCGATATTCGCTCGCGCTTCAGATTTGGTTTTCGAAAGCCTGACTGAAATCAGCACAACTGTTTCACAAAATGAGCTCGAAGAAGCTCGAAAAGTTGCCACAGTCCGGTTGCTTGAAATAACAAACATGCTACTGCAGCACAAAGCGTGCTTCTTGAAGCTTTTCTCGTTAGCTATTGAGAGAGACTGCAAATTGCTCGAAAGTTATAACGGCGCAGACAGCATGGACAAATCTTTCGACTCGCCAATCCAGTCTGGCGCGGATTCGTTTTTCGTGGAGCTGTTGTCAAGTTATGATAGTGGCCAGGGACGAGGCTACGTCCCTCAATCGATCCGCAAAATTTTCGGTAAGTTGAGTAATGCACTCGCTTCTTTGAAGTACAAATCGATGCTTGCTTTTGAAGATCCGTTGATTGAAAAAGCATACGTTCTTGAAAATTCCTTCTATCGAAAACGCGTCGATCTCGTCGCGTTTTTGCTCATATTTTCGGTCATTTGCGCTCGAAGGATCAAATTTTCGGACGGGACATTTTCGGATTTCGTGTTCACTTTCTTCCGCATGGGCGAATCGTCGAGTTTGTGCTTTTACATCTCGAGGATGATCGGCGTGCTGACGTTTCCAGGAGCCATTTTTGCGCTCCTCGTGTATCCGAAATTTTACACGCGACACCGAGAAAGCATCACCATGCTGGTTCGATATATGAGTCCATTAATGTGGTCGCTTCGTTCTGCAAACGAAACAGCTCCGGTGTCAATTGCCAGGGTAATGTTCATGCGTTCGTCAGCTTGCGTGTATGGATGTCGATTTGAAAGACACGCGTTTGTGACAATGATGAACTACTTCTTTCCATTCGCTCGAATGCTTAAAATATTTGAGGGCCAAGCCGCAGATTTGACATTCTCGACCGTGGTTGAAGATTTGGACAGAAACGGGTGCAACAGAATTTTGTCTATGGGATCGATAGGCTTGAATTTGGTCGTCTCATTCTTGGTCGAAGCACGATTTCGGCGTAAGTTTGCGGCGAAATACGGCGTCAATTGGATGAAGATAAGTTGGATGACGTCGCCCCCGCTTCCGCCCGGGGAAGATGAAAAGTTCATCAAAGATATTCGCGAAGAAGTAGGAGCTTTCGATAGCGACGAAGAAGATGATGTCCGTCATAAAAGTCTCAACCGTCGCAACCGGTTTTTCAAGTTCATTTCTGAGCAAAGAAAATCCTTGCATGCCAAGGCTTACTTTGCGTTTCCGAATCCGAGAGACGAGGGTGCGTACGTCCTTGAAAACTCAAATTTTCGAAGACCTTACGATATCGCCATCTTTGGCTATCTATATCTCATATGGGGATCTGAACTTTATCGTAAGTATTTGAAATGGGGTCATTCATTCGATTGGTATGCCTTATCTATGTTCACAAACTGTGACGTGACCGAAGATACCATGAGAATAACAGGTTATGAGAGGCGCGTCAGCGCTCTTTTTCTTTTAAAAGTGTTCTCCTCATCAGTGCTCGTGGGAACGTCACTAATCGCCATCTTTCTTCCTCGCGTCTATTGTCACAGTCGCGAGTCCTTCATCGCTGTTCTTAAATTATCAGCCAGCGTGGCACCAGCCCTGAAAGTGGCAGAATCACCAGAGTTTGTCGTGGTCATCATGTTTCGATTATGCGCGGTGCTCTTGTCGGTTCGTTTTGAACGAGAGGTTATGATTGTATTGACGAACGCTTTCATCATACCTCGAGCATTAGAATGGTACGTTGGAACAGAGGAATATGGTATTATCGACGTCAGTGGTGATTCTTCAGTCGTGACGTGTAAGGGAAACAGTGGTTCGTTAAATCTGGGCATCTTCAGCGGCAACTGGTATACGTGGTCTTCCTTTTTTAAGTTCGTCTTTGTCGTTCTGATGTATTTACAAATCAGTATCGTCTTGACCCTCGAAAAGCAACGTCGAGAGGCCTTTGCGAGGAAGAGAAGAATCAAGCAGCATTAGCCAAGATGCGCATATACGTTGTAATTTACTACTACTAGATACTATAGTACCTTAGTTCTTATGCTACTCGTACCATTTAAGTATTTAAGATTATTTATCCATATGAATCAAGTCAAATAGAATTGCCAGAAGAGCAGATGCGACAGAAATAAATACAACACAAAATGAAGAAATAAAAAACATACAGACATGCAGTTTTGTCTCGACAAACACGGCGAGTGGGTTGCCGTCTCCGCGAGCGACGACGAGAACAAAGAAGAGGAAGGAGGAGAAAATGGCGGCTTCTTCGGGAGGAAGAACGAACAACACGTCAAGAAAATCGCGAAGACGTTGGCCGATTCAACGACTTGGTTAGATATGTTGAACGATACGAAAAGAAACGCGATGTTTCAACGAGCGATTGAAAACAGCACGGAGAAGATAACGTCGGTAAAGAAGCGCAACGCGGCAAATGGTGGTGTGGTTTTGCATGTTTTTGACGTCGGCAGTGGCACCGGGTTGCTCTCTTTATTCGCCGCGAGAGCGGCAACAAAAACGGGAGTTACAGTTAGAATTTACTCGTGTGAGATGTTTTTACCAATGTTTCTCGTAGGAGAGCGAGTCGTGAGAGATAACGTGAGAGAAAAGAAAATACCTGAAACGAGTTCGATTCAGATGTTTCATACGAGGAGCGAAGACGTGGATGCGATAGCAAAGCACGAACTGGACGTTTTGATATCAGAACTCCTCGATTCTGCGCTCCTCGGCGAAGGGTGGTTGATGGTCTTGAAAGACGTGTTCTCGAGGGAGTTGTTGAGGAGAGATCATTTCAGTATCGTTCCAAGTTCCGCTAAAATATGGGTTCAACTTTTACACGCGGAGGAGTCGATGCTCGATGTTGACGTGAAAAAAGGAAGAGCTGCTTTGTTCGGCGAAGCGATAACCTCCGATGGATTTTCGCGTTTGGACGTACAATGTCACTTTGACTCGCTCGAAAAGAGAGGGCGAATAAGAGCAATTTCAAAACACATCCAAGTATTCGAGATTGATTTCACGAACGATAAGGATTGGGGTCGGACAGAAGTAGTGCGCTGTTGTTGTTGTTGTAGCAGCAGCAGTAGTAGTAGTAGTAGTAGTCTTCGATCGTTAGGTCTCGAGATTAACGCCGTCGCAATGTTTTGGGAGTGCGATTTGGATGGCTCAGGAGCCTTTAGATTGAATACTTTCCCCGCGCAAAGTTATCGTAGACATTGGCGCCAAGTAATTGCGCCTCTAGAATGCCCGATTCCATTATCTGCGTCAGAAGAAATACCGATACAAGTAGAGGCAAGAATAGCAGACGATTGTTTGGCATTCGATGTGAAGGTTTCTGGTTGTGGGGATAAGGAAAAGGAGAAGAAGAAGGAGATGACGATGAAAAAACAGAAGGAAACTTTGATAGAAACAAAGCAAGAGACGTGCAGAGAGAAGAAGATATGGCTTCATATAGCTCTGGCAAATATATCCGAGTTCTGGAGCTCGCGAGCGCCTTTAGGTGATAACGTCTGCGGCTTAAATTTGACAAAAGCAAACGTTCTCCTGTGTGCGAAGTCAGTGGAAAGTAATAGCCCGGGATATTGCTATCAATCGTTCAAATGTGATTTGTTAGATGAACTTGGTCATCGATATTCCACGATTGAGGAAGAGCAAACCATATTTCTGTGGAAATCATGCGAGCTATTCGTTGATGATGCAGATGAGAAGAAGAGAGAAGAAGAAGAAAAGGAAGAAGAAGGAGAAGAAGACAACAAGAAGAAGCTACGTATTGACGTGGATGCTGGGCTCGAGATTACGGCGAATCACGTGGTATTTTTCTTCTCCGACAAAAGTCACGCCGACGAGTGGAAAACGCAACCTGTTCAAGTCGCGCGAATGGATCAAGAACTCATTGGTAATAAGTTTAGAATAATTGCTTCAAATTTAGACGCCGACGAAGGAGAATGCATTCGAGTGTTGAGAAAGTAGCGTGAAGATTTAGAAATCGCAGCCAAAACAGTGTACGAGTAGTAAAAATTAAGCGCGTATATAAATCCGTATTTTCCAATATTGAGATTCTAAATTGTATATGCGTTTGTTAGCTTTTTTGCTCTCTAATGATCACTTCTTGTTGCGTGCATTCCTTCCGCCCCGCGTCGAGGGGGGGGTGCTATTCTCCGCCTGCTCGATGCTGCGATTGGGAGTACTCGCGCCCGCCTCAACTCCTACTTGCATCGCATCCGTGGCATTGTTCGCCGCCGCCGCCGCTGCTTTATTTACTTCCTCTTGCTTTTGGGCTTTCTTTAACTCTGCTCTCTCCTTGGAAAAACACTGCGAACAGTAATCCACTCCTTGATTTGTTCGAGATTTGCTCCAACTCCCAGGCGACTCTTTCGTGCCGCACTTCCCGCACTGTTTATTCACCATCGAATTTAATTCTTTCAGATAACACTTATTGCACAAATAATTTGATTTATCCACCTTAGATTTCCTCAAATTGTCCGGGTCCAATTTCCCATCGCAAGCCGTGCATGGCTTCTGCTTAATGAGAGATTGCTCGTTCTCGAAGCACGCGCCACACAAGTGCTTCATTTTCTGCAACTTGGATTTCCTACACCCACCAACCTCGACATCGCAATTACACTCTCCACATTTCGATACCGTTTTCTTTCCTTTCTCTTTGCGATAGCACTGCTGACACAAGTATTTCCTCTTATCTGTCTTCGAGCGAACCCACGCGTTCGTCGTTTTATCACTTTGACAGTTACTGCACGTAATCGCTCGCGCGTTCATCTCCGAGGTGTAGCACTTTTGACACAACGTCGCCCCCCCGGGCGTCTTTTTCGACTTAAACCACGTCAAAGAATCTTTCGTGACGTGACAGGACGTGCACGTGTCTCTCTTCATCTTTGTATTTTGCGCGTTGTAACACGTTTTGCAGTAAAAATTCCCAGGAGAGTCTTTGACTTTGTACCGAAAACCAACCGGCGCCGGTTTCGAGCACTTGACGCAGTTGGCCGATTTCTTCCACCCTGATGGGAGTCTGTGCGTCTGACGCCTGACGAGGTTCGACTCTACCTCTTGGTTTTGTATTGCCAACGCTAGCAACGATTGCGCGTCGATCGCGTTCGGGTGGATGTTTTGTAACTGCGACAACTGTTGCGCCGCCGTGTATTCCATGTTGTTTTCGTGCCTCCCTCCAGTACCAATATTTCCCCGGTGAAGTCCAGCCGCAGGTGCTTGAGGAAGAGCTTCTCCTAGATTTCCTTGATGAAGGTGGTTTGGTTGTTGCTGCTGCTGCTGCTGCTGATACGTTCCGTGCCGCGCTGGCTGGTGAGGATTAGTATACATCATCATTTGCTGTTGTTGTTGTTGTTGTTGTTGTTGATGATGTTGATGATGTTGTTGTTGTTGTTGTTGTTGTTGTTGTTGTGATGGGTGCGCGGTTTGATGAAACATTTGCTGCTGCTGTTGTTGTTGTTGTTGTATTTGTGGTGGTGGAAGCTCCAGCGCCGCTTCGACGACTTTATGGTTTTTATTATTATTATTATTATTATCCATCATCGCCGGATGCTGCTGCTGATGATGATGATTACTTCTCGCCGCTGCTAATCTCGTTCTGTTGTTTCTCTTCTCCTGTTCCTCCTCTTCTTCGTTCTCGTGGGGATTGTTCGCGATTAAATCGTTCACCTCCATTATACTCCTTCTTTCCTCCCCTCTTCTCTCTTCTCTCTTCTTCTTCAAACGACGACGACGACGCAAGAGAGAGAGAGAGAGAGAGAGAGAGAGAAAAAGCGCGCGATGATAAAGTGTTGTTGTTTGAAGAAGAAGGAACGAAATTTTTTTCTTTTTTTGGTTCTTCTTCTCCACCACGAATTTTGTGCCCAAGTTGTGTCTTTTGAATTTATGGCTTTTCGTTCGGGGCCAAGAGTGACTCAGATAAAGAGAAAAACGAACACAAACACTTTAACAAAAAGCCTCCTGACTTTAACGACGATTTAGCGACGACGAGAAGAGTTTGAAGGAGAAAAAGAAGAAAGAGAAAGACATCAGCAGGAGGAGGAGCAGAAGAGCGCGATTTTGTTGAAAGCGGCTCTCTTTTATGTATGTAAGGAGAAGATAGAGTTGAATAATAGAAAAAAAGGACGATGATGAACGACTTCATGCGCAAAGTGTACATCGCGTACTTCGCGACGCACGTGCCGGCGACGATTTTGATCGACTCTCAAGCGATCGTTCCCGAGAAATACGTCCCGTCTTTCGCTCGACAGTTGCTGAAGTTCCACGTCAAACAAAACGATGACTTCCTCATGCTCGAACAACCGATGTGGTTGAAAAGTTTTATCGTTTGCGAAGTCTTGGTGCAACTGCCGATGTTTTACGTCTTGTTGAGAAAGCTTTTACGTAAAGAGGAGACGAATATTCGATGGATGGGAGTTGGATATTCCAGTCACGTGATGACAACCATGGTTCCAATATTAACGGAAATCTATCGCAGAGGGAGTTTAACCTTGTTCTTGATTTACTTTCCGTACTTTTTTGTGCCTTTACTGTTGTTCTATTCGCTGGCGACGAGCCGAGAAGGGCACGTGTTCGAAAGAAAAAGACGAAGCGCAACAGCGAAGAGGAAATGACGAGAGAGGATAGATTAATGATAATATACCACGTTTGTAACTACTAGTATATATATATATGTGAATAGCTCGATGATTTTTCGAACATTTTGCGAACGTACCACCTTTAAATCTTATGTATTGCGTTCTCGAACACAACACGTTCAAACAAAGGCTGATGAAAGGCACCAAAAACACATATTTGAAACCACTACTTTTGTCCTCACACTTTATACCCCGACTTTATGCTCATAGAGAGAGAGTATAAAATCATCATCATCTAAAAACGCTTAAATCACACAGTTTTCAAAGAGGAGAGGAGAACTCCGATGGCGTCGTCGACTTCGTTCACCGAAGGTGGACAAGGAGGAGGAGGAGGAGATGTCAACGACCCGTTCTATTTAGTTCGAGAGGAAATCTCCGATTCCGTTTCCACGTGCGAGAGTTCCTTCTCTCGAATACATAACTTACAAACACTCACACAAAAGAAGGAAACGTGCATAAACATCTCCTCTGAAATTGATTCGTTGTTGTGGCAGTTGAACGAACTCGATCGAGCGACAGAAGCCGCGGAGAGAGATCCGAATAGATTTCGAGTTTCGAGAGAGGAGTTGGAACGAAGGAAAGCGTGGACTTCGCAAACGAGAGAGAGGTTGAACGTTTTAAAAGGACGAGTGGAAAACATGATGATGAACAGTAGCAACTCCCTTAATAGCGAACAAAACAGAGTGAAATCTGTTCTAGATCAAAACCGAAACACGATAGACGATTACATGCTCTCGGATGAACGCGCGACGCAAGACCAGCTGTTCGCCAATCAAGACGAGCAGTTGGAGGATTTATCCCACCACATACGAACGATCGGGAACGTCGGGAAAACTATAGGCGAAGAGTTAGAGCAGCAAGGGAGGATGTTAGAAGATTTAGAGGAAGAAACGGAAGGGGTGAGAGCGAGAATGCAAGCCGCGAATCAGATGATGATTCACGTTTTTAAGAAAGCCGGCGTTCGAGCGCAGTTGTGCACCGTGTTCGCGTTGACGATTATATTAGTGTTGCTGTTCATGGTTGCTTTTGGATCCGTGTGATGAATAAATATGTATTTTTATTACTGACTACCTAGTAGGTACAACTATATAGCGCATGCGTCTACCTTCTACTTTTCTAATAATCGTCTAATCGTCGCAGACGTTCCATTTTCGTTCTTTATCGCACCACAATTTTACCGTAGACGGCTTTACGTTTTCGTTGTAATCCAACAATACATTCTCCGCGGCATCGAACGAAACAGATCTGACTTCAAAGTCGCGGTGTTCTCGTAAACTCTCGTACACCGCTCCTAATAGTAATTCTCTTCTTTTATCTTCACTTTCTTCTTCTTTGCCTATTTCTGTATACTTGCTTTTCAACGTCGCGACGAAATCGTCGTGCGTTCTGTTCTCCCTATATTCCGGCTGTTTCCTCGGCGACTTTAACAAATCCATCAGGGCTTTATCGTAATCGTACAGAAATGACGTGTGGTGTATGAATCTACTTTTACTTATGGATTGCGCGTTCCCCCCAAACTTCTTCTCGCCGAACACGTAATCGTTCTCTCGCAAACTAAAATCATCTTTGTCGCGGCGTAGCGGAGCGGAGGTTTTGGCGCCCGGTGGTGAAGAAAACATTCCTTCAACCGCTTTCCCGTAAAAGGTTCCCGACCATTCCATGATTTTCCTTGGAAACAACTCTAATCCTTCAACGGTGCCTTCGTTGAATATAAAACTGACAAACTGCGTGTTTTTATCCACGACGACGGTGCCGCCTCCCGTGAACCGTTTCACCAAAGGCACTCGCAACTGTTTGGCTTTCAACTCGTGCACGAGTTCCTCGGGTTTCCCGGATATCCCTAAAACGATCGTCTCTTTCTCCACGCCGTCGTTTATAATCACCCAGTCTTCTCGCGAGTGTCGAAACAACGCTTCTTCCACTCTCAGGAGTTTCCTGATGCATTGCAGTTGCGTTCGAACAAAGTTGATTTTTATTTTTTTATTCATTCTTCTTTGACTCTCGCCGTTACGATTGATGATGACATTTGTGTTTGATGAACACTCTTTTTATAACAACTTTTAAAACAACGAGAGAGAGCAGACCATCATCATCATCATCATCGTCGTCCGAAGAACACGACGAGAAATACTATTATCGTCGCTTTTGGGATCGTCAAAATCTCAACCTCTCGTCATCTCATCACACTCTCTCGTTTAAAAAAAAATGAAGAATTTTAAAGAAGAAAAAAAGGGCAAAAAGCGGCTCTAATAACACAATTAAATATTTCATCAGATTAAAGAGTTACTCGTTACACACACGACCAGGTACCACCACCACGTAATACTACTACTAATAATAACAATCATAATAATAACAATCGTAAGAAGAAAATGAGCGGAGGAGGAGGAGGAAGACGCGGAGGGGTCGGAAAAGGAGCACGACCACTTTCCGTGTCCGAAGACAACAACACGGACAATTCCAACGAGCTTTTAGAGCAAGCAAGTGAGTTCTTGTTGAATTCACCCGAGAAGAATACGAAGAAGAATAAGAACAACAAAGGGTCGTCTCCTAACGAAAAAGACACTATTAGCGAGAACAGCGAGAAGAACACGAGGAGCTCGGAGTCGGAGTGGACGACGGTAGTGTCAAAGAGAAATCATCTGTATTTGGACACGAGCAAAATGAATACAAAGTCGTTAGGGGAAGACACAGGGCAACAACAAGCCTCCCCAGTCGCTTTATCGCCGATGACGAAAGTCATACGAGAGGCGGAGAAGTTCGTCTCCAGAAATGATGCAGAGAATAATAACGCTACGACGAACAATAACAACAACAACAATGGGAAGGGGAAGAGTAACAGAAACTTGGATTTTGATTCCGCGACTAATAATACTACGGAAGAGGAGTGGCAGCAGCCGAAGAGCAAGAGAAAGAACAGCATCACGTCGCCACCACCGAAAGTGAAAATGCATCAGAAGAAGATTGAACTGCAAGACGACGACTATTTTTCAGAGAGCGGCGGGACGCCATCGCCGAGCGCGGGGCGAAAGAATCAGTATTTTGCCAACAAGAAGGTTGGTTCGACGACGACGACAAAGAAAGCAAACGGTAGTAAAGAGAACGAGCCCAACCGAGAAAAAACGAATAACAACAACGAAAACAACAACAAAACAGTGACCTTCAACACTACGGCAACGACGAATGCGCCTTCATCTTTATCTTCTTCTTCAGCTCCCGGATCAGAACCCGCGTTCGCGACGAGAGGGGACAACAAAGGACGAAGCGCGGTGTCGTTTCAAAATTTATCGAGACAATCTTCAGTAGATCAGATGGAAGCGATGTTCTCACCGAGCGACGCGTCAGATGCGTTCGGTATGCCATCGCCGTCTGGTTCGATGTCGAATCTGTTCGCCGAAAGTGGAGATGAAGGGGACGAGTTATCTCAGAGAGGTAAAAATTTAGGTAAACACGTGAAGATTATGCGTAAAGAAAGCATTTCACAAATCGATTCGATTTTAGAAGGCGAAGAATACGACCCTGCTCGACACGACGACGAGGACGACGATGATAGTGACGAGGACGGCGATGATAGAAGTGAGACTAGTTTTGATTCGGACAGGCAAAGACGGAAGACGACGACATCGTCGCGGAGCCAAGGAGCAAAAGGAGGAGGATTCGGCTCTCCATTTAAGACGCGAAATAAAGCGTTCGCGAACGATGTGGACGATTCAGAAGGCGAAAGGAAAGAGGCAGGTATTATAGATAATAAGATGAATAACGACGAGAACTTGGACGAACTCTACGCGTTGAAAGATAAAGTAACGGAGAAGTTTTTTGCGTACAAAAACAAACCCGATTTCACCCTCCAGCAAGCGCAGGAGATGTTGAAGAAAGCAGAGGAGTTACTCGCGGGGGATGCGAAATCGGCGTTAGAAATCGACCAGAGGTTAATGCTTCTGGAGCAAGAGCTACGTGAAATGCGTCAAGATGCGACGATATTCTTTTACGGCGTGGGAGGCATTTTCTTGGCGTGGACCGGCATGAAAGTCGTCGGCTACGTTTGGTCCTTCTTCGGATGATGCTTTAGGTATAGTTAATCTATAATGTACCACTGGTAAAACAGATTATATATCAAAAACACACGAAACGCACAAATTTACGCTCGCGTTCCTGTTCCATCTTTATGCAACCAATTGAGAATTTTCGTCAAGTCGCCATCGCGAAGCGAAGGAACAAGTTTGGCGAGCTCTCTTCTCTCGGTTTCTCTCAACTTTTGCCCGTGTTCAGGATTGACCTCGTCCGCCGAGCGTTTCGCTTTTCTTGCGAGTTTACGCAACAACTCGTAATCCTCGTGCGCGAAATACCTCGTCTCTTCCGCTAAATCTTTTCTGCGCATGTCTCGAGAGATGGTTTCGCCCGAGCGATCGAAAGTCGTCGACGACGAGTAATATTTTTGTATCGTTTTTCTCGTTGTTTCGCTTCCTCGTTTTATTCTACTCGTCGTCGTCGTCGTGCTCTTCAGAAGGAACGAGAGGAGGGACGATGACGACGAGGAAGCGCTTCTCACGAAGACCATTATCAAATAGATGATGACGACGAGAACGCTTAGGCTTCTGCGCTTTTGCTCTTTGTGCACGCGGAAGGAGGGAGTAAAAATATTTTGTGAGGAGGGAATACAACAAAACAAAACAAAGCGGTTGACAAAAATGGTTATTAAATATTTTTACTTTAATCCGAGCGGCTTGACGTCTTCGATCGGCCCGGATCGAATAAAATCGGCCCAATATTCCGGCAACAACAACGCCATGACGTGCGGTTCCGTTTTCCGTTCCAGCGCGACTTCTAACGTCAAGCATTCCTCTAATAACTTCTCTAAACCTTTTCTCGCTTTGTTGAACATGGGAGATAAGGATTGCGCGGCGCGTTCAGACTCGGCGGGAGATAACCAGACGTGTCTTTTCAGTTGCGGGACGCCACCCGCAGTGGCACCAGCTAAATCGTTTAACTGAGAAGTTAAGATTTCCTTCAAACCTTGCGCTTCTTTTAAGAGCTGCGCGGCTTCTTCCTGGTCGTTTTCGTCCGATCGACACGCTCGCCCGAACAAAGCGGCGAGGAGATATTGAACTTGCTTTACACCTCTCTCTTTCGCTAAACGTTCTAAAATCCAATCTTGTACCATGGCAGACTCACCCGGGCGTTGCCACAAAACATGCGCTAAGAGTAAAGTGTCGAAATCGGAAACCACGGAACGACCGTCCGTATACGCCGCCACTCGCAATAAAGTCACCGCTTTCAATAAACGACGATCGGAAACGTAAATGGGTGGTTCGCACTTGTCCTGTAAATGTGAGCGCAAATCTGTCATCAAATTAATCACAGAATCTGGAACCGTAGTTGATTCGCACGCTTTTTCTTTTACACCTTGAAAATCGCTCGGTTTCAACGAAAATTTTTGCTCGTCGTTGATATCAGCTCTCGCTTTCGTCTCAGACGCCTCGGAGAGTTTCAACAAATCTCTCAACGCCGTCGAAGATACTTGTTCTACCGAAGATCTCAGCAAGAAACGATCATACAACGCGTCTAACTCCTCGCTTTCTGGTAACTCGTTCGACGCGCCGACTAAGCACAACAAAGGTACCTCAATGCGCTCGTTACCGTTATCGAACAAGCGCTCGTTCAAGATGGTCAACAAAGAGTTCAAAATCGCCGAGTTCGCTTTGAAAATCTCATCCACGAACGCGACTCGTGCGGTCGGTAAATACCCGTCAATTTTTCTCACGTACATATCTTTCTCTAATCCAACCATACTCAATGGGCCAAACAACTCTTCAGGAACGGAAAATCTCGTCAACAATCTCTCGAAGTATTGTCCTTGCGTAAACGCCGAGAGCCTTCGACCAATCTCAGATTTTGCCGTCCCCGGTGGGCCTAATAGCAGTAAATGTTCCGAGCAAAACGCCGCTAACAAGAGCAATCTCACTTGCGAATCCCTCTCGACGAGACCTTCTTCCAACATTTTTGTCGCCTGTCTAATTTTCTCCGACAACTCCCCTTGCAACTGCAGCTGCGCGGCGTCGTCGCCTTGAGAAGTCACTTTATCTGCGCCTTCTAATATCGGTTTCAACATCTCAACCACTCTGGTTTTCACCGCGGTTTCTTCTTTACCGATTAACGCGTCTTGTTCTCTCTGTTTGACTTTCCAATCTGGTTCCGTCGAGGACGAAGAAGAAGAGGAGGAAGACATCGCTCGTGCGTTATTATTGTTCTTCTTCTTAGTATTACTCTTAGTATCACGATGAGTTTTTGTCGGTGACGACGACGAAGATCGACTTTTGCATCTTCTCAAACTCGAAGATGATGAAGATATAAATAAAGAAGAAGTAGAAGAAAAAAGTAAACTCGCGGACATTTGCGACATGATGATGATACTTTCTATCTTTCGAGACGACGCGCGTTGTCGTCAAAGTGTTCTTGAGGGAGTTTTAAGAGTATTTCGTGCGCCACAGATTAGTTTTATTTGTGGATAAAAAAGAAGACAGACTTGACACGTTTGTTGTCAACGTCAGACGCTTGAAAAAGGCAGCAAAGAGGCTTAAAACAGTAAAAGTGAATGAAAATTTTTTTTTCATCTTTCCCGCACTTTGTCGCTTCCCTTCAAAATTCAAAACAATACTACAAACAACTCTCTCTGCGAATACTACTCTCTCTACTACTATTAAAAACTTTTGCTGAGTTTAAGAAGACAAACACTTTAGCAAATTGCAAAGACAGAGAGAAGGAGAGAGGAGGGCGCGCTCTGAGTTAAGGTTTTATTCCGCAC
>Ga0209505_1000793_pt1 | contig 23579 bp, 11 predicted proteins | sample COGITO_mtgs_1103_2_FD_184794 | JGI IMG/M metagenome (GOLD analysis project Ga0209505, IMG submission 184794) | Pelagic marine microbial communities from North Sea - COGITO_mtgs_110331 (SPAdes) (version 2) | ecosystem: Environmental > Aquatic > Marine > Epipelagic ... | reverse complement strand
GAAGAAGAAACAACTCTCCGGCGCGCAGAAGAGGAAGAAGAAAAGGGAGAAAGAAGAGGCTGTGAAGGAAGCCGTGGCGGATATGGAGCGTTTAAAGCTTGGGCCGACGAAGTTGTGGACCGGGTTGGTGTTGCATCATAAGGATGTTTTTGTCTCGCATGTGCTTCCGAAATTGAATGGGACAGATCGGGTTTTCTTTTCAAAGGTGGGTAGTGAGAGTCGGGGTGTGCTTGCGTACGCCGGGGTAAACGTATCGGGATTAGGTGCGGCTGTTTACGAATGTGCATCCATTTCGACGTTAGAATGGGTGTGGAATAACATGCCCTGGGGAGAGAAAGATGATGGAGGAAGTGTGATGGACCAAGCCTGGTTTTGCACGGGAGTTGCTGCAACGAACAAACTCGAGTTGCTCAAGTGGGCGAGAGAAGTGAAACATTGCGAGTGGGGTAAATATACGAGTATAGTGGCAGCACGTAGAGGAAATCTCGAGATGTTGAAGTACTGTTTTTCTAATGGTTGCCCGTGTGATAAAAACGCTTCGTGTGAACAAGCTGCTCTTGGAGGACACCTCGACTGTCTTCGATTTCTTTTCGACAAAGTGGAACCTTCGCGAGATACGGAAAAAGTAGCGGCAATAGAGGCAGCATGCGGTGGTCACATGGACATCTTGAAATATTTCGTTGAAGAAAGAAAAATATCTGATGCAGTAAAGCTCGACTGTGTGGTAGCCGCTGCAAGTTATGGTCGCCTCGATTGTCTCAAATACTTAGTCGAAGAGGCGAAAGTGCCTCTTAACCGCTGGGATTTCATCGCTAACGCTCGTTACTACGAGCACCCCGAGTGCGAAAACTACTTGCTCGAAAAAGGGTTCCAGGAACCAACGGACGAAGAATACGCGCAAACCATCGCGTTCTGGGACAACCAAAAGAAGCAAAACCCATCATCACAGCATCACAACGACGCCTAAAGGAGGGAAAATCCTCCTCCCCCGCGTCTTAGAAAAGTCAACGCATATACGCACAAAACACAAAACCTCTCAAGCCGGAGAATCGATTACAGTCGTAATAAGGGCAAAAATACACTTTCATAGTAGCACAAACTAAAGTAACTCCTCCATTATTTATCTGCGTATCCGCACTTTTGCCGTCGTTCCATCATTGGGATACGATTAAACTTTCACTCGCTCGGACATTTTTTGTCACAAAATTCAAATTCCTCACTCCAAAGGAGCAGAAGACTTTGAGCAATTCATATCATCTCGAGTCATGCTCGCTTCTTGAAAGCACGCAACAAAACGACGCACACGCAGAGAGGGGACTACTTGCGACCGGCGCTCCTCCTTCCTTCCCCTCTGTTTTAAACTCGTCGTCTTTGATCGCTAAGAGAAAGAAACAGAAATGCGCAGCGCTTTGCTCCTTCTCGTCTCCAATGTGACGAATGTTTACGACGTAAACGAAGAAGAACGAGAAGCTTCGGAAACACAAAACCACCGCGACGATGATGACGACGGATTCCTCGACGTCGATGGAGTGCTGCGAGAAAAAATGAGCGATGTGGTGCGCGTGTGCGAATCGAGCGCGAAGATGAAGACGACGCTGAAAGATGTCACGAGAGAAAAGGAGGAGGATTTTGTACCGGAGGACGGATGCGAGATGGCGGCGGTGTCGTGGTTTCCACCAGTTCTCGATGATGCTGCTACGAAAGAGGACGATGGAAATGCTTGTTTCGTGCCGTGGAGGAAAGCTACGAATGCATCATCCGATGGTATGGGCGAACGGTTGCGACTGACGCGAAGTAAACGCTCGATGCTTTTAGCGAAGAAAACCGCGGAAGATTTGTTCATGGAAGAGGTACAAACGCCGACGAAAAAGAAGATGAAATCAGGAGGAGGGAAGAGTACGAGTAGTAAGAGTGAGCGCAAAAAGGGAATGGGAGTGTTGCAAAGAACCGCGGCGACGGAGGCGATGAAGCTCGTCGACCAGGTGGAAAGGAAGGCATTGAGCGCGATGGATATCGTGTGCGTGGTTCCAATCGTATTAGGGAAGGATGTGAATGCTGCTCTGTTTGATATGAACGACCCAGGGAAATGGCCGGAAAGCTTCATCCTCGCACACGGCGTCGTAAAAAGGGCGAAAGAAAGGCTCGGTGGCGAGAAGGTGCGAGTGAAAATCGTTCCCGTTTATATCGCCGCGGACGATGATGAAGACGAAGTAGACGCAAGAACGAAAACATCGGAAACGAGGACGGAGAGAGAGGCACTCATCAACGCGCGTTTAGAACACGTTTCGAACGCGTGGGGGTTTACGAATGCTGTCGTTGTCGAGTCATTGAATGCCGGCCCTGTCACCGTGAGCGACGCGTCGGTGATTTGGCGAGGAAAGCTTCTCATCGGCGGTGGATTGAAAACGAAAGCGAAGAACAAGAAGAAGAATAACAGTAGTAAATGTAAAACATACGATCGGTGCATAGCCGCGGTGGAGGTCTCGAGAGAGTGTTCTCAGTGCGCGATACCGTTTCTTCCGATGGAATCGAATATAATCGACGATGGTGAAGAAGCCGCCGTAATAAAGGAAGAACGCGCCGGCGAAAAGAAATCGATTATTGAGAAAAAGGCACCACCGGTGAAGAAATCGACGACGGCGACGACAAAGAAGAACACGAATAGTACTAATAGGAAAAACGCAGGAGAAAACGAAGTAGAAGACGAGGAGGAAACGGTGCTCAAAATTAACGACATCGTTCTCATGAGCGCCATCGACGCGGTCGATATCGACTCCTCGCAGGCGCCGAGACACGTCTCGTTTCATCCTCCTCCTTCAGAAAGTGTCGGCAACTCTGCTTCGAATTGGATGTCAGCCTACGCGTCGTTTTGTGCAAAGAAGCACGACGAAGGCGTTCCCGGCGAGTGCCCAGTTCTGCTTTGCTCTATCGCGACGGCGATGCCGATGGTTGTCGCTCGCGGCAAAAATGGTGCCGTCGGCACCAAAGGGAAAGAGAAGAAGGACGACGACTTCGACTTGGACGACGACGACGACAATGTTCGCAAAAAAATGCGCGACAAAGGAGCCGCGTTAGCAAATCACGCGAACAACAAGTATTTCCCAGTGCAATCGCGAGATGAGCGCGTGTTTGTGTTAATGCCGGTCTTCTCAAAGAAGAAAACGACAACGTCGGTGACGTTCAGATTGGTCAAATTGGTTGACCCGCGAAGCGCTTTAGAACGAAGAGTTTTGTTTCCACGCAAATTTTTGAGTCAAAATCAAAACGGAAACGACGATGGTGATGAATACTGCTCTTCGCAACCTCCGCTTCTCGCGCTCCCAGGCCCGGACAACCGCCGTCTGTCCGCAGAAGAGGAACGCTTGGACGAGGCTTTAAAAACCGTGGCGAAAATGGTCGTCGCTCGAGGAGGGGGAGAAGGAGCAGGTAGGTCTAAATCGAAAGAAGTGGACGAAGTATCGAGCAAAGGCGACGACGATACATTTGAGACTCTTTTTCGAGTAGTCGACGACTATTTCGCGAAACGAGCGAGATGCCGCGGTGGCAAAGCCTCCGATGAAGACGAATCCATGCGAGAGTATTGCATCGCGTGGATGAGATTTCTCTATTTGACCAAGAAGGACGCGAGCGCGATTATCGTTACGTCATCAACGAATGTTCTATCCGACGCGCATCGTCATCAATTTTCGACGAAGGCGAATAACGACAAGAAGATGAACGATGAAGCCGAACTCAACGAATTGAAACGCTTTTACGACGCGCTCGAAAAATCCTCCAAGGAAACCGCGGACGATATTCGCCACGACGTCTCGTTGGTCTCTGTCTTGCGTTCGGCGGCGATGGATTGCGAAAAGAAACTCGAGAGTTCGGAAACGGTCGCGAGATTGTTGCGTTCACGCATGCCTTCGAGGAATGACAAGAACATCTCGTCGATGAAAAGACAACGAGGAGGAAAAGGTGACGACGGTAAGAAGAGGAAGAAAACGGGAGAAGAGAACAAGAGCGCGGCCGCGATGAAGAAAAAGGCGAAGAAGAATACCACCACAACCACCTTGAAAACGGCGGTGAACGATAAACTCGCCAAGCTCCGCGGAAGCGGTGGTGGTGTCGTTGCCGGCAAACTTAAAGCTCCGACTATGATGCACAATCCGATGACGACGACGACCGCGAACGAACGTGGTTCAGCTCCTCTTTCAATGCGATACGGCAGAAACAAAGCGCCCTCGAATGGTTCCGCATTAGTCGCCGCTGCGACGATGAGCACGGACGATGCGTCGTTGGAGGCTTGGAAATACGGCATGCACCGCACGGCGGCCAACGCGCAAGGGCCAACTTCCTTCAGCGGGTTGGGTCTCAATAATAATAATAATAATAATAACAACAACAACAACAATACCGCTTCGTTATCGCAACAGCGACCGAGCGAGTCCGGCGCGGGAAGTGGCGCCATCGGTGCTCGAGGCACAATTTTGTGTCCAAACTGTAACGCGGATTTGAAACTGACCGGAGGCATGAAGTTCTGCTCGTACTGCGGCGGGACTTTGCACTGATGAAAAGCTTTTAACATACTAAATAGACGAAAGAGCTTACTTAGCGAAGATAGTCGAGATAATTATAAATAATAGATGATTTAGTAGTTCGAGATAATACTTGATGATGATAGAAGTACAATGATGTTGTGTTTTTCTTTTGACAATGTTAGTACATAATGGAATACAACGGCAGAAATTATATACAGCAGTTTCATGCGTAATACATCTTCTCTCTCTTCTTCTTCTCTTTCCGAGAAGAATGTTCGTTGTTACGAAAAAGACGCTCTTTCCAAGAACCTTCTCCATAAATACGGCAAAGTCTCCGTAAACTTCCCGTACGGAAAATACTTCGCCACTCGTTCGCCTTCGTTCAGTAACGATAACGTCACCTCGTCGTCCATGCCCATCAGCTGCGCGAACTGCACGTCCTCCGAATGCCCCAACGCCGATTGAATGTTATCTTTGTTCCTCGTCGCCAACAAAATCTTCACCCCAGCGGGAGCGTTTTCGTTTTTCTTCTCCTTTATTTTATTCAAAGCGAACGCCAATCCGTCCGCGAAGCTCTCATCCGTCTCTTCTTTCGTCTCGAACAAAACCCCGGGTTTCCCTTTATCTGCGTTTAAATAAGCGCCTCTGACCAATTTCGCGCCTAAAACAAAACCTTCTCTCTCCGCGGTCGCGATGTCTCGTTTCAACTGTTCCACGCTATCCTGGCGATACATTTGGTACGTTTTATACACCGCCGCGTTTCTACTCGCGCTCCCATCGTCGGATTTGGTGTTCATCGTCCGCATCAACTTCATGCTCACCGCGTCCACTTGCTCGTGCAAAAAATCTTCCTCCGCGTCCACGCACAACCCTCTCGCCCCAACTTCTCTGGCCATTTCCGCGATATCCATCGTCAAACGTTCGCACAAACTCTCGTTAAAACTCGCGCCTAACGCGGAGAGTTTTATCGCGTGCATCTCGTTCGGAAACTCGAGAAGCGTTTGCGTCGCCATTTTTTTCGTTTGTTCCGCTTTCCTCTCGTTTTCCGAGTGCTCCAATGCGGCTATCAGAAGTGATTGTAAACCTTGCTCTCGGTGCGCCTCGACGGTCGCTTTGAGTTCAAAATTCAAGGACGCAAATCTCAACAACGCACTATTGGTTAGTCTTTGCACTAAAGCGGTGCTTTTTGTCTTCGTTTTGTTCGTCTCGTCGTCATCTTTCGAGGCGAGTGGGAAGACCGTTACCAGTGGTTTCCCGTAAATTCGAGAGGTCGAGAACGAAGCGTTAGCTCCTCGCGACACCAAAGCTGCTTCCCTCCAGTACAAATTCGCACCGCGACGCATCAACGCAAGAGACGGGGAGGTAATTTGCGGCGCAGATCTCGGTTTTTCTCTCTTTACTCTTCGCGTATTCGAAGCGTTTTTAATGCGAACGTTTGGCTTTAAATTTTGAGGATAACGTTTCGGGGGAAACGAAGGAAGTTGAGAAAAATACCAAACCTGCACATTTTCCGCGAAAACGTACGAAACCCGCACAGTTTTCCTCTCGTTTTGCCACTTTCCACGCGCACATCCCTGGCGAGGACTCTGAAACCTCGATGTTCCCTCCTTTATGTCGCGCGTCTCTCTTAAACCTGCGTCTGTTTCTCGCGCTTTTGTTGTTCTTCTTTTTTTTTCTCGTCGATTGAATGTCACATGTGCAGGAGGAGAAAGAAAAAAAGTATATCTCTATGCAACCAATTCTCTTCTCATTGCGACTGCACAGTTCCTCGATACACTCGCTTTACGTTATACACGCGTACTCATCGAACGCATTTCATTCGTTGTTCTTGTCGTCGTGACAGAAGAGAGAACAGAAGCGTTGAACTACAATTCAACACAAATCACGCATACAATTGCAGGAACAGAAAGGCGTTTTCGGGGGAAAAAAAGTGTATCTCTAAACCTCATAAATTACACGCGCGGGAAGCGCAACAGAACACCACCCCACGAAAGAACTCCCATCGCGATATTTTACCTCAAAAATGTCCATCATCTACCACGGCATAAAACGCGCGCCGAAAATGGGATACCTCGCGATGCAAAAGAAACTTTTGATGCAGGAAATGGTTCGAAAATCATCCTTCGGAACGAGTTCGTTACGAACAGAGACGAACGCATTCGAGGAAACATTTTTCATCCCACGCGAGAACTGGGCGACGGTAGAACCGGAAACGATGTCCAACGCGATCCCTGCAATTGCCTCGTGCATCGTCGACGGGCAGTTCGCGTTGTCGGCGAAGAAAGAGTACAAAACCTTCCCGGATCCGATGGATAAAAACGAGGATTCGTTCCTCTTGGTACCGGAGATAACGAGAGAAGAGTTGGGACATTTTCTACAGTCGAGAGTCGCAAAGACGCCGAAATCAGGCGCACACAACGCGTTTAAACATCCAGAAAGGTATTTGAAATATGGAGATGTTACTATGAAGCTAGCAGAGGCGTTGAGAGATGCATCGAACGTGACGTATTTTGCGAAATTGATACAACGCGTCGCTCCGAAATCGTACGCTCAAGCCGAGGCGGAAGTCGTGGTGACGAGGAAGTTTTTGGAGAATTTTACCGGGGATAACGTGAGGTTTTTGTCGAGAGGGTTTTCCGTGCCTGGAGACCACACGGGTCAGACGAGTTTCGGGTACCGATGGCCGTACGGGAAGGTGTGCATTATCACGCCGTTTAACTTTCCGTTGGAAATTCCCGTGTTGCAATTGTTAGGCGCTTTGTACATGGGCAATCGAGTGTTGTTACACGTCGATTCGAGAGTGTCGATCGTCATGGAACAGTTTTTACGATTAATGCACGCGTGCGGGATGCCCACTGAAGACGTGGATTTGATTCATTGCGACGGGCAAATCATGGGAGAGTTACTCGAACAGTTGCAACCTCGGATGACGCTGTTCACCGGATCGCAAGGCGTCGCCGAACGATTAGCGTTGCAGTTGAAAGGGAGAGTCAAGTTGGAAGACGCCGGCTTTGATTGGAAGATTTTAGGTCCAGACGCGAAGGAAGAGGAGTTACAGTTTACCGCGTACCAGTGCGACCAAGACGCGTACGCGTGTTCCGGACAAAAATGCTCCGCGCAGTCGATTTTGTTCGCGCACGCGAACTGGATGCGATTGGGCGTCTGCGACGCCATGGCGTCGTTGGCGAAGAAGAGAAACTTAACGGATTTAACCGTCGGACCGGTGTTGACGAAAACAACCGAGCAAATGTTGACGCACGTGAGACAAATTTTATCGCAAATCGAAGGGTCCAAAGTCTTATTCGGCGGAAAAGAGTTGCAAAATCACAACATTCCGGAACGGTACGGCGCGATCGAACCGACCGCGGTGTTCGTACCTCTGAAAGAAATGTTGAAAACCAGAGACAACTTCGAGTTGGTCACGACGGAAATCTTTGGTCCGTTCCAAATCGTCGTCGAATACGACGATTCAACCTTACCAGACGTGTTAAAAGCCATGGAAAAGATGGAAAATCATTTAACCGCGGCCATCGTGAGCAACGACGTCGATTTCCGAAGAAAAGTGTTATCGGAAACCGTCAACGGCACCACCTACGTCGGGAACCGAGCGCGAACGACGGGTGCGCCGCAAAACCACTGGTTTGGCCCGGCTGGTGACCCTCGCGCCGGTGGAATCGGCACAAAAGAAGCCATACAGTTGGTCTGGTCGTCGCACCGAGAAGTCATCGTCGACGATAACGAGAGCAGCAAAAAGAACTGGACGCAACCGGCGCAATCGTAAAGAGAAAACAAATAGAATACACCATAGAAGTCACACAACATACACGCATACAAAAAAAAAAGAGAATGTACGATGATTGAATTCAAGTCCGCCTCCTTAACCACTCGGACATCGTAGCTAATAATAGATGTATCGCTACGAACAGGATTTGAACCTGCGCGGGCATTGCCCAGCGGATGTCGCAAAATTCGCTCTTACTTTTCTCCTTGCAAAACAGTGCTGTTAGGGTTTAGTACTCATAGTAAAAAACTTATAATTTAGGGTTTTGAAGCGGTCTTTCTTTTCCTCCTCTTCTCGTTTTTCCTCAGAAACACAAGGCAACGAATACGAATACAAATGACCACGACCGAACCGACGACGACTTCAAAACCGCCCACAAAACACGACGTCGAGGTCAACTGGGAAGACCAACAGCGCATATGCGCGTTTGGCCGCTTAAACAACCGCACGCACGAGTTACGCGCGATGATTGCTTCCCGAGAGGTATAAACACACATTTCTTTAATGTTGACTTTTATATTCATACTTTAAACAGAAACAATTGGAGGACACCGAAGAAGCGGAATCCGAAATCACCTTCGCAGACGACGACTCAAAATGTGATCTCGTCTTAGGCGAGTGCTTTTTCGAAACGGAGAAAGTAAAAGCGGAGGAAATGTTGCAAACTAAGATCGAAAATGAGACGAAATCAATCGAAGAGAACAAGGAGGAACTGACGAGCGTCGAGCGAGCGATGGAACAATTGAAAGGACACTTATACGGGAAGTTTGGCTCGAGCATCAACTTAGAGGAATAGTAAATACTATAACAATAGCGGTATTTTAGCAGAGAAAGAGAGAGGGAGAGAATGCGCGCGCATCTTCATAGTCGAGCGTGATGTACATTTGATATACAATTAAAAGCATCTAGTCCTCTGTCGCTTCGTGTCCCGAACGCTGCTGCTGCGCGGAGAAAAACGCGCGCGAGCACTCTTTTTTGCACGTCTCGTTTCTCAAACGCTCGTAGTCTTTCATTTTCTGTTCGTTCGCGTGGAATTTTAACGACGTGGAGTGGTAATACGCGTCCGCGCACGCCCGTTCGCAGGCGTTTTCGGACGCGTTTGATTCTAAAATCGGGGAGGAGCGACAGACGCGATTTGAAGTTTTCGTGTCGTCGTTTTCGAATTCCACGCACACGTCCACGCATTTCACGGACGAGCTCGTCGATTCCGTCGTCCTGGTTCGATAACACGCGCTTTCTGGATCATCTGTTGCGTCGTTTTCGGTTTCGTTCATGGCGTGTAAACGCACGTTTTGTGATGATTCGATGGTTTTGAAAGTGAGGAAAGAAAAGATGAGAAAAATCCTCGAAAGCGTTCGACGACGCGAACGAATGATGTCGAAAGCAGTTTTGCATTACTTCTCTGATCGTTTTGCGATGACGACGACGACGATAACAAAGTGAGTTTTAAAGTGGTGGTGGTGGTCGAATGCTACGCATTTTTAAAAGTATCGTCATCGCGTAGTATCGTTACGTTTTCTTCTCGATCTCGAGTATCTCGTCAAAGTCTCACATCCTTCGCATCCGCCTCGCGCCCGTAGCGCCGCCGGCGACTGCACCCGCCGACGCCGGTCCAACTGCACTGCTCTCCTTCGCGAGTCCAATGACATCCAACGCGGAGGCGAAAGAGGAGGACATTTTCTTCGTCTTCTCGAACTGTTTCCCGCCTTCTCGCGTCGGGAACTTTTGGGACGTGAGCGCGGACTGTCGCTTTGCGCCTAAAGGCGTTTTCAACAGCCGGTCGAGCTCGTTCCGCAACGAAATCTCCCGTTTCGTCACGTTTCTAAGTTCGGCTTCTCGTTCCAGTTTCTTTTGCGTCAACTCTTTCTTCATTTTATGTTTCCCGTACGATTCGAAATCCTCGATGACTTGGACGCCGTCTTCGTTATCGGAAAAGTGCATCACGTCCTGGTCGTCGGAATCGGAATTTTTGTCGAAATCGGAATCGTCGTCTGCGTCGAGACCGAGGTCCATGGCCTCGGCCGTTCTTTTCTTCCACGCTTTATCCGCGCGCTTCTTCTCGTTTTTGTGAACGATAGCGTCTAATCTTTTCGCCAATTGTACTCTCTTCGTCGCCTCGCGAACGGTTTCTTCCGCCACCGGAAACGGCGGTAATCGAAAGCCTCTCTCGCGACCCATGGCGGCGAGCATGGCGAGGTACCGCGAGCGTTCTTTTGGCGTGACTAAAGCTACGGAAACGCCCGATAGATTCGCGCGACCGGTTCGTCCGCATCTGTGCACGTAGGCGTCCGCTTGGCGAGGCACTTGGTAGTGCACGACCAACTCGACGCCTTTAATGTCTAAACCTCTCGCGGCGACATCCGTGGCGATTAGAGCGGACGCCTTATTACCTTTGAATCGGTCCAACGCTTTCAAGCGAGCGCGTTGTTGCATTCCAGCGTGTAAACCAACCGCGTTGACTTTCATGAGTTTTAAAAGCGCCGTTAAGCGGCGTAAGGATGAGATAGCGTTGACAAACACAATCGATGGTTTTCCGGCGTGCGCGGAGAGAAGGTATAAAGTCAACGCGTCGCGCTCGTCGTCCGTACACTCTAACGCAGATTCGTGCACTTTAGATGCCACTTTCGTTGTTGATGTTATCGCCGCTTTTGATGATGATTCATCGGGGTTGTTGTCTTTCTTCTTTTTCGTCACCGAGTCGCTCACGTCGCAAAGCTTGACGCGGCCGTAAAATGGAACCATTTTCATGAGATTACCCATCGTGTTCGTCGACGCTAACTCTTTCGGCGGTTCCAAGCGATACGCGGTTTCGTCGTTCCCGTTGTTGTTCTCGACGCCGCTGCTGCCGCCGCCGTCCTTCTTTTTACCGTTGTTCACTTTCTTGGACGACGCTTGCGGTTTCTTCCGATCGAGTTTGTATTTGACTTCATCCGGAACGGTAAGCGTCGCGGAAAAGACAAACGTCTGACGATCTCGCGCCATGATTCGATTATCCGCCGCTGGTTCATTTTCTTCATCATTTTTTTCTTCATTTTCTTCTTCTTCTTCTCCTTTCTTCGTTTTACTATCATTGCTAACTTTCGTCGCCGCCATCATCGGTTGTTTCCGTTTCGTCAACTTTGCGGACCGCGCGATCCTCCTCGTCTCTGGCGGTTCCGGAATCGATTTAATCACGCTCTCGAGCTCCTTAAAGTGACCTCTCTCTACCATCCTATCCGCCTCGTCTAGAGTCAAAAACGTCAACCGCTCCAAACTCGTCAAATGTTTCTCTCCGTCGCGAATCAACTCCCACAGCCGCCCCGGCGTCGCGACGATAATCTCCGGCTGTTTCTTCAACACTCTCTCTTGTTTCTGCTTGGACATCCCTCCTACGATCGCCGCTATTTGAATGCCCGTGTATATCGCGACGTCAGCTAACATCTTCGCCACTTGCAACGCCAACTCTCTCGTCGGCGTCACTATCAACGCTCGCAAATGTTTCTTCCCTTTCCCCGGTTTCTCCTCGTCCGCGTATTCTTCGTACCATTTCTCTTCCTCTTTATCTTGCATCAACCGTTGTAAAATGGGCAAACCAAACGCCAACGTTTTCCCGCTCCCGGTTTCCGCCGCGCCGACGATATCCATCCTTCCTTTAATCGCCGGGTGCAAAACTTTCTCCTGAATCGGCGTCGGCGAAGTAAACCGAAGCTTCCGAATAGCTTTGAGCAAAAGAGGGTGCAAATCGTACTGCGCCCACGCGGCGACGTCTTCTTCATCGCCTAACAAATCGTCGTCCTCGTTTTCATAGTCACCACCACCACCACCCGCCGTTTCACCGTCGCCACGTTTTGCCTCGTCCTTTTCATTCCTCTTCCTCTTCTTCGCCTCTTCCACCTTCTCCTTCCACCGTTTCTTGCGCTTCAATATTCTCGCCTCTTTCGCGTTCGACGCCTTTGATTTTGTCGCTTCCTTCTTTTCTTTTCCATCTTCTTTTTCTTTTTCATTTTCTTTTTCTCGGACGGTGATGCTGCAGTCGTCGTTGTTGTCGTTTTTGCTCGCGCTCTTCTTCGCTGTCTCATTCTTCGTCTTCTTCGTCTTCGCGTCGTCTTTCTCTCCTTCTTTCTCCGTTGAAAGCACTTCGAGACTCACGAATCCTTCCTCGGAACTTCCGACTAAAAATTGCGAGTTTACGTCGATCGTGCGCCAATTGTTGCACTCAGTGTTACCCTCGTCCTTTTCCCCGACCGCTCCGGAGGCGTAGAGCGCTCTCAATCGTTTCAATTCTTCGTCTTTCTCTTCGTCGTAACGGAAGCTTTTCGTTTGCTTTTCTTCGATGCATTCGCCGCCGGATGCGCTCGACGACTCTCGCGCGGCTGCTGCTTTCAAAGCTTTCCTCGCTTTGGAACCGAGCTTGAAGGAGGGTTTCTTTTTACTCGAGTTGTCGTTGCTCTTCATCTTTTCGTCACGCTTTTGGTGGCAAATTTGCAGTGCTCTCTTCTCGTCGTCGTCGTCGCAAAGTATCGCGCGCGTGCGAAAGTGAAGAAGACGAGAGAGAGAGAAGATTGTAGAGGGGTGTATTTTAGGGTTTCAGATGTATGAGATGAACTTGGAGCGAAGAGTCGATGATGATGATGATGATATGCGATTAGTATTCATTTCGAGAAGACACGCGTTACCTAGGTACTACTATTCGTTATTGCTCCCTTCTTTTCTTTTTCGAAAGGATCGTTACGCTCCAATTTTTTCAATCCGCTATTATATTATAACAAAACCAACGGCCCGTCCCAGGGATTGCTAGATCCTCCTCCTCCTCCTCCTCCTCCTTTTGTACCGTAGCGTTCGAACGTGCCGAGGGGTACATCTGGTGGTTGCCGGTTGGAGGAAGATTTTTGGTACCGTGCTGCCGCTGTTATCGTCGCTTCTTGAGCGTTGTTGTTATTCGACGATGATCCTCCGACGTTGACGATGACTTTTTCCACGTGGCTCCGAATCGCCAAGCAGGCGCTCGCGATAGGCGCGTCGCCGCCGCGAGGGTGTTTCACCGTTTTGATGCACTTGCCGCTCGCGCGATCCCACAGACGGCAGGTGCCGTCTTCCGAGGTGGAGAGCAAATGGTGCCCGTTCGACGTGCAGTGTAAAGAGACGATGGCGCGGTCGTGGCCGCGGTAGGTCGTGAACGATTCGTTTTTGTTCTTCCTTCTCCTTCGTTTTCTATTGTTGTTGTTGCCCTTTTCTTTATCGTCTTCTTCTTCTTTAACTTCTTCTCCTCCTCGGTCGTCGTCGTCTGAATCGTCGCTTTCGACGTCGTGTAAATGTCCTCCGCCTCTTCCTCCTCCCCCTCCCATTTCCACCACCGGCGCTCCGTTGATGTTCATCTCGTAAATCTCCCCGTCGCAACTTCCTACGAATATGCATCGATCTTCTCCGTCCATGCATATCGCCGTCAACGCTTTCGGCAAACCAAACGTCGCTAAACACTCGCTCCCGGTTCCGTGCGTCATCGAAAACACTCTCGCGGTTCGATCGATTGAACAACTCGCGACTAAATCCGCCCCAGCTCCTGCGCTTTTTGAACAACACACGTCCGTCACTTGAAGCTGGTGACTGGTCCAACTCTTCATCGGTTCCAACGATGAAGACGACGTAAACGACGAAGACGCATTAATGTTATTCAAAGTATCGTTGTTCTTCAACGCTTCGCAAACGCTCCACGCGCTCACCGCGGTATCTTCCGAGCACGTGATTAAACTCGACCCGTCGCTGGTAAACTGCATCTTCACGATCCGTTTAAAATGTGCCGTAAATTTCCCTCGCATTTTCCCCGTCGTTCGTTCATACATCGACACGTCCCCGGATTCAAATCCAACCGCTACCAAACTGCCACAGGTGCTCGAGCACACGCTCGTCGGTTTTTCGTTGAACAAGAACCGTTTTATCTTCTGATCTTTAACACTTATTGATCCTCCTTTCCCTCCTGGACAGTCGTACACGTCTAACGCGTTCTTTTCCCGCACAATTTGGAACAGAAATCGCGTCCCGCACGGGTCCACCGAGCGAGGACTTTGGTGCGTTCCCGCGCAAGATTTCCAGCGGCGAACAACGTGGAAATGCGGTAAACTCAACGCGAGTAAAGAAGAAGACGACATAGAGGATACATTTTCGGAGGATAAAGCGGAGGCAATTATCACGCACTCTTCCGTCGCGTCTTCTCCGCCGTTGCGACGACCGCGCGTGCTCATATCTCTCGATACGAAGCGCGTGAGACGAGCGCTTTTTATGGCGGCTCAGACCAAAATGGACAGAAGGCAAGTTCGTGTACTATTTAGGGTGTTCAGGGCACTAAGGCGGGTTACTAAAACCTGGCGACGCGTTTCGGCACGACACCTACGGGCGCGCCGTTCCCTCTGTATAAAGTTCTCTCTCGTTTTCGTTCGTCTTCTTTCACTTCTTCTTCTCCCGCGACTTCTTCGTTTCGCCAGCGCTCGTATTCCGCGATTAAATTTTTCTCGATGGCGCCTTGTAAGTTTGCTAAAACCGCGTCGTTGATGGCGTTGACGACGTCGTCTAAACCCGGGACTAAAGCGACGAAGTCGTTCACGGACGCGTCGAGGGTCATGACCACGTCGCCTCGAACCGCTCTTTTCATATCGTCGTTTTTATCGTCCTCTCCGTGTTCCTCTTCCTCTTCGTCTCCTCCAACCTCTTCGTCTGAATCGTTCCTCCGCCTCTTTCGAAAGCTTCTCTCTTCGCCTAACTTCCCTTCCATTTTCAACGTCACCGTCTCGTCTAAATTGAATTCTTTCGGCATGCCTTCAAACTCGAGCTTTTTCGCGTTTATACTGATTGATTTATCCGTTCGATTTGGAATCAACGCGATCGTCGTTCTCACGACGACTTTGTTGCCCAGAAAATCGAACGGTAAAAGCTCCACCTTCCAGGTGTTTTCATCGATTCTTGTCCGTCTGTTTTCGTCCGGAAAAGTGACCGAAAGAATTCGAGATCCGTCGGAAACGTAACTCGCGAACGACTTTGCTTCGTTTTCATCTTTTTTCCAGTCTTTTAAAGGCATGCGGAGGGATTTTCGCGACGTCCACGAGCGGGACACATCGCCGTAAATCTTCCCCGTTGGTCGTCTTACATGTCTCCGTCGACTTTTCGCACTCGTCGAGAAACAACGACAACAACCCACAAAACCGCTACTATTACTCAATGTACCAACAGTACTGCTACTACTGCTCATTGTGTTCCGTCTGAAAGGAGAGAAGATGCGATAAAAACAGATGTAAAAGAGAGACGAGAGGTGAGAAATTCTGAAGCGTTTTTCTCTCACGTGTCTACGCAAAAGGAGGAAAAGGAGGAAGACGTCGAGACGACGAGACGCGCGAGGGAAACAGTCTCATCTCTCTCTTTATTCTCTCTCTCTCTCTCTCACGTGGTGTACAGAGTTTGCTTTTTCTGGAAGTGGTGTTGTTTTTCTTCTTCGTACGAGGAGTATAGTATTGCTTTATTATTCATTAAAATAAAACGCTCGCGGAGTCTACATCTTTAGTACGTTTTGATCCCGTATTGGTTCCGCGATCTCTTCTCGTCTCTCTTATGTCGCGTCGTCATCAAAAAGCTTCTTCTTTTCTGCTGCTTCTAATAGTATTATTAGTATTATTATTTATTACTTATATTATTTCCCGATGCTCTGGTAATACAAGTCGATGTATTCGAGCGCGGGTTTATTCCAGGTCCAATCTTGTCGCATGACTCTCGCTTGTAAAGAGCGAAACCATTTCGTGTCGTTCCAAAACGCGTCGATGCATCTATCCAAAGCGTAGTCTAAATCACCCTCCGAGGTACCTTCGAAGGAGAAGCCGTTGGTACAGTCGCCGTTTTCGCCGTCGAGTTCCCAGTTCGTGCTTGCGTTGATTTCCCACGCCGCTCTGGCTTTGTCCGTGTCGACGTCAAAGACGGTGTCTCGTAAACCGCCCGTGGCGCGAACGCACGGGACGGTGCCGTACCGCATGGCGGTCATTTGGGTCAAGCCGCACGGTTCAAACATAGACGGGACGACGATGACGTCGCAGCCAGCGTACATTAATCGCGAGAGCGTTTCGTCGAATGCGAAGAAGAATCCAGCGTCTTCGCCGCCGAGTTGCGCGCCTAAACCGTTGAAATCGGCTTGGACTTTCGGGTCCGGAGCGGAGCCGAGCAAGACGAATTGACCACCTCTCGATAACGTGTGATGCGCGGCGTGTTTGATTAAATGGATGCCTTTTTGCGCGGTGAGACGCGAGATGACGCCGACGACTGGTTTATCGCCGTAACCGGTTAAGCCGAGTCGACTGCGCAATTCGTCTCGAGCTGCTTTTTTACCTTTGACGACGCTATCGGCGTCGTATTTCATCGGGATGAAGTTATCCGTCGCCGGGTTCCAAATTTCCGGGTCGATGCCGTTTCTCACGCCGTGGAATTTGTGGAGGTTTCCAGATACCGCCGGGTGGCCGGAGACTTCGCCGGCGTAGGACGGGGACACCGTCGTGGTCATTTGCGAATGGAACGCGGCTTCGCCTAATTTCGCTTGGCCGTAGTTCATGTTGTGAATGGTAAACGCCACTTTCGGCTTCCATAAGCCGTTGTGGTGGTAGTTCTCCCAGTGCGCTCGCGCGACTTCCGCGGTGGACCAATCGTGGCAATGCAAAATGTCCGGTTGTCTTCCAGTTTTCAACAAAAATTCCAACGCGGCGTTGCAGAAAAAGTTAAATCTGCTGGCGTCGTCGTTCCACCCGTACACGGCGTCGCGCGCAAACATCCCGTTGCTCGGTTCCACGAAAAACACCATCACACCTTCGACGCGACATTTCGTGACGGTGATCCCACACCCTCCGAAATCAAAATTTGTTTCAAACTCCCTCGCGCCTAATAAAGGACTCGAGTTGAAGAAGGAATACATCGGCAAAATGATTTCCACGTGGTGTCCAAAATCCGAAATCGCTCTGGATAAACTGGTCACCACGTCCGCTAAACCGCCAACTTTTGCAATAGGGGCCATTTCGACCGCGATGTTGATGATGTGCAACGGCGGCGCTTTTTCCGTTGACCCGTTGGTCGGTAAATGGTAATCTTTGCCACCTCTGTTGTCGTATTGCGCGCCTTCGCCGACGCCGGAGGAGAAGACGAAATCACACATCCAAGCGTCGCTCGGAACGTCGATTTCAATCGTATAAAACGGATCAGTTTCTGGGTTTACCGGTTTGTGCATCTTTAACGGTTCGGGTAAGTTATTTGCGTGTTTCCATCGGTTGAAACCGCCAGTTAAGTAAACATCTTCCGCGAACGATAAGTTGGTGTTGTTCTTGTTGTATCTCACCGTGCACTTTTGACCGGCTTGCGGCGTGAGCGGTTCGCACGTGATGATGTGTCTTTGCTGTTTCAAAGAGATTTCTACCGCGGCGGCTTTCAATTGTAAACGCTCTTCCTCTGCTTTCACTCTCGCGATTTCTTCGTCAATTTTCGCCTGTTTCCTTTTTTGTTTCAACTCCGCGGCGAGCATGGTTTGCATTTTCAACCAATCTTCGGCTTCGTTCGCGTTTTCCACGGCGACGACGTAATCGTTGCTTTCGTTGTTATCCCAGGATACTTCGTCTGCATCGGAAACGACGAATTCAACCGACGTCGCGAATTTCGGCACTTGGACGATAAATTCAAACCAACAATTTTGTTCGTCCGCGGGAAACTTTTCCGAGGGCGCGATCGGCGTCATCTCTTGGACTTGCTCGACGCCGTTCATCCAGTTTGAGAAACCGCAGTGCGCTTTCAACGAAGAACACGCAAAACCACCGATTGGATTTTGCGCTTTGTTCCACGCGATTTTCTGTTTCGTCGCGTACCCTTGCGTCAACTTCTCCCCGGATTCGGTCTCGAAAATCGTTCTCTCGTACTTTTCAAATTTCGTAAAACTCTTCTCCTGTCTCTCTTCGATGGACGTTTGAATTCGAGAAATAATCTCCGCCGCGTTTTGTTCGTCCTCTTTATCCGTTCTTTTTAATTCCTCCTCTTCGAGCAACTCTTTTTTCGTTTTCCTCGGAAACATCGTCTCTTTGGTAAAATTCTGTTCGTTATTGTTCTCGTACGCGTCTCCGCCTTTCGTCTTGAAGACGTACTCGATTTCAAACGCCTCCGCGCTCAATTCCCCTCCCGGCAACGTGCACTCGAACCAACTCGTTTCTGGAATTTGCGTCATCTCCACGTCCACGGCTTCACCGAACTGCCACTCGTTAAACCCAACCGTACACGTCACGCCTTCCTCCCACGTCTTTGAATTTTCTCGTAAAGACGAAGACTTTGAAGCGTCCAGGAAAATTTTCACCGGCGCCCCGCACACCGGCGTCGACGGTACCGTAAACTCTTTCACATCTTTGTCTTCTTTTGTATTGCAGAGGAATTGCATTTGCTCGTAGGATTGGAGTAACGAAATAGCATCTGAAGCCGCTTTTAACGCTTCGCCTTTCAATTTTTCCTTCTCTTTTCCCACATCAAAATCAGAAGCATCGCTGTCTGTCGTGGATGATTTCGCAGTTTTTCTCCGCGGGGCAGGTTTCGTATTTTTGTTGTTCGTGTTGTTCTTCGTCTTCTTGTTCCCCGAGGAGACGTTTTTGGCATCGTTCGAAGAGGGAGACGTTCCCGATGGTGAGGATGAAGATTGCGCGCGAATTCGAGAAGAGATCGGAAAATGACTAATCTTTTTTTTTCCATTCTTTACACTCTTCTTCGCGGGGTTGTTACTCGCGCGCGCGCTGGAGGACTTTGAAGAGTACGACGAGCAACACATCATCGTCGTCATATCGAAACTGTCACGTGGAGTATTATTTCTCTCTGTCTCTCTAGCTCTCTCTTTCAAAGTTATTAAATACGAGCGTTGCAACGAGAGCGTTTCTTAAGAGACACGAAAACGTTTTTCTCGCACCACTAATGGAGTTTCGAATTTTTTAAGAAGAGTCCCCAGAAGTGTTCGTTATTACATGGCACAGAAGAAGATTTATTAATTTGTGGCGGAGAGCGAAACCGAGAGGAGGACGAAAAAGAGGAGCGTCACACGTTTTTGATGAGATCTCTCTCGCTTTTTTTTTTTTTTTTGTTTGCGGACAATTAAATTTTCTCGCTTCTCTCATGAAAATCTCTCTTCTCTGTCGCTGCTGCTCGTAGAAAAAACTTTATTACAGTTGTGTGTTTTTAGGTGATTTTATTACGTGTGGTGTGCATGTTCGCGAGGGCTTTTGCGAGAAGGGGGTCTATTTTAACGAGCATAATAACACGACGCGTTGTTTCAAAACGAAGAAGAAGAGCAGAGAGAAGTTGTTTTTGGTCTCGTCGTTTTTCGTCGTTACGTAATAATACCATGACGACGTCAAAAGATGATGATTCTTCTCGAAGGTACGGAAGGATTGGAGATGTCGCGAGAAAGAGGTTGTTAGATACTAATACGAATAAGAACAACACGAACGAGAGCATCGCCTCTTCGAATAATACTCATCGAACGATGGTGACATCATCATCAGCATCATCGACTGAACCGATTAAAAAACGAGCGGCGGTGTTAGTGCTTTTGTTTGAGAATACGCGAGAAGAGATACACGTGGTATTGACGAAACGAAGCGCGGATATGAACTCGCACGCCGGTCAGGTCGCGTTCCCGGGAGGCAAGTTAGACGACGAAGATTTAGGCGACGATATCGAATGCGCGTTGAGAGAAGCGAAAGAGGAGATTGGGTTGAACAGAAACCACGTGAAAGTGTTGACGGTGTTACCGCCAATCCTAAGCGCGGGGTTGATAAGCGTTCGACCAGTCGTGTGCGCGGTGACGGATGTGAGGAACTTTTCGAAGATGGATTGGTTGAGGAATCAACCTTCGGAGGTGGAGAGGACGTTTTCTGTGCGGTTGGATCAGTTTTTGCGGGAGGACGAGAGACACACGTTTAACGATCACGCGTGGAAAAACGCGCCGTGCGCGATACGAGTGCACTCGTTTCGAGTGGACGAGGAGGAGATGATTTTTGTAGGAAAAGAAGGAAAAGAGAGTAGTAAAGAGAGTAGTAGTAGTAGTAGTAATAATAATAATAATAGCGAGAAGAAGAAGAAGAAGACGAGCGTGTGTTGGGGGTTAACCGCGGCGGTACTCATCGAAACCGCCAAAATTGTGTACAATAAAGAACCCGAGTTCGAACGCGATTGCGTGTTGGAAGGCGGCGCGTCGATTTGGGACTTAGTCGCCAATAAAGACGGAACAGGCGTAGAATTAAGGCCAGGCGTGAGTAAAATATAAACGAAGATATGATGAAAATGAAAATGAAAATTACAAAGTACTAGTAGTATAGCTTCTTCTCTTCTAAATTCTCTTAAATCTTCTTCTTTTGATTTTTGATATATTATAAATGTTGCGTGTGCCGTCGTTCGCTCTCTTCTTTTTTTTCTCTTCTCTTTACATTATTTTCGTCTCGATTTCGTTTAAGTGCAATGAGGCGGGTCAACCTTCGCCCAATCGAAGATTTGTTCCCATTCCGCCGCTTTCTTGTTCCAACTCAAGTCTTGCGTCATCGCTTGGACTTGCATAGCTCTCCAAACGTCCTTCTTTTCTTTGAACACGTGAATAGACCACTTCGTCGCTTCGATGAAATCTTGCGTGGACATGTTATCGAACAACCATCCGGTACCGACTTCACCAACTTCTTCTGGTTTCGAGATATCCGCGAACGGATTGTGTTGTTTGATGGTGTCTCTTAAACCTCCCGTGGCGTGCGCGACCGGTAACGTACCGTATCGCATGGAATACAACTGGTTCAAACCGCACGGTTCGAATCGCGAGGGCATCAAGAAAATGTCCACGCCGGCGGTAATTCTGTGCGCCATGGGGATGGAGAATCCAACCCACCCTCGGAATCGGTCCGGGTACTGCCCTTCCGCCCATTTCATCCACTCTTCCAATTCGGTTAAACCAGAGCCGAGCATGATGACTTGACAATCTTCATTCATCAACGCCCCTAACGCGTCGCGAATGAGATCCGGACCTTTTTGCCAATCCAATCGACCGATGAAGCCGAGGACCGGGACGTCGTCTCTTTCCGGCAAACCCATCTCTCGTTGCAACGCTCTTTTACACTCCAATTTACCGCTGAAATCCAAGATGGAATACGGAGCCGCGCAATCTTTATCGTCGCTCGGGTTCCACTCTTCCAAGTCGATGCCGTTCGCGACGCCGTTTAATCGGTGCGATCGCGCCGCCAACAAACCTTCCAAACCTTTACCTCCTTCCGGAGTGGTAATTTCGTACGCGTACCCTTCCGAAACGGTTAAAACGCGATCGGACGTTGCAATCGCGCCTTTCAAAATGTTCACGACTTTGCCTTCGTCCAACTCGTGCGCTCGCATCCATTCTGGGTATTGGTACTCTAAAGCGCTGTACCATTCTCCGGGAACGCCTAAGTTTGGGAACGTCGTGTTTGGTTCCACGCCTTGGTGCGCGATATTGTGAATAGCGCAGATGGTTCTCGCGTTGCCGTAGACGTTGTGCGGTCTATATTTCGAGGCGACTAAAAGCGGTACCAAACCGGCGTGCCAATCGTTGGCGACGAAAACGACGTCGTCGCCGTATCTCCCGCCGGTGTTCTCGAACGGCAACACCAAAGGCGCTTCGCACGCGGCGTGTGCCAACAAAGTATATCTAAACTGGTTATCGCCGTAGGTTTTATTGGTCACGTCAGAGTATAACGATCCCGCCCGATGGTACGAAGGATGGTCCACGAACACGTAATCGACGCCGTTTTTGATCTGGTGGAAATACCCAACCTCTTGCAACCCTTCGAAACATCCTAACTTTGATTTCACGCACGTATCGAACGCGCCTTCGTATAATTTATCGCTTTTCGTTCCGTTCAAATATCTCGGAGCGATAACCATCACGCGGTGGCCTCTCGCCACCAGCGCTTGCGGCAACGACCCGCAAACGTCCGCTAAACCGCCCGTTTTCGACCACGGCGCGACTTCAGAGGTGACAAAAACGATATTTTTCGGCGATTCCGATTTCACGATCGGATCGATTTCAAAACCTGGCGTTAACAGAGACGTTGAAGACCCAGAAGAAGTAGATGAGGAGGAGGTCGGTGGCGCGGGGGTACTCTTTTCAGTCGCCGTCGACGACGACGAAGAAGAAGCTGCTGCTGCTGCGGCGGCTTCCTTCGCCGCGTTCTCCACCGTATACTCCGAATCGCCCCCGACGTACACATCCGGCAACTCCCCGGCGAACGCTGGTTCAACTTTCCCTCCTTTTTCACTCGTCGTCGTTTTACTCTCCTTCTCGGTGGCAGCGGTAGCCCTACTTTTCCCGTTGTTACCGCCGCTCGTTTTATTCGTAGTAGTAGTATTCGCACTCTTCGTCTTCTTCACCGTGGAGACTTTGGCTTGCAAATCGCGTTTCAAAGCTTCGTTTTCCGCTTTAATGGCGGCAATTTGCGCCAAAATTTCCGCGTCCGACGAGGACAATTCCTCGGAATCCGTCGCGGTTGATTTCATCGCGAGATTGTTCTTCTTCTTCTTCGGAGGCAAAGCGTTCCCGCACTTGTTACTTTTGAGCATCATCATCGTTCGTCGTCGATGTTGGAACGACGATGACGATGGAACATTACTAGTATTCGTCTTCGAAGACGAGCGCACACAACACAAAGACGACGACGACGACGATGCAATCATTACACGCTATTCTCTCTCTTTCTCTTTCTCTCTTTTTCTCTCTTTTTATTCTTAAACAAGCGCAAAGTGTGTGTGTATACTATATCGAGTTATTCGACTAATCTTTCTCTCGAATATCTCTTTCGCCTCTCTTTTTGGGCAAATTTGGAACAAAAATAATCCAAAAAAAAAAAAACGAGTGGCTGCTCACCGCTTTCTTTTCTATTTAGGGTTTTGAAAATTTTGCAAATTTCTTCAAACGTCTTCTTGTCGTGAGAGAAGAGAAAAAGAAAATCACATGTGCTTCTCTCATCATCATCCTCGTCACGCTCTTTTTTGTATCTCTCTCTCGTTGTTGTTTCTTCGCGCTTTCTTCGAATGCTCGGAGTTGGGAGGATAAAGGTAAACGCAACGAAATGATTTTCTGGACGATGGGGGCGCGAGATTCTTTGTGGGATGTGGTCGTGAAGTGGGACGATATTTGTTTCAAACACATTCTTCCGAGATTGGATTTGAACGATGTGAAATTCTTGTACGGGGTGAATACGGAGACGAGAGCTTTGATTAAGAGATCAACTCGCGCGAATGATTTG
>Ga0209505_1000791_pt1 | contig 23642 bp, 19 predicted proteins | sample COGITO_mtgs_1103_2_FD_184794 | JGI IMG/M metagenome (GOLD analysis project Ga0209505, IMG submission 184794) | Pelagic marine microbial communities from North Sea - COGITO_mtgs_110331 (SPAdes) (version 2) | ecosystem: Environmental > Aquatic > Marine > Epipelagic ... | reverse complement strand
GGTCGAGACGATCGGATGCGACGCCGACTCGGCAGGAAAAAAAGTGTTTATCTCCGGTATGAACGACAGCGTGAAGGCTGTCTTAACGGGCCTGAGCGCAGACTGCTGTTTAAGCGATGAAAATTATTATTCTAAGCGAATCGATGCCATCAGGGCGGCGGTTGCATACATCGAAGGGTCGCCTAATGACGGCGGCAGCATTGAAACCGGAGCCTCCACGCGGCCTTCTTAAGCGCTCCCAAAGATCAAGAGCGCGCAGACAGCGTTAACTCGAAGCAGTAAGCATGAGTGGTATTGGCGTTAGTCGGTGCCCCCTCCTTGATAGGCCAACTCGGCATTGACGAGTTGGCCTTTTTTTTCGTGTCCGACGTATTAAGCGCAGACACTAGAGTGGGTCGGGAAAACTCTCAACGCGAAAGCTGTTAAACTTCGGCGCTTAATTCTCAGGCCGGCTCGCCTGCATCCAAATTCGAAAGACCTATGATTCCAACTGACAAAGACCTCTGGTTCCTGCCCCTCGGTGGCTGCGGTGAAATTGGGATGAACCTTAACCTGTTTGGCCACAATGGTAGTTGGTTAATGGTCGACTGCGGCATCACCTTCGAGGACTCTGTAGCAAGCCGAACGGGCAATCGGGTCGAAATGCCAGACCCTCTCTTTATTGCTAATCGGCATGAAGCCCTTGCTGGCATTATTGCCACGCATGCGCATGAAGATCATATTGGCGCGCTGCCCCATCTCTGGGAGCAGCTTCGCTGTCCAATCTATACAACACCGTTCACACGCAACGTGGTCGCTCGCAAGTTTGCTCAGGCGGGTATTCGTGCGCCTCTCGTGACCGTGCACCCCGGCGAGACTATCGAGATTGGTCCGTTTAAGGTTACTTGGGTGCCGATAACGCATTCGACACCTGAGACGAACGGGCTTTTAATCGATACCCCTGCGGGGCGTGTGCTGCACACAGCGGACTGGAAAGTAGATCATGCGCCAGTGGTAGGTGAACCGATTCAGCCTAAACTCTTTCAAAGCATCGGCGATCGTGGTGTCGGCACGATTATCTGTGATTCGACGAATGCTCCGCTCAAGGGCAGTTCAACGTCGGAGTCTTCGCTCTTCGATGGTTTGCTTGCGGCAGTGCAGGCGAGTCCTCAGCGCGTTGTTGTCGCTTGCTTCTCGAGCAACGTGGCGCGGCTTCAAACTATCGGCAACGTCGCGCATGTGGCATCACGCTATATTGGCCTACTAGGGCGCTCATTGATCAATATGCATGGCTGCGCGCGCGGTGCGGGCTACTTATCGGATAACTTTAACCTTGTGCAGTCTAATCACCTCGGCTATATGCCGCCAGAGGAGGTGCTTGCTATCGCAACGGGAAGCCAAGGCGAGGTGGGCGCAGCGCTGTATCGCCTCGCTCAAGACAGCCATCCAGATGTCAGTTTGGCGGCTGGTGACCATATTATTTTTAGTTCTAAGACGATTCCAGGGAATGAGATAGAGGTGGCGAGTCTGATAGCGATGTTCGAGGCACGCGGTATTCGCGTCACCCAAAACGAATTTGAAGGAAAGCCTATTCATGCAACAGGCCACCCCTGCGCCGAAGAGTTACAGCAAATGTATCAGTGGATTCGCCCTCGAGTTGCTGTGCCGGTGCACGGAGAGGCGCGTCATATGGACAGCAATGCGCGCATCGCAGCGGCCTGCGGCGTGCCGGTGCAGCTGAGAGGGCAGAATGGCGACCTTTTCGATCTCGTGCTAGATAAGGTCAAACCCTCGGCAGCACCCGTAGGCAGGCTCTGGTTCGATGAGCGCAAGCGAGTGCTCGAGAAAGTCTGATCCGCAGGAGCACGACCACTAGCCGATTGGCCAGTCTGCCGCATCGCGCGTGTCGAGCGTCTGAAGAACCGGCCCTGGCGACCAACGCGCGACATAGGAGCCTATTGGGTCATAAGTTTCGGTCTGCTTCTGCAGATTAAAATGGCGACCGCCGCGGGGGTCTACGCCAACGCCAGCAATATACTGCCAGTTGCCCCAATTTGAGGCGACATCATAGTCACAGAGCTGATGTTCGAACCATGCCGCGCCATAGCGCCAGTCCATCTCTAGCTCATTGACCAGACAACTTGCGGCAATCTGTCTGCCACGATTTGATAAATAACCTGTGGCCTTGAGCTGTTTCATACAGGCATTCACAAGCGGGTAGGGAGTCGTGCCTTGACACCATTTTTCGAAGCGTTCTGGGTAGAAGCACTTGAAACCGCCGCAGGAGCTAATGCCGCGCAGCGAAAAAAGCTTGGGGCCTATTTGCACCGCAATCCACTGAAAGTACTCGCGCCAGAGGAGCTCTATGTAAAGCCAATAGGTTGAGTCGTTTGCCCCTGCAGTTTGTTCGTAGCTGCGAAGATGACTCAGCGCTCGGCGTGCAGAAAGGCTGCCGCTGTTAAGCCAAGGTGAAAGTTTGGAGCTCGTGTCCCAGCCGTCTAGTTCGTTGCGCGTTTTCTTGTAGCTGCTCGCGTGAGTCGACCCGAAGTAGCTTTTCAAATGCCGCTTAGCTGCCGACTCGCCTCCCTCGAAAAATGGCTCGAGGTGACTATAACCACTGAGGTCGGGAATTTCAGCCTTGCGGAGTTCGGCGAATGAGATGCCTTCGGGCAGTGGCGGCAGAGAGGCCGGTGCGTCGACAGGCAGCAACGTGTCTGTGCGTTCGGCGAGCGTGCGAAACTTCGAATAACTCACGACTCTTTCCTTCGGCAAAGGCGAGCTAGTCCGATCGAATAGCGTATAGGTGTCTTGCGTGTCTATGATGAGATCTGGGCGCCGAGCGGCGAGCCCAGCGAGGGCTGCAGCTTCGTCGGTACCAGGAAGAAAGCTGCACACGACTCTATCGATAGCATGGCGTTCGACGAGTTCGGCCAGACAGCGATCAGGCTCTCCGACGACGAAGAGAATCTCCTGGCCGTAGGTAGCTAGCGCGACGCGCAGATCGGCCAAACATTGGCGAATGAATTGCCAGCGGTGCGCCCCCATCGAAGCGGTGTGGAAGCGATACTGGCTAAACCAGCGCGGCTCGATGCAATACACGCAGAGAAGGCTGTCAGACTTTGCCGCGGCAATCAGCGCGGCATTATCATCAATTCGTAGATCTTTGGTTAGCCAATAAAGTGTTTTGTGCATTGGTCGTCGAGCCTTTTGTCTAATTTGCAGCTAGAGCTTGATAAACGCGAGAGCGTAATTGCTATTGAGTGGAATAACTAACTGGTGCTGAATCGAGTCATAGCACATCGAAGCGGCGCTCGGGATGCCCTCGGCGATTAACGTCGCTTCTTGGCCGGGTAGGATGCGCGACACACTGCCGAACCGCACGCTGCTGACATACTTAGTGCCGTCTTCGAGGATGACTACGCCATCGTTGCCACCCTCAACCGCATATTCAGTGCCGAGCAGTTCACCATTCGGGCTGAAGGTAAGTACGGCGTTGTCTCCGATGTTGACCACAACGACATCGCCGTTGCCGTCGATCGCGACACCGTTAGGGATCGCCAGCGGTGCACCATCGATTAATACAGACACCTCGCCTTCGGCGCTGATTTTATAGAGACGCTCCGGCGGGCGCGTGTTTGACGCATAGATTGTGCCGTCGGCGCTCACCGCGATCCCGTTGAGCAATGTCGCGCCCGGTACAGGAATGTTGCGAAGTGGCCTGCCGCTTTCGAGATCGAATTCACGAACAAAGCCAGAATCCACTGTGTAGAGCGAGCCATTAGCGATGGCACTGCCCAAAGGTTGGTGGAGTTCGAGGCCGTCTCGCGTTACCCCAATCCATTTTGGCGTATGCACGCTGCCATCCGGATTGATTAGTGAGACGAAGCCGTCGTTCTCGGTGCCGTCACCCGGGTTGCCGTTATTCATCGCAAGGATCAGGTTGCGAGTCGGATCGAAAGTGCAGCTTTCTGAGAAGTGAAACGCGCCGTAAACCTTGACGTTGTCCGACATGAGTTTGCGCTCGCCGGCCTCGTTGACTGAACCAATTGGCTCGCCCGCTCGAAACTCCTGCGCGTTAACTGCGCCGGCGAGAAGAAGGCCGCTCGCGACTAGCGAGGCGTTGATGCCTAGACACGCCCGCTTGGTGAGTGATGAGAACTTGTTAGATGTGCTTGCATTACGCATAGATCGATTCCTTTCATTAATGGCTGACAGAATTAGCTTGCATGATACTACGCACGGCGACGCCATGGAGATGGGCGTCTGTTGTATTTAGTCCCATTCGCGCAGGTGCTCATTTTGTCCAGCAGCTATCTTCCCCACATTGGCGGGTAACTGTTGGGTAGATTTCGACTCATTGCCCTGAAAGTCCCCCACAACTCCTTGTTACGAAATCATAGGCTGAATTAGTCTTTTGATGGGGTGGCTAGCTGTATTGCTCCCCAGAATCAGCCTATGCAAATACCGAGCTTGGAGCTCGAATGCAACGTAGGGAGCAGACAATGCCTCGTCATCCGGATTTAAACCGAAAACTATTACTCCTCTACTTTAGCGGTCTGAATACTCGTATCGACAAACACAATAAGCTCGCGCGCGAATTGGGTATCGCAAGGCAAAATATTAGTAAGTGGATTAATGGTTCCGATACTCATGAGAAAGATTCGGTCCCCACTCCTCAGGTAGCTCCTATCGCACGACTTTTTTCGATTGAGCCAGCGTGGTTACGGTTACCGTTTGATGAATTTGAACGGCGTGTTCAGAGAAGGCTCGAAGGATTGAACTTGGTTGAGCAACTTCGCGTCCCCTTAGTCTTCACCAATGTTCCCTGCGAGTCGCCTTTCAACTTTGTTGGGCGGGATGAAGCGCTTGGGGCCCTTGGCTATGCCTGGGCGAACGCACGAGTGTCCTGTGTCAATCTCCATGGATTCGGCGGGATAGGGAAGTCGGCATTAGTCGATGCATGGCTTGCAGGAATGATGAATCGAAGCTATTGCGGGGCGGATCTCGTTTTTTTATGGTCGTTTTCGCGGTCGCAAGAATTGAACGTAGCAATAAATGAGGCGCAGTTCCTAGACGCAGCAATGACGTGGTTAGGGCTTTCGAAGAACCCTTACGCATCGGCAACACAGAAAGCCACGGCCATCATCGGGGAGATTGGTTCAAAACGCACACTGATCGTTATCGATGGGCTAGACCTGTTGCAGAGGGTTGAGCGAGGACGGGGGATACTCGACGCAGCCGGAATCCAACATCTGATTAATGAGCGCACAAGAGACGGAGCCGGTTTGCTAGTAACAAGTTCGCGACTTCCAGCAAAGTACCTATCAAACCGGAGGGCAGGGGGCGTGCTCGATCTATCGCTCTCGGGCATGGGTCTGGCAGAAGCAATGGAGTTTTTCGAGAATGAAGGAATTAGCACTGACCCGATTATCGCTGAAGAACTCGCGGAGCAGTTTGGCGGACATCCACTAGCCCTAAAATTTGTTTCCGAACTCAGTGCTTCAAGAATCGAGCGGGGATTGGATGGAGGGTTGGACGCAGGTTTTATCGGTCGATCGCTTTTTGGTCATACTCCCAGAACAAATAAATTGATTAAGTTAGTAAGCGATATTCATTTGATAGCCCAACAAAGCGTGGCCTGGTGCCTGCAAGACAGCGCAAAAAAAGTGCTAAATACTCTGGCGCTTATAGGCCATGGCCTTACGTTATTAGAACTCATTGTGCTGCTCGAAAAATACTATGCGCTTAGGCCAAAAACCACGCAGCGTGTTGTTCGGGAATTAACGGAAGCCCACCTCGTGACAATCAGCGTCTTGGATAAAATGGCGTCTCACGCATCTAAAAGCAAAGCGCCGATACCTGAGACCGAGCCTCTTCTGCGCTTACAGCCGTTAGTTGCCGACGCTTGCAATGTTGCGCTTGAACAGTCCGAACCCTCGGAATGTAAGGGTCGCCGCAGCGATTTATTTGATGGGCTAGTGGCTCTCGCTGAGGTTCCTGGCATCACGATCGAAGACAGAACGAGATTGTTCCTGTTAGCGGTAAAGCAAGGCGTGAAAGCCGAACGATTTGAAGAGGCCTATGATATTTACTTTCAGCGATTAAAACAGGATAGCGCTGTGCTTGGCGCGGAAAGCAAAAGAGCTGAAAAGCGCACTCTCGCGGTCTTTTTTGAGCGCCATTGGGATACTCCACTGCGCCAGTTCTCTGCGCTGGCCAGGATGCGATTAAATGCTAGCGCAGCAACTAACCTCATGGCGTTGGGTTTAACAGCTGCTGCGTCGGCCCCGGCCTTTGCCAGTGTGAGATGGTTTATTAGTCAAGGGTACAACAAAGACGCATTCCAGATCGCAGGTCCGTTAATGTCGATGCTAATTGCAACTGGGAAACTAGGAGTGGCGCAGGATCTTATGAACGAATTGGCGCCCCTGGACGACATCGAAACAGATAGGGCGTTGCGTTCCGCAGCGTTTAGTTTTAGTGGGTTAGTCGCTTTTCTGCAGGGTCAGAAGGAATTGGCTCTCCAAGCCTTCGAAGAATCTGAAGCGATTCTCCAAACAGAGAAAATCGGGGCGCCTTTGTTCCCTACAGTGAGTTCTCATTACTGCGTGTTCTTGCTGGAAATGAATCAGACCCAACAGGCTTTAGCCCGCAGCCTACAAACCTTGGCATGGCGCGAGGCGGGAGATTGGCAGACAAAGGTTGATGGCCCCACGCTCGAGGCCAACGATCTTATGGTGTTAGGCTTTGCTTATTTTCGTCTCGGTTTTATACCCGAAGCAGAGGAGCTTTTTGAGAAGCAACTGTCCATTCTTGTCGCGGCTGAGGAGTGGCTTTACCTTCCTGCCGGTCTAGTTGCGCGGGCGCAATTTTATGCTGCAATAGGGTCTCATGCTGCTGCAAAGGCAGACCTAAATGAAGCGTTGCGTATTGCAGAGAGAACAGGCGCTATACTGAGTCGAATTGATGCGTTGCTCTGCTTTACGCAGCTGCATATAACGGAAGGTAGTCTAGACTATGCGCGAGCTTATCTTGCCGAGGCAAGGCTACTCTCAGATCAGATCCACCTCGCTTACTATGCCGACAAAATACAGTCAGCGGAGAATGAAATAGATGCCCCTAGCGTAGCGGCAATATGAGTGGGCAAGAGTGTCGCGGCGAAGCCAAGCGGGAATAACGAGTTTAAAAAAGGCCGGATGATTGCTCAGCCGGCCTTTTGTACTTTTCTAGAATCCAAACAGCGCTGCTGCTTGGCGAGTAGAGATAGACTTAGTCGTTAGCAGAAGCCATTGAGCGTGCTTCTTGTGCTTTACGCTCAGCGACGAGTGTCTCAAAGCCTTCGTCGTCGAGGTGAGTGATTGCCAGCCAAGCGTGAGTCATCTCATCACCAGTGCGCGAACCACCCATTACAAACATGTCTGGATCTGGGTTGTTGGGGTTCTCAGCTGTGTTGTCATACCACTGCTTGAGGATGATAACCGCGCCCGCAGGAATCAGAGGTGCAGCTTCAGGTGCGTAGAGATGGCTGTGATGCCAAGTCGCACTCCACTTAGAAATTTGGCTCACCTGTTCAGTGCGGCCAGTTTCTGGATAGAAGATCTCGAGTGATGCAGCGTTCATGCGCAGGTGCCCATGTGGCTGGAAGCTGTCGAGGCGCACTGGGTGATCAAAGGAGTGGAAACCCTGAGTCATAGCATAGCCATTAGGTGGCACTACTAGGTCGTCTTGATCGCCTAAGCGGTAAAGTGCCAAGTCTTGCTTGTACTTGAGCGCCTTGCTCTCTTCGTCAGTATAGAGCCAAAGGCCGATTTCAACGACGTTGTCTTTAATCACGCTGCCCGGCGCCATAGCACCTAAACCGCCTGGGAACATATGGATGTCCCACGAGATTTCAGAATTAGCAGGGATTGTACGGCAAACACCTTCGGGCACGATTTCGCCCCACTTGCCCATCGCATACTCAGTGAGCATGCCTTCGCGGCCACTCTCTGTGATGATGCTCGAGTTAGCGTGGTGAACAACGGATTTGGCATCGCCGCGTGGCTTCACCTGAACCGCTTTGATGCAACGATCTTCGCTGATGCCGCTTGGAACCAGGTGCTTGTGCCATAGGTCATTGCCGTTAGCAGGGATATCGATTGCTACAGAGGGGATGATTAGGTTGGGGGCCCCGAAGTCTCCTTCAAAGTTCCAAGCCTCTGGATCTTTAAGAGCGAGTGGCGGGAGCGCTTTTTCAGGATCGCCTTGCGGTGAGCCTGCATTCACCCAAGCAACGAGCGTATCGATCTCAGATTGCTCTAGACGCCAGTCGCCCTGTAAATCTTGAACGCCAATACCGTGGTCATAGGCGTAGGGAGGCATTTCGCGACTTGCCACCTTCATCTGAATAAGAGGAGCCCATGGACGCACTTGGTCGTAAGTCTCGAACTGCATAGGGCCAATGCCGCCCTCGCGGTGACAGACCACGCAATTCTCATTGATGATGCGGCCAACTTCGCCGTTGTACGCGAGGTCGTCTGCGTTGTGAGTCTGTGCCTGGGCCTGAACGCCGAGAGTCACAAGACCTGCCAAACCTAACATGCTGGTCTTAAGTTTCATTGGTCTCTCCTCAAGATCTTGCTAAAGATCTGATTTCATTAATAAATTATCTAACTTTTCGAATCTAAAGAGATTCGTTCTTTGACATCCAAAGGCTACTCTATTTAGCCTCCGGTAAAAAGTAGCAAATGTGATAATTTGCAATATTCCATTTTTCTAAGTCAAGTACCGTATTCTTACGAAAAACCCCCAAGGTATGGACCACTTAGGGGGTTTTCAGGGGGCTCTCTCTAGCGGCGCGAGGTCGCGGCCCCATGGCTCGTCAACTAGGGCGCCACAGTGACTTTCTGATAAACGTTAGTCCAGCAGCACTGATCGCCTTCTTGGCTGTCTGGTGCGCGGAAATTTTCGGCTTTGACAATCACAACGTATTCGCCTGGTGCGTTAAAAGTGGCGTAGACGCGTGCGATGCCTGTGCCGCCTTCGACTGAGACCTCATTTGCACCAGGGGCGCGATAGAAACGGAAGCGAGGGTTATCTTCTGTATAGGGATTTACGGGCTCTGGAGTCGATTCATGGCGAGCGAATTCTATGGCGCCGGGGCCTTGATATTTATTGAAATGCACACCGACGGGGAAGGGATCTTTAAAACGGGGGTCGGATGTGTCGCGCATCGAAGGGTCACTCACATTCACTGCAAGTTCGATTTGCTGTCCCACGGTGACTGTACCCTCGTGCGCTCCCATGAGAGCCGTGAGGCCAGCCGCCTGCGCGCCGTCTTCGCCAAACCCTACCAATGGCTGCATTGAGCCGGCTGGTCTGGGCCGAATGAAGTCGAGCTCGTAGGCCGATTCGCCGTAGCGGCCAGGGATTTTGAGCATCTCTCCATCACCAGTTTTGAGGTACCACCAGATGTCTTGATTGATCTCATCCGCTGGTACGGTAATTGCGAAGCTGCCCGCGCCGCGACCCGGTGGGAAGTAGGTAGGCTGTTGGCCGTCGTATTTCGCAGGCTCGATATAGTTATTCGGGCCGAGAGGGATGTCGACGCCAACTTTGTTTTTGTTGAGGAAGCCCATCGAAAAGCTCGCAGTACCGTCTTCGTTCGCTACCCAGCCTTCCATAACAGGAATCACAGGGAGGCCTTCGGGAGGCGTGAGGCTTAAGAAACGGCCATCTGCCGCTTGAGCCATCACACCTGAGCTAACCACGGTAAGCGCGCCGAAGGCTGTCGCTACTATGAATGATTTTATATCTCGCATTAAATCTCTCCCAAGATCGGTTTAAACGGTTACTTATTATGCGGGGCTAACCGCGGACACTAAGCGCTGCGATTAACCCTTGTTTAGATGCTGTGTTCATCGCGGCCGCGAACAAATAGGTTCAGCTTTGGCCCGAATTATCTGCAATGCGCAAGAATAAACGCCTGAGGCACTCCAGTCTAGCGGCCCCGAGCGTTGAGCAGCCTATTCTGGCGCCGATTTTTCAACAAAGTGTAACAGCCGCACCGGCGGTTTAGTCGATAACCTGCGTGTGCGTGTCTATTGTCAGCTAACCTCGCGGCGCTAAAGTGTTAATATCATTAGATGCGTCAAGGCCGAAACTAAAGATTAAATGATTAGAGCAGTCTGAATGGCATCTCTAAACCAGAACAGCGAGAACAGAGCAGTGAGAACAGAGCGAAGAGAGTCCAAACCAACTCGCGCGGCCCTAAGCCTCGTCTTGAGTGCAGCCCTATTCATGCTTTTGCAGTCTTTTCCCGTTTACGCTGCCCTCGATCGGGTAAGCGACTTTGCGCTGATAGATGCCAAGGGTGAATTCCATCAGCTTAGCCGTTACAAGCATCGTGACGCGCTAGTTCTTCTTACCTACGACCCCAGTTGTTCGAACGCCGCGCAGATTCAACGCTTTGCCAATCTGCAGGCACAGTTTAACGACTCGAATATCAGCTTTGGCCTGCTTGATACCTCAGGTGCGACTCGCGCCGAGCTCATCGCACTGAGCGGCTCGCTTCCCGATACGCTGCCCTTGCTCCAAGACGGCCCAAAGTTGGTTGCGAGCCTGCTTGGCGCAAGCCGTGCAAACGAAGTGCTGGTTCTAAACCCTGATCGCCTCAATGTATTCTACCGAGGGGGCATTGGTGACACGCTTGCTGGGGTGCTCGAAAACGTGGTTATTGCTCCGCCGGCCGACACCGTTACGACAACGACGACAGGCTGTGCGATCGAGGTCGCCCGTGCCGAGGGTGTGCCCGACTATGCCACCGACGTTGCCCCGATAATAAGAGACAACTGCACCGAGTGTCATCGCCGCGGCGGCGTTGGTCCTTTCGCCATGGACAGCTACATCATGCTGCTAGGATGGTCGCCGATGATTCGCGAGGTGATTCTTAACAAGCGCATGCCGCCTGCTCAAGTTGACCCCGAATACGGGCATTCGAAAATGGCACGCTATCTCGATGACAATGAAATAGAGGCAGTGGTGACCTGGATAGATGCGCGCGCACCTCGTGGTGCGAGCGCCGAGGATCCGCTGGAAACTCATGCAGCACGCTTAGCATCGACAAGCGAATTCGAATGGCAACTAGGCAAGCCAGATCGAATCGTTGCGGGGCCGAGTAATGCGATTCCTTCGACAGGCGTGATGGATTATATCTACGAAGATGTAGACCTTGGCTTCGAGGGTGATCGCTGGCTGCGCGCGGTCGAGACGCGGCCTGGCGACGAATCTGTCCTGCACCATCTTATGGTGTTTGTCACCGCGCCTGCCGAAGACTTTTGGGGAGAAGAAAGACAGCAGCGAGTTGTATCCCGCCGGTTCGTTGAAGGCTATGCGCCAGGGCCACACCGCGCGATCGAATTCGATAAAGGAACTGGGGTTTTCATTCCCGAGGGACATAAACTTTCGCTTCAGTTTCACTATGTGACCAATGGCCAATCAACTGTCGACGAGACCGAGCTTGGTCTTTATTTTGCGAACTCGAGTGCGGGTCTGGTCGAGCGTCGCGCGCTTGCCGTGGGCGCTCGTTTCGAGCTGCCCGCCGATGTGGCCGATTTCCCATTAGTCGCCGAAACTAAAATAGACACTGACATAGTCGTCACCGGTGTGCGCGCGCGCATGAGCTATCGTGGGAAGAAAATGCGCTTTATTGCTGTCGACGCAGCCGGTAAAGAGAACATTTTATTTAGCGTCCCTGCTTACAATTACGGATGGCAGCCGCACTATCTACTCGACAAACCGGTCGCAATCGCTGCCGGTAGCGTACTGCGCGTTGAAGGGGCGCTAGATAACTCTATTTCGAATCCGACAAATCCTGACTCGACGCGTGCCATTGCATGGGGCCTGGAGAGCTGGGAAGAGATGTTTACTGGCTACTTCACCTACTATGAAGCCGGCGCGCCCTCTGCAACAAGCGAAATATCTGCGAACGATTAGGCTCGCCCCACTCTTAAAAACGGCAAACGATTAGATGTCACAAGAACGAGGAACAACGCTCTACTACGGCTGGAAAATTGTTGCAGCGATTTTGTTTACGCTGACATTTTCAAGCGGGCTCAGCTTTTATAATCATTCGATCTACCTTAACGCGCTCGCAGCGACGCCCGCTTTTAATGTGGCGAGCGCCTCTATCGCGGTCTCTCTTTTCTTTTTTAGCGGGGGACTTGCGGGGCTTTTGGTAGCGAGGTGGGTTCAGAATTACGACCCGCGGTATTGCTTGACCGGCGGTGCTGTCATCTCGGCGGGTGCGCTCAGCGCGCTTTCGTATGTGACGACTGTGCCTCAGCTTTACGCTGTCTATTGCATCTTCGGTATGGGTTTCTCTGCCTCCTCGCTTATTCCTGCCACAACAATCGTCGCGCGATGGTTCAAGCGGCGCCGAGCGATGGCATTGTCGATCGCATCAACCGGCCTCTCCCTCGGGGGAGTCATTCTGACCCCTTTGTGTGTTCTTCTGGTCGAAAAGCTGAGTTTTCAGACTGCGGCGCCAATCATGGGGCTGATTTATCTTGTTGGTGTTATTCCGGTGTCATGGATTTGGTTGCGGCCTAGTCCCGAGTCTATGGGGCTTCGCATTGATGGCGATGCGGTCGATGACGCGATCGATGAGGCGGTTGATAAGGAAAACGCGCCTGCACGAGATACAGCGAATCAAGACGAGGCACGGCTATCTAGCAGCGCGCCCATAGAAGATGGACTGAGTTTCCGAGAGGCGCGTGCCACGCGCTTTTTCTGGGGAATCGCCCCCGCTTACGTTTTTCTGCTGATGGCGCAGGTTGGCGGCATCGCTCACCAATATGGTCTCGCACGAGAAACCTTATCCGAATCCCAGACGGCTTTGGCCGTAGCGATTTTGCCCGTGATGAGTATTATCGGGCGCTTGCTCGGCGGATGGATTGTCGGGAAAGTGGCGATCAAGCAGTTTGCGCTTTTTATCATGGGGTTGCAGATACTCGCGCTTGTGATGCTTGCTTCGGGCACAGGCGTTTGGGGGCTTTGTATCGGGCTCGCATTATTTGGGTGTACGGTTGGCAATCTTCTCATGCTGCAGCCACTGCTGATTGCAGAGGCATTTGGGCTGCGCGAGTATGCCCGGATATTCTCCGTAGCAAATCTGATGTCTTCGTGGGGAACCGCCGCTGGACCCGCTGTGATGGGCTATGTCTTCGCGCTCAATAACGAGCAATACGGTGGCGCTTATTTATTCGCTGCTGCGGCAGCGGCTCTTGGGCTCGTCTTGTTTGCCTCGGGAGGCCCGCTGCACCCGTCGATCGAGGAGAAGGCTGCATGAAAAAAATACTGCTAGTTTTTAGTGTGGGAACAGCGGGGCTTGGAATATTAGTGCTAGTGGGGCTGAGCTTTATTGGAATAACGCCTGCCTATATTGCAAGCGCGCCAGCTGTCGCAACCGGAATCGGTGCCAAGCTGCTGTGTAGTTCACGGTATGTCAGCGGGTTTTCCAAAGCTCAGTCTTTTGACGACTTAGTGCAGTATTCCGGAATACTCGATCAATTAACTATTACCTATGATGAAGAAGAGACGAGAGTAAGTGCCTCATTTTTTGGGCTAGGTGAAAAGTCTTCTACATTTATTCCCGGCGTTGGCTGCAGTGTCGACTATGCCGGGTTCGACATCAGGCCCGAGCTCGCCGCACTTGTACCTGCGCCCGAAATAAACACGTCAGACAGCGCTATTTCCTCTGCGTGGCCCCGTAACGACGAGATCACAACAATCGATCCGCAGATACAAACGCTTATCGATGCGATCGTCAGCGAAGACAATGCAGCGGGTCTAAACACGCGGGCGCTGCTTGTGGCGAAAGGAGGAAAGATACTTGGTGAGGCCTACGCACAAGGTGCTGATGCATCGACGCCGCTGCTAGGCTGGTCGATGGCAAAAAGCCTAACCGCAGTTATGCTTGCGAGTCTCGAGTATCGCGGCTTGCTCGATCTTGCCGCACCGACTTCACTCGGCGAATGGGCGAGCGACGAGCGAGCGCAGATCCGTGTGACAGACCTATTAACAATGACCGATGGTCTCGCCTTTTCCGAAGAATACAATCCAGGCGACGATGCTACAGCAATGCTTTTCGATTCACCGTCGGCCGCAGACTATGTGCTCGCCAAACCCGCTGCACATCAGCCGGGCACTCGATTCAACTACAGCTCGGGTACAGCGAATGTTTTGGCGCGCCTGTATGAGAATGCGCTGGGTGGTCCTGCGGAGGCGCGCGCCGATTATGAGCAGAATATTGCCGCGGTGCTCGGCTTTCAACACGCGGTATTCGAAACCGATGCGGCGGGTGGTTTCGTCGGAAGCTCCTACCTCTATGCGTCTGCGCGCGACTGGGCGAGACTCGGGCAGGTAATGCTTAACGAAGGCGAGATTAACGGTGTGCGGCTTTTTAGTGCCGACTGGGCCGCCGAAGCGACCAAGCAAAATACTTCGTCAAACCAGCCAGCCTATGGTTATCAATGGTGGCTTAACGCGGGCAATAAGGCGCTGCGATGGCCATCGCTGCCCAGCGATAGTTTCGCGGCTATGGGCAATCGTCAGCAGCTAGTGATGGTGATTCCGAGTGAGGACGTGGTGATTGTCCGGTTAGGCTGGACCGCCGGTCGCTACCCCGACGATGAAAATTTTCGGCGCATACTCGAAGCGCTTTAACTAAAACGACTGACCGATTTTCAGCGCGTTGATCGAGAGCCCTCAAAACGTCCATTTTTCGGGCGCTCGAGTTACGCGTCCCGCAAGGTCGGTCCAGACGTGCTGCGTGCTGCCGGTGACTAATATGCGATCGTCTTTGGCGCTCGATATCTCATAGTTAAAGGTGAGTCTGCGACTTTTGTTCTCAGCGATCCATGCGCGGACTCGCGCGCGATCACCGTAGACGAGACTTCCTAGGTAGCGGACATGCACTTCGGTTACCGGCAGCCGATAGCCATCGGCCTCGACTAAGGCGTAGTCGCTCCCCTGTTCCCGCATATAATGGCTGCGTGCCTCTTCGAAATAAACAATATAGCTTGCGTGGTGAACGACGCCCATGGCGTCGGTTTCGGCATAGCGTACTGGAAATTCGGCGGTTGCTTCCTTGCGCTGTTCTGCTGAGCTGTTCATCGAGTTCGCGTTCCTTTGTAAAGGCTGAGTCAGCTAAAAAAGCTGAGAGAATGTTGGGTGGCGATAGCCTTATCTAGCGAAGAGAGTATCTTCACGATAGGATACCTTACTAGCAGCAAGAGATCGTAGCTAATGCTTAATTTTCCAGAACCGCCCAAAAGTTACAGTTCGGTATTCCTCGAAGAAACCGACAAGCCGCTGCCGATAAAAATTGATCCTCGCACCCGTTACGCCTTCTTTAGCACGATTGCGACGGGCGGCAAGTCCCTCATCAAATCGTGCAAAGACCTGCACCTCTCTCGATTTGTTTGCTACAAAACACTCAAACCGGAATTCGCGAATAATGAGATCGAGCAGAAACGCCTCATTCGCGAGGCGCGCGTAACCGCAATGCTGCAGCATCCGAATACCGTGCCGACCTATGAGCTCTCACGCGATGCGCGTGGCAATCCTTATTTCACCATGAAGCTCGTCCATGGTTACACGCTGCGAGAAATTTTTGATTATCGTGAGCGCTACGATCTCACTCAGTTTATGGAAGTCATTATGCAGGTCGCTTATGCACTTGAGTATGCACATAACCATGGCGTCGCACATCGTGATATTAAGCCTGAAAATATTTTGGCGGGCCCCTTCGGTGAGGTGCTGCTGCTAGACTGGGGCCTCGCCAAGGTCTGGCATCCCGATGGTAAAGGCGCCAAGGCGTTGGGCGAGGCGGGGTTAATAGACGAAGACGTGGCGGCGGCAGACGCAGCCGTTGACGTTATCGAAGACATCACCCTAACCGGGCAGGGCAAAGCCCAAGGCACGGCTCACTATATGTCGCCAGAGCAGATCAATCTCGACCCGACGATAGATCATCGCACCGATATCTATAGCCTCGGCGCAGTGCTTTACGAAGCGCTTTGCGGACAAGCGCCACCAACGGGGGAGAAAATGCATCAGATAATTAGTAGCGCACTGAACGATAAACCGGCGCCTCCTTCGACAATAAGCAAGCAACCGGTGCCACCATTACTCGAGCAAATAGCCATGCGATGCCTCGAGAAGGACCCCGCCGCGCGTTATTCCACGATGGGGCAGGTCATAAGACTTATGCACCAAGACTGGCGTTCTGGCTTGGCACGTTAACAGCGCTCATAGCGCTTATGGTGCTAGTAGAGATAACTAAACTAAAAATAAGAAGGGGACAGCGATTGAACACTCGATTGCAGACGAAGGACGGAGCGTGGCTCGGATTTAAAAACAACGCGTGGCGGCGGCAGACTCCGTTGCTGGCATTACTGGCTTCGGCGCTGTTTCTGGTCGCGTGTAGCGATGAAGCGGCACCACCAAGTGGGACAGCCGCCGATGCAGCGGCGCCGGTTGCGGATACTGTCTACGTTGGCGAGCACATACTCTCGATGACTGGCGTAAATCCGAGCGCCGTTGCCGTGCGTGGCGATCGAATTATCGCAACGGGCTCGGAGCAAGAGCTTGCGTCGCTAATCGGCGCGGCGACACAGGTTGTCGAGCTTGGCGAGCAGGCGCTGCTGCCGGGATTCATCGATGCCCACGGACATTTCTCGGCGCTTGCACGCACGGCAGACTATGTCGATCTATCGCCCCCGCCTGTCGGAGGCGCAGAGTCGATCGCCGACATCGTGCGCGCGCTCAGGCTTAACATAGAGCAAAACAGTATCCCTGCGGGCACGCTAGTCACCGGTTTTGGCTACGACGATTCGCTGCTCGAAGAACGCCGCCATCCCACGCGTATCGACCTCGATGAGGCATCGACGGTGCATCCGATCGTTATTCGGCATGTGTCTGGACATCTTGCTGTCGGCAATTCGATGGCGCTCGCCGGTGCCGGAATAAATGCAGACACGCAGAATCCTGCTGGCGGGATTGTGCGCAGGCTCACAGACGGTTCGCCCGATGGTGTGATGGAGGAGACCGCGATGACGCTGCTCCCCGATGCGATGGCGAGTCTTACTCCCGAGCGCTTTGCTGAGTTGCGGCGGCAAGCCCTCAAAATTTATGCGGGCTACGGCATAACAACAATCCAAGACTCTAACCTACCGCTCGAATACATTGAGGTATTAAGGCAAGAGGCGGCGGTAGAGGCATACCCTGTCGACATGGTTGCGTATGCGATGGCTAACCCGATAAGCGACGAAGTGCTCGACTCGATTGAGTTAGAAAAAGAGTATTCGAATGGATTCAGACTCGGAGGAATTAAGTTCACACTCGATGGTTCGCCACAAGGACGGACTGCTTGGCTCACCGAGCCCTATAGAGAAGGCCCGCCAGGTGCGGCTGACGATTACGTTGCCTATCCAAGCTATGAACCCTCCGAATACCTTAGGCGCATCCCTGCGATAATCGAGCGCGGGTTGCCTGCTCTTGTCCATGTGAATGGCGACGCGGCGATCGACTTAATGCTCGAAGGGTTAGAGGCAATTGCACAAAAGGGCCCGCTGCCGGATCACCGCAGCGTCGCCATTCATGCGCAGCTTGCGCGACCCGATCAGTTGGACCGAATGCGCGACCTTGGTGTGTTGCCTTCTTTTTATGCCGTTCACCCGTTTTTTTGGGGAGACTGGCATCGATTGAGTTTTGGCGACGAGCGGGCGAGTTTTATCAGCCCGCTGCGCGCAGCGCTCGATCGCGGTATCCCTCTCACTATTCATAATGACTCACCGGTCGTGCCACCTAATATCATGCGCCTCGTTTCTATCGCGGTTAACCGCGAAACGCGAAGCGGGCATATTCTCGGGCCAGATCAGCGCGTAAGTGTGATCGAAGCCCTGCACGCGGTCACCCTCGGCGCGGCGTATCAGTATTTCGAGGAAGACGACAAGGGATCGATAGAGGTGGGCAAGCGTGCCGATTTCGTTGTGCTTGCCCAAGACCCTCGCACAGTAGATGCGAGTGTCATTGCGGATATTGATATTGTCGAGACCATTTCTCGAGGCGTAAGCGTTTTTAAAAAAAGCGAGTAACGACTATTTTTCAGGAGGAGTAACACAATGTCCGAGTCCAGTACTCAAGGTAGTCAGGCGGCGACGTATCGCGTGGCTTTTATTGGCTTAGGCGTTATGGGATATCCCATGGCGGGTCATTTGGTGAAAAGTGGTCATGACGTTGCCGTCTTTAACCGCAGCGCCGACAAAGCCGAGCGCTGGGTTGACGCGTTCGGTGGCTCGTCTTTCGCGACGCCAAAACTCGCCGCCGCCGGCTGCGATTTCGTGTGCGTCTGCGTCGGTAATGATCACGACGTGAGGCAAGTGGTGCTGGGCGCGAACGGCGCACTCGCAGGGATGCAGACGGGCTCAGTGCTTATCGATCACACAACCGCGTCGGCAGAACTTGCTCGCGAATTAGACCAACTCGCTAGCGAGCAAGGTATCCATTTTTTGGATGCGCCTGTCTCAGGCGGGACGGCTGGTGCCCAAAACGGCACGCTGACGTTTATTGTGGGCGGTTCCCCGAACGCTTTTGATCGGGCGGAGCCGGTGATGGCTGTATATTCAAAGCTTTGCCGCCGGATCGGCGAGAGTGGCGCGGGGCAAATGACCAAGATGTGCAACCAGATCGCTATTGCCGGTTTGGTTCAAGGCCTGTCGGAAGCCTTACATTTTGCCACCAAAGCTGGTCTGGATGGCGCCTCGGTGGTAGAAGTCATTAGCCAAGGCGCCGCCGGTAGCTGGCAAATGTCCAACCGCTATGAGACGATGTTGGACGATCATTTTGAGCACGGCTTTGCTGTCGATTGGATGCGCAAGGATCTGGGAATATGCTTGGCGACGGCCGATGAGAATGGCGCGAGTCTGCCCGTGACGGCTTTGGTCGATCAATTCTATAAAGACGTGCAAAAAATGGGTGGCGGTCGTTGGGACACATCGTCATTGTTCAAACGCTTGCAAGCGTTGTAACCACGCGGCGCTCAAGGGCGGTATCGCCCACACTTGAAATTCTAAGTGCTAATGGACGCCAACAGCCGCGCTTTGTTTTCGGCCAGCAGCGCTTGCATTGCCCATCCACCGAGGGCGATTGAGCCGAGCGCAATGATCGCTGCGATACTGAGGCTTGCGATTCCCGCCAGACCTGCTCCGACCGTACAGCCACCTGCCAAAACGCCGCCCATCCCCATGAGTGTCGCGCCCAAGAAATAACGGCCCGTTTGTTTGGGTGTCTCGAAAGATTGCCAGTTAAATTCTTTTTTGCCGAGGGCGGAGGCTGCAGCCCCGAGCACGACACCAAGGATCAATCCAACCCCAAATCCGGCTGGAATGGCAGACGAGGCCACGGTCCAAAAGAGCAAATCTGCCGCCGGAGCCGTGAATGACAAAGATTGCATGACAATGGGATCAAACTCATCTTGCAATATAAAGCCTGTGCCAAGCCATCCGGCGGGGATCAGGAGGCCTAGAAAACCGGCCCAGATCGCTTTGCTCCAAGATACGCCGGAGTGGGCGGCGAAGGCAAAGCAGATCACCGCTAAAAGAATCGCCCAAACCGCAGCGCCTCCAGGAAGATCCGCAAGAGAGCTGACGCCGCTCACAGGCAGGGTGACAGAGCCGAGCCATTTGCGCAGAGGCGCAAGAACGCCTTTAAGGGTCGCATGGGCGAGCACCGCAAAGACGATCAGAACGGTGAGCGCCCGAAGATTGCCAGAGCCTGTCAGCACCGTGAGGCGCGAGATGCACCCTCGGGTGAGCACCATACCCATACCGAACATCACACCTCCGGTTAGGATTGCCAGAATGGGAAGATCGTTGTCCATTAAACGGTGATCGGTAAAGGCGATATAACCTGTCAGGGTCAGCAACTGCGTGACCAATACAGCCGTTCCTAAAGCGACAAACCAAAGACCGCGTGCATTTTGGCCTGTGTTACCTGCACCGACAACGGCGCTGCGAAAGCAAAACTTGAGATGATGCGCAATCGCGCCGAACAGCGCCCCAAGGACCAATGCCAGGATCATTGATGCCTGTGTAGGATTAAGGTTTTCAAAGCCGAGTTGTTCAAACATATCAAACACCTTTTGTCGTTTGATGATCGTTTGCCCCCAAAAACACAGAGATGCAAATGCGGCTGAGGTGATGAAATTCTGGTGCGCGCGGGATACTAGGAATAGAGTTCTGCAGGCCGGCTCGACCCCAGAACCGAAGCAAAGCCAAACAAGTGAGATGTGGAAATTTCGTCCTAATTGCGGTGGAGGGAGATATGTTGCGGCAGCAACAGCTTCAATCGATTCGATGAAACCCTTGAATCAATTGGCGCAGCCCGATAGCCGCGCCAATCACGATGCAAATGAGGGTCACAGGTGCACCATAGGCGAGGGTAGAGAATGCGGATAATCCCTGTCCCACACTGCATCCGAAGGCCAAGACCGAGCCGACTCCCATAAGCGCCGCTCCAAAGATTTGCCGGCGCAACTCGCGCTCATCGTCACAGGCCTCCCAACGGAAGTGACCCTTGAATATGGAGCCGATAAATGCGCCAATTAAGACGCCTAAAACCGATCCTGTGGCAAAGCTGACAGAATTGCCGCTGGCACTCATCAAGTAGATCAGGCTTTCTCCAATAGGGGCAGAGAAGGTATGGGTGACGACAGGCAGCTCTTCAAAACCATGAGTAGTGATCCATTGTGTGCCAATCCACCCAGACACGATAGCCCCCGCAACCAGTGTGCCCCACCCCAATGTTTTGGGATGTTGCCAAACAGGACGACTGGCCGCAGCGAGGGCAAAGATGATAATCCCGATGGCCATCCCGATCCACGTTAGGGACAGCCCGATTTGCTGGGACAGCGCGAAAGCAATGCTGGGCGGGGTAGGGGCGGCACTGCTGTCGCCCAGGATCCAAATGCGCATATAGGCCAAAGGGCCGGCAATTGTCATATAGGCGAAGATGCCCATGACCAGAACAATGATAAAGGCACGGATATCCCCGCCGCCCAGTCGGGCCAATGCGCCATAGCCACAATTTCCTGCAAGGGCCATACCGTAGCCGAAGGCGAGGCCGCCCGCTATGCTGGCCCATGGGTTCCAAGTCGCGGAGAGATAGATCGAATTGGTCAGATCGACCCAGCCAAGCGCTTGGGCGGCGAAACTGGCCGTAATCGACACGCCAATGGCAATGCCCCACATGCGCACGCGTTCAACACTGCCGCCATAAAAAAAATCTTCCAGAGCGCCGAGGGTGCAAAACCGGCCAATGCGGGCAGCGAGCCCAAGAACCACCCCACCAGCCAGGCCGATCCATGCGACAACTACCGGTTCTGACAGTATGTCCAGCATGTCATTACCCTAGGATCCGCGGCAAAAGAGATCATAGACGACCTCCATGATCTGCGTGGAGCGTTTGTCGGTCAAGCTGTAATAAATCACCTTGCCCTCGCGGCGTGGGGTTACGAGCCCCTCCATCCGTAGGCGCGACAATTGCTGCGACACAGCAGCTTGGCGGGCCGAGAGCAGTTCTTCAAGATCCGTGACAGATTTTTCACCAGACGCGAGATAGCAAAGGATCATCAACCGCCCTTCATGGCTGATCGCTTTGAGGAAGTTTGCAGCTCGAACCGCGTTACTTGCCATTTTGTCCATATCTTCAGGACAAATATTCTTATCAAAAACTGGCAAAGCCATGGTCGTGTTCTGCCTCATAATCATACTTTTTAAACTGTGTGACATACAAGACCCTCAAGGGTCAATAACACGAATTTCATGGGCGCGTGGGCTCATCGGCAGCGATCAGCATCTGACCCAGCAGGCCCCAAAAGAAATCTTCCCCAGGGTAACCTTCGATCCGGGAGGCTTCAACCCCATCCACCATCAGCACAAAGGTTGGCGTAAAATGCAGGCTGCGGGTAAATTGCAACTCTGCTGGCAGGGTCTCATGCAGATCCAAGCGCAAAAGCGGCGCGGCGCGGCCTTCCGGGGTTTTGGGATAAATTGGGCCAATTTCTTCATTCCAGAGGGCACACCACACACAGCCCTCTTCCTCGGCCATAATCAAGCGTGTCTCTGCCATAGCTGGTAGGGCAAGAATTGCAAGGGTGAGGCTCAGTGCTTTCGTCCACATTTGGAAATTGACCTTTCGTATTCACAAACTGTAATATGAAATTATCAAATTGCAATATAGGCGGCCCGCTATGTTCGACATTTCCATCGTTTCAGCATTTTTTGCGGGTCTTTTATCCTTTGTTTCTCCCTGTATTTTGCCAATTGTACCTTTCTATCTCAGTTATTTGGCTGGGGTTGGGATGAACCAAATCAACAGCGACTCACAGATCGAAGCGGCCACGCGGCGCCGTGCCGTGCTTGCGGCCATGTTTTTTGCCGCTGGGGTGATCACGATTTTCATGGGTTTGGGAGCGGCTGCGACCACCTTTGGGCAAGTGGTGCGAGAATATTTTGATATTCTACGTTTGGTGGCAGCCGCCATTATCATCACGATGGGCTTACATTTCCTTGGGTTGATCAAGATTGCTTTGCTTTATCGACAGGTGAGTTTTGATACCTCGAAAATGTCTCATCTCAGCCTGGCCGGTTCCTATGTGGTCGGTCTGGCCTTTGCTTTTGGCTGGACCCCCTGTGTCGGTCCGGTTCTTGCGGCGATTTTATTTACCGCGGCGGGTGCGGAAACCGCTTGGAATGGGGCGTTGCTGCTCTTGACCTATGGGCTGGGCATGACGTTACCCTTCATCATCGCGGCTTTGTTTATTGCCCCATTCATGCGCTGGATGGCGCGGTTTCGACGGCACTTGGCCTTGGTGGAAAGAGCCATGGGGGTGTTTTTGATTCTCTTTGGATTGCTTATCGCGACAAACTCTATGAACTATATTGCGCAATGGATGTTAGAACTTGTGCCCAGTTTTGGGCGCATCGGATAGGAAGGGACTGCCATGAAACGTTTAATTTTGATCGCCGCTGCTGTTTTCATGAGTGCGACCATGGGTTTTGCCGAAATGGGCGACGATGGTTTGCATAAAGCGCCATGGATGCGAGACACGTTTAAAGATCTGTCAGAGGATCTGGCCGATGCCAACGCCGAAGGCAAACGACTCATGGTCATCATTGAGCAAAGAGGCTGTATCTATTGCAAGAAAATGCATCAGGACGTTTTTCCCGTTGCCAAAATCGCCGATTACATCGAGGAAAATTTCTTTGTTGTGCAGATAAATATGTTCGGAGACGTCGAAGTCACGGACTTTGACGGCACCATATTGCCCGAAAAAGAGATGGTTCGCCGCTGGGGCGCATTGTTTACTCCGTCGATCATGTTTTTTCCTGAAGAGGTGGCCGAGGATGTTTCGGCCAATCAGGCTGCTGTAGCCACCATGCCCGGTGCTTTTACAAAACATACAACATTCAATATGTTAAATTGGATTATTGAACATGGCTACGCCGGCGACGAGAGTTTTCAAAAGTACCATGCCCGCAAATTTGCCGAGCAAAGTTAGCAGTTTTCGAGGCCCGTTTCGAGGCTCGTCGGAAATAATAAATTCATTAAAGTGAATTTGT